>Ga0209096_1000959_pt1 | contig 34392 bp, 27 predicted proteins | sample AD_UKC034_MetaG_FD_184407 | JGI IMG/M metagenome (GOLD analysis project Ga0209096, IMG submission 184407) | Active sludge microbial communities of municipal wastewater-treating anaerobic digesters from USA - AD_UKC034_MetaG (SPAdes) (version 2) | ecosystem: Engineered > Bioreactor > Anaerobic >...
GGCGGCAGAGGAAGGCCTTTCCTTGTGGAAACAAGAGGCGGCAGATTCATGATGGATCTAAGGAGCGCTGCTACCATAGCGATAAAGCAAATATCCACGGGTGCTGAAGGAGGCGAACGATGAGAGATAAGCTCAGAGATTACGAGGTAGGCGATAGCGTGGTGATATTGGGTTATACCGAAGGCGATCGTCGCTATAGGAATAAGTTGCTTTCTATGGGGCTTACTAAAGGATGTGTGATAAAGCTGGTAAAAGTAGCCCCATTGGGCGACCCCGTAGAGATTGAAGTACGAGGTTATGGCCTTTCTCTGAGAAAGGGCGAAGCAGATGCCCTCATAGTAGGAGGAAAAATATGAAAGAGAAAGGAACTACCATAGCAGTAGTTGGAAATCCTAACTGCGGCAAGACAACTCTCTTTAACGCGCTCACGGGAAGCGATCAGAGAGTCGGCAATTGGCCAGGTGTGACAGTAGAGAAGAAAGAAGGTTTTCTAAGACTGGATAAGGAGAAAGTGTCTCTAATAGATTTACCTGGAATTTATGCTTTATTTGCAGCTTCGGAAGACGAGCGCATAGCGAGAGATTATATTCTCTCAGGCGAGCCAGGTCTTATTGTCGATATCGTGGATGCCACCAATGTAGAGCGCAATCTTTTTCTCACTACTCAATTGCTCGATCTGCAGATTCCGATGATTGTAGTGGTAAATATGGTAGACCTGGCTAAAGCGCGAGGCATTTCGATCGATTATCAAGCCCTTTCCGACCGGCTTGGCTGTCCTGTCGTTGGTACTGTTGCCAGCGACAAACGCCAAAGCGCAAAGGTGCTTGTTGCTATAGAGAGAGCATGGAAAGCAAAGAGAAAGCCTTCAACATTGGTCGAGGCTCCATATCAAGCCGAGCTTTTTGCGAAGAATTGGACCGAAAGGCTTTCCAAGGTCGCTGAAGCCCTTGGCACGAATGGTCGCTGGCTTGCATTCAAGCTGCTTGAGCGAGACGAATGGGGGGTTCATCGAGTGGTATCCTCTGGTGTCGCAACATTATCCGAAATCGAAGCTGAGATTTTGAAAGTTGAGAAAAACCTTGCTGAATCTGCAGATATCGTTTTAGCTGAAGCTCGGTATGAGTTCATCAAGAAAGTAATCTCAGAAAGCGTGCGCAATATCGAGCCCAAAAGAACAGCGACAGAGGCAATAGACAAAGTAGTATTGAACCGATGGCTGGGTATCCCAATCTTTCTTGTTATCATGTATCTCCTATTTTGGATAACGATAAACGTCGGAGGTGCTTTTATAGATTTTTTCGATGGCTTGGGAGGTACTTTATTCGTGGATGGCCTTGGTCATCTTCTCGATGGACTTGGTACACCAACCTGGCTCAGAGTCATCATTGCAAATGGCATAGGAGGAGGCATCCAAACAATAGCTACATTTATCCCTATCATATTCGTAATGTTCTTCATGCTTTCTCTTCTCGAAGATTCGGGATACATGGCAAGAGCGGCTTTCGTAATGGACAGATTCATGCGATGGGTGGGATTGCCAGGCAGATCTTTCGTTCCAATGCTGGTGGGCTTCGGTTGCAATGTGCCAGCCATCATGGCAACTCGTACCTTAGAGAACAAGCGCGATAGGTACTTAACGATTTTCATGAATCCTTTCATGTCCTGCGGTGCACGATTGCCGGTCTATGCTCTTTTCGGTGCAGCTTTCTTCGGAGCAGCATCGGGCGCTATGGTCTTTTCTCTCTATCTTATCGGAATACTGGTGGCAATCGGAACCGGACTCATACTGAAGCGCACTCTATTCAAGGGGGAAGCTTCTTTTTTCGTCATGGAGCTTCCTCCGTATCATAAGCCGCTCATGAGCAATGTCATACAGTATTCAGGTCGAAGACTTACGGCTTTTATAAGCCGAGCGAAATATATAATTCCCATCGTGACAATTCTTGCTGTTCTCAATTCCCTTGGTGTCGATGGAAGTTTTGGCAACGAGGATAATCCCAAGTCCGTCCTCTCACAGGTAGGAAGAGTGATTACTCCAATTTTTGAGCCCATGGGGGTTGAAAAAGAGAACTGGCCGGCATCTGTAGGCATTTTTACCGGCATTCTGGCAAAGGAAACGGTGATAGGCACCTTGTCTTCGCTTTATAGCCAAAAGGCCGCTGCTATTGCGGAGGAGAATATGGCTGCCATAGATGCTGAAGATATACAAGCCGATGGTGATTTTGATTTTTGGGGTGATATTCTCGCGGCATTTGCCACTATACCCCAAAATTTATCGGGCATTGGTAGCAGTCTTGGCGATCCTCTAGGAATCGGAATGGTAAGCGGCGACCAGGAGGCCGTAGCAGAGGAAGTAGGCGCCGATACGACTGTCTATGCAGGCCTAAGAGCGAACTTCACCGGAGGACCTCTTCAGGCTTATGCATACCTTCTCTTTGTTCTTCTGTATTTGCCCTGTGTAGCAGCCTTTGGCGCGATGACCAGGGAGATGGGATTGAAATATACTCTCATAGCAACCGCATATATTTCTGTCACTTCTTGGACAAGCGCAACGCTATTCTACCAGATTAGCCTTGGCCATAATATTTCCTGGATAATATTCTCTGTTCTTCTGTTCGCTGCGATGATCATTGCGCTAAAGGCTCTCGGTAAAGAAGCCAAAGATGCAGTTATTGATCCCTCGGCAAAAGCAGTCGAGGCATGAGAAGGAGGGTTTGTTTCTATTTTTATATGCTCCTTTTGTGCATGCTCCTTGAGGGACAATCTGCTTGATGATTTTTTTGCTTGGTGCTCTATCCAAGCATGAGCCATTTGTTCTCTTTGAAATATTCGATAGATCCCCAAGGGATTTGCTTAGGGTGCATTCCCCTTAACATTGGACACGCTCATGTTATACTAGTACGCAATGAATTTCAGTGGAGAATCATACAATTTAGGTTTTACCTCAAGACAAGTTTTGCATCCAAAGGAAGGTAAGTTCGATCGCTTTTCGCGCGCACCTGTGCTTTTCTTTATTGTTCTTCTGGTGGCAACAGCCCTCATTGTTTTTATGATAATAAGCAATCCCATCCCATCGGATAGTATCGAATATGCCGAACGTCTAATCGAAGCAAGGGCTCAAAGAGCATCGGAACTGGCTTGCGCTATCGAGGCAATTACTTATCAGTTCTATGCCAACAAAATGCTGAACGATCTACTCCTTGATTATACAGAATCAGAAGAAACTTACGATGTCTCCAGATGGGACTCCGTTTTTTCTTACTTTTTGGATGGCATGGCGGAGGCATCACCAGAGCTTGAGGATGCTATGTTCTTCGATTCATCAAACATTCATAAACGCCCTCTTACTATGACAGATTCTCTTACCAGATTAGTCTGGAATTCAGCCAAGACCCAAGCTGCCGAGATTGCAGAGAAAGCAGGAGGGAAGCCCATATGGACTTTCCTCCAAATATCATCTCCTTCATCGAAAAATTCTGGTGAAACATTCAATTACTTGATATGCGCAAGAACAATCAAGAATGTTTCGAGCGGGGAACAACTTGGTCTGCTTATCCTTCTGGTTAATCCAGAACGTATGGCTACGACCGTTGCAGGAGGTTATTGGAATAACGATTCAGGTATTCCAAAGACTGATCTAAGTGTGCTCGTAAGCGAAGAAGGGAAGATTTTAGGCTGCATTTCCCCCAGATTGATTGGTTCCTCAGCGAAAGAGATCGTACCTGGATATGTGTCTCCTTGGCTTAGTACCGATAGCGAAGGCGGCAGATACATTATCAATCAGAAGATTCTCTCTCGTCCTAATCATAGTTATCTTGTCATTTGGAGAGCCGTGCCGGAAAAACCTTGGCAACTTTTTACCATTCTACCATATTCTGAGCCTCGTTTCAAAAGAGCAATGATTATGCTCGCGACTATTCTTGCTATTGCAGGCTTCTTCTTGATGCTGTTCTTTATACGTGCAAAATCTCAAAGCTATAAGCGCGAGCAAATTTCTTGTGAAGCAGCTGAAGGAGCAGCAAAAGAATTTGCATACTCAAAACAAGTTCTTTCTCCTCTATCTTATCACGAAGCCAAGATCCAAAAATCTTTAAGCGCAAGAGAGCAAGCCGTTCTTGCAGGGCTTGCAAAGGGGCTTAGCAACAAGGAAATTGCCAGCGATCTTAATCTACAGGAGCAGACTGTCAAGAATTATCTTTCGAATCTCTATCGAAAACTTGGCATACATGACAGGGTTGAGGCTGTGTTTTTTGCAATAAGAGCTGGGCTTAATGAAAAAGAGCCAAGCGATATTTCACATGAAGATCAATAAGTTCCAGTAATCAATGTACTGGGTTTACAATAACCATAGGTAATAGCAAATGATTAGAATGCTAATTGTAGTTCCCTATAGAGAGCTCTACGATCTTGTACAGGATTATGCAAAAAATTCGGAGATGAACAAATATGAAGTTCGAATTGAGCATCTTTTCGGGAGCGAATGTAAAAAAATCAAAGACTGTAATGCCGATATAGTTGTGGCTCGCGGAATGACAGCGAAAGCTATTGCAAGAGCGAATCCTCATGTTCATATGGTCGAAATATCTATTTCTATAAGCGACTTGATCGGAGCTCTTCTGAAATGCCGAGAAATCAACAATGGCAAAGGTGTTGGCGTAATCCTTACAAATCCTGATATCTGCGATCCTATCCTCTTGCAAGATTTAGTTGGTTTTCCGATATATCTGCGTAGCGCTGAAGACGAAGCCGAACTCTATGCTGCGATTTGGGAGCTTTATACGCTTGGGGTTAGGACATTTATCGGTGGCCTCACGCTATGCAGACGCTGTGAAGATCTTGGGCTGCAATACTTTCATATAAAATCTGGTAAGGAGGCTGTCCTCTGTGCTTTAAGTGAAGCTCTATCTACCGCTAAGTCGCTCGATAGAGAACGTGCTAAGACAAACCTTATATCTACCGTACTCAACAATGCTGAAGATGCGATGCTGGCTATTGATAATTCGGGCATAATATTCGCTTCCAATTCGCAAGCATCGGCTTTGTTTGTAAAAGATAAAGATAAATCTTTAGAGGGCTTGCGGCTGTCAAAAATATTTCCCGACATCGAAAGCAATTCCTGTCTTAAGGAGCTTTCAGAGACGGGAACTATATTCACCATAGGCGAGCAGCTCATTTTGATAAAGAAGACCCCCCTAATTGTAAACGAGGAGAGCTTCGGAGTGCTCATAACATGCCGAAATGTCGAAGCCTTGCGAGAAACAGAGCGAAACATCCGAAAAGCGCTTAGCAACAAAGGGCTTTTAGCGCATTACACGTTCAGCGATATCATATTCAAGAGTGGAATAATGCAATCATTGATTGCAAGTGCTTACAAGTACAGTCAGGTAGATTCTAATCTATTAATAGCTGGTGAGACAGGCACAGGAAAAGAGCTTTTCGCACAAAGCATTCACAACGCGAGCAAGCGATGTACACAGCCCTTTGTTGCGGTCAATTGCGCAGCTTTACCAGAACAGCTTCTGGAGAGCGAGCTTTTTGGATACACGGAAGGGGCTTTCTCTGGCGCAGTAAAGGGAGGTCGAGTTGGTCTTTTCGAGCTTGCTCATAGGGGAACTATTTTTCTAGATGAGATCGGTGAAATGCCCCTCAATTTGCAGGCAAAAATCCTGCGAGTACTAGAGGAAAAGGAAATTCGTAAAATAGGTGGTGACACAGTCGTTCCGATCGATGTACGCGTAATATCTGCAACAAACATTGATATGCATGAACGAATCCGGAAAGAGCAATTCCGAAAAGATCTCTACTATAGAATCAATATACTCAATATCTCTATACCTCCCCTTCGCCAGCGATCGGAAGACATCGAGATTCTGTTCCTATATTTCATAAGGAGATTTGCTTCGAGATTCAACATGCGAGAGCCTAAGATCGATTCAGATGTTATGCGGGTATTATGCCGATATCCATGGTATGGCAATATTCGAGAGCTGAGAAACTTATGTGAACGCCTTATAATTCTAAACGACGAAAATTGCATTAGTTCGAGTATGGTCGAGAGCATGCTCAGTCTTGATAATGGGTCCTTTATGTATCTGCAAGAAACTGCAACCGAAGTGAAAAGAGAGATCCACTTTAATCGTATTGGCGATGCTGGGGACTCGTATGCGACCCGGCTTGCTGCGAGCGGAAAGAGCCATAAAGAATTTGCTGCATCTCTAGGAATAAGCCGCACTACACTATGGCGAAGATTGAAACAGGAACAAAAAGCGTTTCACAATGAAACTTAAATGAAACACTGCTGCAACAGTTTCTGGTTCTAAGCGACCATTTATATAAATTGCGCCATTATCGAATAGCAATCAATTCATGCTTGCTAATAGAAATAAACAATTCAATCAATATATTCTCAAGTTGGCACAATAATTGCTTTAATGAATTAGCTATCTATTGTCCATTCAGTTTCAGCGGAGATTGAACTTAATGCCGGAAAAACCAAGAATAGGAATTTTATTAGGAGATGCAGCAGGAGTAGGCCCAGAACTTGTGGCAAAGCTTTGCGCATCGGGTTTCATCAATGATTTTTGCAGACCAATAATCATTGGCGACGATCGAGTCTTAGAGCTTGGCATGAGAATTGCCAATGTAGGATTTTCGCGTCAGGTTATCTCACGCGTTTCGGAAGCGACTTGGTATGATGGAATACCTATTCTAGATCAGAAAAATCTAGATCCAGACACAGACTTTCAGATTGGAAAATTGAGCATTAAGAGCGGTGCTGCTTGTCTATCCATGCTGAAAACCGGTGTCGATTTGTTTCTAAGAAAAGAAATAGAAGGTTTTTGTTTTGCACCATTGAGCAAGGCAGCAATGAAGATGGCAGGCTGTCGATACGAAAGCGAGCATCACTTGCTTGCTCATCTCTTCAACTATAAAGGCCCTTTCGGCGAAATAAATGTGCTGGGCAACCTCTGGACGACTCGTACAACAAGTCACATCCCTATAAAAAAAGTCAGTGAGAACCTAACTATACGGACAATCAGTAGGGCAATATACCTTGCAGATTCATCTATAAAACATGCAGGCATCGAAAAACCGAGGCTAGGCTTGGCAGCTCTTAATCCACATGCTGGCGAAAATGGACTTTGCGGGCGCGAGGAAATTGATGTCATTGAACCAGCTATAGAAGCCATGCGAGCCAAAGGAATCGATGTATCAGGCCCCTATCCATCAGATGTTCTTTTTATAAAAGCCTTTTCGGGCGACTTCGATGGAGTTGTGACCATGTACCACGATCAAGGACAGATTGCGCTCAAGCTCAAAGGCTTCGATGAAGGGATAACTATAGCCGGTGGGCTCCCTGCGCCGATTGTCACCTGTGGCCATGGGACCGCATACGATATTGCCGGCAAGGGCATCGCCAGAACCAGCGCCATGGAGAATGCAGTTAAAATGACTTGCCGTTTGGCATCAAATTCAAATCATCTGTATGAGGAAAAAATGAGGCAATCATGAGCGAATATTCGTCTAGAAAAAAGGGTTTCGGTGGAAACCAGATCATGCCAATTATTTTCGCAGCCGTGGCGGCTTTGTTTGTATGGATGGGCTTGAAAAAATATGGTTTCTGGCATCCAGCAAAAGGCCCTTTACCTGGATTCTATCCTACCATTATAGGCGCAGGGCTATTCGTCATGTCTGTTTTGGGGTTCATCTTCTCGTTCAAGGATAAAAAGCCCATTTTCCCTCGAGAAAATTGGTGGGCGGTGATTGGAGGGCTTTCCATTATTGTTGGGACATTTATCATAGGCCTTATTCCTAGCGTGGGCATTTATGTCATTGTATGGCTTAGATGGTTCGAGGGATGCTCTTGGAAAGTAACATTGATAACTTTTGCTGTTATCATGGCCATCGTCATAGGATGTTTCGTCCTCTGGCTACAGGTACCCTTTCCGCGCGGCGTGATGTTAGAACTGATATTGAAATAAGGAGGAGAAACAATATGGATAACCTCAATTTCCTTCTGCAGGGATTTCAGATTGTTTTCAGTCTCCAAAATCTAGCTGCGACACTGCTTGGATGCATACTAGGGCTCATAATTGGCGCGATGCCAGGCATCGGTTCTTTGGCTGGTTGCGCTCTCCTTCTGCCTTTAACCTATAAATTCAACCCTACCACAGCGATCATCATGCTCGGCGGCCTGTACTATTCCAATATGTATGGTGGTGCATTCAGCGCTATTCTGTTCAATATCCCAGGAGATACACCAGCCATAATGACAACCCTTGATGGTTATCCGATGGCTACCAAAAAGAAACGGCCGGGACAAGCCTTGTCCATATCGAACATTTCGTCTTTTGTTGGCGGCTTGATTGGCATGGTTATACTTACATTTACCGGTCCAGTTCTGGCAAATGTCGGTCTAAGCTTTGGGCCTGTAGAGATGACAGCCCTACTTCTATTTGCAATGACATCGATCGGATGGCTTGTAGGGGAGAATCCTGTCAAAGGATTAATGTTGACATTATTTGGAATGCTGGTGGCTAGCATGGGAATGGACACGCTCTCCGGAAGTCCGCGTTACGATTTTGGAAATGTCTATTTGCTCGGAGGTGTGCCTTTTACCCCCTTCGTTATAGGCCTTGTAGGTTTCTCTCAGGTCATCATGTTGATGGAGCAGCGAAATATAGCTCCTCAGCTTGTTGCAGACAAATTGACACTGCGTGATAGCATGCTCTCCAAGAATGAGGCCAAAAGGCTAGTAATGCCTTCCATAAGAGGTGGTCTCTTAGGGACCTTCGTTGGTGTACTTCCAGGAGCTGGAGCTACTGCTGCTTCTATCATGTCGTATTCAGCCCAGAAGTACTTCAAATCTGAAGAACCACTTGGAACAGGAGCAGTAGAGGGTATAGCTGCTTGTGAATCGGCCAATAATGGCGCTGCAGCAGGAGCTTTTGCTCCTCTGCTGGCACTTGGTATTCCCGGCTCTGGCACAGGAGCGGTCTTGCTAGGAGGGCTTATGCTATGGGGGCTAAACCCAGGCCCCTTGCTTTTCAAGAATTCTCCAGATTTTGCTTGGGGGCTTATCGCTTCTCTATTTCTAGCAAACTTTATTGCTCTCACTGTCTCCTGGGGAGTAATTCCTTTTCTCATCAAGATTCTATCAGTACCCACAAAGCTTCTAATACCATGCATAACTGTAGTTTGTATTGTGGGTTCATATAGCACAAGCAATTCTATGTACGGTGTCATCGTTATGTTCATTTCTGGCATCTTGGGTTATATTATGCAAAAATTCGATTATTCCTATGCACCGCTTCTTCTAGCATTCGTTCTCTCCCCGATGCTAGAGTCTAACATGAGAAAGGCATTTATCATTTCTCGCGGCAGCGTCAGAATTTTCTTAGAAAAACCAATTTCACTTGCCTTTATAATAGCTATAGCTTGTATCGCCCTCTTTCCTATTGTTAGATATTTCCTAATAAAAGCAGGACTTATGAAAAAGAAAACAGCCAAATAGGCAATTATGATTTAGGACGTTGTCCTATATTGCAATATTGTTTTAAAAAGGACTATGGAATGAAAAAGGGGATTATTTTTATTGTTTCTCTGCTGGCAATTGCAATGGTGGGTCCTTTATTTGCCCAGGTTGCTTTTTTGCCATCACAGAATATTGAATGGATCGTCACCTCCAGTCCGGGAGGCGGCAGCGATATTTATACGCGAATAATCGCTGATATCATGACCAGGATGGATCTTGTCAACGCCAAGACGATTCTCGTCAACAATAAGACAGATGGTGGAGGCGAAGTTGGCAGACTTAGTGTGAGTAGGGTCGCAGCAGGCAAACAAGCAGATCATACATTGCTCACTTTCAACAGCGGAGATCTGATGCCTATGGTCGCAAACACTGCCAATCGCATCGAAAACTTTACACCGATTGCAATCATGGCAGTAGATAAGCAATTGCTCTATATTGGAGAAAAGTCAAAATACAAAACCTTTGCCGAAGTCATCACAGCTGTCAAGTCAGGCGCAAATGTTGTCATTGCTGGGTCAAAGGGTGATGATGTGGCTACTTACAATCTTCTTCTAAAGGAACTTGGTTTTACCGAGACTCAGCTTGCCTTCATTACAAATAATGCTACCTCAGATGCAATTACTTCTATCCTTGGTGGGCATGTCGATCTTGTAATGTCAAAACCTGCTGCTGCAGATCAGTATGTTCAGGCTGGCAAGCTCACTCCAGTGCTTGCTCTTTCAAAGATCCGCTTTACGGGTAACCTTGCTTCTGCTCCGACACTTAGCGAAATTGGTCCATATAATGATGTCGAATACCCTGTGTGGCGCGGCGTTGTCGGCCCTAAAGCGATGAGCCCAGCGGCTGCAAAGTATTGGAGCTGTGTATTCAAAACAGTCTCTGAATCTCAAGCTTGGAAGGTAGATTATATAGAAAAATTCAAGCTTCAGCCATTTTATCTCAACAATGAGGATGCAAAGAAATACATGACTGAATATCAATACAATTATCTTAAGTCAATTGGCAAATAGGCAGTGAGACAGCGGTGCGTCTATGCAATATAGAATTTCATATAAGTTGTGAGGCGGGCCGCTGTGTCTATGTCAACGCTTGTGGGTGGAGGGTTATGGGATAACATGAACAATCAATCATCGATTCGTTTTGCTCTTACAGTGGCGACTCAGGAGGCACTTCCTTCGGCTTTTGTAGTCTACCGGCTTCCGTTCGCTGCTGTATTACCGAAAATCGAGCAGCTCGGCTATGATGGTGTTGAGTTGGCGTTGCTCGATCGTTCGCAAATCGAAATGATGGAGCTTAAGCATCTGCTTGCCGATACGAGACTATCGATACCAATGGTATCGACTGGCCAAGTTTTTGCTGCAGGAAAGTGCTCTTTCGCTTCCAGAGAGCCAGAAGTCAGGAGAAGGGCAGAACAACTATTCGAGGGGCTGATCGATGTGGCAGCAGAGCTCGGAGCTTTTATCAATGTAGGCCGAGTTCGTGGGTGTGTAGAACAGAACGGATCACGATCTGATGTCGAGGCAAGGGTTGCTGAATCTCTCTATCATCTGAGCGAAAAGGCTGAACATGCCGGTATCAGTATCGTTCTAGAACCCGTAAACCGTTATGAAGTCGACTTTCTCAATTCTTGCGAAGAAGCAGTCGATTTCCTTGATAGATATGGACTAGATAGAATCAAGATAATGCCAGACTTGTTCCATATGAATATTGAAGAAGCATCGATTGAAGGAAGCCTGATGAAATGGATCGATAGGATCGCCTATATTCATTTTGCTGATTCGAACCGACATTTCCCGGGCGATGGACATCTCGATTTTTCGAAAATAATCACAACACTACGTGCCATAGAATATAAGGGCTGGATCGGTGTAGAGATTCTGCCATACCCCGACCCAGATAGCGCGGCGGCAGCCGCTATTCATCATCTAAGGCGTTTTGCCTAATAGCACTTTATCAGGAGCATTTAATGAAAGACTTCTTGGTTGAGCATATAGGAATTGCTGCTCATGATCCATGTTTCTTATCTGATTGGTATAAAAGAACGCTAGAATTTCGAGAAATCTTTCGGACAGAAGAAGATGGGCCACCGATTATCTTTCTTGAAGACGCTTCGGGTATAAAGCTAGAAATTTTCCCATGGAAGGTTGGAGATTCCGCATTGCCATTTGAAAATCCCAAAGGAATTCATATTGCGCTCTCTGTTAGAGATTTCGATGAAGCACTAAGGCAGCTTGAGAAACGCGGCGTTCAGTTTAGCAGTGAAACTCGTCAGATTTTTGGAGGTGGCAAAGCACGTTTTTTCTGCGACCCTGAAGGCAACTGTCTTCATATTGTATTTAGGCCTACAAAGCCATGGTGAGGGAAGAGTTTCTATGACATTGGAACAAAGAGCTCTCCTTGAAAAAGAGGAAACTCGAAAAATAAAGATTTTGGCTGCCCTGGCTTGCAGGTTTCGAATCGAAATGTTCGATATCTTACATGCCAAGCAGACTGGACATTGGGGAGGGGCTTCATCAGCATGTGAGATTCTAACAGCACTCTATTTTCATCGCCTATGCCTTGATCCGAAGAATCCGGATTGGGAAGACAGAGACCGATTCATACTGTCCAAAGGGCACGCTTCATTGCTTCTATATACTGTACTTGCATATCGAGGCTTCTTTGAGCCAGAAATTCTGGCTTCTTTTCGCGATATTGATTCTACTTTACAGGGGCATCCTTATATGAATAAGACCCCAGGAGTCGACATGTCCACAGGAGCGCTAGGCCACGGCATTTCAGTTGGAGTGGGGATAGCGCTGGCCGCGCGTCTTTTGAAGAAGAGCTATCACAGCTATGTAATGGTTGGTGAAGGATGCCTGAATGAAGGGCAAAGCTGGGAAGCCATATTGAGTGCTGCGAAATACAAGCCGGAAGGTCTTACTCTCATGGTCGACTACAATGGCGTTCAGCTAGATGGCCCGAGCAAGGATATCATGCCTTTAGAGCCTCTTGCAGATAAATTCAAGGCATTTGGCTGGAACATACTCGATGAAGTCTATGATGGCAATGACATGAAAGCAGTTTTCCAGTCATTCAGAGAGCTAGATAGAATAGTTGGCTGGCCAAAAGTAGTCCTCTATCACACAGTGAAAGGCAAAGGCGTCTCATTCATGGAGGGCAGGAACACCTGGCACGGGGCTCCAATAGACGATTCATCATATGCAGCTGGACGTCCTGAGCTTGCAGCTTTTTTTGAGCAAGCCTTGGCGGAGGTAATGTGATGGGCGAGACAATGAGAGATGCTTTTGGCAAGTATCTGGCTAAACTTGGGAACTATCGTGATGACCTCGTTGTGCTCGATGCCGATGTCTCATCTAGTACAAAATCCAGCTATTTTGCAAAGGCCTTTCCTGATAGGTTCTTCAATGTCGGCGTAGCGGAATCGAATATGGTCGATATCGCAGGTGGATTGGCAACGGCTAGCTTAAGACCGGTAGTAAATGCGTTTGCAATTTTCCTCTCATTGAAGGCCACTGATCAGATTCGCAATGTTCTGGCCTACAACAGACTTCCAGTTGTGCTAGTTGGAGCTTATGGTGGTTTGTCCGACTCCTTCGATGGTGCAAGTCATCAATCGCTGGAGGACATTGCCATTATGCGATCTATCCCCGGATTAGAGGTTCTCATCCCAGCGGATTCATCGGAAGCACTACGGGCTCTCGAATATGCTCTAGAGCAAGATTGCCCAGTTTACATACGTTTGAATAGAAATCAGGTCCCTGATCTCGAAGCAAGGTCTGATGACCAACCTATGACTAGAATTCGTGCGCTTCGAAGCGGTCGTGATGTAACAATAGCGGCATCAGGTATATGTGTGTCTATTGCTCTCAAAGCTGCAGAAATTCTGGCTGATTACGGTATTTCGGCCGAGGTGCTCAATGTCGCCTCGATAAAGCCCTTAGACATCAGTACACTCTCGGCATCGGTTGCCAGAACCGCCCGATTGGTAACCGCCGAGGAGCACAGTATTGTAGGAGGCCTTGGAAGTGCATGTGCCGAAGCATTGTCAGAGAAAGGCATTGCATTTCGTCTTCATCGCATTGGAGTAAGAGATTGCTACACAGAATCCGGGCCTTATGACATCCTTTTGGCGAAATATGGCATCAGTGTTGATGAGATAGTAAGGCAAGCATCAGCGCTCATTTCATAATCTAGGTTTTCATCTAGGCTTGCATCCAGATAATCATATATTTCAATTATAAGCGAGGAGTTATCATGCATAATTTAATCGAAAGGTCCAAAAGTCTTCTTAGAGAGTGGAAAGGTGATACATATGTTTTTGGTTGTGGCGTTCTGGGGAAAGTGGGACCTATGGCCAGAGATTTTGGCACAAATGCGATGCTTGTATGCAATACAACGTACCTGAAACCAGTTGCCGACGCTGTTGCTGCTTCTCTCAAAGCTTCGGGAGTACAGCTGGCTGGCGACAGAATTGCTCCAGATGCAGCTCCAAATGCACCCCGGGAGGATGTATATCGCCTCGAGACCTATATCCTTCACTATAAGCCAGATTGTATTGTCTCAGTTGGCGGTGGCTCTACGATCGATGCCTCCAAAGCGGCAAATTTTTTGGCTGCTCTCGGTGCTAGCCATACACCGGAAATCGATCCTTATTTTGGTACCAACCTAGTAAGCGAAGCTCTAAAGAAGACAGGTGCTAGCTTGAAGCCTCTCATTGCAGTGCAGACATCGGCGAGCTCCGGGGCTCACCTAACAAAATACTCGAACATAACAGATCCTGTCGTAGGCCAGAAAAAGCTTGTTGTCGATGATGCTATAGTTCCTAGAAAATCCTTATTCGATTATGAAGTGACGGCAAGCATGCCCTTAAGTGTGACTATCGATGGTGCGCTAGATGCTATTTCTCATACCTTCGAGGTTTTTTCTGGAATTACTGAAGAAAAATATGATCTGGCGGCAGAGATTGCCCGAAATGCAATCGAACTCGTTGTTCAATATGCGCCGCGTGTCATAGAAAACCCAAAAGACATGGAGGCACGCGAAGCTATCGGCATGGCAACCGACCTAGGTGGATATGCCATAATGATAGGAGGAACAAATGGTGCACATCTTACGAGTTTTTCTCTTGTCGACATTGCAGCTCATGGTACTGCATGTGGCATAATGAATCCCTATTATGCCGTTTTTTTTGCTCCTGTAATAGAAGATAAGCTAAGGATTGTAGGGGAAATATTTGCTCGTCATGGCTTCATTCCAGAGGATCTCTCCAGGCTCTCTGGCCGCGCTCTTGGTCTAGCGGTGGCAAAGGGTATGGTTGCATTCTCTTGCTCCATTGGCGCTCCAACCACATTGAGCGAACTCAAGGGCTTTAGCGAAAAGCATATTGAGCGCGCTCTTTCTGCTGCAAAGGATCCGCAGCTCGAAATGAAACTGAAAAACATGCCGGTACCGCTTACCGCAGACCTTGTCGATGAATACATGGAGCCTATACTGCGGGCTGCTGCTACTGGAAACTTCGATTTGATAAGGAATATGCAGTGATAGAAATTAAGATTCCTTTCGGTAAAGAACAGATCCTAGCGTGTCTGCCGGATGGAAGTGATATTCTGCGCATGAGTGAGATTTGCCCCCTCTCTGATCAAGCATCAGCTCTACAAGAAGGGCTTGCAAGGCCTATTGGCACTCCATCTCTCTCTAAGATATCAAGGGCGAAATATAATAGCGCACAAGCCCTAGGCCATTCTCCCAAAGCCTGCATCGTTGTATCGGACAACACGAGGCCCGTTCCCTATCGTGAGCCGAATGGTATCCTCATGCCTATCATTGAGACGGTTCTTCGAGAAGGCTTTGCAATCAGCGACATCTGCATTCTAGTTGCTACAGGAACCCATCGTGCAATGTCTAGAGAAGAGCTCGAGACCATGCTCGGCCATGAGCCTTTTGAAGTAGGCATAGAGGTGGTAAATCATGATTGTTTGGACAAAGATAGACTCATTTGCCTTGGCTCAACGTCACGCGGGACTATGGCGAGCATCAATAAGCGCTATATGGAAGCTGATTTGAAAATTCTAACAGGTCTTGTGGAGAGCCATTTCATGGCAGGAGCGTCAGGTGGTCGGAAAAGCATTTGTCCAGGCTTGTTGGGTGAAGAGGGCACTTACATCTTTCACTCTGCGAGCCTAATGGCTGATCCCAGCTCTAGAGATCTAAAGATCGAAGGGAATCCTGTGCATGAAGAATCTCTTGAAGTTGCCAGGATGGCTGGAGCGGATTTTATCGTTAATGTGACAATTGACAGCGAATTTCGGATAACTGGAGTATTCTGTGGCGATCTAGAAGAGGCTCATAGGGCTGCGGTTGCAAAACTGAAAAGCTATGTGGGCATTTCGATATCCAGCCAATACGACCTTATCGTGACCCACGGAGGATTCGTTGCTATAAATCATTATCAGGCTGCCAAAGCTGCCGTAGCATCGCTTGGAGCCCTAAAACAAGGCGGGGGCCTGATCTTGATTGCTGACAATAAGGATCTGAATCCTGTGGGATCCGACAGATACCGGATCTTGCTTGCACTGCTCAAACTTATTGGACCAGAAGCATTCGATCATCTTCTTATGTCGCCAGATTGGCAATTCATTCCCGAGCAGTGGCAGGTTCAACAATGGGCAAAAGTATTCAAGAAAATTGCAATGGAAGATTTTATATACTATGCGCCTCAGCTCGACAATCGACATTGGCGCGATTTGCCTGGCATAGATGGCTATAATATGATGCTATCGAGAAAGGAATTTTCAGAAATACCTTGTGAGATCGATTCTGCTCTTTTTCGGAGCGCCTGTGGCGTCTATTTCATACCGAAAATCATTGAGAAATCTATAAATGATTTCTTGGATCGGCATGGATTTACTATCGAAGACATCAGAAGTGGCCGTTGCCGGCTAGCCTACCTTGCCGATGGACCTTATGGGATACCTCTTTTGGAAAAAGGTGGCCAAAAAATGGACACATTTTCCAGCAATACATGAATCGCTGGAAATGCAAACTCTTTTGATATCTGAGCTTTTAATCCTTGGAGAGAAAAATTATGAAAATTGGATTTATCCACTCGACTCGCCTTGTCCTTCCCTGGATCGAAGAAGCTGTTTCACCTTTCCTTTCGAAGTTAAGTATTCTTCATGCCCTAGATGAATCTCTTATAGTTGAGCTTGCCAAAGGAGAGGGTGTAACCCAGGGTGTGGAAAGACGCATAGTTTGGCTTGCGGCAAGCCTCATAGAAGCTGGAGCAGAGCGACTTGTGCTGAGTTGTTCCTCGCTCTCGCCTGCAGTCGATATCATAGCTCCCAGGCTATGCATACCTCTAATCAAGATTGATGCAGCCATGATTCGAGCGGCTATTATTGCTTCTCTTTCGGAGAATTGCCCTTTTGTTATCTTGGCTACCAATCCAAGTACAAGAATACCGATACAACTCATAGTCGAACAAGAAACAGCGAAGCTCTCCGGAAGCCAAATAAGGATCGAAGAAGCACTTATAAGATCTGCCGCTCCAGCCAACTATTATTCTGGTAAGGGGCATGCGACATTTGTTCCCGACTGGAGCTATCGTCTTCTCGATGGAGCTTTTGAAGCTCTCAATCGAGGTGATACATCAAGTCACGATGCCGAAGTGGTCTCAGCTTGCGAAAAATGCGCCGAACAAGGTACTAGAATTTATTTTGCGCAGATATCGATGGCACGTATCCTGCCTGCTTTGTCTACTAAGGCACGCGCTGCTGTGAACACCAGTCTCGATTTTATTGAAGAGACTCTCGGATTATCAGAGAACAATTCGTAACATTAATCACAAAATTTCGAAAGAAGTACCAAAGTACTCATTGCTAATTCGCCCAAACAGCCCAAAACTATAGTTCTATAAGCGCCTTTAAGCGCACAATCTCATTCGATCAATAGGAGGTCTATTATGAGGAAATGGGTGTTCATTTTCATAATTTTGTCTATTCTGACGACACCTGTCTTTGCTCAGAAAAAAGAAAAATTGATGGTCTATACATCAATGAAAGAGACGCTCATTGGAGATCTCAAGAAAGGATTCGAAAAGAAATATCCCAATGTCTCTCTTGATTATTATTCAGCTGGGGCCGGCAAAATAATGGCTAAAATCGCTGCTGAGCGTCAGTCTGGCAAGCTTGCCGTCGATGTAATATGGACAAGCGAAGTTCCGGATTTCTATTCAATGAAGAAGGAAGGGATCCTCCAGCGCTATGAATCGCCCGAAGCAAAGAATGTTGTAAGTCCTCTTTTCGATCCAGATTATGAATTCACACCTGCTAGATTGGGGACACTTGGGATTACGTACAACACTAACAAGATAAAGACGCCACCAAAAGAGTGGACCGATCTTCTTACGCCAGAATACAAGAACGGGTTTGGAATTGCGAATCCTGCTCTTTCAGGCACAGCAATGGTCTCTGTCGCTATGCTAGTAGATACATTTGGGTGGGATTTCATACAAAAATTGCGCGCGAACGGCGCAAAGATGGGCGAAGGATCAGGCCAGGTGGTGGATGACACTGCGGCAGGGGATCTTCTTGCTTGTATTGGCGTAGATTACATTACTATCGATAAGATAAAACTTGGTGCACCACTCGGTTTTGCCTATCCAAGACAAATGCTAGTAATTCCAAGTCCAGTTGCAATCTTCAAGGGGACACGAAATCTCTCAGCGGCACAGAATTTTGTCGATTTTTTGCTTTCTAAAGATGGCCAAACAATTATAGCAAATAATTACACACTACCTATAAGGCGCGATGTTTCGATAGCTGAAGGAGTGGGGCTTGTATCACCTGATGAAGCGGTCAAGCGCTCTATAAAGATCGATTATTTAAAGCTCATGAATGAAAAGCAGGCAACTATTGACAAATTCATTTCAATTATGCAGAGCAAATAGCTATCAAAGAAAGGCCGTATTCCTAGCGGGCTATCTTTCGGCTGTGGAGCGGGTTGTTCCGCTCCACAGCCTTCTTTAGATTCCCTTATTGAAAGGAGAACAGAGTGGCTGATCTGAAATTGCAACAGATCAAAAAGGCATTTGGCGATCATATAGTCTTGGATCGATTCGACCTTCATATCAGAAGCGGAGAGTGCTTTACAATAATTGGGCCTTCTGGTTGCGGAAAGACGATCATACTACGATTGATCGCAGGTTTTGAAACACCAGACGCAGGCGAAGTTTTTATCGGCGATACTAAGGTAGCTGATGCTCATCATGCTCTAGCGCCAGAAGAACGGAAGATTGGTGTTGTCTTTCAAGATTACGCAGTCTGGCCACACAAGACAGTATATGGCAACGTCGCATATCCCTTAGAAATAGCTGGACTTACAAAAAGCGACATAGCAAAGCAGGTTCATAATGCATTAGCGCTTGTGAACCTGGATGGCTATGAGATGCGTTTTCCTTACCAACTTTCTGGAGGGCAACAGCAGCGCGTCGCACTTGCACGTGCCTTGGTTATGCGTCCTGAGATACTTCTTCTCGATGAGCCGCTTACTAATCTCGATGCGAATCTGCGTGAGGAGATGCGCTTTGAAATCAAAGAAATCCAGAAGGCGACTGGAGCAACGATACTATATGTAACTCATGATCAGGAAGTCGCGATGGCTCTATCCGATAGACTCGCCATAATGGATGAAGCTGGCAGGATACACCAGATCGATACACCTGAAATAATCTACACCCATCCCATAGATATATTCGTTTTCAAGTTTTTAGGTATTTCGAACATCATCTCCATCAAAGTCTCAGAGCATTTTGCATCTGTAAAAATAAAGGATAAGACAGTGGAGCTTCCTTTTGTTGCGCCATCATCTATGGAAGGAAAGGAAGGGATTCTTGGATTTAGACCTATGGATGTGCAAATTGAAAGGAAAGGGAATTCGGCTGATTTTCCTGCTATAGCGACCCGCGTAACCATTCTCGGTCCAATTGTCGACTATCTCTTTGATTTCCAGGGTATTCCAATCCGTGCACAGGCTCTTACCGATGATGCGCTTGCAGCGGATCTCATTCTCGAGCCAGGAGAGAAGGTGTTTCTTTCAGTTCACGAACCCAAATGGTTCAACTCAGAAGGAGTGACACAACAATGAAGGATTTATCAAAATCGCTAAAAAAAATAGATGTATCTACTGTAATACTTATTTTCTCTATTTTGATCCTCGTTGTAATTGTAGCAGTGCCGGTATTGCTTATATTTCTTACAGCCTTTTTTGAAAATGGAAAGTTCAATATTGCAGGGGTTGTCAAGGTTCTGTCTGATCCAAACACTTACAATGCACTCTTGAACTCATTCATAATCGCAGCCGGCACTACACTTCTCTCTACAGCGGTTGGGACCTTTTTTGCTTGGTTGGTTGCACGTACCGATTTGCCCTTCAAGAATACAATGAAAGCACTTTTTCTTGTGCCATTTATGCTTCCTTCGTTCATTGGTGCACTTGCATGGAAAGTATTGCTCTCACCGCGGTCTGGATACCTGAACAAGTTAATAATTTCTATCTTTAACTTGGAGAAAGCCCCAATCGATATTATGAGCATGGGGGGCATCATTGTAATCGAAAGCATGTACCTCCTTCCATTTGTATTCCTTCAAGTTGAAGGAGCATTAGAGAGGATGGACCCAACGCTCGAAGAATCTGCCCGAATCTCCGGGGCAAGTCTTTTCACAATAACAAGAAAAATCACGCTGCCCTTAGTTATGCCAAGCATTCTGGCGGGTGCTTTGCTTGTTGCTCTCTATTCACTCTCGCATTTTGGAGTTCCATCTATACTTGGTACGGAGAAGGGTATTTTTACCATTCCTACAAAAATATACGAAAGGATTTATGCCTCTGGAGGCTCTTTTAGTGCAATACGAGTAGGAACCATACTTGCTACAATCCTTGTAATCTCTGCTGCGCTGATACTCAAGTTACAGGATGTTTTGCTAAAGAAAGGCCAATATCAGGTAATTGCCGGCAAAAGCATGCGTCCAGTCGTGCTCAAGCTTCGTGGGCTCAAGTATCCCCTACTAATAATAAGCTTCATCTATATTTTCATAACTATTATCCTTCCCACAGTAACAATTTTCTTGGTGGGTGGCCTTAAGACCTACGGGCTTCCCTTTCAGCTCAAATATATGACCTTCGATAACTATCTGAAGATATTCCAATGGAAGATGACAAAAGATGCCATCTGGAACTCGCTATATCTTTCGCTTTCTGCTGCACTTGTAACAATGTTGGCGGGTACAATGATTTCCTATGCTATTGTCAAGATGAATTTCAAAGGGAAATTCATTCTTCAATTTCTTGGGGTTCTGCCATATTCGCTACCTGGCACCGTGATAGCGCTGGGAGTAATCCTTACCTGGAGCGGACGCTTTGGAATAAATTTATATAATACTGCGGCCATTATCTTTGTGGCGTATATAGCTCGATATATGGCATTTGCAATCAAATCGAGCTCAGCCTCATTATCTCAAGTATCCGACTCGCTCGAGGAGGCAGCAAGAGCTTGTGGGGCAACACATTGGCAGACTCTCAAAGACATAGTTCTTCCTCTAATTCGACCAGGAATGATAAGTGCTTTTTTCCTGATTTTCTTGCCAGCTTTGCGAGAATTGACTACTTCGGTGCTACTCTATGGCCCGACCACTAGAACTATTGGTGTTGCCATATATACCTTGAACGAAGACGGAGAGACGGTAAAGGCAGCAGCTCTCGCAGGTATAGCACTGATCATAATATTTGTAGGTGAGACGTTGATTCGTAAATTCCTGGCTAAGTTAGAGCAGAGAGCGGTTCGCGTTAAGGAGATCGAAAATGTCGCAGCTTGAACTAAGGGAGGTGACTAAGAGATTTGGCGAAGTTATAGCAGTGAATCGCCTTAGTCTACAAGTCGAAAAAGGCGAGTGCTTTACTTTTCTTGGCCCTTCGGGCTGCGGTAAGACGACTACGCTTCGGATGATAGCGGGATTTGAGGACCTGGATGAGGGGGAGTTGCTTGTAGAAGATTCATTGTATTCGTCCAGCTACCGCAAGTTTTATGTACCGCCAGAAAAGAGGGAGTTTGGCATGGTATTCCAGGCTTTTGCTGTATGGCCGCATCTAACTGTAAAGGAAAATGTTGCATTTCCTTTGCGAATAAAGCGTCGTCCATCGAATGAAATAGAAAACCGCGTCAAGATGGCGCTTACCAGCACAAATCTCATGAAATTCAAGGATAGCTACCCTGGTCGTCTTTCTGGGGGCGAACAGCAAAGAATAGCGCTTGCGCGGGCAATTGCGATCAATCCAAAAGTCATGCTTCTCGACGAGCCTCTTTCTAACCTGGATGCCAAATTGCGTGAAGAGATGCGTTTTGAAATCAAAGCTTTGCAGAACCGCTTTGGTTTTACTGTAATCTATGTGACTCATGATCAGGCAGAGGCTATGGCTCTTTCAGATAGAATGCTCGTCATGAATTATGGAGTCGTGCAACAGGTAGGCAAGCCGCTCGATATCTATAATAAGCCAGCGAACCGTTTTGTTTTTTCATTCATCGGCCTTTCGAATTTCATTCCAGTTATGATAAAAGAAGGGGATGCTTTCATCGAGGGAACTAGCCAGATAGCATCCCACAATGCGCCAAGAGAGTTAGGACCTAGAGCGATAATGGCATGTCGCCCTTCTGATATAACTTTTGTGCCAATCTCGGAAATAGACGACGAGAAGGGATCTCTGGGCGTGCAGGCTTTAGTAATAAGGAGAACTTATCTTGGAGACATCGTAGATCTTAAGGTAAAGGTTGGCAGTGTAGATCTGAGAATTCAAAAGAACGCTCGATCTCCATGTCCTCGCGAAGGAGAATCTTGTCGAATTCGCTTCAACAAAGTCATCTGGTATCCAGAGGAATATCCAAAAGAAAGCAAGAATATGACGGAAAATCAACCCAAAACGAGTTCCTCTGCAAGCTGACCAGCAAGATTCACAGCTAAGATAAGCAGCAATCTTTGATTTTCCTTGAAAGAATATGTGTGAACCGCCCGTTTTCAAAGAGAGGGCGTTCCAATAAAAGTTGTTCCTTCGGAAGAATTCCTCCACCGCAGCGATCCGTGACACGCGTAGCGGATTGATCCTGTCCGAATATACCCGGGCTCTCCAAAAGAGCTCGCTCTAAAAAAGCGTGAGTTGAATGTCCTTTGGCTTGCCAGGAGCATTATTCTTGACAAGCGGCACAAGTTCTTCGATTTCGGAAAGAAAGCGGCTGGGCGGGAGGCTGAGCTTGCGTCCGAAAAGGCGCCTAGAGCGAGCCCAGGAGAGATAGAGTCCTATGCGGGCTCGAGTCATGGCCACATATAGCAGCCTGCGTTCTTCCTGGATTTGGCTTTTGCGGTAATCCTCATTCTCGAAAATTGTAAAAGGAAGAATTCCATCTTCTAGGCAGGGAACGAAAACATAATCGAACTCTAAGCCTTTTGCAGCATGGATTGTCAATAGAGAGACGCACTGGCTGCTAGCTTCGTAACCATCCTGGGGGCTCCCAAGGGCTAGGTCGTCGAGGAAGGATGAAAGGTCGTTATATAGCGAAGCTTGGGTTGTGAGGCGCTCAAAAGAAGATTGGGGTTCATTTAGAGAGGCTCCTTTGGGTTTCTTTATGCCTTTCTTGTTTTTCATGAGGTCTATTGCGAAGCGAATTGCCTCTGCTGGATTTTTGAGCAGACTGGCGTCTAGAGAATCCGAGCGGATCGAGGTTCGCAAGAAAATCAGCACTGATCTAGCGGGCTCTTCTTCCCACCAGGGTTTATCTCCGATCAATCGATAGGGTATGCCATGATCGATGAGGGCTTTTTCGATAGGAGGCGCGAGCGTGGCAGCACGGATGAGGATTGCGCACTGCCCGAGGCTAGAGAGCGCCGGGCGCTCTTTTATATAGATGGTATCGGAATCGATGGTATCGGAGCTATCGATGCCATTGGAGCCATCGCCGCTATCTGGCGAAGCTTTTTCCGAAATGCTTGTATTTATATGAGATTCCATTGGGCGAGGAGCCTCTCTAAAATCGAAAGACCCCGCAACGCCAGAATCTATTGCAAAGAAGCTGGTGCCTCCTATTAGACGATCTATCTCACGAGCTATGCCCTCTGCCTCCGACGCTTCGGTTGCGAATTCCGATCTTGAAAGTGCAACAGTCTTCCCGGAGCCGCTTAGATCGGCATTCACAAGACGACCTGCAGCAGCGATAATTCCCGGAGTACAGCGGAAGCTCTTTAGAAGACGATAGATCGCGGCGCCTGGATAGTCCACGATGAATCGCTCGATGAATCGCCTGTCAGAGCCCCGAAATCCATAGATAGCCTGATTTGGGTCGCCAATTACATAGAGCTCCCGCGCGCAGAGATCTAGCTCTTCAATTTCGTGATTAGGCGCAAGGAGTCGTATCAAAGCGTACTGAGCAAAGTTGACATCCTGATATTCGTCGACAAATATGGCTCGGAATCGCTTGCGATATGACTCAAGCAAGGCTGGCCGAGCTGCTAGAAGTCGAACGGTGCCGGCCACAAGGTCATCGAAATCGAGGGCATGCGCCTGCTTGAGCAGGATGCGATAGCGAGCATATGCGAGCTCAAGCTCTGGTTTGGGCCCATTAGATGGCGGGCAGCCGAGCTCGGTAGCCAATTCTGCGAGACCAGCAGGAGAGCACGGTCCAAGGCGTGGTATCTCATCGCCTGGTAGAAGAAGAAAGCGTTTGCGCTCTTCGATATATGAGGCAAGGCGCTTGATTTTGCGGGAACGCGAAGTTGTAGTGGGAGGCTCGGAAGGCAAATTGAGCCCTGGAATATCGGAAGGCGATGGTTCTAGCGAGTCGCTGGCTTTTTTTTGCTCGTTGCCATCTTGATCGGATTCAAGTGCCGATTTTAAAAAGGAAGATCTTTCTTCTTCGTCGAGTACCGCGAAGTCCTGCGGAAGAGAGGCCTCGGCCGCATGTTCTCTCAAGACTGAAAGACAAAAAGAATGGAATGTCTTTGCATTGATCTGCGCCGCCTTCTCAGTTCCCATGGACTCTTCTATGCGCCTTCGGAGTTCGCTTGCAGCTTTGTTTGTAAAAGTGATTGCGAGAATCGATGACGGGTCGATACCTTGCCCTACAAGGCGAGCGATACGAAGGGCGAGTATGGCAGTCTTGCCTGTGCCAGGCCCGGCTACAACAAGGGCTGGTCCTCCATAGTGATTGATAGCGGCTTTCTGTTCTGGGCTGATCCGGAAGACTGAATCGGCGTTCCGATCACTATTAGAAGGCTTAAAAGAATTTTGCGCTTTTTCTTTTTCCTTCTCGTGAGGATTTGGTTGGTCTTCTTTGTCCTTCTCAGGGACAGAGGTTCTGGTCGCAGCTAGATTGCTCTCTTGGCTTTGTTCCTCTAGTGTTTTTTCGAATTGATTGTTGATCTGCGTTTCTTTGCAAAAAGGCTCGGCAGATGCCTTTTCTTCGAAGAAAAGGCTGTGTTCTGCTTTTGCCTGGATTCGTTCTCCGGGTGCAAAAACGTGGATTATCCCATATTCTCCATCGTATCCAGGCTTTATCGAGACTTTGCCAGCTCTCATTCGTCCTATGGCCAGCGCGAGAAGCTCTCCAGATAGGCCAACAATATGCATAGCTTCAATTTCTTTTTCGCTCTTTTCCATGAGTAAGGCAAACTCACTGCCAGCTTGCTCTAGGAGTTCGCGGTAAGCGGCGGCGACTTTTTTGGAACCGCTTCCGGTACCGAGTAGTTCTGCTAGCATTTCAGGAAGGGGTATTAACTGCCAGTAAGGTCGTCGATTTGTGCCTTCAAAGTCAGCAGGGCAGGGAGCATTTTCGTCCACTGGGCGATCGGCTAGCTCTGTAACACGGCGCATGACCCCTGGTGTAATGGGCTTGCCGCATACAGGACAGCGCCCACTAAGCTTTGTGCTTTCTTCGGCTGAGAGAAAAACCTTGCAAGCTCGGTGACCGTCGTAGTGATATTTCCCTTCCTGGGGAAAAAATTCTATTGTACCAGCGACCATTCCTGTGGGCGTCTCTGCAACTTTGCCTGCGACGGTCCCTGTGGCCGCCGCCTCTGTGCCCGAGCCTGCAGCTTGCTCTGAGATTTTGCTTTGCGCTTCCCCTGCGGTTGAGCCTCTTTTTGTGAGTACCTCGGAAAGGCTAGCGTAAGAATTTTCCATGTCGATAATTGTCGCTTCACGGCCTAGCTTCTCTGGCGAATGGGCATCCGAATTGGATATAATGGCAAATTCATCCAAGGAGCTCACAGCCCAGTTCATCGGGGGATTGGAAGACAGACCCGTCTCTATTGCTCCAATTCGCGAGCTAAGCTCACCATAGCACTCTTCGATGGAATCGAAGCCCGAACGCGCTCCCAGCGCGGAGAACCATGGTGTCCAGATATGGGCGGGTATAAGAATCGAGCGCTCATCGGCATCTAGAAGCAGAGCAAAGAGATCGCGCGAATCCATACCAAGTATGGGTCGCCCGTCGGAAGAGATGTTTCCTGTCCGTGAAAGTCGCGCCTGAAAGGCAGCCGCAGCCTTTAGATCCGGTAATATTACGATATGATGGATTTTTCTGGTTTTGCCATCTCTAGTGTAGATGGTGCTTATTTCTCCGGTTAGCACAAAGTGCACAGAACCTTGAGAAGGCCGCCCGGGCTGCAGCCTCTCATTCCAAGCAGCCCATAGTTTTGAATCAGGCAGCCCTTCCATCAGAGCTTTGCTTGCGTCGAATTCTTCCCTGACCGAATCCTTTAGCCGAAAGAATCCGCCTTCTGTAGGCTCAAGTTGCTCATTTAGCTCCTTGAGCCAAGCCGGATGTGTGCAATCTCCTGTCCCTACAAGGTTTATGCCCTTTATCCGAGCCCAGCGTTCAATGTAGGGCAAGGTCAGTTTAGGGCTCGTAGCGCGAGAATATCGAGAGTGTATATGAAGATCGGCAATTATTCTCATGCTGTAAAGAAGCTCCTCTCGGCCGATAGCTTATCAGGCAGGCAGTCAGGTAATCGGGCAAATTCGTCGATAAGTTGGGAATTAAATCACCATTGATTCAGAACATCTTCTGCAAGCCCAAGCATCTTGTCTATATGCAATGTCCGTCCATCGTCGAGGATAAGTTGCCCAGAATAATATCCAAAAAGCTGATTCTGTATCGAGGAGAGCATCAGAACCTTGAATTTGCTATGGCGGTTAAGCACAGGCTCGAAATCCATCTCGAAGCGCCCGTCGCTGCTGGTGATTTTCCATGGAGCCAGATAATTCTCCGGATCGATATGAAATTCTATCTCTTCGAGCTTATGAGCTCTGCCATTGTAGAAAATCATGTTCTCCGAAGCAGGAGTTCTATCGGAGAAGCCATATCCCAGATTCCAGCCGATAGGAACACCTTCGTACAGACCAGAGGCAGAGCCCCAGAACCAGCGATTGCGATATGTCCAGTAGCCGCGCCCCCAATCCAAGACACCGACGGAATCCTCTGGTTCGAATTTGAAGGTCTCGTCGCCAATGATAACTTCGCCGAGTGCTGGCATACAATTCACTTTGTGATTGTAATAGAAGGCTCGTCGGTTTTCCTTCCAGGATGTGGCGATATTCATGCTGTCTGCGGACATATCCTGTTTGAGCCGTATATCGCACTTGAGTCCTTTCCCTTCGCCGAAACTCGGGCTTTCCGCCACAATACGCCTTTCGCCATCTCCGATAAGGTAAGAGATGCTGAGTTTCTTATCTTTATAATGCAGATCTCCTCGTTCTGGGACTGGCGAATGTCCGAGCTTGCCTAGCGTAAGCAGTTTCAAGCTATCGATAGGCGTAAATGTACGATTTATAAAATCGAGCCATACGATGCTCGAAAGCCCTGCATAACCTAGATCCGACACGGTAAACGCAATGCCGTAACCACGCTTCTGCGAGAGCACACAATAATAATCCCATTCCTTGATTCGATACCATGGTGCCTTTATCCGCGATCTGTCATAGCGCCAGAAAGGGCGTCGCGCCCAACCCTCTTCGGTGATATGCCCCTCGTCATCCAAAAGTTCGATTGGCCTAGTTATTTCGTTCTGTTTCATAAAATTGATGATATCTTATATCTGGCTGAAGTCAATACAGCTTGTTGATTTTATTTTAAGCAGTATAATCTAGGTTACTATCCTTTTTGGCACTTCTATCGAGGATGAGGAATTATGTACGTCAATCTATCGTCAAAAAAACAGCGATCTCAAGAAGTCGCTTCTCATATCAAGGAACTCATCCGCGATGAGAAACTGAAACCTGGTGAGAAGCTTCCCAACGAACTCGAACTCTGTAGCCTTTTTTCTGTTTCGCGCCCCACCATAAGAGAGGCCGTTAAAATCCTCATCTCGCAGGGGATCATCGAGATACGCCGAGGAAAAGGCACATATGTAACGGAGGTGCCGGGTATTGCACAGGATCCCCTGGGCTTGGATTTTATTACCACTCCCAACCTCCGTCTCGATATCATCGAGGCGCGGCTTCTCATCGAACCGGGTGCGGCTCGTCTTGCCGCTCAAAAAGCCGACAGCAATGACATAGCCAAAATAGCGGCTAGTGTAAAAGCCATGGAAGAGGTCGTCTATCGGCATAAAGTGGAGATAAACGCTGAGCTCGACTTCCATAGGAGCATTGCCGAGGCTACTCGGAATCCCGTAATAATGCGAATCATCCCTATTATCATGGAATCGATTGAGAAAACCTACCAGGATGCACCAAGGACAAGCGAAGATCATCGTCATGCTTTCGAAGAGCATAAAGTAGTCTACGATGCTATCGCTGCCCATGATCCAGATAGATCTTTTGACGCCATGCAGCGTCATCTCGAAGCCAGCTACAAGCGGACATTGGCGAGGCAACTGCCATCAGCAAAGAATAAAGAAGGCGCATCGGACTAGGCAAGCTCGCTTTCCGTAGCTCTGCTGCTTAGAAGTTTCTTACGGAGGCTCTTGACGGAGACTTCTTACGAAGGCTTCTTAGAGCTAGACTCTAAATTTCGATTTTTACTTGGTTTTGCTCCTCTTGAAACTTCTGAAGGAATAGAATATCGAGGCAACCGCAAAGGCATAGAACATGATTGCAAGCGGCGAACGGATCAATACTGTCCAATCCCCATGTGATATGATCAGAGCCCTGCTGAGCTCTTGCTCTGCAATAGGTCCAAGAATGAGACCTAATATCACCGATGGCGCAGAAAATCCATATTTCTTCATAAAATAGCCAACAATTCCGAATACAAGCGCAAGCATGACATCGTAGACGCTATTGCCCAGAGAATAAGCCCCCAGAAGGCATAGACACAGAATTGTGGGATATAGGATACCCAGAGGCACTCTCAGAATCAGATTGGAAGCGCGAATGCTGAGGTAACCCAAAGCCACCATGATGAATTGTGCAAACAGGAATCCGATGAATAGATCGGTGATTATCTGAGGCGATTGAGAAAACAAAAGAGGTCCGGGCTGAACGCCGATAATCATTAGAGCGCCCAGCATTACAGAGGTTACGACATCTCCTGGGATTCCTAAGGTGAGAAGAGGAATCATTGCTCCGCCCGTAGTTGCATTGTTAGCCGCTTCTGGCGCCGCTATCCCGGCAAGATTACCTGTACCAAAGGAATCGGGCTCCTTCGAGAATCGCTTTGCTTCGTTGTAAGCCATAAAGGAAGCAATAGAACCACCAGTAGCAGGAATTATCCCAATTATGGTCCCTATGACCGAAGATCCTAAGATCACTTTCCATAGACCCCTCATTTCCTTTTTTGTAGGCATGATAGATCCGATCTTGTGTTTTTTTGAAAGCCGGACGATTTTTCCCTCACTCATAAGTTCCAACTGGGCAAAGACTTCGGAGACCGCAAAGAGACCGATGAGTACTGGCATCATAGAAAAGCCCGTGAGAAGTCGTATAACTCCGAAGGTAAAGCGCTCGGTGCCCAGTGTGGGATTCAAGCCGACCATCGAAAGCAGAAGTCCAAAGAAGCCCGATAGGAAACCCTTAGTCAGCGATGCCGAGGAAACGCTCGCCATTATTGTCAGCCCGAAAATCATGAGCGCAAAATATTCGGGGGGCCCGAATTTAAGGGCAATCTTTGCAAGCTGGGGCGCAAGAAAGATTAGGCAGAGAGTGGAAAATATGCCGCCCAATGTTGAAGCAACCAAGGAAACACCCAGCGCCTTTCCTGCCTCTCCCTTCTTGGCAAGTGGATAACCATCGAGCGCTGTTGCTGCCGCAGAAGGTGTGCCAGGTGTCGAAACAAGGATAGATGCGATTGAACCTCCGAACATCGAACCGCAAAAAAGTCCACTCATCATGATTAGAGCTGCGGGCGGATCTATGTAGATCAGAAAAGGCAACATGAGAATTATACCCGTGGATCCGGACAAGCCGGGGATCGCCCCCACGATGATACCTCCAGCCACGCCAATTATAAGGAAATGCAAGTTTGCGAGGACATAGAGAAGCGCATTGATTATTGCTGTCATGGTAGGTTTCCTCTTACCAGATAATAGAACGCGGCAGGGGTACCCTGAACACAGTCCGAAAAACCCAATATAGGATTACCGGAACGAGTATAGATACAACGATTATTCGGAGCGGCTTTCTTTCACCAAAGAGGTACATCGTAAAGGCCATTAAGAGCGGAGTTAGGATTATATAGCCTAGAGGTTCGAAACCAATTACATAGGCCAGTATAACAATGGCCAAGGCGATGAGTTTTAGAGCTGTCTTGCCCTTCGGAAGGCTTACATCACAAGAGCTAGGTTTTGAGATACCTTTCTCTGCGGATGTCTTTGTGGAAGGCGGTCTTTCTTTTCGGAGCTTAATAATACCTTGAACCATTAGCATCACTGAGAGCGCAAAAGTAGAGATAATGATGAAGAGCGGATAAACCTTGGGATTTATACCAATGCTAAATTTCGGAAAAGAAAGAGTTCCAATATAGAATACTATAGAAAGAGCCGCAAAAATTATTCCTAATACTATGTCTGCCTTGGCCATTCTTATGAAATCCTCCAAATTGACCATGTGTATGAGATGCTAATATAGAGAGCAATCTCTGTGCACAAAATGCTACCAGAGAGCATTCCGGCCAACGCCGCGGCGGCTCAAAGCCCTATAATGCCGGGATTACTTGAAACATCACAATCATGGCCTGGCCGGATATATCCCGCTCTCCTGTCATGTATTCTCAGTACTTGCTCCCCAGTTTGTTTTCCTTCACGATCTTCATATAATAGGCATCTTCTTCCTGGATAAGCTTTTTGAAATCCTCGGTGTTGCGGTAATCGAACAATAAGCCAGATTGCTGAGCAAGCTTTATGACTTCAGGATCGGACATTGCCGCCTTAAAGGCATCGTGGATTATCTTTATGCGCTCGGGATCTGTTCCTTTGGGAGCCGCAAGCCCTCTCCATTGTCCCATGGCGAAATTATACCCCAGTTCCTTAGCTGTAGGGTAATTTGGGAATTCCTCGAGCCGCTTTTCGGAGAAAACGCCCAGACATTTAAGCTGTCCGGCAGCCAGTTGCGGCACGCCCTCTGGGGGCCCGCAGGTAATTACATCGACTTGCCCCGCGACAGCCGCGGTAACTGCTGGCGCTCCTCCCGAGTACGGTACATGATTGAACTTTACCCCGACGGCCGATTCGAAGGCCAGTGCTATCATATGGGTACCTCCGCCCGCCCCGGCATTTCCTAGATTGATCCTTCCGGGCTTCTTTTTTGCATCTTCCACAAGATCCTTTAGGTTGTTGTAAGGAGAAGAGGCTGGAGCTAAGAACCACACTGGTGCAGTGACTATGTTGATGATCGGCTCGAAGCTGTTGGCATCATAGGGAGTCTTCTGCATATGCGTAACGGTTATGGATGGCGTCGCCCATGCTACCAGGTAATAGCCATCGGGCTTTTTTGTCATAGCTTCCACATAACCTGGAACCGCAGCCCCTCCTGGCTTGTTGGTGATGAGAATCGGGACGCCAAGATATTTCTGGATCACCGGTGAGAAAATCCGCACCATGAGATCAGTAGCTCCGCCGGCAGCCCATGGCACCATGATTTCGATCTCCCTTGTGGGGAATTTTTCCTTTGGCTGCGCTCCAAGGCATAAGGTACTAAGAAGCAAGAGCACAGAAATCAAAAGCACGGCTTTTTTTGCTTTCATAGGAAACCTCCTTAAATATGTTGTAGGGACTTTAGTCCCCTCCTAAAAGTTGCTATTCAATGTTTTAGGGCGAAGCGCCCCTTCTTACAGTTCCTTTTTTCTCTTCGCAGGCAGAGACCTCCTTCTTATAGTTCCAAGATGTCCGGCCTTTTGAATACATAGCCATTTCTTTCAATAGTGAGTACTGGAAAAATCGAGGGTTCGGAGAGGACAATTGGACCATTCTTTGTGGCAAGCATCGTATCTTCGCTTTTAGCTCCCGTAATCGATGGATTCCAGGTAAAGGCTTGGTTTTCCCGAATGATCTCCCTGGTTTGTGCAGTCACTTTGTAATCTCTGCCCATATAGCCAATTGCGCCTCCCTGATGGTGGAGCCTGTATTCTTCTGGATAGCCTTTTTCGGCATAAGCACGCAAGGCTGCTTCGAAGACCTCCGAAGCAGGTCGACCCGGGATCGTGGCTGTCATCATCGCTGTATCGACGTAGACATTGTCCTCATAGCGCTTTCTGAGATCGACAGGCACCTTTCCAAACTGAATGAAACGCGTTATCGAGACGATAAGCCCTCGCCTTCTGGAATTTACGCTGATCATCGCGCGCTTTTCGATCTTTTTATCCGTGGCAATAGGATGGCGAAAGAGAGAAATGCGTTCATCCGCGGCACAGAAGGCAACAATGAAATCCATGCCTTGGCTCCAGAGCTTTTCCGAAAGCCTGCCTATAACAGCCCTCTCTTCATCTCCGGGCTTGATTGTAAGGGCTGTCTCCTCCGCAATCCGCGCCGTGTCGAGGGCTTGCTTACGATATCGCTCGATTTCCCATTGTGTCAGGGAATAGCGAAGGGGATTTATCTTGCTGGAAATGTCTAAGGAGCCTGGAAAAGCATGATCCGCGCCAAGTTTTCCACCCGAAAGAGACTTTACAATAGATGTTTCTTGATCTTCATACCAGGGAAAAGAGACAATCGTGTAGCCTTGTTCGGTAAGGCGCTCCTCTTTCTCCATCCGCGGTGCTTCGATATTATTACATATTATGAATTCACGGTCGGCTGTGACGAGGGCTCCAGCAACGCCCATCTCCGTAGCTATACCAACAATATTGTAGCCGCCTCCCGTAATCCAAGAAAAATTAGAGCTTTTCTTGAGATATACAGCATTTAGCTCGAGTTCTTGTAGCAATTTACGAACACGGTGTTTTTTCTCGGCGATTTCTTGATGGACAAATTCGAACATCAATTCTCTCCTATAGTGAATTTCCTTGACAAAACAAAAGAGTTCCTATAAATATTACGTTGTAAGACGTCAGTTGTCAATAAAATTTTTTATCAAAATGAGGAAATGAGATGCGTGTACTATTCATAGGGGGAACCGGCAATATTTCATCGGCTTGTACAAACGAAGCGCTCAGAAAAGGCTTCGAGGTCTTTCATCTTAACAGAGGAAACAGACCGGAAAAGGAAAGACGAGAAGTAAAAGTCTTGAGAGCGGACATCAGGCAGCCAGAGGCCGTAAAAAGAGCCATTGGATCGCTGTGCTTCGATAGCGTCGTTCAGTTCCTGGGATTCGAGCCCAAACATATCGAAGCCGATATACAGCTTTTTAAGGATATCACCCATCAATATATATTCATAAGCAGCTGTTCAGCGTATAAAAAACCTTCCCTAACCCCAATTATCACCGAAGAAACAGCTCTCGAAAACCCGTTTTGGGAATATGCGCGTCTAAAGGCAGCCTGCGAAAAGGTTTTAATCGAAAACGGGCTCGCGCACTCCTTTCCGTATACTATCGTACGGCCTTCGCATACTTACGACAATGCTTGGATACCAGGATGTTTTGGCTCCGCGGGTTATGGCCTTGCGTGGAGGATGCTCAATGGCAAAGAAATAATAGTGCCGGGAGATGGTCAGTCTCTATGGACTCTCACACATGCATCGGACTTTGCGGTGGGCCTTGTAGGGCTCATCGGAAACCCCACTGCGCTTTCGGAAGCCTTTCATATTACTTCAGATGAGCATCTCACCTGGGATGCAATACACACGATTATTGCAGAAGAGCTTGGAGTCAGCCCGAGAATCGTTCATGTCCCTTCGGATTACATTGCCAGAATAAATCCCGAGCGCGGAGCGGGGCTCCTTGGCGATAAGGCTGTATCAGTGCTATTCGACAATTCCAAGATCCGGCGATTTGTCCCTGAATTCAACCCGCAGATTACCTTTAGAGAGGGCATTCGGCGCTCGCTAGCCTGGTACGACGCTAATCCACAGTTGAAAATGCCAGATTCCATCATGAACAAGGAGATGGACACAATTTTGGGATATTGGAATAAAGGGCTCTCGGTGCTAAATACGATGGACAATTGAGCTTTCTGCAGGCTTTTGTCCATTACGATGGACAAAAATCATTCGACAGGATTGACTGAATGGGTTATGATTCACAGGATTTTCTCTAAACCTTAAAGATCATAAAAATGGGTAGCTTCTGAGAAAATTCTAAAAGTTTGCAATCAATGCTTTACATTTCAAAGTACTTTGCGCTATAATTCATATATAAAGAAATACTAGGAGCACCGACTCCCAAGGAGCGTGAATCATGAATGAAGAACCTTCCATAAGCCCGGATCAGCAACTGGAGCTCAT
>Ga0209096_1000960_pt1 | contig 34387 bp, 57 predicted proteins | sample AD_UKC034_MetaG_FD_184407 | JGI IMG/M metagenome (GOLD analysis project Ga0209096, IMG submission 184407) | Active sludge microbial communities of municipal wastewater-treating anaerobic digesters from USA - AD_UKC034_MetaG (SPAdes) (version 2) | ecosystem: Engineered > Bioreactor > Anaerobic >...
GGGGGGGGGGGGGAGGCTGATTCGACCTGCCGGCCGGCCAGCGGTTCGGCGGCCTGGTCCAGGTCGCTGTACAGGCGGAGGAACCGCATGAGCGGGCCGGTGGACAGGAGGGCACGCTGCACGGCTTCGACGGACCGCTGGGCGGCGCGGAGGGCGGCTTCCGCCCGGTCGGCCCGGCGGAGGGCGTCACGTACCAGATGGGCCACGGCGGCTCCTTTCCACAGTTTTCAGCCAGGCCTGCATGTCCCACAGTGCGGCCTCGTAGGAGGGTGCCCGGCCTGTCTGCCCGCCGGCCTGCCACTGCCAGGAACGGCCCCGGCCGCCGTTCACCTGCTCGATCTGGCCTTCCAGGCCAAGCTTCGATAGGAGGCGGGCGATCCCGTCAGGCAGCATCCGGGCGCCGTGCAGGCTCACGGCAAGTTCCGGTTCCCCGGCAGGTTGCTGCTATCTGCCGAGCTCATGGTTTCTCCCCGACAGCAGCACGCAACAGGCGGGCCATCTTCGCGCGGGTCTGCTCGACCATGTGGGTGTCCCCGTACTTCGTGTTCCCAAGGCCAGCATCCATCAGCGCTGTTCCCGCCATGCGTTCTACTGCCTTATCGAACGGCACCCGCACCTTGCGATGGGTGCGGCGGGTGACCCCGGCCCCGCAGATATGGCAGGGCAGGTGAGTACCCCAACGCGGGCACTTTGTCCACAGTTCCGGTGCGCTCATGTCCCCTCCCCGAACAGATTGGAACCGAAAGCCTGTTTGGTATCAATCACCGTGTCGGATTGGTACATGATTACCGTCATGTCCCCTCCCCGAACAGGTAACGGGCCAGATCGGTCGGCCCCAGCGGAACCACCTGACCCCAAAGCCTCAACCACCGCTCGCCGGGCACCACCCCCGTCCCCCCGCAGCGAGGGCACCATACCGGCCCGATCCCGCCCCCCTCGATGATGATGGTGTCCCCGTTGTAGAGGATGGGATGCCCGCTACCTTCGCATTCAGGGCATTGGTCGTACAGGTCGGCCACCCGGCGGGCCACCACCCACGCTGGGCTGATAGCCCCCGACGGCTCCAAGCCCGGCTTCCCGTCAAGGCGGGGGAACCACTCCCTCTCGCCTTCCGCCAGGTCGGCTTTCAGGTCTGCGAGTCTCATGGCTTCTCCCCTCTCCCCGCCACAGCGCACAGGCACCAGGCGAACCCGGCGCCGAGCAGCCACACCAGCCCGGCCCACAGCCACACCATCACACCCCCCTCTTCAGCAGCGGCAGCAGCCACCGGTCCGCTTTGGTCCGGGGTTTGGCCAGCAGGATGCGGGTCAGTGATTCGGCAAACGCTTCGGCGGCCCGCCGGGTCCATGACGGCTCACCCACTGCTGCCGGGAACCCCTGCACTGTCGGACGGTCGGCCCGCTGCTGCTGGTAGTGATGCGAGTATTCGTGGATCACGACCTGCCGGGTGGCCCACGGTTTCACCGTCACCGTCGGTGTCGGCCACAGCGTGTACCGGCCCCACGCTGACAGGCCGGACAGGGTCACTTTCAGTTTCGGCGACGCCGGCGGGTCCTTCATCCGGTTGGCGAACCATGCCCACAGGCGTTCCATGTCAGACACTCTCATCGTTTCACCTCCAGCGTGACCCGGCGGCCAGCCCGCTTCGGGCAGCGATGCCACATGGCTTTCAGCCGGGTCTGCGCCTCCGGGCATTCCCAGCCGCACAGACGACACACCCATATCCGAGACCTGGTCGCAGTCGTCATGCGGTCTTTTCCCATTGCTTGCATGCGAGGCAGTAGCGTCCTCGGGGGTCCTGGTCCATGTCGACCCAGCGGTGCGGCGGGCACCTGTGGCCTTGTAGTTCCCGGTCGGACTGGTCGGTGAGGAACGGCCAGTACTTGACGAGGGCGGCGGGGGTGAACGCCCAGTCCTTGTACGGGCCGTGTGTCCGGTAGAAGCGGGACCGCTGGCGGATGTCGCCGGGGGTGGCGCCGATGGCCCGGAGTTCTTCGACGAATCTGGACAGGTAGGAGTGGCTGGTTTTGGGGATGCCGCCGTCGCCGGAGCAGACTTGGAGGAGGGTGTCGTAGAGTTGGTCTTTGGTGCCGGTGGGGGTGGACCAGGTCCAGGCCCGTTCGAGGGGCGCCCAGGCGGGCGGCAGGTCCTTCTGCTCGAGGTGCTGGTACCAGGGTTCGGCCGGCTCTGCGGCCTTCTTAGGTTCTATTACTGGTTCTCTTACAGATTCGGGTGACATGGTGTCACCCTTTTCTGTCTCCGATGTCACCCTTTCCGTGCTGCGGATGTCACCGTTTCCGGGAAAGGGCGACCGTCGTTCACCCTTCTCGGGGTAGACCCCATACACCGGGGTATGTCCCCGCCCGCCGCCCGGTTTGACTACCTCGATGATCCCCGCATCGGTCAGCGCCCGGACCACCCGCTGGACTTGCCGTGTAGTGAAGCCGGTGATCCAGGCGATGCGGCCGATGGAGGGGAAGCAGAGCCCTTCTTCGTTGGCGTGGGAGGCGAGGACGCAGAGGATCAGCTTGGAGCTGGCCGGGAGGTCCAGTTCGAGTGCGTCAGCGACGGCGCGGAAGCTCATCGGGTGCCGTCCGGCTTCCAGCCCAGGGCGAGCAGCTTGCGGACCAGGACCTCTTCGACGCCGTCGGCCGGGTAGGCCCGGTTCTCCCAGACGGCGCATTCGGCGGTGAGTGGGGGGATCAGGTAGACGTTGCGTCCGCATCCCCATTTCAGGGTGCCGCACCTTTTGAACGCGTCGGAGACGAGGCCCTTGTCGGACAGGTCCGGGTCGTTGCCCTGCGGGGGGACCCCGACGTCACGGCGCACGACGGTCCCCCAGGGGAACATGACGGTGATGGCGCACCACAGGACCGGATGGCCGTTGAGTTCGCCGGGCTCGTACAGGTCCCACCAGCGGCCGGGGCCGGCCCATTCGTCGAGCAGTTGGGCGACCCGGGCGGCGCCGATGTAGGGGACGTAGCGGGCGACTTGCCCCCCGTCCTTGGACTGGCGGGGTTTCGAATCGATCCGCCATTCGATGTCCCGCAGCGGCACGGGGGGGGGCATGGCGAAGTCGGGAACGATCTCAACGTCGGCCAGGGTGAGCTCAGTCACGTTCCACCTCCGGGTGCACCGGGCACTTCGCAATCCGCTCGGTCGGCCAGCCAGCCGCTTCGAGGATGTGGTCGGCGACGAACGCCCGATGCGGCGGCAGACACCCCAGGCACACCGCCGGGGCCCCCATCGCCCCCCAATCCGGTGACCACCACAGGTGCATGCCGTACTCGTCGAACGCCGGCCGGTAGCCGCGGGCGGTGAGCCGTTCGATCATGGGTGAGCTCATCCTGTCCCCCAGTCGTACAAGACCCCCGCCTGGGCTCTGGTCAGGGTGCCGTAGACCAGATCGACCGGGTCCACCCTGGTGTGCTCGCAGGCTCCGAGAGCCGCCGTGATAAGCCGGGACCGCTTCCTGCCGGTGGTTTGGCCGTCCGGTAGGACCCACAGTCTTCGGCCGCCGCAGACGATCTCATGCCCGCCCTCCGGGCTGTTCGGCCGGCGCAGGTAACAGACGGTGCAGGGCGGGGAGGTCTGGTAGACGGTTTGGGCGGCCGGGTCGCCCCGCTCTGCCCGCCACTCGTCCAGGCCCTGGAGGGCGTGCCGGGCCGGGTTGTCCAACCAGTCCGCCGCCCGTCGGAGAGCCTCAGCCAGGTCGCTCATACGCCCCACCTGGCCCGCTTCTGCTTGCGCCGCCACTTCTGCATCCAGGTTCGGTTGTAGAAGCGTTTCGCTTCGACACAGACCGGGCAGCGGCAGCGGAGGGTGTAGCCGCCGTAGCCGTGACGGGTGACCGGTCTCATGTCCGCACCCGTAGGGGGGCCGTCTCGAGCTGGTCGGGCCGGACCCCGCACTGCAGCTGCTTGTGCGCCCGTTCCGCAAGGTGGATGGCTGCTTCCCGGACCCTTCCGGGGGTGCGCTGCACCCGCCAGAAGTCCATGTTCACGTCCGGCAGGTCGAACAGGACTTCGAGCAGCGTGTTGATCGCGTTCGCGTCCTTCTGAGTGATACTCATCTCCCCCTCCACGGTGCCCGCGAATCGACGTGATAGCCGGGTTCGGCCCAGCCGAACCCGTCGAACCCGAACCTCTCCGCGGCCCGCAGGCAGCGCCGGTAGGTGCGCCGGTTGTAGGAGGCGGCGTTCACCCCGAACGTGCGGAACCCGTGCAGGGCCTGCAGCTTCCTTATCCTGCGGCCCCGCTTACCGAAGGGTGGCTGCCAGGCTTCGGCCAGGTAGAAGTCCCCCGGGGAGAGCTCCCCGGCCACATCCGCCGCATCCCACGCGTTCACCCCCACCGGCATCCCCCAGTGGTGCACGTACCAGACCGCCCGGGAAAGCCGCCCCGCGTCGACCTGGTAGTCCCGGCCGCAGTCGTCGAAGAACACCCCGTCCGCGCCGCTGTGCCGCCACCGGTCCACCCGGTGCTCCACCTCCACCATGCCCAGGTTCGACGTGGTCACCCCCAGGTCCACGTAGCCGAACGTGTCCGCCCGGGTCCGTGACAGGATGCCGACCGTCCGCCAATGGTCCGGGTGCTCGTCCTGTTCCAGGCCGGCGCCGAGAATCACCGTGTCATACCGGTCGAACTCCCGCACCGCCTGGGTGAGGTCTTGTGCCCCGTTGATCAGGGACGGCCAGCCGTAGTAGATGAGCAGGTGCTGCATTAGCCGGTCGGGTCGTCGTGGACGTCCGGGTACACCTCGCCCAGCAGGCCGCCCAGGGCTCGGAGGGTTTGCGGGCCGACCACCCCGTCGACCCGGATGCCCTGCCGTTTCTGGAAGCGGGTGATCTGCCGGCGGAGGGCACGGTTGAAGCGGGGCCCGTAGCCGGGGGCGAGCCGGTAGCCGAGGCGGTGCAGCCGGGCTTTGATCGACGTGACGACCGGGTCCTGGTCGCCGAACGACCAGACACCCAGGTCGTCTATCCAGCCCTCCCGGTCGATCCACAGGCTGATCCAGTCGCCGGGGCAGAAGGTCTGCCCGCAGGCCCGGTGGGGCAGCACCTTCCCCGTGTACGGCTGTTCGAGCCAGAGCCGGCCGAACGTGCGGCGGGCCTCCAAGGTGGGGGTCTGATCGCCGCCCAGGATGAACACGGTCGCCAGGCTGATGTCGTTCCATGGGGGATACTGGCCCCCATTCCTGTGATCACCCCGCGCCACGTAGAGGGTGCCGGTCTGCCCGACCGCCCGGTTATAGGCGATGGCCCGCCAATTCCGGGTCCTCACGTGGAACCGATCCCAGGAGCGCAGCACCGCCATCTCCGACTCCTGCGAGTAGGGTGCCTGCCCTCCCGGGTTTGGGCCGCCGCCGTAGTGCAGGATGTGCATCTCCGGTTTCCACTTGCCGTCGTCAGCCCATTTCTGGGTGTAGTCGGTGAGGGCGCCCCACCGTTTCGGGGGGACGGCTTGCCGTTCGAGCGGTGTTCTCATCGTGTCTTCTCCAGGTAGCGGCGGAAACGTTCCCGGTCTTCCGCTGAGGATCTGAGGCCGGTGGCCCACGGGTTACGGGCCTGCAGCTGCCCGCCCCAGACGCCGATCTGCCCGCGGCCCGCGTCCCGGCACTCGCCGCTGACCGGGCAGCGGCGGCACAGCTTGACGGCGGCGGCGCCTTTCGGATGCCACGCTTCGGGGCTGCGCCGGCCCGGGTCGATCGGCGGGACGAACCAGGTGGAGTCCATGCCCGGCGGCAACGCTTCGGGCCGGCAGAGGGCCCGGGTATGCCAGTCCAGGCCGACCCGCAGCTGCTCGTACAGCTCCCCCAGGGTGAGCCCGCCGTCGGACAGGGACGGGCGGAGCGGCAGACCGATCATGCGACCACCAGCCGCGGCTGTGCGTCCCGGGACGGCTCCCACACGAGCCGCCACTCGTCCATCTGCCCGTCCCGATGCTGGTGGTAGGGGCGGTCGCAGCGGCGGGAGTCGATCAGGCAGCCCTGCCGGCGCAGCTCGTGGATGCGGGCCGAGTACCGGTAGATGCCCGCCTCGTGGAACTGGACGCCGCACACCCACGGGTTACGTCTCAGCATCTCGAGCACCTGTTCCCGCTGGGTCATTCGTCGTCTCCGCTGATCTGGGTCAGGCACCAGCAGACGAACGCCGCGGCCGCCACCCCCAGCACCCCGAGCAGCACCCACAGGACGATCACCGCATCCCCTCACATCCTCCGGGCCGGCCGCCCCGCACCGCCTTCCCCGACTTTCGGAGGGTCGGCCCGGAAACCCTGAAACCTGACTTGAGCAGCTCGCCGAGCAGCCCCTCCGCTGTCGGACACGGATAGGAAACGGCCCGCAAACCCACCCGGGACGCCTCCAGGAGCAGCCCGTACGAGTCGAGCCAGCGGCGGACCGCTTCTACGTGCTTGTCGGCGGACCAGACGACCTGGAAGGTCATGGCCCGCCCCTGAGGGGTCCGTCCGGGCGGGGGGCCGGAGGAAGGGCAGGAGAATCGCCCGCCCGGACGGAATGGTCCCCGGACGGCAGGAGGAGATCCGTCCGGGGGTCGGCATCCTGCGGCAACAGGGACGGAGGGATGCCGGTGAACGATTCGACCCAGGTGTCCCAGCCGACACGGAGCGCACGCCACAGGCCGTACAGAAGAACCGCCCAGCCGAGGACCTGGAGGACGATCATGCGTTCTTCTCCAGGTGAGCGAGGAGCTGCTCGGTGTTGATGCGCCAGGGGCCCTTGCGGCGGCCGTTCCGGCCGTCGGGCACGGTCATCCTGCGGCCCGGGATCACACCGTCACGGAGCCACCGGTACACGGTGTTGCGGTCGCAGTGGAGGACTTCGGCCGCTTGGGCGGGGGTGAGGACTGGTGGAAGGTTGGTCCCTGAAGCTCCCATCACTGTGTGAATCTAGACACCGTCATGTTGTGTGTCAAGTACCCATTCAGCAACATGGCGTATAGTGGGGCATGATGGGGGGCGAGATGGAGCAGGAGCAACGGAAACAGCTGGGCAAGATCATCAGGCTGGCGAGGGCTGAGGCCGGTATCAACCAGCAGGAGCTGGCCGACCGGCTCGGGGTGTCCCGAGTGTCAGTCTCCGAATGGGAGCGGGGGGTGAAACAACGGTACTCGCGGGCGGAGGCGATGGCTCTCGAAGCGGCCCTCGACGTCACAGACCGCCGGCTGCTGATCGCTCTGGGCTATGAGCCCGGCGCCCCGCCGGCTGGCCGGCATACCCTCTCCTACGGGGGGGAGGGGCTGTCCGTGGAAGAGGAGCGGCAAGTCCTGGACTACATCGAATGGGTGCGGGGCCGCAGGGATAGGGGGTGAGCGTGTTCCGTCGGCGGAGGGAGTTGGCCGAGGCGAACGTGCCGGCCGGCTGGGCCGAGAGCGGCGAATGGCGGGGGTGGCCTGCCCCCGCCGCTCTCATCCGGGGCGAGACACATCATGCGGATGTGCTGGCCCGGATCTGCGGCGGCTTGGACCGCTTCTCTCTGCTACCGGTCGAGGTGATCCTGGTGTTGGAGCCGTCGAATCCGCATGACCCGAACGCTATCCGGGCTGAGGTGAGTGGCATGCAGGTGGGCTATGTGGCCCGGGAGATAGCGGCGCAGCTTTCCCCGCCGCTGCGCCGGGCGGGATGCTGGCGGTTCAGCCTGGCCGGCCTGGTGCGGGGCCGGTTCGGGGACGGGTACACGCCGGGGGTGCATGTGTGGACGGACCGCCGGCTGTCTCCGGGCCCGGAGATTCATTTGGCTGGGCCGTGGCTGGTGGAGAAGTGGCCGCCCGCCGAAGATGAGGGGCGGGATGAGGTCTGAGTTGTCCGGGCTGGCCTGTACGGTCGGGGGGGTGGGTTGGTCTCCCTGGGTGGCGGTGGGGTCCGAGCCGGAGATAGCGGTCGTGTTCATCCCCGGCCTCCCGATCCGCGGCCTGTACGCCCCGCAGCAGCAGACGATCGCTCTCCGGGCCGGGCAGACCCGCCGGATGCGCCGGTCGGTTCTCGCCGAAGAGCTCGCCCATCATCGACTCGGCCATCGGCCGCACCCGGATCACACCGAGACACGGCGGATGGAGGTGCGGGCGCGCCGTTGGGCCGCATGCCGGCTGGTCTCTCTCGCCGATCTGGCGGCGGCAATGGTGGGAGCACTGTCGTGGGCCGAGGTGGCGGAGCGCCTCGAGGTGGACCCGGCCCTCCTGGAGTCTCGGCTGACCTGCCTGGGCGAGACGGAGCTGGTCGAGTTGCGGGACCGGCTGGGAGGCCGGGAGTCGCCGTGAGGGGGCATTTGCGGGAGGTGCGGCCGGGGGTGTGGCAGGTGTCATGGGATCTGCCCCCGGACCCGGTGACCGGCCGGCGGCGCCGAAGGTCACAGACCGTGTACGGGGACCGCGGGGAGGGGGAGCGGCAGCGGGCGATCATCCTGGGGAGGGCGGCGGCGGGGGAGCTGGGGGACCCGGGGACGTTGACGGTGCGGGAGCTGGCGGACGAGTGGCTGCAGCTTGTGGAGGGGACCGTGCGGCCGTCGACGCTGCAATCCTATCGGGAGAAGATAGGTTTGGTGTGCCGGCTGATCGGTGGGCGGCGGGTGCGGGATCTGGGGCCCCGCATGCTGACCCGCCTGTACGGGCAGATGGGCCGCTCCCCCCAGACCGTCGTGCATGCGCATCGGGTGCTGCACCGCATGTTCCGGGACGCCCAGCGGTGGGGGATCGTGTCGTCGAACCCGTGCGACGGTGCCGTCCCGCCGAGGGTAGCCCGGCCGCAGCTGCGGGTCTGGTCGGCCGCCGAGGTGCAGCAGTTCCTCAGCCGGGTTGAGGGGCATCCGTGCGGGGTGCTGTTCCGGCTGGCGTTGACGACGGGGATGCGGCGGGGGGAGCTCGTCGGCCTCAGATGGGAGCAGGTCGACGTGGAGCGGGGGCTACTCCGGGTGGAGGGGTCGACGGTGATGGTGGCGGGCCGGCCGTCGAGGTCGGAGCCGAAGACCCCGGCCGCCCGGCGGCGGATCGCCCTGGACCCCGAGACCGTGGGCCAACTTGTTCGGCTGCGGGCGGAGCAAACCGTACAGCACGACTTCTGGGGCGGCGCCTACGTGGAGGGCTGGGTGTTCTGCTGGGAGGACGGGAGACCGTTCTCCCCCGATTGGGTGTCCCGCCAGTTCCGGGGCCTGTCGTGGGGTCTCCCCCCGATCCGGTTCCATGACCTGCGGCACACCTGGGCCACCCTGGCGTTGGAGGCGGGGGTGCCGGCGAAGGTGGTCGCGGACCGGCTGGGACATGCGGGCATCCAGATCACCCTGGACACCTACACCCACCATTCGGAAGCCTTGGACCGCCTGGCCGCCGAGCAGGTGGCCGAGTCGTTCACGCGCGACGTGCCGCGCGACGGATCGCGCGACACGTCTGGCTCCCCGGATGTGCTGTAACGTGCCCGGATGCCCGTTCTGCTACTGCTGGTAGCAGGGCATATCCGGGCAGAAAGGGATACTACTCGGGGTGGCTGACGGCACGCTGAAAAACCGGAGGTCGCCGGTCCGATCCCGGCCCCGACCACCACGGCTGAACAGGGGTTTCCCCCTCCCGGGGGATCAGCGAGCGGCAGTGCATGCGACGGGCCGCGCGACGTAACCGCACCGGAAACACAGAGCCGCCCCCTCCCCGGTGGCTTGGGAGGGGGCGGTCTGGGCGGCGCTCAGGCTGGCTTGTCCGGGCCCGGATCAGCGTTTCCAGGCGGCCCATCCGAACAGGCGCACCGCCAGCCAGGCGAGGCTGCGCCGCCAATACGGGACCGGATGCGGCTGCTGGTCCCGCATCAGCTGGTAGAAGAACCGGTCCACCTCCCGCCGCTTGAAGACCCGGCCGCCGGCCTCATGGTCCCGGTACAGCCGGTCGTGCAGGAGGGCGGCCTCGATCGAGCAGTCCATCGGCCCGATCAGCGGCCACAGGATGCGGGGCACCGACGCCAGGTCGAAGGTGAACCCGGCCTCCACCGTGACGGTGGTGCCGTTCACCTTGATGTGCCAGGTGTCGACGAGCATCCAGCCCTCCCCCACAACGTATGACAGGGTCGGCCGCCCGTCACAGGTCGAGTAGCGGGCCGCCAGTCGGTGGATGTGCTCGGCGCGGGTCATGTGTCCCCCAGGGCGATCGTGTATTCGGCGGTGACCCGGCCGGCCTCCGGGTGGACGAACAGGAGCAGCTGGGCGGGGCGGGAGAAAGCGGCCAGGGTTTCCACCTCGAACGACGTTTCGGACTGGAGGGTGCCGCACACCCGCAGCTGGTGGGACATGGTCGGGATCGAGGCGATCACGTGGTAGTGGCCGCAGGAGATGTCCCGGAACGGGGGGAGGGTGCCGTGATCGCCCAGGTGGCCGAGCTGCAGGCCCCGTCGGGTGAGCCCGTAGAACGGCAGGCCGCCCCAGGAGGAGCCGCCTTTCATCTGATGCCCATGCATCAGCAGCACCGACCAGTTGCCGACCTGGTCGACGGTCATCGACCCGAACTGGCGTCGCCTAGCCCTCGGGATGTCGAAGGTTATGCGCGGGCCGAGCCCGGCCGCCTCCAAGCGTCTCTGGACGACCAGGCCCATCGCCCGGTCCAGATTGCTGTCCGGGTCGTACACGCCGCCCTTGCGGGGGCCGAGCCAGCCGTGATTGCCGGCGATCCACGGCACATGCAGATGCCGGAAGACTGCTAGCAGGTCGACGAGGAACTGGCAGACCAGGTCCGACCCGTCGGTGATCGCCTGGTCGATCAGCGCCGCGTCCTGCTCGTAGGGGGACGTCGGATAGATCTGCTCCCCGTGGCAGATGTCCCCCAGGAAGGGGACGTGGGCGTCCTGGACGGGATGGTCGGCGCGGGCGATGTCGGTGATTTCGACGATCCGGTCCCGGTACCGGTTCACCCGCTCCTGGGTGATCTCGAGCGGGTCGTAGCCGATGTGCCAGTCGGAGCAGTGCGGGTAGGCGACCTCCACAGCCTTCCTGCGGCCGTCCCGGCGGGGCTTCTCCACCCGGAGCGGGCCGAGCTTGGCGAAGCTGGAGCGGGCGGCGACGGTGATCGCCTCCTCCAAGCGGACTTTGCGTTCCCTCTCCCGGGCCAGAGCCTTGGTCACCCGGGCCAGCTCCGCCCGCAGGTCCTGCCCCTCCGCCCATTCGCCCAGCGTGTCGGCGAGGCTCATCGGCCTGTCATGTACTGTCGGAGCGCGGTCGGCGAGATCCGCCAGCCGTACTCGGCTTCCAACGCTTTCGTGATGGCCGGCCACGTGTACCCGAGGGCGGCGGCTTCACGCACCTCATCCTCCAGGCCGGGATGTTCGGTGAAGAACTCGGCGCAGGTCGGCTTGCGTGGCCGGCCGGAAGCGGCCAGCTGTTCGATCAGTCCCACGGGGCGCTCCTTCCGGGTGGGGTCGTCCTCGGCCGACGATCCCGGATCAGAGGACGTGTTCGATCACCAGAATCAGGATCGTGCCCAGGATGCTCAGGAGGGCGCCGGCGACCACGCCGGCGATCCGCATCAGCGTCTTCATCCGTTCCCGGTACGCGGAGTTTTCGTTGGCGATCTGTCTGAGCCCGGTGAACCCGTGTTCGGGCCGTCCGAAGATCTCCTGGTCGTGCAGGCGGACGGTGCCGTTGGTTTCGACGACCTGGTAGTAGATGCGCAGCAGGAGTTCCCGGTTGTCCCAGGCCAGGGTTTCCACCGTTTCGGCGAGCGGGCTCACGACTCCGGCCCCTCAGCTTCGGCCGGCTTGTCCTGCTGGGCGGCCAGGGTGCGGTAGGCGGCCTCCCAGGCGGCGGCCTCGTCCACTGCCTGGGCGAGCCGGCGGACGAGGACCTGGATGCGGGTCTCGGCGTCGATGCGGATCAGCTCATCCATGAGGGGGCTCCTAGGCGGGGACTTGGAGGATGCGGTAGCCGGAGTCGGCTTTCAGGTCACTGGCTGACTTGCTGATCTGCTGCAGGCCGCCGCCGACGTTGATGGACACGGCGCCCGCCGACCCGACCCGGAAGTAGCAGGAGCCGGAACCGTCGTTCAGATCCACCGACGAACCGATCCCGATCCGGGTCGCCCCCCCCTTCTGCAGGTAGAGGGCGCTGGAGGCATTGATCGTCGAACTCGACGGGCCGGTCATGGTGCTGGAGGTGAACGACCACTCGGAGCTGGTGCCCAGGTAGACGGTGCTGCCGCTGAGGAGGGCATTGGAACTCAGCCGCAGGTAGGCGCCGCCCGAAGAATTGGTGACATTCAGCCCGGTGGCGCCCATGTAGATGTAGCCCTGGTTGCTGGAGCTGTCGAAGAAGTTGACGCGGTCGGTGTTGGCGTTGGTCAGCTCTACCCGGGCGCCGGAGGAGGCGGTGCGGAACCCTCCCCCGGTGCTGGCGGTGAGCCATCCGGTGATCGTGTTGGCCTGCAGGGTGCCGGAGATGGTCGCCGACGTGCAGGTGAGTGCCCCCGTACTGGTGATGGTCAGGTAGGTGCCGGTGATCTGATTCGACGCGATTGTCAGCCCGCCGATCGTCCCCGCGGTCGCGTAGATCGTGCCCCGGACCAGCACGTCGTTGAACTCGGCGTTCCCGGTTCCGTCCAACGCGAACCCGGACGTATTCGCCACGTAGTTGGCGGTCTTCAACACCAGGTTCGCTGTGTCCAGCACGAAGGTGCCTGTCGAGTTGGTGCCCGTGTGCAGCAGCCCCTCCGCGTTGTTCACTGTCTCCTGCATCAGCCCGACCAGGTCCGGGATCTGCGACTCGCGGGGCCGGTCCCCCAAATGCACGACGGTGGACGGCTCCTCGAACGCGATGTATTCCGACAGGTCGGTCCACACCCCGGCCGCGCTGCGGTGGCAGACGCCCATCCCGTCGGAGACGGCCCACGTCCAGCCGGCGACCCGGACCGCCTGCGGCCAGATCCGGTCGCCGCGGTAGTCGGTCTGGCAGGTGGGGTCGGTGAAGCCTTTCTGCTGGTCGTAGACGAGTATCCAGTCGCCGGGGCGGAACTGTCCTTGGATCTGGTAGTCGCCGAGGTCGGCGTCCCATTGGCGGGTGATCTTGTCGGCTTCTTCGAGGAGGGCTTCGGCGCGGCGTTCGGCGGTGGCCGAGTCGGCTTTCGGGTCGTTGGTGACCCTCGTGCGGACCAACGCGTTGCCGTGGAAGTCTTTGAGGGAGTGGACGGCGGTGGCCGAACCGGTGGCGGGGCCGCCGAGGACGGTGCCGGCGAGGATGACCTGTTTCAGTACCCGGCGTTCCGCTTCGTCGGTGCCCTGCAGTGACAGGGTGGGGACGGCTTCCGCGTCGGGTTGTGAGCCGGTTTCGCGGGCGACGAGGAGGGGCGGGAGGGTTTCTGAGGCGGGGTCGGTGACCCACAGGTCCGAGATGGGGCCGGCGTCCAAAGTGCCGTCCGGGTTGACCCGCCATTCGTAGTTCTCCGTGTTGTAGGGTTCGGAGAACATGGAGCAGACCCAGTCGATCGCCTGGCGGGGGGTGACCCATTGGATGCCGGCGCAGGTCAGGGTGCCGGTGCCGGTGGAGATGGCGCCGGCGACGATCGCCGTGGGGAGCAGATCCGAAATCCAGTGGGCGAACGTTTCTGTCGTGTTCGCCACCGCCGATTCGAACAGGGGGCCGACCCCGTCCGAGTCGCCCAGGTGCAGGGCGAGGCCGTAGCCTCCGACCTCGAGCTGGCGGGTGCGTTGGGGGACGTCGATGAGGACGCCGGACCAGCGGGCCATGCTCTTCAGCTGCGTGTCCGAGAAACGGGCCGGGTCCAGGCGCTGGTCGAAGACGCAGATGTGATCCCACGGGGTCAGGGCGTCGAGCACATCCTGGGGGCAGCCGTCTTTCAGGGGGATGCGGAAGTCGCCGGTGCACATGACATGTTCGGTGATCATGGGATCACTCTCCTGACCCGTTCGGACAGCCATTCCAGGTACTGGTCCCACAGGTCTTCGTCGGGGTCGCCGTCCTGGACGCCGGAGCCGCCGTCGATCTCTTTGGAGATCAGGAACGGGAGCCGGGCCGCCGTCTTGGACATGGACCCGTCGGCGGTGGTCAGGGTGGTGGACAGTTCGGAGCCGATCATCCACCGGTGCCCGTAGGCGTCAGCCGAGTTGGCTTTCATCGTCCCGGTCGGGGTGCCCGTCGTGGTACCCGCGCTGTCGGTGTCCAGGAGGATGGCGGAGGAGTCGTAGTCCGAGTAGAACACGCCCTCGAGGATGCGGGAGCCGCGTCGGACGGCCAGGTCGAGGGTGAGGATGCCTTGCTGGGCGCCCCTGGTCTGGGTGAGCCGGATCGCCGCCCGTTCGGGCCGGTTCGCCAGGATGGTGACGGCGTGCCAGTCGCCGACTGCGGAGGCGGCGTAGGAGACGGTCCAGGTTTGGGCCCGCCAGGTTGAGGCGTCGTGGTGGGAGACGGTCAGGGCGCCGTCGGTGCCGGGGGCGACTTTGACCAGCCCGTTGGAGAGCAGCCAGGAGGTGGGGGTGTTCGGGGCGGTCAGCCCGGCTCTGAGGTAGCCGCCCACGGTGATCTCGCAGGCGGCCTTGTAGTAGTTGGCGGGAGCGCAGTGCCATTCCGGGTTGTCCCCGGAGGCGACACCCAAGAACACGCGGATGGTGCCGTCCTCTGACACACGGTCCACGTAGGCGGGGGTGCCGTCCGACACCGGGTTGAAGTTGTAGTGGGAGATGGGGGGGGCCACGTAGCCGACGCCGGGCCCCGTGTAGGAGTGGTCGTTTGCGAGGGTGTCCCCGGTGACCAGGGAGCAGAAGCGGACGGCGGCGTCGTCGCCCAGGTAGAGCAGGTCGGCTTCGAAGGCGACCATCCCGTAGTTCGACCCGGTAGTCGTGAGGGAGACGACTTCGACCTGCCCGCCCTGCGGCTGGTAGTAGCCGTTGATTGTGGTGTCGCCGTCCCAGGTGACCGCGACCGGTTCCGGGGTTTGGAGGGTGGCGGCGAGTTCGTCCCGGAGGGCTTTCAGCTGGTTCAGGGAGGTGCCGACGAAGCTGCCGGTCAGGGTGATCTGCCGGCCGTCGCCGGCCTGGATGGTCAGGGTTTCCGGGTCGCAGTCCAGGGTGATGCGTCCGACGGTGAGGGTGGACATCAGCTGCGGCTCCTGCGGTAGCGGTCGAGCTCTTCGGACATGGGGGTGACGATCGCCTGGGCGATCTGCCGGCCGTCAAGGTCCACATGCACGTGGATCGGAGACGACGCGGCGGCGAGGGGGCGGGGGACCGCGGTTTCGGGGACGACCTTGCCGGCGGTGTTGGGGACGAACAGTTCCGGGCCTGTCTCGCCGACCACGTAGGCCCGGTTGCGGGAGACGGGGCCGCCGTGCTGCCGTCCGCCGATGGTGTAGGTGTGGCCGGTGCCGGCGGCGGCGGCCTGGGCGAGCGCGTCGCGTAGGCGTTGGAGGGCGGCGGTGGCGAACGCGTTGCCGGCGACGGAGCCGGAGCGGCGCCAGGCGTCGGTGACGTCGGGGGGGAGCATCAGGCCGGCGAGGATCATCCGGTTCTCGCGGAGCTGGCTGTTCAGGTCGGTGTTGTAGGCGGTGCCGATCCCGTTGGCGAGCTCCTCCGCCGCGGCGTAGGTGGCGGCCGATTCGGGGGAGTCGGTGAGCATGGTGACGATTTCGCCCAGACCGGCGGCGGACAGTTCCTGCAGGTTGCGTTGGAAGTCGATCTTCTGCTGCTGGATCTCCAGGACCGCGGCGATGGCGTCCTGGACGTCGCCTCCGTGTTCTTCGATCAGGTCGGGGAGTTCCCCGAACGATTCGCCCATCTCCCGGACGGCCCGGCCGGTGGCGTCGTTGAGCTGTTCGAGCCGGGTTTGCATGGCCCGGATGTGGGGGCGGGCCCGGTCCATGGCGGCGGCGTAGTCGCCGGTGGCGTCTTCCGCCTCGCCGGTGGCGTCTTCTACCTGGCCGAGGGCGGTGGCGTAGTCGGCCCAGTACTGGCTGGCGTTCCTGGCCGCTTCCGCGCCGGCCATGTCGCCCCGTTTGAGGGCGGCCATCCATTCTTCCGCCTTCTGTGCGGCCATGCCTTCGGCGTATTCGACGGTGTCCCAGAAGTTGATGACGCTGACGCCGCCCTGCTGACCCAGGTCGAGCATCGCCTGGTTGATCTGGTCGAACCGGCTGCGCTGCTCGGCGAGACGGGCGGCGATCTCCGGGTCGGTGATGTTGGAGAAGTCGAGTTGGGGGATGTCGCCGGTGAGGAGGCCGATCAGGTCGGCGAGGAGGCTGACGGCGGGGGCGAGTTTGACGACGAGTTCGCCGGCGCTTTCCTTCAGTTCGGCCAAGGCGGCCTGGAACTCTTTCGCGGCCTGCTGGGCCCCCCCAGCGTTTTTCCCGTAGGCGGTGAGGGCGTCGGCGGACCGTTCCTGGATGAGGGCCAGGGTGGTCATCGCCTCGTACTGGCGTTTCGCCTCCCCGGTCAGTCCCTGCATCCCCTCCTGGGCGGTGCGGGCGTCGATGTCGGCCTGGCTGAGTTGGACGCCGAGCTGTTTCAGGCCTTCCCGTTCACCGAGGATGCCTTTGATGATGATGTCCGTGGTCTCCTGGGCGGTGCGGGCGCCGCCGGACCATTCGGACAGGGCGTTCGCCGTGTTCAGCACCTCTTCGGTGATGGCGGCGGCCCGGTCCCGGGTGTAGCCCATGGGGACGAGCAGGTCACCGACCTGGGCGGCGAGCCCCTGCATCTGGCTGTTGGTCAGGCCGAAGCGGCTGGCCTGGTCTTCGACGAACTGGTCGAGGGCCCCGCCGGCGTCCTGGAAGACGGTCTGGTAGCGGCGGCCGAACGCTTCCGCTTCGGCCCCGGCTTTGAACAGGTCGGCGACCATCTGGACGGACAGTTGGGCGCCGATCGCGCCGAGGGCGGCGCCGGTGATCTTCTTCAACGAGTCGAACTTGCTGCCGAAGTTCTGCAGGTGCCCCCCGGCTTCGGTGAGGGACTTCTTGAGGCCGCGGACCTCGCCGAGGATCTCGACCTGGAGGGTGCGTTTACCGGCGGCCATCAGGGTTCTCCAGATGCAGATGCTGGGCGATGGCCGTGTGTTCTGCCACGGTCATCGCCCAGTATTCGGCGGAGGTCAGGCTGAACGCCTGCCGGATCGTCAGTTCCGTGTTCTCCCACCAGCCGGCCCCTTCGGGCACGTAGACACGGGCCTGGTCTAGCTGCAGGTCGACGAGGAGCACTTCGACAATCGCGCCGGCAGGCAGTTGGGAGCGGACGTCGTCGGTGATGACGCTCATTCGGGGAACGCCTCCTTCAGCCCGTCGACGAGCCGGTCCATGTATTCGTCCATGATCCGCTGCCGGTTCGCCCGGATCGCCGGGAACAGGGCGTAGCCGGGGCCGGCCTCGTCGATCCAGGTGGATTCGGACGGGTTGCCCCGCCACGGGTCGAACTGCCGTTTGCGGGGCCCCTGCTTGGACCCGAACTCCTGGCCGAACGCGTCGGGGACCGCGCCGGCGGTGAGGGTGACGATGGCGGCGCGGGCGGTGCCGCGGGCGCCGATCACCCCGGCGCGGGCGAGCCGGACGTGGCCGCCGCCGAGGGAGGAGGCGCGGGTGCGGGCGGGGCCGGCCGCGTACTCCTGGGCGATGCGGCGGTGGATCTGGGAGAGGACCCGCTGCTGCTTGCCGAGGGCGGATTGGAGCCCCCGCTGCAGCTCTCTGAGCCCCTGGATGGCGACGGTGTCGCCCGTCTGGGACATCAGGCGGTCGCGTCGGATGTCTTGTAGGTGATGGTCAGGGCGGTCGCGGGGGTGGCGCCGACGAGTTTGCAGCGCAGCGGCTGGACCAGCTCGTCGGGGCCGGCCACGTTCGGGGTTTCCCCGTCGAAGCGGGCGTTGCCGGTGATCGTCAGCGTGTACGAATGGCCGGTGGTGATCGTCGCTCCCGTGAAGGTGAGGACGACGGCGGCTTCGGTCCCGGCGACGAAGCGGGCGTAGTCGGTGAGGGCGGTGAACCGGGTGGTCAGGTCCGCCGTGTACTCCCGGAAGTCCGCCTCCACCGGGGCCAGGATGGTCTGGGAGCCCAGGCAGCGCCGGTCGGCTTTCAGCCCGTTGTTGCCGGCGACGGTGGCCGCGGTGACACAGGCTGACGAACCGGCGACAGTGAGGGTGCCCTCCTTGAACGTGAGCAGGGTGAGAGACGACGGGTAGGAGGCGGTCGCCAGTGGCACGCCGGTCGCCTCATCCTCCCCGATCAGGCTCACCCTCAGTCTGGCGATCTCGCCGACGGCGCAGCCGATCTCCCAGGAGGCGACCTTGCATCCGTGGTAGGTGAACGGCTCCACCGTCCCCGACGTGTTGGGACGGCCGATCTGCACGGTCAGGCCGACCGGCAGGTCCGACGGGGTAAACGTGTGCAGGTACACGCCGGTGGCGGAGGTGGTGACCGCGGCGCCGCCCAGCATGTGGGTGAACCACAGGCCGAACGACTTGTTCGCCAGCTCCATGTTGATGTCACCGGAGATCGTCTTCCCGCCGGCGACCCACCGGTCGGAGAGGAGGACCCTGGTACCGGCCCGCAGGCCCGCCGACTCCAACCGTTCGATCTCCATCCGCATGGACTCGCCGGTGAACTCGTAGAAGCGGGTGACGGTGACCGGCGTCCCATAGGTGATCTCGGCGGCGATGCCGAGCTGGGCTGCGAGGCCGGTAGGGATGGCCATTACTGCTCCTTCTTCTCACGGGCCTTCGGCTTCGACACGGGCCGCCAGCCCTGCGCTTCCAGCCCGGGCCCGTACCGGTCGGGAATGTCGACCGGTGTGTCCCGGGTGACGGTGACGACCCGGTCGGCGAGGACCAGGTCGACCTGGTCGAACGGGCCGGGGTAGATCATCTGCATGGGATGCTCCTCATGTGACGCGGGCTTGGACGGTGAAGCTGAACTCCAGGACGGCGGCCCTCGAGCCCTGCACCTCGGCGACCGGGCCTTGGGTGAGCCGGTAGGTGATGTCGCCGGCGCCGATGGTTTGCAGGCCGACGGTGGGCAGATCCTTCAGCTCTTCGAGGATCAGCTGGAACAGGGTTTCGACCCGGTCCCGGCAGGTCTTCGCGACGGTTTCGCCGGCGCCGGGGCGAACGACTTGGATCTGGCAGGGGACCGTGTAGGTGTCGTCCCGGTGCAGCTGCCCGAGGCACGCCCAGGGGGTCGAACCTTCCACCGTGGCGGAGGCGAGGATGATCCGGTCGGAGGTGTCCGTGTCCGGGCCGGGCAGCGCCGTGTGGATCTGCACGCCGGCCAGGCCGCCCACCGCCTCCAACTGGGTTTTGAAGGCATCGAGGAAGTCGGCGACGGTCCATTGGGCGCTCATGGCAGGCTCCGGTACCGGTACCGGTTCAGCGTCTCATCCACCGTCGGGATACCGGTCGGCGAGTTCTCCCCCGGGTAGGAGAGCCGGAACGTGCCGTCCGCGTTGGAGTAGGAGAGCGCCCGGTCGGGCAGGTCGGAGGGGACGATCTCCCGCAGCAGCAGCAGCAGCCCGGCCCTCTTCACGTCCAGCGGCGGATGCTCGTAGCCGTGCTCGTAGCAGACGTGCACGTTCTGCGGGTCCGCCGTCGACGGGAAGCTGAAGGTGCCGGTCTTGTGCGCCAGCTGCCGCTGGTTGCGGAGCGGCTCAATGTCGGTGGCGGTCTGCGCCGTCCCGCCGATCGTGCAGGACAGCACCTGGATGATCCGATGGTGCGGCACGTCCAGACGGCGGCCGCCCGAACCGGGCAGCTCCAGGTAGGCGGAGCGGGGGATGAACGACACCCCGCAGTACTGTTCGAACAGGGCGGTGATCCGGTCCCGGGCTTCGGCGATCGTCGCATCCGGGTAGGACGTGGCGGAGGAGAGGGGGGTTTGGGAGCCGGTGACGGTGAACGCCCGGGCTTCCGCTTCGGTGAACAGCACGTCCCCGACCACTTCGATCTCATCCTCCAGCACAGCCCCAGTGTCCGACCGGGTCCAGGAGACGGTCAGCTGTTTCACTGTGGTCTGGATGGCCAGGCTGTACGTGTAGTTGGTGGAGGTGCCGGTGCCGTTCTTGGCGGTGGCGGTGCCCGCCGCGACCACGGTCGCGTCCGCGGCGTCGACGATGCCGATGGTGACCGCGCCGGCGTCGACGACCGTGCCGTCCTCATACCAGTATTTGGTGAGCGTGGTCGGCCCGGTGTTGCGCAGGATGGTGAGGCTCATATCTGACGTCCTTCTTCCGAATCCACGTTCAGCCCGCCTTCCCGGCGGCCGACAGTCAGACGGCCCTCCGCCCGGCCGACAGTCAGGGTGCCCTCCTGCCAGCGCATCTCTTCCCGCACGGTGACCTGCGGCGCGGTCAGGGTGAAGACGGCGGCGGTGAGGGTGACCCAGGTGTCGAAGGTGATGACCGGGGTCACCTGCGGGCCGGTCAGGGTGAGGGCACCCGCGGCGGGGGTGACGGTTGCGTCCCCGGAGACAGTCGTCTGCGGGCCGGTCAGGGTGAGACCGGCCGCGGTGAGGGTGACGTTGGCGTCGAACCCGGCTCTGGCCCGCGGGGCGCTGAGAGCCAGCGCACCCGCCGCCGGGGTGACGGTTGCGTCCCCGGAGACAGTCGTCTGCGGGCCGGTCAGGGTGAGACCGGCCGCGGTGAGGGTGACGTTGGCGTCGACCGTGACTGCCGCCTGCGGGCCGGTGAGAGCCAGATGACCGGCAGCCGGGCTGACGGTCGCATCACCCGAGGGCGCCGCCTGCGGGCCGGTGAGAGCCAGATGACCGGCAGCCGGGCTGACGGTCGCATCACCCGAGGGCGCCGCCTGCGGGCCGGTGAGAGCCAGATGACCGGCAGCCGGGGAGACGGTGACACCCACACCGGCGGACACCTGCGGACCGCCGAGAACCAGATGACCCGCCGCCGGGCTGACCGTCGCATCCTGGGTGACGGTCACCATCACCTGCGGGGCAGTCAGAGCCAACGTGCCGCCGGCCGGGCCACGGTTCGCGTCGCCGGAAACAGAAACCTGCGGGCCGGTCAGGGTGAGGAGGGTGCCGTCCGGGTCGCCCTCAACGTTCGCGTCGCCGGAAACCGACAGCTGCGGGCCGGTCAGTCCGAGAACAGCGGACGGGGGGGCGCGGGCGGCATCCGCCGACCAGCCTGCCTGCGGGCCGGTGAAAGCGAGAACACCGGCGGCGGGGGTGACCGAAGCGTCCACACCGATGCTCACCGTCGTCTGCGGTGCAGTGAGGGCCAGCACGCCCGTGGCCGGGCTCCGGCCGCGTCACCGCTCCGGCTAAACAGCCGGGGCACTCAAGGCAAGGACACCAGCGGCCGGTGTGACCGTCGCGTTTTCCCCGCCTGCGGCGAGGGTAAGGGAAAGAACCGGCTCCGTGACCGTAGCGTGATCGTAGGCAGCGAACTGGCCGTAGGTCGATGAGGCGGAACCCCCCTCATGCCAATGGAGGCCGACGTTGTATCCGCTCTCCCAGTCCCCGTCACCGAAGAGTTCGCTGAAGATGTCGGACAGGTCGGTGGTCACCCACGGGTTGCCCCAGTCTACCCGAGTGAAGTCGTAGACTACGGTGGCAGTGGTGTGAAGAGCACATTCATCCGTCCACCCGGAGTAGGTGGTCGGTGGGCTGTGATCGAACTCCAGGACCCCCCAGAAGTCGGAAAGGATAGTGGTGCCCGACCCCGCGGTAACAACCAGTGCGATGGTGGCCTCTGTACACTCGTCGCCCTGGTCGGCGGCGATGTCACGGAAGCAGAACCCCACACTGAGTGCTACGAAGGGGTTGCCGATGGTCAGGGTGGTGCCGGTCGAATCGAAGGAAGAGGTGTCGGGCCGTATCCGGTAGTCGTCGCCCCCGGCGGTGATCGCATAGTCCGGGTCCACCGTGACCGGGTACACGGCCCCCGAGAAGTCGGGGGTCAGGGTCATGTACCCGCCGGAGTAGTCCCAGGGGATAGGCCGGGGTTCCGGGTTATCGGATGAGTCGGTCCAGTAGGGGGGCCGCAGGAACCCGACCTCAGCCGAATCCGAATCGGATATGAGGGTGCCGTCCTGCCAGGTGAGTCCGACCAGAGTGACAGACCAGCGCAGCGGCCGGGCCATCGTAGCCCGCTTCAACACCAGTTCGGTCCGCTGCCCCCGGCCGGTGAACCCCACCTCCAGGCGGCCGTCCGCCGAATCCGACCCGACCAGCCGGTTCTCCACCCTCGACATGATCCCGGTCGGCACCGTCCGCCACTGCCCGTTCGCCCGCCGGTACTGCAGGACACCGAACTCGGCGTACTCAGTGTCTACCCAGCGGCGGGGGTAGAAGCGGCGGCGGCCGTCATCCGACAGGACCGTGTCGAACCGGGCCGACTTGACCCCATGCTTCCACGTCGTATCGGGGCGGGCTTCCAGGTCCGTGTCAATCTCAGTCCACTCGTCCGCGTCCGACTGGCGCCAGTGCCAGGGCCCCGTCGTATACCGATGCTCGCTAGACCCGTCGGGGCGGAGCATGCTGAAGCCCGCCTCACCCCGATGCCGCATTTGGGCACCGGGATGGGTGGCTTCTATCTGCGCGCGGAGGAGGGCGACCCGGTTAGGCACCGGTCATCCCTTACGGGGTGTAGTCGACGTAGGCCCATCCGTCCGCGTGGACGGTCACCGTGTACGTGCCGTTCGAGCTCGAGGCGGCGGTGACGAAGTCGGACAGGAAGAACAGCTGGTCGGTCGCCGTCGACCCGGTCGTCCAGTACAAGAGGGCGGCCATCCCGTTCGAGATGGTCGACGTGGTCCAGGCGGGGTTGTCCGAGTCGAACATGATCTGCCCGGCGGCCGGACTGCCGGGGGTGACGGCGAACGAGGCGAGGGCCATGCCGCCGGCCGTGTAGCCGTCACCGGCGGCGACTTCGTTGCCGGACAGGTCGGCGAAGAAGTCGTGGGTGTCGAAGTTGGGGGTGGCCGTATCCAGGAGGAGCGCGCACCACATTGCGGATGCGGCCTCCATCGACCCGGGGATGGTCTTGAGGAACGCCTTCTCCAGGGAGAGGCCGAAGGCGCCGGAGGCGGTGATTGCCATGGTCAGTTCCTTTTCTCGTGCCGCTCTCTGAGTTGGGCGACCCGGCGGGCGGTGCGGCGCTGCCAGACCTGGTCGTTGGATGCGAGCGCCGCCCTGTGCTCTCGCAGGGCGGCTTGCAGTTCTTCGTCGGGGGGTTCACCGACCGGGGGGGCGGCGACTCCCATCGCCAGGGGCTGCGGGTAGACGGTGGCGTCCATCAGATCCCCTTCTCCAGGGCCGCCTTCGCGGCTTCCAGCACTCTCAGGGTGCGGGCCCGTTCCAGGGGGCCGCGGGCCCGTTCGTGCGCCCGGACCGCTGCTTCGAGGGCGGCGATGTGGGCGGCCGGGTCTGTCAGGGTGGGGTGGACACGGATGCGGAATGCGGGCAACTTCACGTTGGCGTCGACTGATCCGTCCCAGTGTTCCCACTGTTCGACCGTGCCCTGCTTTGAGACCTGCCCGGTTTTGGCTACGCCCCACTGTCGGCGGAGGTGCCGGCGGGTTTTCCGCTCGTCACGGTTAGGGAGTAGGACCATTGCTCATCCTCCACTGCCGGTAGTAGGGCTCGTCGATGGCGACCCGGATCTTCAGATGCCGTATAGGAATGCCGGTGTGCACCCAGATGGGGATTCCGGCGGCGGCGGCGCGGACGCAGAAGGAGAGGTCTTCGCCGATGGGTTTGCCCCGCAGCATGAGATGGTCGTACCAGCGGCCCGGTCCCACCTCGCCGATCCGCTCGAGGGCTGTCCGGTGGATCAGAGTGCAGGCGGCGCCGACCCCGTCCACTCTCACCAGCTGGTCGACGGGCAGGTCGTGGCGGACGTAGAAGCCGAGCTCGCCGACGCCGAACACGGAGGGGAAGACGCCCAGGTCGGAGGTGATGCCGTAGCAGACCGGGGACACGATGGGCCGCTCCTCCGGGTCGGCATGCTCGAGGAGCCGGTCGGCCAGGTCGGGTTGGAAGATCATGTCCGAGTCGATCGACAGCAGCCACTCCCCATCCGTTCGGAGGAACCGTTCCGCCAGCTCGTTGCGGGCCCGGTCCAGGACCGGCCCGGTCTCGTACCTGATCCAGCCGCGGATGACCCGGTTCATGCAGCCGGGCACGATCATCCCGAGCAGGGATTCGGTGAAGGTGCCCTGGCATTCCCCGTCGTCCAGCCAGCCGACGTAGACGCCGCTCATACGCCCGCCCGGTAAGTGCACCGGCCCGGCGGATGCTCCCGGTTCTGGCAGCCGGTGCCGTGGGCGTCACAGCGGTCGCACCAGTAGCGGACCTTCCGGCCCGAGATGTGGGTTTGCCGGCGCCAGGCCATGCCGCACAGGGAGCAGCCGGTCATGGCCTGGTGTCCGGCACGTCGAAGATGACTTTGGCCCCGGAGTTGAGGGTGCAGAACATCGGCTCGTAGGGGGGCCGCTCCTGCTTCTCCTCCTCCGCAGCCTCCTCAGCCGCCGCTTCGGCGAGCGCGATCAGGTCTTCCAATCCCATCAGGAACCTCCGACAGCCCGTGTAGTGGCCCGGGTGGGCCTGCTCAGGGCTGGGTGGGGTACTGCCAGCGTTCCGCCCAGGAGCGGAGCCACGCTGTTTCTGGCAGGTCGGGCAGGTCCGTCCAGCGGATGCCGGGTTTCGGACCGTGCTGGTTCACGTTGCGGGGCACCGCCTCGAGGGCCTTCTGGGCCTGTTCGAGGGTGCAGGGCTTGCCCACCCTCCGGGTCAGCTCGACCAGGAGAGGGGCGTCCACGTCTTCCAGCTTCCAGGTCAACTCGGCCCGCTCGTCACAGAGTTGGAGCCAGTGGGCGCAGAAGCGGACCGCCCCTTCGAGGTTATCGGTGAAGCCTCCGGGGGTGTGCAGGTCGGCGTACCGCAGGTAGTACTCGACGCCGGGCTGGAACATCTCCCCGTTGCGCAGCGAGTCGATGACCCGGATCGGGTCTCTGAGCTGGTGGAACACGTGCCCCTGGTAGAGGTGGAGGAGGGGGGCGGCGAGCCAGGAGGCGTCGCCGTCCAGGTTCGGTTCGTGCCGGTTGTGCGGGTTCCACCAGGACTCGTGCCCGCAGCGGATTCCCAGCTGGCGGAGCAGGTGGGCGATGTAGCCGGTGCCGGAGCGGCCGGTCCCGGTGATCACGAAGCCGGGTTCGGTCTGCCGGGCTTTCCATTCGGCGAACGCTTTCTCATCCAGCACCCTCGACTTGGCGTGCCCTGTTTTCACACCGGTGTGCACGTGGACGGGGATGCCCAAAGCGGAGGCCCGCAGGCAGAAGGTGATGTCCTCGGACATGGGCCGGCCGTCGAAGATCTGCTCCGCGTACCAGTGCCACGGCCCCGGATACTGGTCGCGCATCTTCTCCAGAACCGAACGGTGGATGAGGATGCAGGCGGCGCCGGTCGCCCCGACCTGCATCACCGTGTCATCCGGATACTCCAACGCCCGTGCGACGCCTCTGGGGTTGTCGACCCACCAGTAGATGGTGGGGAACAGGTCTTGGGATTCGGCGCCTTCCCAGGTGCCGAAGCAGAGCGCCCCGACGATCGGCCGGGTCTCCGGGTCCGCGGCTTCAACCAACCGGTCGATGGTGTCCCGGTCGAAGCTCATGTCGGCGTCGACCATGAACAGCCATTCGGCCTGGTGCATGTCCAGGAACATGCGGACCAGTTCGTTGCGGGCGTTGACGATGTTGGCCCCGGAGCGGGAGGCGAAGTGCCCTCCGCCCCGGATGATCCGACCCTCCGAGAACATGTCGTGGATGAACAGGTCGATGATCGAGGTGTGGAAGCGGGCGTCGACCTGGCCGGGATGGCAGTAGGCGACCACCACCTTCCCCCGGTAGGGGTCGGTGGGCGGGGAAGGGGAGGCGGTGCGGGGCGGCTTTCCCCTGCGGCTCACTTGGCGGGGCGGCGGGTCTGCCGCTTCTCGCCGGGGGCCGCGGTGGCCTGCTCCACCTGGGGGCCGGGCCCGAAGGAGGGCTTCTGCTTCGCCTTCACCTCGGCCCATTCGTCGGGGGAGATGAAGTTGCCGGGGAACTCCCGGACGACCGGATGGTCGTCGGGGAGGGCCTCACCCTCGTCGATGCGGCCGAACCGGGAATGGAACTGGGCTTTGGCGATTCTCATGCCACCGTTTCCTTTCGTGGGCTGTCGGGACGTTGGTGTCTGGGAGGGGGTTTCCCCCCTCCCAGACGGCGGGGATCAGACCCGCAGGACTCGGAAGGCGTTGACGTCAAGCACGTCTGCGCCGACCCGCCAGTAGGCGTACCAGCCGCGCTGGCCGGTGGGCCGGGCGTTGGTCGTGCCGAACAGGTGGGGGATGTACTCGACGGACATGCCGACCCGGTCGACGATCAGGTACTTGGAGAAGTCCCCCAAGAGCAGGATGTCGTCGTTGCCGGTGCCGATGGCCCCGTCCATGGTGGAGCACTCGTAGACGGGCTTGCCCAACAGCAGGGCCGGGAACCCGCCGGCCAGACGCTCCCACAGACCTCCGCCGCCGTAGGTGTCGAACTGGCGGATGTCGTTGAGGATCGCCCCGTTGGCGATGAAGGAGGCGTTCTGGATGTGGCGGGCCGGGACCGCGTCGTACAGCTTGTACACGTCGACCAGCCCGAACAAGTTGTTCGTGGTGGCGGCGACGCGGGAGGCGGTGACCGCGGCGGTGGCGTACTCGACACCCTTCGGCTGGGAGCTGCCGGTGCCGGTGGCGAAGGCGGCGCCTTCGAGGCGTGCCTTCGCGTCGGCGAACAGCTCGGCGACGGCGGGGCCGAGGTTGGCGATGTCCATCCCGGCTTCGATGGAGAACGGGATGAACGCGGCGCCCTTGGCCGGGGTGATCGACGGGCCGACCAGGGTCGGGGTGTCGTCGGACACTTCCGCCCCTTCGGCATCCCAGGATGCGGTCACGCCCGCGGAGGTGACCCCGTGCCACACGTCGGTGACGATCGACTCGACCCGGCTGATGCTGCGGATCGGTTCGATGATCCCGGCGTTGGTGAGGATGATCGTCGGGTCCAGGGTGAACGGGATCATGTAGCCGCCGGCCGAGTCGGTCAGCGACATGGCCCGGCTGACGGCCCGGCGCTCCGGGTCGGTCAGGTGGGCGTTCTCGCCGGCGACCAGCTTCGCCCACGCGTCCCGGTATTCGGGGCTGCCGGTGGCGAGGATGTGGGCGGCGAGCTTGCCGTCACGGGTGTCCGCCCGTTCGATCAGCTTGGTCACGTGCTGCTTCTGCCGGTCGTCCAGGCCACGGTCGACTTCGACCGCCTTGAACGCCCGGCCCCGCAACTCCTTGCCGGCCTGGGCGCCGTACCCGCGGACCTCGGACAGGTCGTAGGGGTCGCCGCTGACCCGGGTGGGGGTGAGCTGGGGGCCGGAGGGTCCGCCGTCGGTGAGGTTGGCCGGGTTCTTCGCCAGTTCGGCGACCCGGTTGCGGGCCGCCTGGCGCTTCTCCAGGTCGGCCTTCTCGGTGGCGAGCTGGCCGGCTTCGGCTTCGAGTTCGGCGAAGCGGGCGGCCTGCTCTTCGGAGAGGCCGTCGTGGGCGAGCAGCTCGTCGATCTCCGAGGCGATGACGGTGGCGCGGTCGGCGATCTCGCCGAACCGTCGCTCAATGTACTCAGGCATGGTGTTGTAGACCTTTCAGGGTGATGGCGATGCGGCGCTTCCTGGGGAGGAAGTCGGCCGCGGGACGCACGGGCGAGTGGGGGGTGCCCGGGTCGCCGGTGCCGGTCGGGGCGGGTCCTGGCGGAGTGCCCGTACCGGTGGAAGAGTGGAGGAGGCGGAGGAACTCGCGGCGTCCCTCTTCGTCGAGGGAGCGCCACAGGTTCAGGTCGGCTTGGCTGCGGAGGCCGGCGGTGGCGGCCTCGTAGGCGGGGAAGGTGACCGGGCCGAACTCGAACAGTTTGACCTCGCGGATGGTGCGGAGGGGCAGCTGGTCCGTGCCGTCGGGCGGGTCTTCCCAGTCTTCTTGGACGACTTCGAACCGGAAGGAGGCGCCGTACTGGTCGGCGTCGAGGCCGGGGGCCAGGTCCCGGTTGTAGGAGGTGTCCAGCAGGGGTACCTCGTAGTAGACGCCCCGTTCGTCTTCCCGCAGGATCGACGGCCGGCCCAGCACCTTGTCCCCGACCTGCGGGTCCAGGCCGTGGTTGAACAGGACCCGGACCCGGTCGCCCCGATGGTTGATGGTGCGACTGAAGGCGCCGGGGGCGATGCGTTCCCGGAACTTGCCTTCCCACCAGGAGTCGATGAGGGTCTCGGTGTTGAAGACGGCGAAGTGCCCGTACAGGGTGCCGAGGGTGCCCTGGCCGTCGGCGCGGAGTTGGGGGCGGGTGGCCCGGTGCATGCGGACCAGGTCGGTGCGGGGTGCGGTGTGCATGGTCTGCCCTCTGGGTGGCGGTTCGGTCGGGGTGACGACCGCTTCGGTCTGCTGTTGGAGCCAGGCGCAGTAGCCTTCCGGGTCGTCCTTGTCCTGGTTCTGGCGGACGCAGTCCTGGAAGTCCTCGTATTCGAGGTCGTATCCGAACGGCATCAGCGGCCCCCTTCCTGGCCCTGGTCTTCGGGCGCCTGCCGTGGGGCGGCCGGGTTGTACCCGTCCTGGTAAAGGGTGACGGGGATGTTCCCGGTGTGGGGGATGTCGGGGAGGCCGCAGGCGGCGGCGACGAGTTCTGGCTGGTAGCCGGCCCGGATCAGTGCCCCGGCCGCGTTGACTTTCATGTTGAGTATCTCCGCAGCGTCCTTGGCGTCCTGCTGCAGGGCGGGGATGCGGGACGCGTCGTACCAGAGCTCCGCCCCGGCGGGGACGGGGACGATGGAGGCCAGGTCGCCGAACGCGAAGCCCCACAGGGGGTGCATGGTCATCTCGGCGAAGCGGCGCATCGCCTGCGCGTAGTTCGAATAGGTGGCGGCCTGCAGGCCCTCCTTCAGGCCGACGACGATGGCCGGGACCCCGGCGGCGGCGGCGATCCGGTTCTCCCCGGCGGCCTGGACGGAGGCGAAGGTGATCTGGTCGAAGGTGGAGCCGATCACTTTGGCGTCCGCGCCGTCGTCCAGGACGAGGGTGCGGTAGGCGTTCTCCCAGCCGCCGTAGCGGCGGTCGAGTTCGTTGCGGAACGTTTCCCGGGCGTCGGGGTCTTTGATCTTCTTCTCCACGGTGACGAGCAGGTTGGGGGTGGCCGCGTTTTCGAAGAACCGTTGCTTGTGCCGGGACTGCTGCTTGTCCGACTCGATCTCGGTGAGGATCGGGGTGAGCCAGGACATGCCTTTCCATGGGTGTTCCGGGTCGGGGATCGGGCAGTAGTGGGCGACGTCGGCGAGGCCGAGGCTGATCGGCCGGCCCAGGTTCTGCCCGCCCGGCCAGTACAGGTAGCCGGCTTTCTGGCGTTTCTCCTCGTCGGCGACGATGGTGACCCAGTCGGGGCGGAGCCGCTGTAGCAGGGTGGGTTCGGCCCGGTAGATGTAGGCGTTGCCGGCCAGGGAGGCGTCCTGTTCCATGCGGGCGAGCAGGTCCCGGCAGGTGCCTTGCGGCCACGGCCGGTTCAGGGTGTTGAGGGCCGAGGTGCCGAACAGGCGGCCGTCGGAGAGGCTGCGGAAGACGGGTTTCGCTTCGGCGAACAGGAGCAGCCGGGCGAGGACGACGGCGAACACGATCCCGTTGGACTTGTAGGCGCCCTGGATGTAGGTGGCGAACTCGTGGGCGAGGGGGGCGCTGACGCTTTCCCCCATCGTGGTTTGCAGGGCGACGAGGCCCCGGGCGGGTGGGGGCCGCTGCCGCAGGTACTGGACGAGGTTCATTCGGGCCCCCTGACGTCGATGAGGAGGAGCCCGGCAGCGGCGATGGCTACACCGAGGAGGATGACCGCCCCGGCCGGGGCGATGAGGCTGATGCCGGCAGCGGCGACGACGATCCCGGCGCCGATCACGGTGAGGGCTTTACGCATGCGGGTTCCTCAGATGAACATGGCGGACGGTTCCGCGTACTGCTCTTCCGCCTGGCCGGCCTGTTCGGCGATGAGGGCGAGGAGGAGGGCGGCGATCAGGTCGATCCGTTTCCCGCCGGTCTGCCGGTCGGGTTTGGAGGGGCGGATCAGGTCGGCGTCGTCCCTCGAGTGCCGGACTTCGAGGGAGTCGACGCACCAGCGGGCCAGCGGGTTGCCGCCGTGTATGAACTCGCGGCCTTTCACCAGGCGCATCAGCTCGTTCAGGGCGGGGGTGAGCCGCACGTAGCTGTTGCGGATCGGCATCCAGGAGAGGCCGGTCCGCTGCTCGATCTGCTGGCGGACCGGCTCACCGGACCATTCGTCATAGGCGCCGGCGGCGACCCGGAACCGGCTGTGATCGGCGACGATCTGGTCGTGGATCGCGTCGTAGTCGATCACGTCGCCGTCGGTGACGGTCAGCCAGCCGCCGCGCACCCAGGCGGAGGCGTTGCCGCCGGTGTGCTTGTCCAGGTGCGGAAGGACCGCTTCTGGGACCCAGGCTCGCCAGAGGGCGGCGGCCGGCTGATCGTCTGCGGGTGGGAACCACCAGCAGAGGGCAGACAGGTCGAACCGTGCGGACAGGTCCAGGCCGCCGTAGCAGATCCGGCCTTCGAGTTTGGGGAGGAGCCAGTCGGGGGTGGCTGCGACCTCACCGATGCAGGAGTCCCACAGGTGCAGGGGCATCCAGCGGGTGGTCTGCTGGACCCACTGGTTGAGCCGGTACTGGCGGAACGCGTTCTCCGCCCTCGGGTCGTTGCGGGCCTCTTCGGCTTCCTGCCGCAGCGTTTCGACCGACAGGTAGTCGCCCAAAGCCGGGTTGGCGTAAGCCCAGTTCGACTCATCCCACGGGTCCGCTTCGGCAGGCGTGTTGCGGATCAGCACGTACACGTGCGGGGCCCGGCACGGGTCTTCGGCGATCTTGGTCATCTCGTCGTGCATGCCGGCAGCGAACGATGACGGGTCATTGCCGGCGGTGGTCAAGGCGAGCATGAGGGGCTGGGAGCGGACGCCCATGCCGGTGCGCAGCGCGTTCCACAGATCCCCGTCGGGTTGGGCGATGACCTCGTCGAAGATGATGCCGTGCGGGTTCAGGCCGAGCTCGCCGGCGGCGTCCCGGGTGACGGTCTGGTACCAGGACCCGGTTGTCTCGTTGAAGATGCGGCGGGCGGACCGGTTGATGCCGAGCCGGCGGCGCAGCGGCGGGGACAGTTTGACCATCCGTTCGGCGACTTCCCAGACGATGCCGGCCTGCTTGGTGTCCTTCGCCGCCCCGTAGATTTCGGCGCCGGCCTCCTCGTCCGACTCGAGCAGGTACAGGGCGATGCCGGCGGCGAGGGTCGACTTGCCCTGCTTGCGGGCCACTTCGATCCAGGCGACCGTGTACTGCCGGACGTACCGTTCCAGTTCGGCGGACCAGCGGACGGTGCCGAACAGGGGCCGGATGATCTCATGCTCCTCCCAGGCGGCGAGGCGGAACCGCTTGCCGGCCCAGCGGCCTTTCGTATGTACCAGCGCCTCGTCGAAGAAGGCGATCGCCCGCCGGGCCCGCGGCTCACAGAAGTGGTCGCCGACCGCGGAGCATTCCCAGACGACGCCGGTGCCGGCGTCTTCGTGGCGGAAGCCGCAGACGTCAGGAGAGGAGCCGGTCGACATCGTCCCTCCTCCGGCTGCCACCGACGTGGAGTTGGGCCCGGTCGGAGGGGGTCATGCCGAACCGGGAGAAGACTTTCATCGCCTCGTCGAAAGCATGCTTGGCCACGTCGACGTCCGGGTTCTTGACCAGGGTTCCCCGGGTGCCGGGGATGGTGGCGCCGACCTTGCGGGCCCGGGCCTGCGCCGCCTTGTAGTCGGCCCACCATTCACACCCTTCGGCGAACGTGTCCACGTCCCAGGCGGTGAGCACCCCCTTGTCGGCCAGGTCGGGGGCGTACTTGTCCCACATGGCCCGGGCGACCTTGCACATCCCCTTCGGGGGCAGCACCTCGAGGGCAGCCGGAACCGGTTCGTCCCGGTTGATCCGCTCCGGGTGGCCGCCCCGGACGAGGCGCAGCGCGGTCGGCTGGGGGGCGGGGCCCCGGGTGCCCATGTCAGCCCTTCTTCGGCTTCGGCGGTTTCGGGGGGTGCGGCCAGGAGGCGAGCGTGACGGGCATCAGGACAGCTTGGCGATCGCTTCGTCCAGGTACTCGCGGGCCTTGTTGGCGGCGATGTAGGCGGCCTCGTTGCCGACGTCGAGGTAACCCTTGCCGATCTCGAGCGCCTGGGCGATCAGGTTCTTGGCGAAGGAGAGCACCGCGGCGACCCCGGCGGCGATGCCGGCCAGGCCGGCCACCTTGAGGGCGGAGATGTCGGTGAGGGCGAATCCGGCGGGCAGCGCCCCCAGGAACGCCTGGACGACGGTGGAGATGAGACGCTCGAAAATGTCACGCCAGTTGAACATTGGCTCTCCTTCACAGAACGGGGGCGGTTCCGGGCCGCCGGGTGCACGTTTGGGGAAACTTGGAGGTGAGGAAAAGTGGATGAAGGCCGGGTCTCGGGGCCCTCCGCGGTTTCGCGAGCCGCTCCCTGCCACCGTCAGCCGGGTCGCGGGGCCCCGCGGTTCGAGTTAGCGGAGCGGCAAAGGACACGCAGGTTGGAGGGGTGGTGGGTGCCCCCCTGCCCCAGCGGCAGGATGTGATCGACTGTCAGGTCCCGGGAGGGGTGGGGCGGGTGGTTCAGGTCGGGAGCGCCGGGACAGAACTCGCCGTGCTCGGCCTTCCATTCCCGCAGCATTCGATCACGGATGCGCCGATACTCCGGGTCCCGGTATGCCGGGTTAGTCTGGTGCTGTGGCCTGTGCTCGTGGCAGCGCGTGCAGTGGGAGGGGCAGTAGGAGCCGTGCCGGGTGGGGGTTCCGCAGACCAGGCAGGGTGTTCTTCCACGAATGGGGCTCATGCGTCGAGCTGCGCCAGGGCCCATTCGTAGGAGCCCTGCCGGTTCACGTGGGCTGCCGACCAGTGCCGCCAGTTGGGTGCGGTCTCGGGATGCCAGCCGTCCCAGAGCAGCCAGCAGGCGGTGCCCACGTTGGCTTCCACGTCGAAGATGTTGCGGCCCTCGAACCCGGCGGCGTTCGAGCGGGACTCCCAGTAGGCGGGGACATGCTGGAACAGGCCGGAGGCACGGGTGGCTGGGGTGCCGTCGTAGCCGGGGGGCTCATCGCCGATCCATTCCACCTTGCACACGGCGTTGGGCAGCCCACCCGACTCGAACTCCATGACCCCCAACATCAGGTCCAGAAGCCGATCCTCATCCTGCCAGTACCGTTCACCCCCGGACACGCCCATGTGATGGTGGATGAGGGAGCGCCAGCGTTCCACCGCCGGGGTCCAACGGTGGGTGCCGGGCATGATGATCGACGTGGCCAGCAGATCCTCCGCATGGAACGCCCGCTCCTTCCAGTAGTCCTGGCGGCGGCGGAGCCGGCCGATCCGGCCGAGCAGGTTGGCGATCCGGGTGCGGAGCCGTTCGATCATGCGCTGATCCTTGTCTGCCGTAGTTCGGCCAGGTCCCGACGGGCTTCCATCAGCAGGCGCAGCATGTGCTGCCGGCCAGCCAGGTTGCGGCCGTCGAAGATGTCATGGCACTGACGGCAAAGGCCGACAAGGTTCTCTGCCCGGTACGTGGAAGGCTGGCCCCCCATGCCGGAGGGCCAGATGTGTGCTTTCTCCGTCCACCGGTTAGGGCAGCCGGGGATGAGGCACTGTGCGCCTTGGCGGGCGTGGATGGCGTCGTCGACCGGTGAGTCGGTGACCATAAGAGGCGACCCGCACGGGGGCGGGTCGAAGATGGGCGGGTGGTTCTGAAAGATCGACCACCCTACACAGGGAAGATTACACGAATGTGGTTTCCGGGTCAAGAACCCGTGTTGTTCACAGCGGTTCGGTGGTTCAGAAGACTTCTGGCAGCTTCCACCACCATTGCCCGTCCTCGAGGACCCGGCCGACGCCGAGCTCGTCCGCAGCCCGGCGGAGGGTGCTGCGGGAGATCTCCCCAACCCGGGCGGCCTGCAGGATGATCTCCTCAGGGATGGGTCCGCCCGCCAGGTTGGTGCGCAGGAACTGCATGGCTGCCCGTCTTCTGGATGGGGGGCGGCCGGTCCGGTCGACGGGGCCGCCGCAGGCCAGGCAGACCCGGTTCGGTGCCCGGTTCTCGTTGAAGAAGTCGGCGATCACGTCGCACATGCGGTGCAGGGCCCGGTCGGCCATCTGCTGCAGATGGCGGGCCTCCAGGGTGGACAGGTGGGGCATGGGCCGGTCGAACGGGTGGGGGGGGGAGGCTGATTCGACCTGCCGGCCGGCCAGCGGTTCGGCGGCCTGGTCCAGGTCGCTGTACAGGCGGAGGAACCGCATGAGCGGGCCGGTGGACAGGAGGGCACGCTGCACGGCTTCGA
>Ga0209096_1000963_pt1 | contig 34298 bp, 32 predicted proteins | sample AD_UKC034_MetaG_FD_184407 | JGI IMG/M metagenome (GOLD analysis project Ga0209096, IMG submission 184407) | Active sludge microbial communities of municipal wastewater-treating anaerobic digesters from USA - AD_UKC034_MetaG (SPAdes) (version 2) | ecosystem: Engineered > Bioreactor > Anaerobic >...
AGGGATTATGGGGGCATATTGGCGTTATCTGGAAGCAATTGGCCTCGGGATCAACAAGTGCGCCGCCCGCCGCCATCGTATAAGCAGTGGAGCCCGTATTTGTGGCAAAGATTATGCCATCGCCTACGACTTGGTAGCTGCTTTGCCCTGATATTTCTACTGACAAGGAGACAGTCCTGCTTGGTGTTGAACGCTCGACGACGCAATCGTTGAGAGCATATCTTACGGTTCCATCAAGGCTTATCTCCATTACATTCCTATCGACACCATCGAGTTTTCCCTCCTGCAAAAGGTCGAGGGCCGTATGCAGCATGCTGAGTTCAAAGGCAGCTAGGAATCCGACACTACCAACTCTGAAGCTCATGATGGGAAGATTGTTGAGAACAGCCATCTGTACTGCCTCGAGGACCGTTCCGTCTCCCCCAAACGTAAGGATGACATCCTGCTCCGGAACGGAACAGGAAGCACGATCTTCGCAGAAGGAAGTATCGATCTTATGTAATTCTATCTCTCTTGAAAGCCAGTCAAGCATCTCGGCGGAGATTCTGGTTCTGTTGTAGAACACTGCAGCCTTCATAACTCTCACCCCGCGATAAATGAAGGAAAACTTTCTCCTAAGCAAACTCTGAAAATGCTCTTATAAAACAAAAGATTATCCAGCAAAAATGGCCTTGTCGACTTACAGGTTCCGGTATAGATGGGCCTGTCCGAAGAAACAGCCATCCTATTCCTCTACCTCTTCTCTATGATCAGCGTAGTTCCAGAGCGGAGTATTTCTTCCCTCAAGGGGGAGGCCGAGGTGCCTGTATGCCTTTTCCGTAACCATCCTTCCCCGACTTGTCCTTACGAGGAATCCACTCTGAAGTAAGAATGGTTCATATACTTCGCTTATTGTTTCCGGCTCAATTCCTAGCGAAGCGGCAATGGCCTTTACACCTGCAGGTCCGCCGTTATAGCTTTCAATGAGAATCGATAAGAGTTTTTTGTCCATTGAATCGAGTCCTTCCGAATCTATTGAAAGCAGAGTCATTGCCGATTCAACGGTCTCCATGGTGATTTCGCTTTCACCTTCAACGGTGACGATGTCTCTTACTCTCCTTAACAGCCTATTTGCGATTCTTGGGGTACCTCGCGACCTTCTTGCGAGCAGAAGGGCTGCATCGTCCCGAATCGAAGTCCCCAAAAGGGTGGCAGAGCGTAGAATAATCTGCTTTAGATCCCTGTCCGGATAGAACTCCATTTCGAGTATCATACCGAACCTATTTCGAAGAGGAGCCCCTATGAAACCGCTTCTCGTAGTTGCACCAACTAGAGTGAAGGGATTCAGATCGAGACGTATAGATCTCGCGCTTGGTCCCTTACCAATCATTATGTCAAGCTGAAAATCCTCCATAGCCGAATACAGTATCTCTTCAACGCTTCTGTTCAGTCTGTGAATTTCATCTATGAAAAGCACATCGTCTCGCTCCAGGCCGGTTAGAATTGCGGCCAGATCTCCTTGCTTCTCTATGACAGGTCCTGAAGTAACGTATATCTCAGATCCCAGCTCGTTAGCGATTATATGGGCAAGAGTAGTCTTTCCCAGTCCCGGGGGGCCGGCCAGCAGTGTGTGGTCAAGGGCTTCACGCCGTACCTTTGCAGCCTCAATCGCCACTCGAAGCCTTTGCCTTATCTGGTTCTGACCAATATACTCCTGTAGAGTCTTAGGCCTAAGACTCTTGATTGAATTATCCTCTTGTACCTCGCCGGGCGTAAGGAAGCGTTCTTCTCGCATATAACCTCCTAAGGATGAATCCTGTAGAGCGTTCTTGCAAAGGGTATCGCTTCTCTGATGTGTTCAAGACCTGCAATCCATGCAACAATTCTTTCGATTCCCATACCGAAGCCGCTGTGTGGAACCGTACCATAGTCTCGCAGGTCGAGATACCAGTCGTATGATTCGACATCGAGACCATACTCCTGTATTCTTTCGACAAGCAAGTCGCGGTCGTGAATTCTCTCAGAAGCCCCGATTATCTCTCCATAGCCTTCTGGGGCCAGCATGTCATCACATAGGACTACTTCCGGTCTCTCGGGATCGGGCTGCATGTAGAAGGCTTTCATCATTCTTGGGTACCGTTCGACAACAACCGGTTTTTCGAACTCATTTGCAATTGCCGTTTCTTCATCGCCTCCGATGTCGTCTCCCCATTTGATATCGAACCCCTTCTTTACCAGAAGCTTTATTGCCTCGTCATAGGTTATTCTAGGGAATGGAGTCTCGATCTTCTCTAGTCTCGACGTATCTCGTCCAACAGAGCGAAGATACTCTCCGGCTCTTTCGAGAGTTTTCTTAACGACATAGGTGACGAGATCCTCCTGAAGCTTGATATTATCGTCGTGCCCGTAATACGCGACTTCTGCTTCGTTCATCCAGAACTCTATGAGATGTCTTCTTGTCTTTGATTTTTCTGCTCTGAAAGTTGGTCCAAGATTATAGACCTTTCCAAGAGCCATAGCGGCCGCTTCAAGGTAAAGCTGTCCCGTCTGCGCTAGATATGCCTTTCCATAATCGAAGTAGTCTATTTCGAATGTATTTCCGGCGCTTTCTCCAATTGACCCGGTGAATATCGGGGTGTCTACCAGGACAAAGCCCCGATCATTGTAAAACTCTCTGACGGCACGTATTATCTCATGACGAATCTTAAGAACATGGGTCTGCCGCTGAGTCCTCAGCCAAAGATGCCTGTTGTCCATAAGAAAATCAATCGAGTGGTCAGGCTTGTTAATTGGAAAGTCCTTTTCGGGGATCTGAACTATCTGAACATCTTCTACCAGTACTTCGACACCGCCGGGAGCTCTTTCCTCGGCCTTTACAAGACCGGTGACTATAAGGCTTGACTCCATTTTCAAGGAGGCCGCAACCTGAAAGACGCTCTCGGGCACGCTTGACTTCTCTACGATTGCCTGAACGAATCCGGAACCATCCCTCAAGAAGAGGAACTGGATCTTCCCACTCGATCTTTTTCTTCTCAGCCAACCCCTGATCTGTACGTGTTCATTTATGTGTTTACCTAGTGAAGAAATCTCTGCGACTTTCATAAGCACCTCCAGCAACAACTCGTCAGCTTCAATTATAGCAAAAACCCGGGGTTAAACCCCGGGTCAATCATTACGAAAGCTATTCTACTATATTATTCCTGAATCAATAAGAACCCATATGGATATTCCTAGAGCAGCAAGCGAACTTACTGTAGAGAGAATCAGCCAGGGTGAAGTCTTTTTCTGAAGTGCTTCAACATCCTGTTTTGTGGCGGCGTCAACAGTGGCCTTGTTGATCTCGGCTACTCTTTCCGAGAGATTCACAATAACAGGCTGAGTCTCAAGGTCGCTAATTTTGAGGTATCTTTCAAGATTGACTACCGTTGTGTTTAGCCTCGATTCTAGTGAATCCGCTCTGGTCTTCAGTGCCTTGATCTCACTTTCGTTCTTTCCTAGCTGTGTGTTAACCGTATCCATTCCAAGAGAGATTCTGGAAAGACTCGCGTCGACGGTCACGTTAAGCATATCCATATTCTCATTAATCCTTGCCTCGAGATCACCGATGCTAGCCTGTGTTGCAGCAAAGTTCTTCGACTGCTGATCGGTAAGAGCGTTGAACTTGGAATTCAGAGCGTTAAGGTCGCTCCTGAGAGTGGATACAGTGCTAACCGAAGACTTTAGAGAAGCGAGTTCATTTTCATGGATAGTAACGATTTCGTTTATCGCATTGATGCTTCTTTGGAGATTTCCAATATCGCTCTTGATAATTCCGGTTTCAGAAGCGAAGTCGTCTCTCAGGGTTTGGAGATCCTTATACAACACTTCGCTGGAGTTTTTAACCTGCGCAAGCTCGTCGATCCCAGCATAAAGATTCAAGTTTGCCTTAAGGTCGGTCTTGGTCACGTAGTTCTGGAGATCTCCGATTTTTGCGTAATCCGAAGAAATCGCGTTCACTCTTGCCGAAAGATAATCAAGCTTATCAATCGCCTCGGTAGGAAGCTTCACATTAGCAATCTGATCTTCAAGAGAAGAGATCTTGTTCTGGAGATCTCTCACGCTCAGGACATCGCCAGAAAGTGTCGTCATTGATTCCTTGATCGATGCAATTTCGATTGCATTTGCAGATGCCCTGTTGATTATTGTGCTGAGTTTGGCATCATAGTCACTTAACGATGAAGACAATGACCTTACAGTTGAATCAAGAGTCGAAATAGCCCTTTCGTTTGAAGAAATACTGCTCTGTATCATACTTACGTTGCCACTGAGTGTGTCAACTCTTCTAACGGCATCGTTGACCTTTGATTCCATAACCGTGAGATCAGACATGCTGTTCTGTACATTCTGTACATCAAGAGCAAGCATGTCCAGCTTTTTGGTGGTCAAGGAAAGATCTTCAACGAATTTCATGATCTGCTGTCTGAGTGATTCGACAGTGCTCTGAGATACACTCCCGTTTGTAGAGATTCCCAGAGAGCTAATTCTGTTTTCGAGAGCGGTTATTCTCAGCTGTAGATCCATGGTGTCGATAAGTCTTCCGGTGGAATCCGTCAAAGCCAGTTCCAAAGCTTCAAGTCTTGACATAACCGTACCATCTACCGCTCCGTTCTGGGGGACGGTACCCTGCCTGGCGAAGTTCAGTTCAACGTAATCGAGCGTCTTCTTTAACATGACAGCCGTCTGATACCTTGTCAGAGCATCGTTTCCATTGAAATAAGTTTTGCCGTCGGCCTGCACAATCCCGGTTAGAATACCGAGGTCAGAAAGCTTCATCACGGCATCGTAAGCCCAGTGATTTGAACTAACATCAACGTAATTGACCGCAGCGAATGCTGAAGTAAATGCCAGACCGAGAATAAGCAGTGAGGCAAGTAAAACTTTCATTTTCAATTTCTACACCTCCCCGAAGGAAATATTCTAAATGATTCTACCACAAATCTAGATTCCATCCTAGAAACTGGCATGGTAATATTATCTCTGTGGGAGGTGTTGGAGTTGAAGAAAAGAACGCACACCTGTGGGGAATTGAGGGCTTCCGACACGGGGAAAGTAGTTACATTGAACGGCTGGGTCGATCGTATAAGAGACCTCGGCGGAATCAAGTTTGTTCAGGTGAGAGATAGATATGGCTTCACACAGGTGGTCTTTGATCCTCAAGATAATGAGCTTTACAACATGGCGTTGAAGTTGGGGAACGAGTTTTGCATTTCCGTAACTGGCTCCGTTAGGAAAAGACCCGATGATGCAATCAATCTTAGGCTTCCCACTGGGGAGATAGAGATTGTGGCCTCGGAGATGGGAATACTTTCAGATGCCGAAGTGCCGCCGATTTACATAAATATCGATGAAGAGTCGGCCGAAGAGATGCATCTTCGTTATAGATACCTTGATCTAAGACGGCCAAAGATGCAAAGAAACATTCTTACCCGACATAGATTCGTTCAGGCCGTTAGAGAGTACCTTAACAATAACGGCTTTGTAGATGTGGAAACACCGATCCTGGGAAAATCCACCCCAGAAGGGGCAAGAGATTTCCTCGTGCCCTCTCGTCTAAAGGCAGGCAAGTTCTATGCTCTTCCACAATCTCCTCAGATATTCAAACAGCTGCTCATGGTTTCCGGTTTCGATAGATACTATCAGATTGCCAAATGCTTCAGAGACGAGGACTTCAGGGCCGACAGGCAGCCGGAGTTCACGCAGATCGACTTGGAGATGTCCTTTGCAGATGAGGAAGATGTCTTCTCGATGACCGAAGGCTTGATGAAATATGCGTTTGAGAAGGCAGCTTCCGCCGATATCAGTACACCGTTCAGGAGATTCACGTATCAGGAGGTCGTTGAGTTCTACGGCAGCGACAAACCCGATACTAGATATGGAATGAAGATTCACGATATTACTTCGATCTTCGAAAAAACGGCTTTCAAAGTTATCTCTGATTCTATAGACAAGGGCGAGAAAGTCAAGGGCTTTATCGTAGAAGGCAAGGCCGATAGATTTTCAAGAAAAAAGCTCGACGAATACACCGCATTTGCAAAAGAGAACGGTCTTGGAGGTTTGATGTGGCTGAAAGTTGAGGGTGACGGTCTGAAGTCATCTATACTTAAGCACTGTCCAGAAGAGCTCTCGTCATTGGTCTCTCTTTTCGCTGCGAATGAAAACGACCTGATTCTATTCAGCCTAGGAGAGGGGCTTTCGCTTTCAAAGGCTTTAGGACAGATGAGGAACAAGATTATTAAAGAGGAAGAGTTTTCGGTAGAGGGATTTGAGTTTCTTTGGGTAACGGATTTTCCCATGTTTTCCTACAACGAAGAAGAGCAAAGGATAGAGGCCGAGCATCATCCCTTTACTATGCCGGATCTGGAAGATCTTGAGAAATATGGAGAAAGTGATCCTTTGAAAGTTAGATCGAAAGCCTATGATCTAGTTCTCAACGGTTACGAAATAGCAAGCGGTTCAGTCAGGATTCACAGGAGAGATATTCAAAGCAGGGTATTTGATCTAATTGGGCTTTCACGGGAAGAGGCGACGGAGAAATTCGGCTATCTGCTAGAAGCCTTCAAATACGGTCCACCTCCTCACGCAGGAATTGCTCCCGGTCTAGATAGAATCATCGCAATCATCGTTGGCGCTCAGTCTATAAGGGAAGTAATAGCATTTCCGAAGGTCGCCAGCGGCGCAGATCTGATGACCTCCGCACCTTCCGAGGTTTCGCAGAAGCAACTTGATTTGCTTAAACTACAGCTGAAAGATACGGAGAACTGAAGTTGAGGATCGCCATCGACGGGCCGGCGGCATCGGGAAAATCTACTGTTGCAAGGCTGGTTGCTGAGAAACTGGATTTTGTTTATATTGACACGGGTGCAATGTACAGAGCACTCGCTCTGAAGGCCAAGAAAGCCGGAATTTCCTTTTCCAACGCCGATGAAATGGCTGAACTGATGAGCCATACGTATTTCTCGCTTTCGGATTCCGGTATCATCCTAGACGGAAGCCCTCTTGGTGACGAGATAAGAACCAGAGAGGTTTCGCTCCTTTCCTCAGATATCGCAAAGTATTCTTATGTAAGAGATTTTTTGACTGAGCAGCAGAGGACGCTTTCAAAGCAGGGAAACGTTGTTATGGAAGGGCGAGACATCGGTACTGTTGTTATTCCCGAAGCTGAGCTTAAAATATTTCTTACTGCATCTGCCGGCGAAAGAGCCAGAAGGAGAGTTAAGCAGCTGAAATCCAGTGGGGTAGAAGCTACTTATGACGAAATTCTCGCAGAGATAGAAAGAAGGGATCTTAACGACTCGACGAGATCCGTTGCCCCACTAAAGGCGGCCTCGGACGCCATAATTCTGGACACTACAGGTATGAGTATTGAAGAAGTTGTTTCAAGAATCGTATCACTGGCGGAGAAGCGACAGAGAGTCCACCTTGCAAGGTCAGTAGGCTTCTGCTACGGAGTCGACAGGGCTGTCAGTGAGGCTGTGAAACTGCTTAAGTCGGGAAAGAAGGTATATGCAACAGGAGAAATCGTTCATAACGAGAAAGTGATGGACGATCTCAAGCGGCTGGGTCTAGAAGTAATAGATGACTGCATTTTATCTGGAAGACATGAAGGTGTCGCAATAATCAGGGCTCATGGAATCGACCCTGCTTCGGAAGAGAAATTACGGCGTGTTTTCGATGAAGTAATAGATCTGACCTGCCCTATAGTGTACAATGTATTTAGCCTGGCTGTAGATCTTCAGCGGCAAGGCAGTTTTATTGTGGTATATGGAAAGAAGAACCATGCCGAAGTAACTGCTCTTTCAGGTAGACTGAATAGGTATCTCATAGTCGAACCCGGAGAGAACTACGAGAAAGTTCTAAAAAAACTAGAAGGACTTGACCAAATTGCAATTGTCTCTCAAACGACAATGAGCAGTCTGGATTTTGAGAACTTCTCAGGGTTCGTGAAATCGCATCTTGGAGAACGTGTCGCTGTTTATAATACGATTTGCAAGGTTACAATACAGCGTGAATCTGAAGCCGAACGTCTGGCAAAGATTTCCGATACGGTAATTGTGATAGGTGGAAAAAACAGCTCAAACACAAAGAAACTGGTAAAAATAGTCCAAAGACTCGGTAAGAGGGCACTACATGTAACAGACCTGACTGATCTTCCTCAAGGCGATATGGGGAAGGTTGCCATAATTAGCGGCACATCAACTCCGTACGAGCAAATCCAGAAGATACTGGATTACATAGACAATAAGAGGGAGGTAACCAACAATGGAAGAGAAAATGAATCGGCAAGATGAAAACCTGAGCATGGAGGAGATATTTGAACAGATGGATGTTTCCTCAGCAAGGAAGGGAAGTAGAAAGGATGCAGAGGTTTTCTCCATTCAGCCAGACGGCTTGATGGTGATCATGGACGGAAAGCTAGACGGGTTCGTACCCGCGGATCAGCTGGTAAATGAACTGGAAGAGTACAACGTTGGAGATAAGATAGAAGTCATGGTCATTAAGACTAACGAAGAAGAGGGAAGAAGTACTGTCTCCGAGAAGAGGGTCCATGCTAGACAGGCAGTAAGCAAGGTTGAGAAGGCCTACAGAGAAGGAAAAGCGATTGACGGAAAGATCGTTTCAGAAACAAAGGCAGGATACAACGTCAGATTAGTTAAGACGGTCCCGGCCTTCCTACCCGGATCCGAGTCGGGTATCAGAAAGGGAGATCCCGCCCCGGAGGGAACGTTGAAATTCAAGGTAATAAGGTTCAAGAGACAGAGGAACGGCATAAACGTTGTTGTTTCTCTAAGGGCATTCCAGGAAGAAGCTATCAAGGCTTACTTCGAGACGATCGAAGTCGGTCAGGAGCTTGAAGGAACGGTTGAATCTATCAAGAACTTCGGCGCCTTTGTCAAGCTCAACGACAACGTGACCGCTCTTATTCCAGCATCAGAGATGAGTTGGGATCCCAGTGTAAGAATCAGCGATCTTCTCAAACCTGGGCAGACAGTCAGGACCAAAGTAATCGGGGTCGATGAAGCTGAGAAGAAAATCTCCCTTTCTCTCAAGCAGATGACTGAAGACCCCTGGTCCACACTGAAAGACAGATATGAGTTTGACTCTACAGTAGTGGGAACCGTTAAGAATATCACTCCATTCGGATTCTTTGTTTCGCTCGAACCCGGAGTAGAGGGTTTGGTTCACATCTCAGAAGTCTTCTGGGGAAACATCAAGAAGGATCTCAAGAGCGTTGTGGAAGTGGGAGACGAAGTCAAAGTAACCATCAAGGAAATCAATGAGGAAAAGAGAACTCTCTCTCTTTCTTACAGAGAAGCTATGGGAGATCCGTGGCAGAACATAGGCGACAAGTACAAGGAAGGTGACATCCTCAAGGCGAAGACCGCAAAGGTACTTCCTACCGGCGTCATTCTCGAGCTTGAAGAGTATGTTTCAGGATTTGTGCCGGTTTCCGAAGTCTCCTGGAACTTTGTCGACAGAATCGAAGATGTTGTGAAAGAAGGAGACGAGATAGAAGTCAAGATCCTTTCAATAGACTCCGTAAACAGAAGAATGAGACTGAGTATAAAACAGGCCTATTCCGACCCCTGGGAAAAGGTTTCGGCAGAACTATCGGTCGGTGACCACGTGACTGGAACTGTCACAAGGCTCACGAAGTCCGGCGCGATAGTCTTGATTGACTCTTACGGAGTTGAAGCCTTCCTTCCTGTCTCTCAGGTTTCTCTAGAAAGGACAGAGAATATCGAAGATTCTGTACAGGTTGGTAGACACGACCAGTTCAAAATAATCAGGCTTGTCTACGATCCCGACAACGACACAAGAAACATGGTAGTTTCCATAAGACAGCTTATAAAGGACAAAGAGGCTGCCGAGACTGATAAGGCCCTCAAGGATCTGAACGGAAATGGATCGGTTAACTCCAACAGTTTGGGAGAAATGATAAAGAACCAGCTCGAGGAAGAAGGAGAAAGCCTCTAGTGGCTACCGTCCTGATAATTGGACGACCAAATGTTGGAAAGTCAACTCTCTTCAATAGACTTGTTGGTGGTAGAAGGGCCATAGTTGATGATCTTCCCGGTGTGACGCGTGATTTCACAGTGGGTAGAGTCAACTGGCAGCAGCGAACATTTCAGCTTGTCGATACCTGTGGCCTTTTCGAAAATCCCGAGAATATAGTTGAAGAAAAGATGAAAGAGGTCACCCTCGAACTACTGAGCGAGGGTGACCTTATTCTGTTCGTCGTTGATGGAAGATTTGGCCTCACTAGTGCGGATCAAGTGCTGGCGGACTACTTGAGAAAGCAGAGAATTGAAGTAATCTTCGTTGCAAATAAGGTGGAGAATCCAGAGTCTTTCTATTCAAATATGGGAAACGAGATCTTTTCACTTGGTTTCGGAGATCCGATCAAGATTTCTGCCGCTCACGGCCTCAATATCGATTTACTTCTCGACGAGATTTTTGAGAGGTTGGAAACATTGGGCCACTCTGTCCATTTAGAAAGCAATGACGAATCTGAGCTCAAGATTGCGATTGTTGGGAAACCCAACGCTGGAAAATCCTCGATCTTCAACTGGATTGTCGGAAGCCCAAGAAGTCTAGTTACTGAAGTATCCGGCACAACTCGTGATACTGTTGACGAAACGGTAGAGGTTGATGGCATTCCAATCACATTTATAGACACCGCAGGAATTAGGAAGAAGTCCAAAGTAAAAGTTATGAACGTAGAGTACTACAGTGTCATGAGGGCTATTGATGCACTCGAGAGATCGGATATCATAGTGATGGTGATCGATTCGGCGGACGGGGTTGGAAATCAGGATCAGCGAATCGCTGGCCTGGCAGAAAAGAATGGGAAGGCGACAATTGCGGTTTTCAACAAGTGTGATCTTGTAGATGAAAGAAGAAGAAAGGCACTACTAAGAACCTTCAAGCAGGATCTCTATTTCATAGATTACAGCCCGGTGATCTTTACCTCTACACTGACCGGCGAAGGAATGGACGAGCTAATCGACAGCATAAAGCTGGTAAGCAAGAAGATCGACCTGAGATTGCCGACTGGACTTCTTAACACCATTCTTCAAAGATACTCTGAAGGGACCCCTGCCCCAGGTAAGGGAAAAAAACGGGGCAAGATTTATTACGGATCGCAGATCGCCAGTAGACCCCCAATAATCATGCTAAATGTGAACGATCCTTCACTTTTCAGCGAACCTTATCTGCGAGGTATAAGGAATACGATTCGTTTGAATTTCGATCCATTCGAAGGGACTCCGATCTTCTTGAAACTCAGGAGGAAGAGATGAGGTATCTTCTATTTGCCTTGGTCGGATATGTCATGGGCTCTATTCCATTCAGTTTCATTGTTCCACTTGTCAAAGGTGTGAACATCACAAAGGTTGGAAGCGGAAACGTAGGTGGAACCAATGTACTAAGGAGCATGGGCGGGTATGCCGGGGCCGTCGCAATGATTCTCGATGGAGTGAAGGCTTTTCTTCCCGTACTGATAGCTCGGGCGGTCTTTGGAGTCTCTCTGCCAGAAGGAATGATGATAGGTTTCTTCGCAGCAGTTGGTCACAGCTACTCGATATTTCTGAAGTTTAGAGGCGGTAAGGCTGTGGCCTGTACCGTGGGAACGCTTTCCGGAACCCTTCCGTGGTACGTGGCAGTCTTTTTTGGCATCTGGATTCCCATTGTTCTCGTTACCCAATACGTTTCTCTCGGATCACTCTTGGCTCTGGCTATCCTCTCCGGAATACTCTTTCTCACAGAGGGGTATGCGGTTGGCCTATGGATGCTAGCCTTCTTCGGACTCTCACTTTTCAGACACAGAAAAAACGTTGTGGCCCTCTTTAGAGGTGAGGAAAGAAAAACCGATCTCATCGCTGCCTTCAAGCGGAAACGCAACGAAATAAAAAATCGTTAGGCAGTTTCCTGGATGCATCTGTGAAAAGCTGCTCGTGATCGCCAGTCGCGCTAAGTGCGACCAGTCCTTGCTTCGTAAAGGCCAGTTCCGACTTCGTAGTAAAAATCCGCAAGGCGATTGCTGTGGATTGCAGATCGCTGCTGAAAAACCGTTTTCGTCCATCCCAGAGAATGACCCGCCCTTTGGAAGAGCATTAAGGGCGGTTCTTCGTTTGTCGAAGAGAGCTTATCCTTGGTTCCAGAGCGAGGATTTGTTTTTCGTTCTTGAATAAGGTCAAAAAACCATGACCTAGATGCTGAAACAAGTTCAGCTGACGGATTTAGACGCTTTCGGAACAAGCATTCGTTGCCATTCCAAGGAGCCTGCCCTGAAGCTTGCCCCAATATGCTCCTGTTTGGGGTCTCTGTTCAGGCAAACTGCACGGGATCTCATGTCTTCAAGCCTCTTACCTCTGCCCTCTCACATCTTTTTTCCATGAACCTGGACGCGTAGCGTCGGAACGAAGAACCGGTCCTCTTGTCGGAGGACCGTTGACGGACAACATAGCCTTCACAGCGTTCAGCGGGTTTTGGTTCTTAAGCGTACAGCAGTTCTTTGGGCGAGATCCCGTACAGGAGCACTACGGGATGACAGAAGAGGAGTTCGTCGGGGGAGACTCTACGGGATGCCAGTATTACTCCCTTCACGTCATCCTGACAATGGTCCTGGTCAGGATCCCTGTCCACCGCGAAAAAGGGACTCCATTTTTCACGAAAGAGCGAGAACAGGAGAGAGAAGAAGAGAGGAAGAGAGAGAAAAAGAGATTGAAAACACGCGAGAAGTCTCCCCTTCTCGTGAGCGAAGCGAACTCTCGAACATACGCTTTCTCGGCTCTTGTAAGCGTTCAGCGATCAGCGAAAAGCGGGTCTTTGATGGGAGATCCCGTACAGGAGCACTACGGGATGACAGAAGAGGAGTTCGTCGGGGTAGACTCTACGGGATGTCACTATTACTCCCTTCACGTCATCCTGACAATGCTCCTGGTCAGGATCCCTGTCCCTCGCGAAAAAGGGACTCCATTTTTCACGAAAGAGCGAGAACAGGAGAGAGAAGAAGAGAGGAAGAGAGAGAAAAAGAGATTGAAAACATGCGAGAAGTCTCCCCTTCTCGTGAGCGAAGCGAACTCTCGAACATACGCTTTCTCGGCTCTTGTAAGCGTTCAGCGATCAGCGAAAAGCGGGTCTTTGAAAAGCGGGTCTTTGATGGGAGATCCCGTATAGGAGCACTACGGGATGACAGAAGAGGAGTTCGTCGGGGCAGACTCTACGGGATGTCAGTATTACTCCCTTCACGTCATCCTGACAATGGTCCTGGTCAGGATCCCTGTCCACCGCGAAAAAGGGACTCCATTTTTCACGAAAGAGCGAGAACAGGAGAGAGAAGAAGAGAGGAAGAGAGAGAAAAAGAGATTGAAAACACGCGAGAAGTCTCGCCTTCTCGTGAGCGAAGCGAACTCTCGACAATGGATTTTCTCCGTTTTCTCTTTGGAGAAACTAGATGCTGAAATACGACGGGACGTGCCGGTTTCACGAAGGCTACCAAGGGGCCGAAGCAATTTAGGTATGACGGCATTTGACTTCTTTTTATTCTTTGGTTTGCAACTTGGAACAAACAACATGTAACTGCTCTTTCGAAGGAGGGGTTCACAATCTTAGACGGGCAACTTATCCCCTCGAACCAATCTTGATTCTCAACATGTGCCTCTGAAGTTTGGCCTCGTTTCGGGCGCGTTCGCGCCTTGACTTGCTTACCTGGAGCAACTCCTCTGCCCTTTTCAGTCGCTGCTTCGCACGCTCAACACTGATTTCTTCCGGAGTTTCCGCAGCATCTGTCACAATTGTAAGTCCTTCTCTTTCCTGAAGGACATAGCCACCGTGAACGGCAAACTGAAGAGTGTTAGAGCCGGACCGTACTTTCATTACATCAACGGTCAGTTCCATCAATGCAGGGGCCCTTTCGGGCAGATAACCTATCTCACCTTCTGTCGACCGGAACGAGATAAAATCTGCATCGCCCTCCCATTCTATTCCGTAGGGAGTTATAATTCTGATTTTTAAGGCCACTTCACTCATCCTTCGTAAGATTCTTTGCCTTTTCTTTTGCCTCGTCGATAGTCCCAACCATCATGAATGCCTGTTCAGGCAGGGAATCGTGTTTGCCTTCTAGAATCTCTTTGAAGCCCCTGATTGTTTCGGAGATGGGAACGTATTTACCCTCCATGTTACTAAATTTTTCAGCAACAAAGAATGGCTGGGTCAGGAATCTCTGGATCTTTCTCGCTCTTTGGACAGTAAGCTGGTCTTCCTCGGAGAGTTCTTCCATTCCTAGAATCGCTATAATGTCTTGAAGGTCCTTATATCTCTGAAGAACCTCCTGGACCCTTCTTGCGACCTGATAATGTTCTTGACCTACAACGACTGGATCGAGATTTTTTGAGGTGGAGTCGAGCGGATCGACGGCTGGATAAAGCCCCTGTTCGGCTATCGAACGAGAAAGGTTTACCGTGGCGTCGAGATGACTGAATGTAGTGGCTGGCGCCGGATCCGTGAAATCATCGGCCGGAACGTAAATTGCCTGAACCGAAGTGATAGAACCCGATCTTGTCGAGGTAATTCTCTCCTGAAGGTTTCCCATTTCTGTCGCGAGTGTCGGCTGGTAACCGACGGCGGACGGCATTCTTCCGAGAAGTGCCGAGACTTCAGAACCGGCCTGAACGAATCGGAAAATATTGTCTATGAATACAAGTACGTCCTTCTTCTGTACATCTCTGAAATACTCTGCCATCGTTATGGCGGAGAGACCTACCCTGAATCTCGCTCCGGGTGGTTCATTCATCTGCCCGAAGACAAGAGCGGTGTTCTCGATAACGCCGGCCTCCTGCATATCCAGCCACAAGTCGTTTCCCTCTCTCGTTCTCTCACCGACTCCCGCAAAGACCGATAGACCCTTCTGCTCGATCGCGAAGTTTCTTATGAGTTCCATGACGAGGACGGTTTTTCCGACTCCCGCTCCTCCCGAGAAGCCAATCTTCCCACCTTTGCTGAAGGGTGCGAGAAGATCGATGACCTTTATTCCCGTTTCAAGTATCTCGACTTCAGTCTGCTGATCGGTGACCGACGGAGCCGCTCTGTGTATTTCCCAGTGATCGGAAAACTTCACCTCACCCTTCTCATCTATCGGTTCACCGAGTAGATTGAACATTCTACCAAGAATCTCTTCTCCCACAGGAACCGTCACCTGGCTTCCCGTATCAATGACTTCCTGCCCCCTTACCAATCCATCGGTGCTGTCCATTGCTATCGCCCTTACGCTGTTGTCACCTATCAACTGGGCAACTTCAAGGACTATCTCTTTATTTAAGAATTTGTTCTTCACTTTCAGAGCATTAAGAATGTCGGGTAGCATTGCTCCCTCGAACGATATGTCCACGACAGGTCCGGTTATTGCAATGACCTTGCCAATGTTCTGTTTATTTTTGTCGGGCACACTCACACCTCCAAAATCAATTAACCGTTTAGTGCTTCAGCGCCGTTAACGACCTCAATTATCTCTTGAGTAATATTCGACTGACGCAGTTTATTTCTGACCAGTGTCAACTGCTGAATCATGTTCTTAGCGTTTTCCGTCGCGTTCTTCATTGCATTTTGTCTTGAAAATAGTTCTCCGACCTTTGTTTCATACATGCCAAGAAGAACTTTTGCAACCAGCCAGGAATTCAGGACGTCCTTGAACAATACATCGATCTCTGGCTCAAAGTCAAAGAAATCGTTGTCGGGCCTGCTGAATTCATCAAGGGGAAGAAGCTTCACAGCTTTCGGTATTTGCGCCAGAGGGTTCTTGAAACTGCTGTAGACCATCCTTAGACCCCCAGCGTGCTCGCTCTCCATAATGTCAAGAGCATCATCGACTATTATGGCCGCTTCGTCCAGATCGGGAGTGTCGTAGAAATGGCTGAAAGAACTGATAGGTATGTCACCCTTCTTGAAAAAGCTTTCGGCCTTGATGCCTACCGTCACAATGTGCCTGATATCTGAGTTAGTTATCTCCCGTTCGGCGGCTTTCATTATTTCGGCGTTGAAAGCGCCCGCAAGGCCCATATCCGAACTGATTACCAGAAGAATCTCTCCTTCGCCCTCAATCTTCGGGTGGCTTGTATCACCAAAGTAAGCTCTGATTAAGGCTCTCTCCATAGCCCTTTCGTAGAGCCTCACAAATTTCAGTCCCTTTTGAATCTTGTTGATCTTTGCCCGCGCGACCATCTCCATGGCGCGGGTAATCTGCATCGTCGAGTTTGTTGACTCGATGCGTTTCTTTATCGCACGCAGTTTACCCTTGCTCACGCTCAATCATCCTCGCTCTGCAAAGAGTTTCAAGGTTTCCTCGATAGCCTTCTTCAAAAGCTTCTCCGTCTCTTCTTCGATGACCTTCTTCTCTCTTATGGAAGCCAAAACATTCGAATAGGAAGCTCGCAAGGTTTTCAAAAGAGTAGTCTCGAATGTCGATACCCTGGAAGTATCAAGGTCGTCAAGGTAACCTTTCGTGCCGGCATAGAGAACGACTACTTGCTCTTCTACCGGCATCGGCACGTACTGGTCTTGCTTGAGAAGCTCGGTTAGCTTTTCTCCCCTCGTCAACTGGTCTCTGGTTGCCTTGTCGAGTTCCGTAGCGAACTGTGCAAAGGAAAGCAAGTCTCTATACTGGGCCAGCTCAATTCTCAAACTGCCGGCAATCTTCTTCATGGCTTTGATCTGCGCAGCGCCCCCTACCCTTGAAACCGACAATCCAACGTTTATTGCGGGCCTGTTACCGGCATAGAAGAGGTTGGGATCCAGGTAGATCTGCCCATCCGTAATTGATATGACGTTTGTCGGTATGTATGCGGAAACGTCATTTGCCTGTGTCTCAATTATCGGCAGGGCAGTCAAAGAGCCACCGCCGAAATTCTCGTTGAGTCTGGCGGCTCTCTCAAGCAATCTTGAATGCAGGTAAAAGACATCTCCGGGATAGGCTTCTCTTCCAGGCGGCCTTCTGAGAAGTAGAGATAGTTCTCTGTAAGCAGATGCGTGTTTTGAAAGATCGTCATAGATCACGAGCGAATCCTGTCCTTCGAACATGAAGTGTTCGCCCATCGCAGCTCCTGCATAGGGTGCCAGATAAGAAAGCGCGGCAGTGTCTGAAGCTGAAGCGAAGACTATCGTTGTATATTCCATTGCCCCAAACTGATTAAGCTTGTCGATAATCCTTGCAAGGGCTGCCGTTTTCTGGCCGATAGCAACATATATGCACTTAACGTTCTGACCTTTCTGATTGATAATCGTATCGATAGCTATTGCTGTCTTACCTGTCTGTCTGTCTCCAATAATTAGCTCTCTCTGGCCACGGCCAATTGGGATCGTAGCATCTATCGCCTTTATTCCCGTCTGAAGAGGGGTGTCTACTGGCTTTCTCATGACGACACCTGTTGCCTTTACGTCGACAGGCCTGAAGCTCTTCGTATCGATCTGTCCCTTTCCATCCAGTGGAATTCCCAGGGGATTAACCACTCTACCGAGAAGCTCGGGTCCCGTAGGGACTTCCATAATTCTGGCCGTTCTTCGAACCAGGTCTCCTTCTTTTATCTCTTTGTATCCCCCAAGAATAACGATACCAACGTTATCCTCTTCAAGGTTCAGTGCAAGACCGTAGACACCGTTATCGAACTTGACAAGTTCGTTTGCCATAACCCCTTTCAGACCATAGGCTCTCGCTATGCCGTCGCCGATCTGAATTACCTTTCCGGCTTCAAAATAATCAAACTCTATGTCAGTCTTCTCTAGCTGATTCTGTATTACTTTCGTGATCTCAGATGGACTGATCTTCACTCAATCACCTCCCGAGGGCCCGAGCGCAGCTCCTGGCTCACTCTTTTTAAACGACCACTGAGACTAGTGTCGATTACCTCATCACTGAATCTAATTACGTATCCCGCAATCAACGAAGGATCCACAGTTACTTTCAACAAACCCTGCATCCCTGTTTTTTCTCTTACCTTCTCCAGTATGGCCTCTTCCTCTTCTGAAGTAAGTTCAACTGCAGAATCGACCTCAACATTTATCATTCTGCCTTCAACTAGGAGCCTTGCGGAAAAAGCGTTCTCGATGTCGGGAAGGAGCTCAAGCCTCTTCATCGAAACCAGAAGCGCTGCCAATCTTTCGATCTGCTTCAGAGGTCTTTGGACAAAACTCAGGAGTATTCCCGTCTTTTTTTCACCCTGAACTGTGGGATCGAAAAGAAACTTCGAGAGCTCCTCGTTCGAGATGCTCTGAGAGAGTTGCTGAAGTTGAGAAAGAGCTGTCTCTCGGTTTTCTGAAGGCAGACTATCGAAAAGAGCGTTAGCATACTTCGAAGCCAGCGAAAGAATTCTCTTCACTCCTTATCCCCCATGCTCTCAAGAATTCTCCTGGCGTACTGTTTTCTCGCAGCCTCGTCCATATCCTTCTGGAGAAATTTCCCCACCATGGCAACTGCAGCAGTTACTATCGCACCCTTAATTTCACCGGCGGCCTCTTCTCGCTCCCGTTGAATCTGCAGTTCTGCAGCCTTGTACATCCTCTGTATTTCCTGCTGCGCTCCTTCTCTGGCCTGTCTCACGATTTCCTCTGCCTGTCTCTCGGCCTGTGAGATTATCTCATTGGAGGATGATCGCGCCTCTTGAATCTTCGCCTCGTATTCTCTCTTGAGGTCGTTTGCTTCAGTTCTCAGCTTTTCGGCCTCGGCAATTTCACCGCTGATTTTCTCTTTTCGCTGCTTCATGATATCGAAGAACTTGTCGAAAAGAAGCTTCTTCAGAACGAAAAAGAGCAGCAAAAAGTTCAGTATCGACAATATGGCTGTCAAATTCAGTTCAATCAAGTTATCACCCCTCCTCTAGTCAGGGGAAGATTTCACACTACCAGGAGAATCATAAACGCAATAACGAGCGAATAAATGCCGGTAGTCTCTGCAATCGCGTCTGCGAGAATCATTCTTGTTGTCAGGGTTCCTATCATTTCAGGTTGTCGCGCCATTGCTTCCATCGCACTCGCACCGACTCTACCTTCACCGATTCCCGGTCCGATAGCCCCAATACCCATCGCAAGTCCAGCGCCAATAAACTTTCCCATCATCATCAAGCCTTCACCAATATCCACAGTAAAACCTCCTTACTCTATTAATGAGCTAATATATGCAATTGCGAGTATCGTAAATATCAACGCCTGTATCGCCCCGAAGAAAAGCCCGAATATTCCCCACAGAGCTGCCGGCAAAACAAAGTATTTGACAAGGTAACCAAGAATCAGTACTAGAATTGCCCCTCCCATTATGTTCCCGAAGAGCCTGAGCGCATGAGAAATCGGTTTTGCGATTTCACCGATTATGTTTATCGGAAACATCCACCAAATGGGTTCGAAGAAACTTTTGACCCAGCTCTTCAGACCCTTGACTCTTATTGCGTACACATGACTCATGACGAACACGAATAAAGCGAGCATGAGATTCATGTTGAGGTCCGATGTAGGAGCATACCACGTATCGGCGAGGATCGTGAATGTGACCCCTCCGTTTTCCGTAGGGAAGGCATTTATTCCAGGGAAACTGCCGATAATATTCGAGACCAGAATGAAAAGGAAAAGTGAGGCCGCAATATCGAAGATCGGCCTGACGTATTCCTTTCTAGTCACTGAATCCTTCACAAGATCGTAAACGTATTCGAGGAGAGACTCGAGAAGACTCTGTTTCTTACCCGGGATAATCTTGAAGACCTTCACTCTTGTTACCATAAATATTATCAGACCCATTACTACCCAGGTCATGATTATCGTTAAGGGGTTTACCCTGCTGAGAGGACCTTCTCCAAAGGGAAGCTGATAGATCCATCGCTGACCAACGCCCTCAAGCTGGAACTTGTAGTCTGTGACAACCATATATATGAGAACGGCGATATATCCTCCAGAAATAACTCCGAGGAATATCTTGTCGGATTTAGTGAGATTAAGATTCACAGAGCCACCTCCCAAAGGCTATTGCTGCGATTTTAAGATTCATGATTCCGAGAAAACTTCCTAAGAAGAACCCGGGTGAAACTGTAGATGCAGTTGCAAAACAAATGCCATAGAAGGCGTATCTTACGAGGAAACCGGTCGGGGCTCTCTTTTTCTCGGTTATCATGATATGTGCATCGTAATTTATCAGCAGCAGAGCTAGCAAGGAAAATGCAGTTCCGTAAAAGACACCCAGTTCAGAACCGGGAAGCGGTATAAAGGCAAGGATACCGCTTTCAACTATTGCCAGGGCTGCCAGTATTGTCGCTGTTTTTATCATCATTGTCCTTGTCTCTATCATATCGTTCTGCCTCTTTCAATAGATATCTTATTCCATTATATATGCCCGAGAAGGCTCCGAAAAGTAGGAAAAAAGAAATCCATACCTTACCCATTCCGAGGAACCTATACAGTAGGTATCCTATACCCCCCGAAACCACTATGTTCGCGATCACAATAACTGCAAACTGATAAAGCGTTGACAGCGCCGTCCAGTTTATTTTGTTTTTCTCATTCAAAGGGGTGACGTCTCCCTTTCAGCACCAGTAATCACCTACAGAGATTTCAATATCCAGGGGAACGCTCAGTTCTACAACCTCAGACATTCCCTCCTTAAGAATCTCTTTCAGCTTTTCAATCTCCTTCTCTGGAGCTTCATAGACCATTTCATCGTGTACCTGGAGAATAGCAAAGCTTTCCATTTCTTTTTCTTTCAGCAGGTTATAGATCTTTATCATGGCCATCTTCATTATGTCAGCAGCCGTTCCCTGAATGGGCGTATTGATAGCTATTCTCTCGCCTTCCTGGATTACGTTTCTATTCTTAGTCTTAAACTGAGGGATCTCCCGCTTTCTGCCAAACATCGTCCTCACAAAGCACTTTTCTTTGGCCTCAGAAATTGTGTCCCTAATGAAGGCCCTTACCTCAGGAAAGGCTTTGAAATAATTCGAAATCATCTCTTCGGCAACATTTGTGGGAATCCTTAGTCTGCTTGCCAGTCCGTAGGAAGAGATTCCGTATATTATAGAGAAGTTTATCATCTTCCCTATTCTTCTCTGCTCTTCACTTACTTCGCTTTCTTCAATTCCGTAAAGATTTGATGCCGTTAAACTGTGTACATCTTTGTCGTTTTTAAAAGCGTCAAGAAGCTGCTTGTCCTGGCTTAGGTGTGCGAGAATCCTAAGTTCGATCTGGGAGTAATCTGCGCTCACAATCTTCCAGCCCTTCTTCTGAGGAATGACGCATTTCCTGATTTCTTTTCCCTCTTCGTCCCTAATGGGTAGATTCTGCATATTTGGGTTGCTGCTTGACAGTCTTCCCGTCCCCGTTCCCGTCTGGTGATAGCTGGTGTGAATTCTTCCTGTCACTTTGTTGACGAGTTCGGGAAGCGAGTCCAGGTAAGTCGATTTCAGCTTCTGGTACTTCCTATAATCGAGGAGCTTCTGCACCGCAGGATGTTCATCTGCGATTTCTTCCAAAGCGTCGGCGCTCGTCGAGTAGGAGCCACCCTTCGTTTTTTTTGAAGGTGTGAGGCCTAGTCTTTCAAAGAGCACCTTCCCGACCTGTGAAGGAGAGTTGGGATTGAACTGCTCTCCCGTAAGGTCAAACAACTCCTCGAGGATTTTATCGAGAATCTTTCCGTACTTCTCTGAAAGGTTTTTGAGCGAAGGAACGTCGAAGTAAACACCATTTAGTTCGAGGTCGGCAAGCACCGGAATTAGTGCCAATTCGACCTTTCTAAATATCTCTTCAAGTTCCTGTTCATATATCTTTTTTCTAAGAACCGAAGAAAGCCTGAGCGAAATATCCGCGTCCTCCACCGAATAGCGGGCAGCCTCTTCCAGAGGTACCTTGGTGAAATCATCGCCCAGTTGATTTTTCTTCATTAGATCCTCGAATTTTATCGTTTTGTACCCGAGGAATTTCATCGCTAGCTCATCGAGATTGAACCTCTTTGCATCTGGAGAAAGGAGATATGCAGCCAGCATCGTGTCAAAGTCGGGAACAACTGGATGGATACCGTTGACTGCTAAGACAGAATAATCGAATTTCAAATTCTGCCCGATTATCTTAGTCGACCTATCTTCAAGAAGCTTCTTAAGATTTTTCAGGACATAGTCTCGGTCTGCCTGCCACCCGTCAGACTCGTGTGCAATCGGAATGTAGTAACCGGACCCCTCATCGATGGAAATCGAGACTCCTACGATCTTCGCGCAATGAGGATCGAGAGAGGAAGTCTCGAGATCTATTGCGAATATTGGGTTGGAAACCAGTTTCTCGAAAAGCCTCTCGAGTTCATTTTCGCTCTTGACTAGTCTGTATCCATCTATCTCTGCAAAAGAATCATCGGCCTTATCGGTTAGGTTGAATTCATTCATCATAGATGAGAATTCGAGTTTTAGGAAGATCTTTCGCAAATCGTTCTTTCTGAAACCCTCATACTTTATGTCGTCGAGCTCTATGTTCAGATCCTCATTGTCAAGTAGCTTTACAAGCTCCATCGAAAGTTCAAGCGAGCTTCTGCCGTCTATCAACTTCTTTCTCAGTCCAGGGCTGAGTTTCCTGATGTTTGCATAGATTCCTTCGATGTCACCGTATTCTTTGAGAAGCTTCTGGGCGGTCTTTATTCCGATTCCTGGAACACCGGGTATGTTATCCGACGGATCACCTGCGAGAGAAAGAAGAGCATGGAGCCTTTCCGGTTCCAGTTCATACCTGGACAAAACCTTCTCTCTGTCGTATACATCGAGATCGGTAAGACCCGTAACGAAACGCAAAATGTGAACCTTATCGTCCACCAGTTGAAGAAGATCCTTGTCGCCGGTTACTATAAGCACTTCGTCAACTTTATCACGGTACTTCTTCGCAGCCGTTGCGACGATATCGTCGGCTTCGATACCGGCTATTGAAAGAAACTTGATGCCGAAGGCCTCGACAAGTTCCGGTACGTCCTTAAGTTGTGCGACAAGGGCATCTGGCATAGCTTCCCGAGTTGCCTTGTATGATTCGTAAGCCACATGACGCTTCGTCAATTCTTTGCGGTCAAAAGCGAAGATAGCATAGTCGCCATTCTTCATTCTCTCTCGAGTGAATTTCGACAACATCCTCGCCGTTCCAAAGAGAGCGTTTGTTGGTTCACCCTTGGAATTAGTGAGTGTTACATCTATCCCGTAGTAACCACGGTAGAAGATTGCAGTTCCATCAAAGAGAAACAGTTTTCCGGGCATTACTCTGCCTCCAGTTCGTCGAGTAGCTCAACAGCCCTCCTGAAGTGAGGAATAACTATCGACCCCCCAACTATCAGTGCTATGTTGAGCGCTTCCATGATCTCTTCTCTACTGGACCCCGTTGCCTTGCATTGAATTATGTGATAAGCGATGCAATCATCACACCTGAGAACTGCCGAAGCCACAAGACCCATCAACTCTTTAGTTTTCGAATCCAGCGCCCCATCCTCGTAAACAGCGCCGTCCAGCGAGAAGAAACGCTTCGTATCTATGTTACCAGTTTCAAGGATTCTATTGTTCATCCTTTCTCGAAAACTTCTGAAATCTTCAAGTCTTCCCATTTTTCCTCCTAAAGTGAGATAGAGAATAGTCTCAATGCGTTGTTCAAGAGGCTTTCCGAACAGCTGATCGGCGAAATGTTTTTCTGATTCGCAATTTCTTCGATGACATAGCCGACGTAATAGGGCTCGTTCCGTTTACCTCTGAAAGGAACTGGCGGAAGATAAGGACAGTCGGTTTCGCAAACGAGTCTGTCAAGAGAGACTTCCCTTACGACCTCCCTGAGCTCTTCATTCTTCTTATATGTCAATGGTCCGCCGATTCCGAGGAAGAATCCCAGCTCCACGAACATTCTCGCATATTCTAAATCAGCGGAAAAGGCGTGAATTACTCCCTTGAAGTGCCCGGATTTTTTGAGTATCTCGTAAGCTTCGGAGTAGGCCTCCCGAACGTGCACCACGACAGGAAGATCCAGCCTGGCCGCCAGTTCAAGCTGTTCTTTGAAGGCTCTTACCTGGTCTTCAACAGGAGAAAGATTCCTGAAGAAATCCAGTCCTATCTCGCCAACAGCAACGGCTTTATCACTCAAAAGCAAAGATTCTAATTTGAGAAGACCCTGTTTATCTAGCCCGCCGCTGTCATGAGGATGAACTCCGGCCGTGAAGAAAGCATTTCGCAGGCCTTTCACGGTTCTGAAGGCCCTTTCGGAGTCCTCCACATTTGTCCCGATCTCAACAAGAAGAGATATGGTGTTGTCTTCAATTTGCCTGATTATTCTCTCTCTATCTGAATCAAACTGGGGAAAGGAGATGTGTGCGTGAGTGTCGACAAGCTTCAGTGAGGAGAAATCAGGCGTTGGCTCTGACATGAAAGATATCACCGTCCTTCACGATCTCCTCCTTGCCTACGATCTTCACCATGCCTTTTGCCTTTGCCTCCTGCATGTTCCTTACCGTCATGAACTCATCGTATGGTATCACTTCTGCCCTGATGAAACTCCTCTCCAGATCCGTGTGTATCTTCCCCGCAGCAGCCTTGGCCGGAGTATTTTTCTTTATTGTCCATGCCCTAACTTCATCCTCGCCGACGGTCAAGAAGGAAATCAGGCCCATGTGTTCATAGACCACTCTCGACAATCTCTCAATGCCACTTTCGGAGATTCCAAGCTCTTCCATGAAAATCCCCCTGTCCTCCTCGGATAGTTCCATGAGTTCGGACTCTATTTTTCCTGAAAGTTCAATGTGCGCGAAGTTTCTTTCACTTATCCTTTGAAGAAGGGTCTCACGCTCTGGATAATCATTTGCAGAAAACTGATCTTCATCCAGATTTATGGCTACGATTATCGGCTTCGCCGTGAAGAGGGCAAGCGAACCAAGTAGTTTCAAATCATCCTCAGCAAGTTCAAGTTGCGATGCGAAACTGTTCTCGTCGAAGCCCTTCTCGATGAGGTGGAGAAGCTCAGTCTCCCTTTCTTCGTCGGCAGATAGCTTTCGTTTCTTCTTCGCTTCTTCAAGTTTTAAGAGTCTGCCCTCTACTACTTCCATGTCTCTTACGAGAAGCTCGGTCTCAATCGTCTCCAATTGCTTGACGGGAGTGTAGGCTCCAGTGGGCCAAGGAACTGATGTGTCTTTGAAGGCTCGGACAACGGCCATAACGGCCTCTGAATTCTGAATAAACTGGAGAATGCGATTCTTCTCCTTCTGGTTTGCCGCAAGATCGTAGCCGGGAATATCGGTGAATGACACTGTTGCATATACTGTCTTTTTTGGATTGAAGATTTTCGAAAGTTCATCTACTCTTCTGTCGTGTACTTTCGCAACGGCCGTATGAGCCTCGTTCTTGTGACTGGAATGGGGTTCGACACCAGTTAGGAGGGTGAACAGCGTGCTTTTCCCGCTCAACGGTAGACCAAAGATGCCTATCTCCATAACAACGCCTCCTTTTGACACATCTATATTATCAGAATAGCGACTGCAATGGAAAGCCAGATTCAAGACAAGCGAGGGAAGGTGAGGGTTCTATAAAGTCCCTTCATCCATGAAATAGATTCACTGCAGAACGCCGTAGTGCAATTAGAACACTGCTGAAACGTAGCTTGGAATTGAAAAAGGGGCTACACCGTGTGACCGCTGATCCTCTTCAGGGCGGCTCTGTCCAGAATCCTTATCTGTCTTCCGTCCTGCTTGATTAACCCCTGCGCAACAAACTCAGAGAAAACTCTTGACAAAGAGGGTCTGGCCACTCCAAGAGCGTCAGCAAGCTCTTCCTTCGTAGTCTTCAGTTCGAACTCATCTCCCAGATCGTCACTTTGTCTGAGAAGAAAGTTTGCCAACCTTTGATTCAGAGTGTTCAAAGAGAGCATCCACACCTTTTCTGCCAGAGTAGTCAGTCTGTCTCCCATATCCCTAAGCAGGTTTCTCAAAAAGACCTCGTATTCCCTGCAAAGCCAGAGAATCCCATCTCTTTCGATGTAGAGAACCGCGGTTTTCGCTGTTGAGACTATATCTACTGGAAGATGATTCTCTGTAGCGAAGAGAAAGCCGGAAGCAAGTATAGACGGAGCCTCCATCGTTTCAATCGTTATGACCTTGCCGGAAAAGTCCTGCATTTGCGCCTTTGTCTGTCCTTGAAGAAGGACGAGCATTTCATCACAGACTGAGTTCTGTTCTTCGATAAGTTCTCCGGGATGGAAGAAACTGATCCTGTGCTTCACACTTCCGAAGATCCTTTCAAGCTCGCCGACTTTTATCCCTTCAAACAAAGTGCATCTTCCCAGATTGAAAATTAATGGATTCAAAAGTCACCCCCGTGAAAGGTCGATTCATTTTGATTATAACCAGATTAGTTGTTTTTTGGTGTTCGGTTTGCTGTTTTCCAGCAGTTTAAGTCTTAAGCGCTTGATTTTGGCATCCATTAAATAGTATGATATTTTTAGTATACTTTGATATCTTCTTTAGGAGTTGTTGCGGGTCAGCATTTTAGCTAATCTCAAGTTTTTGAGTCCGCAGCTTGTACTCTTGTAAAGACATAATGGAGGCAATCTTGAGACTTTTCATATTCGATGTGGGTGGGGTTGTTGCAGAAAATACAAGTGTGGTTCCGTCGATAAGCGGCTTTCTCGGTATCTCGAAAGAGGAGTTTGTGGAGATTGCGGAAATGGATAATCTCCTTGCTTTGCAGACGGGAAGAATCACGGTAGAGGAATTCGTTTACGTTTTCTCTCGAAAGCTCGGTAGACCGGTCCCGGGGAATATCTGGGACATGTTTTTCAAACCGACTCCAATGGAGGAGACCGTCAGAATAATCGAGAGACTTCGAAGAAAATATAGGGTGGTTGCCGGCACAAATACAATCGAGTCACACTACGAAATACACAAGTCGCGGGGCGACTACGAACTCTTCGACAGGGTATATGCATCACATTTGATCGGATATGCAAAACCAGACAAGGCATTTTACAGTCATATCCTTCGTGAAGAGAATTGCCTCGCAGAAGAAGCTTTCTTCACGGATGACACGAGAAAAAACGTTAAGGCCGCTGCCGAACTAGGAATTGTTTCTTTTCATTTTACTGATTCAACAGCTTTAGAAAAAAGACTCAGAGAATACCTTTGAGTAACTTCACATCGAAAGGGGTGTTACTATGAAAAGGCTTGGCGTAATTCTTCTAGTATTGCTAATGCTCGCGGTACCGATTTCTGCGCTTGGAAAGACCACCATCACCTGGTGGATCAACCCTTGGAGAATCGCACCTCCTGGCTTCCCGTCCGATAAGGCCCCAACGGAGGAGGACTTCCCGAAGTGGGCAGCTGAGGAGTTCATGAGACTTCATCCAGACGTTGAAGTCAAGTATGTCGTTGTTGGAAACACCGAATACTCTCAGAAAATGGCTGCGGCCATTGCGACTGGGACCCAGCCTGACATCTTCAAGGGCCCCGTTTGGGATACCAGATGGGTCGAAGCGGGACTTCTGGAACCTATCGACGACTACCTTACCGAAGAAGACCTTGCAGACTTCTATGAACTCGCTCTTGATGCAGGTTATGTCGATGGCAAGCATTACATCTGGCCGTGGAATCTCGGAACAAACGGTATGGGAACGAGCATGCTTCTCTACACTCCAGACTTCGAAAAGGCCGGGGTCGATTGGCGGAAGATCGTTGAAGAAGGCTGGACTATGGAGGAGTTTGTGGAGATTGCGAAGAAGCTGACATGGGACTCCGATGGAGATGGAAAGATCGATCACTATGCGATCAGCTTTGGAGCACAGGATACCCACAACCTCATGAATTTCATCTATGCACATGGTGCAAAGCTTATCAACGAAGATGAAAGTAAGGTCATCTTCAACTCACCAGAGGCAGTTGCCGGACTTCAGTTCCTTCTCGATCTGGTCGAAGTTCACGGAGTTGCACCTAGCGGAGTCGAGGCTATGGGTGTTTACGACGTAATTGGGAACTTTCACTCTCACAGAACCAGTATAGGTTTTGGCGGTCCTTACGAAATTGGAAGAATCACACGTTATGTAAAATCCGGCCAGCTTGCCGAAGCCTTCTACCCGGTGATTGCTCCGTTCCCTCATCTCGAAGGACATAAGGGCGTATCTTATGCATCGGCCAGTGGATTTGTCGTCTTCAAACAGAAGGATGAGGCAAAGAAGGAAGCCGTTATGGAGTTCGCTAGATTCCTGACGAACAAGGAAAACACCGCTCTTCTGGAAAGCCTTATATATCTCACTGCAAGAAAGTCTGTAAATGCCATGCTCTTCCAGAATGATGCTTACTTGAACGAGCAGGCTCAGACATTCGCAAGGATAATGGACGAGACTGGAATGGAGTTCTTTGGATCACAGAGCTTCCCGTGGTCTGAGATATCCAAGTTCTTCACCAGCGCAATGCAGGGGGCTTTCGGAAAGACTAAGACAGCGCAGGAGGCCCTGGACGGCTTTGTAACCGAAGCCAACCGGGCACTCTCTTACTATTGATTCTAATCAAATGAGTTGAAGGGAACAGCCTCTGCCCCAAGGGCCCGGGGCTGTTCCCATTTAATGGGGGTGGTCGATTTGGAGCAGATTCCAGTTAAACCAATAAAACGAAAGACTACGTTGAAAGACGTATGGAAGGGCAGATCGGGATATCTCTTCATTCTTCCGCACTTTGCCCTCTTTGCGATATTCTTCCTTGTACCGGTTGGTTGGGGGATGTACCTGAGTATGTTTAAGTACAATGTCTTTTCTCAGACATTTGTCTGGTTCGACAACTACAAACGTATTCTCAGCGACTGGCTGTTTCTAAAATCACTGAAAAACACCTTTATATACACTTTTGGAGTGGTTCCACTGTGGTTAGGAAAGGCCTTGCTTGTCACGGTTCTCATTTACCCGTTTAGAAAGAGCATCCAAACATTTTTCAAAGCAGCCTTTTATCTGCCCCACGTTACTTCTACGGTCATTGTTTCCATGATTTGGCTTTGGGTTTTCAATCCTAACTTCGGACTACTCAACTATTTTATGTCTTTGCTCGGTCTGGAACCAGTAGTGTGGCTTGGAAGGTCCTTGACGGCAATGCCATCCTTAATAATGATGCAGGTTATCATGGGTGGGGGTTCGACAATAGTGCTCCTCTCTGCGGCCATGGCATCGATACCAGAGTATTATTTTGAAGCTGCAACGCTTGAAGGGGCCAGTTCCTGGGTGATCTTCAGAAAGATTACCTTACCTCTCTTGAAACCGACTATTCTCTACTCTCTCGTAATGGGTACAATAGCGAATTTCCAGACCTTCTCGAACATATACATTATGACGAGTGGCGGACCGGAATTCTCCACCACGACCGTTGCCTATTTGATTTACGAGACCGCCTTTAAGAACTATAATCTCGGCCTTGCTTCTGCAATGTCGATGGTTATGTTTGCGATACTGGTAGTTCTTGGAATAATCCAGTTCAAGTGGCTCGGCTCAAATGTGGAGTATTGAGGTGATTGGCTGTGAAAGCGAAGACTAAGACTAACATAAAAAAGATAATTTCGCTGGTTATTTTGGCGGTGCTTGCATCACTTGCCTTCATTCCCCTTTACTGGATGGTTGCAACGGCTTTTACGCAACCTTCACTGACTATGAAGTTTCCACCAGATATCATCCCTAAGAATCCAACTCTTCAGAATTTCAAGGATCTCTTCGAGAGAAAGATAATCTTTAGATGGACTCTAAATAGTTTTATTGTTGCCGGAACGGTTACTCTTGCTCAGATTTTCGTCTGTGCAATGGCAGGCTACGCTCTCGCGAAGAAGAAATTCCCTGGAAGCAAGGTGATATTCTCGATATATATCGCATCGATGATGATACCAACCCAGGTAACCCTTGTGCCCCTGTACATCTTGATATCGAAAATGGGGATGGTGGACACTTATCAGGCGCTGATTCTGCCCGCTATTGCCGCGCCTTTTGGAGTCTTCCTTATGAGACAGTTCATGGTATCTGTACCCACAGAGATTATCGAAGCGGCAAGAATTGACGGCGCAAGCGAGTTCAAAACCTTTGCGAAGATCATTGTCCCGATTTCTAAACCGGCTATGGCTGTTCTAGGAATATTCACATTCATGGGACAGTGGAACAGCTTCTTGTGGCCACTTATAGTTACGAACACCTCCGAGATGCGAACCCTTCAGGCCGGTCTTTCTCTTCTCCAGGAGCAGGTACCGATGCAGTATTCATACCTTATGGCAAGCGCTACATACTCGGCCATACCGATGATCATAGTTTTCCTTGCCTTCCAAAAGTATTTCTTGAAAGGGATAACGGTAGGAGCGATAAAGTGAAGGAGTGGGCCATGGAAAAGTATATTGCGACACCTGAAGGAGTGTTACCAGAAAAGCAAGAGTCTGATTACTGGTGTAGAAGAATGGAAAACCCGGACGCAGTTTGGATGTTGAAGGACGAGATAGAATCCTTCAACAGCGCAATAATTCTACGAGCTAGAGAGGCCGGGAAATTAGAATTTGCTTGCAGTTTGGAAGACTGTCCATCTTCGGTTCCTTTCGAGGAAGTTAGGAGATCGATTAACGATACGATTCCCGAAACCTTCTTCCAAAGATCTCTTCTCACCTCGGAAGGAGACAAAGTTCCGGCCGAGATTCGAAACGACATCATTGATAATGCAACCGCTATCTTAAATCAGGATATGGCCGTGAGATTCGGTTTGGTGACTCAGAGAACGAATCTCAGGGTTCTCCCAACCGATCTTATTTCGTGTGATGAGTACATAGATAACGATATGCTCCAGTTAACGGCCGTGAGTATCGGGACTCCATTTGCACTCCTTGCCCGAAGCAGGGATATGTCATGGCTCTTTGTTCAGACGCCCTTTTACAGGGGATGGATCAAGGCAAACGATACAGCAACAGCCAAGAAAAGAGGAGCTGTTATGTCCTTCATGAAAGCTTCTCCATTCCTCCTCGCAACGGGCAACAGGGTGGAGATCGAACCAGATCCCTTTGCTATAAACTCTCTCGGGCTCATTCTGCAGATGGGTGACAGGCTGCCTCTTGAGAAGCCTACGGAGAACGAAAACCTTCATGCTCAGGGTCCATTCTCCTGTTTCACTGTTTCAGTTCCGTACAGAGACAGGCTCGGTTTGCTCGGCTTTAGGAAAGCACTCGTTAGAATGAGCGAAGACGTCCGAATTGGCGATCTAGATTTAACAGGAAGAGCAATCCTGGATCAGGCCTTCAAAATGCTCGGAGAGAGATATGGCTGGGGTGACCTCTATAACAGGAGGGATTGTTCGAGATTCGTTCGAGACATCTATGCAAGCTTCGGAATCTTTTTACCGCGAGATGCCTGGGCGCAGGAACGGTTTGGATCAAGCAACAAAGTAGTCTTCGAGGGCGATGCTGAACATAGAAAGTCTCAGTTGTCCTCTTTGAGGCCGGGTAATCCTTTGTATATGCCTGGACATACTCTGATCTACCTCGGGGAGGAGAATGGAAGTTTCTTTGCGATTCATGACGGGGCGGGCTACCGGGATTCAAAGGGCAAAAAGGTTTCCGTGCACGGTGTCTTTGTGGTCGATCTATCGGTCCGAACTATGAACAGCGATAAGAGCTATCTGGAGCAGCTTACGACGGCGCTAAGAATCGATTCCGCCTGAATCTCCATAAATTGGCTGAAGAAGTCTACGGAACTCGCTGATCTGGTGATCGGAGATCGATTCGATTCTCTCCGGGATTATTCCCGCTATGCTGTTGATTGATACAGAGATCGATCTCGCAGTATATGACCGATTTTCGGTAACTTCTTCAAAAGAGTCACGGGGAAGCGGCCAGTAGTTCCAGGGATCGGGCAGTACTGTTTCCGGATCAGAGGTTTCAACTTCGAGAACGTAACCGATACGCGGTAGAAAATACCAGTCGACGACACCTTCAATTTCATTTCTCTTGTAAACATGCCTCGACTTCATAACGGCCCTTGAGACCCTCAGTTCCTTTCTCATTTGAATTATCAGTGAAAGATCGACTCTTTTCTCGATCTCTTCCCTGATGAGGCCTGCTCCCGATTTCAAGGTCTGAACCACATAAATATCTGATTCATCGACACTGACCCTTATCCGACGCCTATCAGGAGGGTTGAGGTACCACTGAACTATCAGCAGATGCCTTGTGGCCTCTTCTATCACCTCTGCCGGAATCTTCGTTTTGAAAAGAAACTTCCTTTCGATTTCGAGCAATGCCCTCACACTCCAGAAACAGTGTATATCAATACATTCACATCGGCAAGTTGCGTCTTCTTCGGTCCTGTGTTAGTATGTACCGAATAGTGACAAACGGAGGTTTATGATGGAAGAGAAAAAGGAACTTGAATTTCACGTTTCTGAAGAATGCAACGATCCAAACTGCGATCACGACCACGATCTAGTTAGTGATGTAGACAGATTTACAGTCACGGACGAAGACGGAAGCGAACACCACTTCACTGTAATAGCCGAATTCGAGAACAACGACAATACTTACTGGGTAGTTGAGGAGTTTTTCGAGGAGGACGACGAGGAAGCCGATGAAGAGGAAGATGACGCTTCCGAAGATGAAGAAGAGGAAGGTTATATAGTTTTCAGGGTCGAGTACGACGAGAACGAAAACCCTTACCTTTACTCCGTCGAAGACGAGGAGTTTGAAGAGGTTTCCAAAGCCTGGAACAAACTCGTCGAAGAGATGATAGCAGAGGATGATGAAGAAGAATAGGGGACCTGAGGTCCCCTTTTTGTTATAATCCTCTATGGAGGTGTTGACATGATTCTTGCTCTCGGCGTCTTTCTTCCAGAAGTAAAACCTGTAATGGACAGTATGCTCGTGCTGGAGTCAGGAGAGATACTTGGAAGACACTTTTGCAGAGGAGTCATTGGTAACAATGAAGTCGTTGCCTGTGGTGGTTTTGTTGGAAAGATCGAGTCTTCGATGCTCACTCAGAGATTGATTGATCGCTTCAATCCGAGATTGGCCGTTCTTTCTTCATGCGCGGCGGGAATCGATGAATCAGTGCAGATAGGCGATGTTGTTGTAGGTACCGAGTTCGAGGAATATGACACAATCTTCCCACTTAGCGAAGGTAAGATGGTTATGAAAGCGCCCGACACGCTTCTCATGAGGTTTCTCAAGGTCTACTTCAAGGCAGGAAAATTCGGTAAGATCCTTTCGGGTGATGCGGTGGTCGCAAATGCCTCGGTTAGAGACGAAATACACTCTTCCCATGGAGGTATAGCCCTCGATATGGATTCTGCGCCGTTCGCAAAGACCGCTTACGAGAATAAATGTAGTTATCTTGTAATAAAAACAATTCTAGATATGGCAGATGAGAATTCAAAGAGGGATTTCGATAGGCATTTCTCTGAACTTGCGGGAAGGTCATCTGAACTACTCGTCGAAATAATGAAGAATCACTATATAGACAGGGAGTGAGAAAGGTGGACTGCATATTTTGCAAGATTGCCAGTGGAGAAATTAAGAGTAGTTTCGTGGGGGAAAATGACTGGTTTGTTGCCTTTGACGACATAAATCCCGTTGCTCCCACTCATGTTCTGGTAGTGCCTCGCAAACATGTGAAGAGTCTTGAAGAGCTGGCAAAGTATGACACAGAATGCATGAGAAGCTTTTTTGAGCTCGTAGAACAGATAGTCGAACTGAAGGGCATAAAGACGAGCGGTTACAGGCTAATCGTCAACCAGGGCAGTGATTCCGGACAGGAAGTAGAGCATCTTCACTTTCACATACTCGGAGGAAGAAAGCTGGGAAGACTTGGATGAAGGAAGACTTTCAACACTACTACACAGATCAGACCGAACCGCCGAAAACCATCCGGTCCGTTTATCTTCGCCTTAGAAACGGCCATTCTTACACATTCAAAAGTCCCGAGGGAGTGTTTGCCTTTGGGAAGGCGGATAGAGCCTCACTCTTGCTAATAGAGAACTGCATTCTTGAAGGTCAGGAGAGCATTCTCGATCTGGGTTGCGGTTACGGCGCGGTAGGCATCACACTCAAGCTGGAACATCCAGATCTGAAACTCCACATGAGCGATGTCAATACCAGAGCCTTGACCTTTTCAAAAATCAATGCGAGAGATCACAATATTCTAGCGGACGTTCGCAAAGGCGACCTCTTCTCTCCCTGGGAAAAGACAAGCTTTGATTCCATTCTTTCAAATCCCCCGATAGCTGCCGGTAAGGCAGTGTGGCAAAGGATGATAACTGAGGCTCCTGAGTTTCTAAA
>Ga0209096_1000970_pt1 | contig 34132 bp, 27 predicted proteins | sample AD_UKC034_MetaG_FD_184407 | JGI IMG/M metagenome (GOLD analysis project Ga0209096, IMG submission 184407) | Active sludge microbial communities of municipal wastewater-treating anaerobic digesters from USA - AD_UKC034_MetaG (SPAdes) (version 2) | ecosystem: Engineered > Bioreactor > Anaerobic >...
CGGCATGAACAGGCGCTATCTTAGCATAGCTCCTGTCAATCTGCAAACTGACACGTGGACTGCGTGCGATGACTGTACGTGACGACAAATTCGGTCGAATTGCGGTCTCCCAGGCGGCTATTGCCTCGCTGGTGGCTGAGGCCGTCAAAGAATGCTATGGCGTGGTCGGCATGAGCAGCCGTCGCCGGCTGGACGAGCTGACCGGCCCTTTGCAGCGCGGCGGCCGCAAAGGCGTGGAGATCAACGAAGGCTTGGGCGGCGTCGTGGTCGATATCTACATCGTCGTGGAGTACGGCATGCGCATCAGCGAAGTGGCGGCCGGCGTGATGCGCCGGGTTCACTTCACGCTGACCGAGGGCGCCGGCATTCCTGTGCAGGCGGTCAACGTTCACGTGCAGGGGTTGCGCGTCAGCGACGGCGGCAATGCCCAGCCCAGCTAGTACACGCCGGCGGAAAGCTCCGACAGCTCGAAGTCGAGGCTTCAGCCTGGCATCGAGCGCCAAGCTAATTTCAGCACTTCACGGTTTATGTCTCACGCAAAGATGCAAAGATCGCAAAGGGCAGATTTTCTTGGCGTTCTTGGCGGCTTTGCGTGAGAATCGTGAACTACTGAATTTTGGACAAGTACCTACCTCACCGATGAGACCCCAGCTTTGAGCAGCGACACCTCTTTGCGACTTGACGGCGCCAGCGCGCTGGCCCATGCCGTCACGCATCATGCCCCAACGGGCAGCGACGGCCACCGCCCGTTTATTCGGATCGACGGACACGATCTGAAGACCATGCTTGCCGCCGCCTATGCCTGGCTGGAGCGGCACAAAGAGACGGTCAACGCCCTGAACGTCTTTCCTGTGCCCGACGGCGACACCGGCACCAACATGTTTCTGACCATGCGGGCCGCCTGGCGCGAGATCGACCATAGCGACGAAGCGGATGTCGGTCGCCTGGCGCAGGCCGTGGCCCAGGGCGCGCTGATGGGCGCACGTGGCAACTCCGGCGTCATTCTCTCGCAGATTCTGCGCGGCATCGCCCACGCGTTCCGCCACAAGCCGACCATCAGCGGCGCCGATCTGGCCCTGGGCCTGCGCCGCGGCTCGGACACCGCCTACAAAGGCGTGGTCAAGCCGGTAGAGGGCACCATCCTGACGGTGATTCGCGCCGCAGCCGACGCGGCCCAGAAGGCGGCCGCGGTGGAGGACAGCATCAGCTTCGTGCTGGCGCACACCGTTCAGGCCGCCGGCGAGGCAGTCGAGCAGACCCCACGCCTGCTGCCGGTGCTGGCCAAGGCCGGCGTGGTCGACTCGGGCGGCAAGGGGCTCTACTACATTCTGGAGGGCATGCAGCGCGGCCTGAACGGCGAAGCGGCGCCGCCGCCGGCCGAGGCGCCGGCCGCCGAGACGCCGCAGGCCATCGCGCTGGACCCCTACAACCTGCCCCCGGTGCGCTACGGCTTCGACGTGCAGTTCCTGCTCTGGGGCGCTGACCTTCAGGTGGACGCGATCCGCCGCTGGATGATCGAAAACGGCGATTTCGCGCTGGTGGAGGGCAGTTCCACCCTGGTCAAGGTCCACGTCCACGTCTTCGATCCCAGCGCGCCGCTGGCCTACGGGGTGCGCCAGGGCTTCCTCACCGACGTGGTGGTGGAGAACATGGACGCCATGGCCGCGGCCGGGCAAACGCCCGACGACGTGAAGGATGAGCTCAGCACCGCGCCGGGCCTTCCTCCCCTGCTGGCCGAGCATATCGGGCCCATCGGCGTGGTGGCCGTGGCGCCCGGACCAGGCCTGGCCGATGTGTTCGAGAGCCTGGGCGTGGGCCGAGTTATTTCCGGCGGCCAGACCATGAACCCCAGCATCCAGGAGCTGTGGGACGCGGTGGACGCGCTGCCCACCGACGAGGTGATCCTGCTGCCCAACAACAGCAACATCATCATGGCAGCGCGCGGCGCGGCCGACGAGGCGGCGCGGCGCGGCAAGCGCGTCGAGGTGGTGCCCAGTCGCACCGCACCGCAGGGCATCAGCGCGTTGCTGGCCTTCAACCTGCAGGCCAGCCTGGAGGAAAACGTGGCCGCCATGACCGGCGCGCTGGCTGCCATCGACACCGGCGAGGTCACAGTGGCTGTGCGCGACGCCGAGATCGACGGCCTCGTAGTCAAGACGGGCGACGTGATCGGCCTGCTCAACGACACGCTGACCACCGTGGCCTCCTCGCCGGACGAGGCTGCCTTCAACCTGCTGGCCCAGATGAAGGCGGGCGAGGCGGAGATCATCACCGTCTACTACGGCGACCGGATCGATGGGCCGGCGGCTGAGGCCTTGGGCGCACGCATCGCCGAGGCCTATCCGGCTCAAGAGATCGAGATCATTGCTGGCGGCCAGCCGCACTACCATTACATTCTGTCGACAGAATGATTCTACACCCCAGGAGCATCGTGTGGCTCGCGTCGCCATAGTTACCGACAGCAACGCATATCTTTCGCCTCGCCTGGCCCAACGCCTGAACGTGCACGTTCTGCCTCACACCATCCACCTGCCGCAGGGCGCTTTCAAGGAAGGGGTGGACCTGACGCCGGCCGACTACAGCCGGCTGTTGAAGGAGGCCAAAGGCGATTTCATGCCGCGCGCCGCGGGGCCGTCGATGGAGAGCTTCAGCGAGCTCTATGGCCGCCTGTTGAGGCAGACCGATCAGATTCTGTCGCTGCACGTCTCCAGCCATCTGAGCAACACGGTGGAAAACGCGCGCGCCGCGCGGCGCACCTGCCTGGGTCGCTGCACCATCGAGGTGCTGGACAGCCTCTCCACCACCGTCGGGCTGGGCTATCTGGTGCAGTCGGCGGCCGTGGCAGCCGCGGCCGGCCACAGCCTGGAGGACTGCGTCCGCCTGGTGCGCGGCCTGATGCCGCACATCTATCTTTTCTTCCTGACCAGGCACCTGCCCTATCTGGAGCGGGATGGCCGCATCAGCCCGGCGCAGTCCTTTCTGGGCAGCATGTTGGGCATCATGCCGCTCTTGCAGATCGAGGATGGCGACATCATCCCTCTGGAGAAGGTGCGCACGGCGCAGCAGGGGGTGGACAAGCTTTTCGACTACGTCTCGGAGTTCGGCCGCCTGCAGAAGGCCGCCGTGCTGCAAAACGGCTTCGCCAAGGAACAGCAATCGCTGCTGGAGCGGCTGGAGCTGGCCTACCCCGGCCACCCCTTCACCCTGCTGAGCTGCAACCCATCGCTGGCCGTTCACCTGGGGCCTGAGGCCATCGGCGTGGTCGTGCTGGAAGCTGTCAGCTAGAGGACGACTGTGGACAACGCGCTCGAACGACTCAAGAAAGTGCTCAAGCTGGAGCAACAGCAAGGCTACCGCAACAAGGCGGTCTTCGGCGGCGTGGCGCGGCTGGCTGAACGCTGGCAGAGCGACGCGACCAAGGAGATCACCCTGGACGGCCAGAGGGAGCTGATCGACCAGATCGTGGCCCGTCTCAACAGCTATGGCCTGCTGCCGAACCAGGCCAGCCGCAAGGAGGCCATCGAGCAGATGCTGGCGCTGGCTGAGCTGTGGGACAGACCGCCCGCGCCCGATCCGCAGGCAGCCCCGCCCATGCCCGCGCCGCCAGCCAGCCCGCGGCCCGCTGCACAGCCCGTCCCCGCGCCGCCGGCCAGCCCGCGGCCCGCTGCACAGCCCGTCCCCGCGCCGCCGGCCAGCCCGCGGCCCGCTGCACAGCCCGTCCCCGCGCCGCCGGCCAGCCCGCGGCCCGCTGCACAGCCCGTCCCCGCGCCGCCGACCAGCCCGCGGCCCGCTGCACAGCCCGTCCCCGCGCCGCCAGCCAGCCCACGACCCGCGCCGGCGCCTCCGAAGCCGCCGGCCGCCAGGCCCGCGCCCGTCGTTGTCCAGCCCGCCCGGCCGCCGGCCAAAGCCGCGCCGCCCGCGGGGCCGGCCTACGCCAACGTGCGCCCCACGCCGGTGGGCACGGCCAGCCTCAGCGCATCCATCAGCCGCCTGCCAGGCGTCGGTCCTGTCTTCAGCGAACGGCTGGCCAAGATCGGCATTCGCACCATCGGCGACATGCTCTGGCTCTTGCCGCGGCGCTACGACGACTACCGCACCATGAAGCCGATCCACCAACTGCGCGACGGCGACGTGGTGACGATTCTGGCCAACCTCTGGGAGCTGAAGAGCAAGCGGCTGCCGGGACGCGGCGCGACCATCATCACCGGCCTGCTGAGCGATTCCACCGCCACCCTCCAGGTCAGTTGGTTCCAGCCCTACGTGTTGAAGCAGCTCAAGACCAACCATTCCTACGTCTTCAGCGGCAAGGTGCAGAGCTATCTGGGCCGTTTGACCATGCGCAATCCGGAGTTCGAGGAGCCGGACAGCGAGCTGCTGCACACCGGGCGTCTGGCGCCGGTCTATCCACTGACCAAGGGCATCAGCGCCAAGTGGATGCGCAACACCCAGAAAAAGGTGGTGGCCGAGTGGGGCCGGCGGGTGCATGACTATCTGCCGGAGAGCGTGCGTCAGCAGGCCGGCCTGATGACCCTGGCAGAGGCGCTGGAGCAGATTCATTTTCCCGATGACCCGGCCAGCCTGCAGGCGGCGCGCCAGCGGCTGGCTTTCGACGAGCTGTTCGTGATCCAGATCGGCGTGTTGCGCCAGCGCCAGGAGTACCGTTCCCTGCCCGCGCAGCATTTCCCGCTGGATGCCGCCGACCAGGCCGCCTTCGCCCAGGCGCTGCCCTTCCAGTTCACCGGCGCCCAGACGCGCGCCACGGCCGCCATCCTGGACGATCTGGCGGGCGACCGGCCCATGAGCCGCCTGCTGCAAGGGGATGTGGGATCGGGCAAGACGGCCGTGGCGGCCAATGCCATGTGGGCCGTGGCCGTCAACGGCGCGCAGGCCGCGCTGATGGCCCCCACCGAGATCCTGGCAGAACAGCATTTCCGCGGGCTCAGCCGGCTGTTCGGGACGCTCTCGGTGCAGGAGCGCCCGCTGCGCGTCGCCCTGCTGACGGGCAGCGTCAAGGGGGCAGAGCGAACGGCCACCCTGCGCGGCCTGGCGGCGGGCGAGATCGACATCGCCGTGGGCACCCATGCCCTGATCCAGGAAGGGGTCGAGTTCCGCAACCTGGGTCTGGCGATCATCGACGAACAGCACCGCTTCGGCGTGCGCCAGCGGGCCCTGCTGCGCGGCAAGGCCTCGGTGGAGGAGGAGGCAGGCCAGGGGCCGCCCGCGCCCCATCTGCTGGTGATGACCGCCACCCCCATCCCGCGCACCCTGTCGCTGACCATCTTCGGCGACCTGGACGCCTCGGTGATCGACGAGATGCCCCCCGGCCGCCAGCCGATCAAGACGCGCTGGATGCTGGCGCGCGAGCGTGAGCGCGCCTACAGCTTCATTCGTCGCCAGGTGGAGACCGGCCGGCAAGCCTTCATCATCTACCCGCTGGTCGAAGAATCGGAGAGTCTTGCGGCCAAAGCAGCCGTGCCGGAGTTCGAGCAGCTCAGCCGGGAGGTCTTCCCGCAGCTACGCCTGGGGCTGTTGCACGGGCGGATGAAGAGCGCGGAGAAGGACGCGGTGATGCAGGCCATGCAGCGCGGCGAGATCGACATTCTGGTGGCCACTTCGGTGGTAGAGGTGGGCATCGACATCCCCAACGCCACGGTGATCCTGATCGAGGACGCGCAGCGCTTTGGCCTGGCCCAACTGCATCAGTTCCGCGGCCGCGTGGGCCGGGGCGAACATGCCTCCTACTGCATTTTGATCTCAGAGGCCACCACACCCAACGCGGCCGAGCGCCTGCACGCGCTGGAGCAGTCGCAGGATGGCTTCGCCCTGGCCGAGAAGGACCTGCAACTGCGCGGGCCGGGCGATTTCTTTGGCACCCGCCAGAGCGGCCTGCCTGATCTGAAGATGGCGCAGCTCAGCGACCTGCGCACGCTGGAGCTGGCGCGCGCCGAGGCCACCCGCCTGTTGCAAGACGACCCTGACCTGAGCCTGCCGGAGCACACGGCTCTGGCCCGCAAGGCCCGCCAGTTCTGGCGCGGCGACGGAGATGTGAGCTGACATGCCCATTGCCCTCTACCCTGGCTCTTTCGACCCGATCCACAGCGGCCACATCGACATCGCCGAACGGGCCGCCCGCCTCTTCGAACGGGTGGTGGTGGCGGTCTACGACAGCCCTTCCAGCAAGCGGCTGCTGTTCAGCACGGAGCAGCGCGTCGAGCTGGCGCGCGCCACCTTGCAGCACCTGCCCACCGTGGAGGTGATCCCCTATCGCGGGCTGACCGTGGAGATCGCCCATCAGGTCGGCGCGACGGCGTTGGTGCGCGGCCTGCGCGCGACCTCAGACTACGAATACGAGGCTCAGTTGGCGCTGACCAACAAGGCCTTGGCGCCGGACATCGACACCGTGATGTTGATCACCAGCCTCAAGTATGCCTATCTCAGCGCCTCGATCCTGAAGGAAGTGGCCGCGCTGGGCGGCGATATCAGCCGCTGGGCGCCGCCGCTGGTGGTGGAGGCGCTTTTGAACAGCCGCAGATCTGACTGAGACATCCATGCGCTGGGCGCACAACCGTCAATGAAAATGGCGGGCTCGGTGGCTGCGCCCAGGCCGGCCCGAGCGCCAAGTTCATTCCCGACAAGCATGAAAGGAGGTGATTGTCATAGAACTGCAACAACTTATCAACCAACTGGAGAATGTGATCAGCCACGGCAAGCGCGTGCCGCTGTCACAGAACATCATGGTGGACGAGGAATCCGTGCGCCGCGTCATCGACCAGATGCGAGTCTCGGTGCCTGACATCATCAAACAGGCCGAACGAACGCTGGGCGAGCGCGATCGCATCATCGCCCAGGCCAATGAAGAGGCCGGCCGCATCGTCCAGATGGGCCGCGAGCAGGCCACCGACATGATCGAACACCATGAACTGGTGGAGGACGCCCGCCGCCGGGCCCAGGATGTACTCGCCGAAGCCGAGCGTGAGGCGGCCGCGATGCGCGCCGAGGCTGACCGCTACGCGCTGAACTCGCTGGCCAGCCTGGCCGAACAGGTGGCCAAGATCGACCGCGAGGTCAAGAACGGCGTCGCAGCCTTGCAGGGTCGTTGACATCCGCCCGTCGCCCAGAGGCTCGGTGAATGGTCCCGGCCTGTGTGACGCGGCGCGCGTTTTTGACATCCGCCCTGCGCTGCCCTATAATCGACTGTCTGGCGCGTCAGCGCGTTTTTTGTTGCGCCCTGGCCGCACGGTAGAGTGCCATGATCGAAGAACGAACTCAGTGGAACGTCGCCCAACTGCTCAAAGAGCCGATCGGCGCGACCCGCAACTTCGACGTGCGGGCCACCGTGCTGCAAGATGAGGCCGGCATCCAGCAGAGAACGCCGCTGATCGGCCGGATCGTCATGTTGCGCACCAGCGAAGGCGTGCTGGTCGAGGGCAACCTGGACGGCGCGGTGGTGGTCGAGTGCAGCCGCTGCCTGCGGCCGGTCACTGTGCCAGTCACCGTGGCGCTGGAAGAAGAGTTCAAGCCTACGGTGGATGTGCTGCGCGGCGCTTACCTGCACGTGGATGAAGAGGATGCGGCGCTGCTGATCGACGAGCATCACATCCTGGATCTGGGCGAGGTGCTGCGCCAGGCGCTTCTGCTCGAAACGCCGATGCAGGTCCTCTGCCGGCCCGATTGCGCCGGCTTCTGCCAGAGCTGCGGCCAGGACCTCAACGAAGGATCGTGCGATTGCACGCCTGCCGACGCCGACCCGCGCTGGGATCAGCTCAGCGCCCTGTTGCAGGACAACAACCTGTAGCAACCGTCAAAAACAACCTGGTGCGCTGGCCCGGTCGCCAAACCGAGCCGGGGCGCCAACGTGATTTGGACAGTTCCAGAACAAAAGGAGAAAAACCCATGCCCCCATTGCCAAAGCGCAAGGTTTCCAAGGGCCGCCGTGACCGCCGCCGTTCCCACGACGCGATCAGCAAGCCCAATCTGGTGGAGTGCCCCCAGTGCCACAACAAGCATCTGGCGCACCGCGTCTGCACCTCCTGCGGCGTCTACCGCGGCCGTGCAGTCCTGATGGCTGAAGAAGAGAAGTAGGACCAGCAGCGACCGCAGACTCGGACAGCAGCCGCTGCGCGTAGTCTGCCTTGCTGAAACCAGGTGCAGACTGTGACCCAAGCCGCGTATCTCTTCCCCGGACAGGGTTCCCAGGCCGTCGGCATGGCCCGGGCCTTGGTCGAACGCTACCCTGCGGCGGCTGAGGCCATGGCCGAGGCCGACGACGTGCTGGGCTTTGGCCTCTCCACCCTCTGCTTCGAGGGGCCAGAGGAGACCCTGACCGACACCATCAACGCTCAACCTGCCCTGCTGGCCGCCAGCGTGGCGGTTTTGCGCGCCCTGGATCAGGCGCTGCCTGGCCTGCCGGCGCCGGTCGCCGTGGCTGGCCACAGCATGGGCGAATATTCGGCGCTGGTGGCGGCCGGCTCGTTGAGCTACCCCGACGCGCTGCGCCTGGTGCATGAACGCGGCCGGCTGATGAAGGAAGCGGGCCAGCGCAGCCCCGGCGGCATGGTCGCGATCCTGGGCCTGGAGGTCGCGCAGGTGGTGGCTATCTGCACCCAGGCGGCCGACCTGAGCCGCGGCGTGGTGCAGATGGCCAACGACAACTGCCCCGGCCAGACCGTGATCTCCGGCGACGATCAGTCGCTGGAGCTGGCCATGGACCTGGCGCGCCAGGCCGGGGCCAAGAAGGTCGTGCGCCTGGCGGTCAGCATCGCGGCCCACTCGCCGCTGATGGCGCCGGCCGCGGCCAGTCTGCGCCAGGCCGTCGACGCCATCTTCATCCAGCCGCCGGCCATGCCGGTGATCGGCAACGTGCACGCCCAGCCGCTGTTGACGGCAGAGGCGATTCGCGCCGACCTGGCCGCTCAGTTGACCGAATCGGTGCGCTGGACCGAGTCCATGCGCTATCTGGCCGGTCAGGGGATCGACCTGGTGGTGGAGGTCGGCTCGGGCGACGTGTTGACCAACCTGATGAAACGCATCGAGCGCGGCGTCGCCCGCCTGGCCGTGGGCGACCCCGACGGCATCGAGCGACTGCGCGCCCTGATGCAGGACTGACAGCGCCCCGTGGATGAAAACAGCGGGACGGTCGGCCCCGGCCAATGTGCCGCGCACAGATCGGCCAGCCATCGAATAGCCCGTGGGATACCAGACTATGCGACGATTTGAAGGCAAAGTAGCGATTGTTACCGGCGCCAGCCGCGGCATCGGCCGCGGGATTGCCCTGCGCCTGGCGGACGAGGGCGCCAAAGTGGTGATCAACCATCGCGGCAGCGCGGACGGCGCCGCGGCCGTGGCCGAGGAGATCAGCGCCCGCGGCGGCGCGGCCCTGGTGATCCAGGCCGATGTCAGCCAGTATGATGAGGCGCAGCGGCTGGTGCAGGAGACGCTGGCAGCCTTCGGCCAGGTGGACGTGCTGGTCAACAACGCCGGCCTCACCCGCGACACGCTGATCATGATGATGAAGGAAGAGCAGTGGGACGCGGTGATCGACACCAACCTCAAGAGCGTCTTCAACTGCTGCAAGGCGGTGGCGCGGCCGATGGTCAAGCGCAAGCGCGGCCGGATCGTCAACATCAGCAGCGTCTCTGGCCTGGCTGGCCAGGCCGGCCAAACCAACTACGCGGCCAGCAAGTCGGCTGTGATCGGCTTCAGCAAGTCGCTGGCCAAGGAACTGGGCAGCCGCAACATCACCGTCAACGTGGTGGCCCCCGGTTTCGTGCCCACGGCGCTGACCGAGAGCATCCTGAGCGAGGGCGACAACACCCAACGCGCCATCGAGGCCACACCGCTGGGCCGTCTGGGCACGGCCGAAGATGTCGCTGCGGCCGTGGCCTTCCTGGCCTCAGACGAAGCCAGCTTCATCACCGGCCAGGTGTTGAGCGTCGATGGCGGGCTGGTCATGCAGTGATAGCCAACAGCTAATGGACGAGCACTACGAAACGCCGCCCGGCACAGTGACCATTGCACCGGGCGTGCTGACCACTATCGTGCGCATGACGACGCTGGCCCATCCTGATGTGCTGCGCCTGGCCCCGCGCGTGATGCCGCCGAACCTGACGCGCCGGCGCAGCCGCAGCGCCCAGGCCGAGGGGCTGCGGGTCGAGGTGGCTGAGGACGACACGGTGACGGTGGATATCCACGTGATCGCCGATCCCCGGGCCAGCCTGACCGACCTGGGCAAGGTTTTGCAGACGCAGATTGCCCGGGCGCTGGAGCACATCGCCGGGATGCAGGTGCGCTCGGTCAACGTCTTCATCGACGAGATCGAGTTCGCGGCCGCGCCTAAGAATTGACAACACCATGAAACTGCGACGCCAGGCCCGCACCGCCGTGCTTCAGGCGCTTTACGAGGTGGATGTGGCGCATCATCCGCCGGGCGAGGCGCTGGACCGGCGCCTGGGCGAGACCCAACTGCCGCCGGCCGTGGAAGCCTTCGCCCGCCGGCTTCTGGCCGGCGTGTTGGGCTATCGCCAGCAACTGAACGCGTTGATCAGCCGGCACGCGCCCGAATGGCCGCTGGATCAGATGGCTGTGGTCGATCGCAACATCCTGCGCATGGCCATCTACGAGCTCAGCGACGCCGAGACGGACACCCCCGCCAAAGTAGCCATCAACGAAGCGGTGGAGATGGCCAAGGTTTTCGGCAGCGACAGCAGCCCACGCTTTGTCAACGGCGTGCTGGGGGCGCTGCTGGCCGAGACGCCGCAGCCAACCCTGGGCGACGAGCTGCCGACCGAAGGCTATCACGATCTGACGCCGGCCCCCGCGCCGACGCCAGTCGGGATTGTGGCCGCATGAACTTCCTGGGCATCGGCGCCGGCGAGCTGTTGCTGGTCCTGGTGGTCATCCTTCTGGCAGTTGGGCCGGAACGCCTGCCGCAATTGGCCCGCCAATGGGCCAAATTCACCAAAACCCTCTCGCAGTTCACCCGCACCTGGCAACAGTTCAACGCCGAGCTCAACCGCCAACTGTCCCTGGAGGAGGCGACCGGGGCCGCCCCGCGCCCCGCGCCCTCGCCTGCTCCGCCCCTGGCCGAGACGCCAACCGACCTGGTCAACAACACCATTGCCCCGCCGGAGCTGGCGCGTCTAACGTCCGTGGCTGATTCCTTGACCGCGGCCACGGCCGCGCTGAACGCGGCTGCAACCGCGCTGACCACCGGCGCGCTGCCGGCGGCCGCCGGCGCGTTGAACGTGGCGGCGGGCGCGCTGAGCACGGCCGCGGGCACGCTGGCCGGCGCACCCGCCGCGGTGGAGCCGCCCACGGCCGCCGCACCCACAACCCTGCCCGAAGAGGCCCCGCATGAGCAGTGAGCCGCAATGGGAGCTGCCCCAGTCTGTCCAGTCGCTGTTGCCGCACCTGGAGGAGCTGCGCCGGCGGCTGATGGCGGCGGTGCTGGCGCTGGTGGTCGGTGCGGCGCTGGCCTTCATGCTGGCGCCGCGGCTGCTGGCTTTTCTCACCGTGCCCATCGGCGGTTTGGAGGAGCTGCAGGCCATCGAACTGACCGAGCCGATCAGCGTCTACATGCGGGTGTCGCTGTTGGCGGGCGCGATACTGGCCATGCCGGTCATCGTCTACGAGGTGATGGCCTTTGTGACGCCGGGGCTGTTGCCTCACGAACGGCGCGGCCTGTTCATCGCACTGCCCTTCATCTTTCTCTCCTTCCTGGCCGGCGCGGCCTTCGCCTACTACGTCATGCTGCCGGTGGCGGTGCCCTTCCTGGCCAACTTCGGCGGCATCCAGGGCAATTTCCGCGTCAGCAGCTACCTCAGTTTCACCGCGCGCCTCATCCTGTGGGTGGGCGTGGCCTTCGAGATGCCCCTGATCATCGCCGTGCTGGCGCGGCTGGGCATCGTCACGCCCCAGATTCTGCGCCGCGGCTGGCGCGTGGCCGTGGCCGGCATCGCGATCCTGGCCGCACTCATCACCCCCACGGTGGATCCGGTCAACATGGCGATTGTGATGCTGCCGCTGCTGCTCCTCTACGGGCTGAGCATCGTGCTGGCCACCTGGATGTATCGCCTGCGGGGCGTGACGAGTAACGAGTGACGGGTTACGGGTTACGGGTTACGCCCCAAAGTCACCTTCCATCCTCACACATTCCCAGTCGCCTTTCACGCCGCACGTTTCACATCCCAAGCCCACCGCCCATCCTCACACACTCCGGGTTACGAGTTACGAGTTACGCACTGCGTCCAAGACGCGATCCCCATTCCCCCGAACAAAGGAGTTCCATTGCCATGACGAGCACTTCCTCCCAGCCCCAAAACGTCCTGATCATGGGCGCGGCCGGGCGCGATTTCCACAACTTCAACGTCTTTTTCCGCGATAACCCCCGCTATCGGGTGGTGGCCTTCACCGCGACGCAGATTCCCGACATCGAGGGACGGCTCTACCCGGCCGCGCTGGCCGGCGAGCTCTATCCCCAGGGCATCCCCATCTACGCCGAGGCGGAGCTGGACCGGCTGGTGCGCGAGCTGGCGGTGGACCAGGTGATCTTTGCCTACAGCGATGTCAGCCACGAGACGGTGATGCACAAGGGGTCGCAGGTGCTGGCCGCGGGCGCGGATTTTCGCCTGATGGGTCCCCAGTCCACCATGCTCACCTCCAGCAAGCCGGTGGTGGCCATCTGCGCGGTGCGCACCGGCAGCGGCAAGAGCCAGACCACACGGCGGGTGTGCGATATCCTGCGCGGCGCGGGCAAGCAGGTGGTGGCCATCCGCCATCCCATGCCCTACGGCGACCTGGCCAGCCAGGCGGTGCAGCGTTTCGCCAGCTATGCCGACCTGGATCGCCATGACTGCACCATCGAGGAGCGCGAGGAGTATGAGCCTCACATCGACCGCGGCGTGATCGTCTATGCCGGCGTGGACTACGGGGCGATTCTGCGCCAGGCCGAGCAGGAGGCAGATGTGATCGTCTGGGACGGCGGCAACAATGACCTGCCTTTCTACCGACCTGACCTGCACATAGTCGTGGCCGACCCGCACCGGCCGGGCCATGAGCTGAGCTACCATCCGGGCGAGGCCAATCTGCGCATGGCCGACGTGGTGGTGATCAACAAGATCGACACGGCCGATCTGAACGGCGTGGCCACGGTGCGCGACAACCTGCGGCGGGTCAACCCCAACGCGGTGGTGGTGGAGGCGGCCAGCCCCATCTTCGTGGACGATCCCGCGGCCATCCGGGGCAAGGATGTGCTGGTGGTGGAGGATGGCCCGACGCTGACCCACGGCGAGATGGCCTACGGCGCGGGGGTGGTGGCGGCGCGGCGCTTCGGGGCCAGAACCATCATCGACCCGCGGCCCTGGGCGGTGGGCTCCATCGCCGAGACCTTCGCCAAGTATCCGGCCACCGGGTCGCTGTTGCCGGCCATGGGCTACGGCGACCAGCAGCGGGCTGACCTGCAAGAGACCATCAACAACACCCCATGTGACCTGGTGCTCATCGCCACGCCCATCGACCTGAGCCGGGTGGTGGAGATCCACCGGCCGACGCAGCGGGTGCGCTACGAGCTGCAAGAGATCGGCCAGCCTGACCTGGCCGGCATCGTGCGGGAGTGGCTGGCAGGCTGAACCTGACGTTGGCTGCCGGCGTGAAAACCTGCTGAGACTGCTGAAGAGAGCGGTTTCAGCAGGTTTTTCTTTGAGGATTGGGTTGGCGTTGGGGTTTCGACACTTGCGCCTGCGCGCAGTGCAGGTGTACGCTGGAGTTGGTTGCCCTCATGCCAGGTATGCGCCCTCAACCCGCTACTCAACCCACGGATGCGCTGTTGGTGGCCGTGGGTTGAGTAGGCGTCTGCGCCGTATCGAAACCCGCTACTCAACCCACGGATGCTGGCAAAATAGCCCAGACGCCCGCGCTGTGCTACAATGGGCGCTCTTCACTCTTGACATTCCTTTGCCTCAGGAGGCATTTCGCATGTTTCGCACACGACACCTTTGGCTTCTCCTAACCCTGCTGCTGGCTCTGTTGCTGGCAGCCTGCGGCCCAGCCGCCACGCCGACCCCTGAACCGACGCCGACCCGCCCCATACGGCCCACCTTCACGCCGACGGTGGTTCCCACCGACACGCCCGAGCCCACCCCCACCCCGCAGCCGACGGACACGCCGCCCCCGCCGCCCACCGACACGCCGACGCCGGCCGCGCCCAAGGCCCGCGTGGGGGGCGATGGCCAGGTCAACGTGCGCACCGGCCCCGGCACGGCCTACGCCGAGGCCGGCCAGGTGGCCACCGGCGCCGAGCTGGACATTCTGGCCAGCAACGCGGCCGGCGACTGGTACGAGGTCTGCTGCGTGGACGGGCAGAACGTCTGGATCGTGGCCCGGCTGGTGGAGGTGACCGGCGACCCGGCGCTGATCCAGGTGGCGCAGAACATCCCGGCCCCGCCGGTCGCCACGATCGCGCCGACGCGGCCGCCGGTGGTGGTGCAGCCGACCGCGCCGGCGCAGCCCACCCAGCCGCCGGCGCCGACCGCGCCCCCCGCACCGACTTTTCGCTTCGTGAAGTATTCGATTGAGCCGCGGCCCAACAGCAACTCGCTCGTCTCAGTCTTCGGTGGACTCTACAACGCCGCGCTGGACCTCAGCAACCCGGTCACAGGCTACAAGATGGTCGTCCAGGCGCCCTCAGGCCAGCAGCAGGAGGAGGAGTTCGGGCCGGCTTTCCTGCGCGGCGACGCAGGGTATCCCAGTGAATTCCTCTTCAACGCCAAGATCGAAATGCCTCTCAGCGATGGCACCTACCGGGCCTGGGTGGCAGATTCGGGCGGCAATCAAGTTTCCGAGGCCTGGGACCTGGGCGTGGCTGGCGAGACGAGGACATTCATTGTGCGCTGGCGGGAGCAGTAGACTCGCATCCGGTAGAGTCCTACCCCATGCAGACCCTCGAAGGCGCGATCGAGCGCATCACCTTTCACAACGAGGAGAACGGCTACACCGTCGCCCGGCTGGTTCCTGATGGCAAGGACTACGAGGCGACGGTGATCGGCAACATGCTCGGCGTGCAGGTGGGGGAGCATGTGCGCCTGGAGGGGGAGTGGACGGTCCACGGCCAGTATGGCCGGCAGTTCAAGGTCGAGCGCTACGCCTCGGTGCTGCCGGCCACGGCCGCGGGCATCGAGAAATACCTGGGCAGCGGGCTGGTCAAGGGGATCGGGCCGGTAACGGCCAAGCGCATCGTGCGCAAGTTCGGCGCGGAGACGCTGACGGTGATCGACGAGACGCCGGAACGGCTGCACGAGGTGCTGGGCGTCGGGCCGAAGCGGTTGACGCTGATCAAGTCGGCCTGGCACGAGCAGCGCCAGATCCGCGAGGTGATGGTCTTTCTGCAAAGCCACGGGGTCAGCCCGGCGCTGGCCGTGCGCATCTACAAGCACTACGGCGACGGCGCGGCCGGCGTGGTGCGCAACGACCCCTACCGGCTGGCCAGGGACATCCACGGCATCGGCTTCATCACTGCCGACAAGATCGCGCGCAACCTGGGCATCGCCCCCGACGCGCCGGAACGGGTGGCGGCCGGCGTGGCCTACACCCTCAGCCAGAAGGCCGACGAGGGCCACGTCTACGTGCCGCAGGCCGAGCTGGTGGAGGAGGCGGCCAGGCTGCTGGAGGTGCCGACCCCGTTGGCAGCTACGGCCATCGATACGCTGCGCCAGGACGAGCAGGTGCGCGTCGAGCCGCTGCTGGGCGCGGCCGGCGCGACCGCTCTCGCCGAGGAACGCGCCGTCTACCTGACCCCCTTTTACTACGGCGAGGTGGGGGTGGCCGGCCGGCTGCGCCGGCTGATGGATGCGACCGAGGACCGCTGCTTCGTCTTCCGCAGCTTCGACTGGCCGCAGGGGCTGGCCGTGGTGCAGCGGGACACCGGGCTGCGCCTGACAACCCAGCAGCAGGCCGCGGTGCGCACCGCGCTGACCCAGCGGGTGACGGTGATGACCGGAGGTCCGGGCACGGGCAAGACGACCTGTACGTTGGCCATCATCCGCCTGCTGGACGCGGCCCGACGCTCCTACGTGCTGGCCTCTCCCACCGGCCGCGCGGCCAAACGGCTGAGTGAGGCCACCGGCCGGGAGGCCAAGACCATCCATCGCCTGCTGGAATGGAGCCCGGGCGGCGCCGGCGGCTTCACCTTTCAACGCAACGAGGAGAATCCGCTGGATGTGGACATGGTCATCGTGGACGAGGCCTCGATGCTCGATCTGCTGTTGACCAATCACCTGCTCAAGGCGATCCCGCCCGGCGCGCACCTGCTGCTGGTGGGGGATATCGACCAGTTGCCGCCGGTGGGCGCGGGCAACGTGCTGCGCGATGTGATCGACTCGGGCGCGGCCGCGGTGGTGCGGCTGGATGTGATCTTTCGCCAGGCCGCGGGCAGCTTCATCATCGAAAACGCCCACCGCATCAACCGCGGCCAGATGCCCGAATGGCGGCCGGAGCAGTCGCAGGATTTCTTTCTGTTTCAGACCGACGACCCGGAGCGGGCGGCTGAGCTGGTGGCCGAGATCGTGCTGGAACGCATCCCGCGCCGTTTCGGCATCGCCGCGCACGCTATTCAGGTGCTCAGCCCCATGCACCGCGGCGCGGTGGGGGTGGGCGCGCTGAACGAACGTCTGCAGGCCGCGCTCAACCCGCCGGCCGCCGACAAGCCGGAACGCCGCATGGGCGGCCGCATCTTCCGCCTGGGCGACCGGGTGATGCAGATACGCAACAACTACGACAAGGATATTTTCAACGGCGACATGGGCCAGATCAGCGCGCTGAACCTGGTGGAGCAGACGCTCACCGTGCGCATGGACGAGCGCGCCGTGCCCTACGACTTTTTGGAGCTGGACGAGCTGGTGCATGCCTACGCGGTGTCGGTGCACAAGAGCCAGGGGAGCGAGTTCCCGGCCGTGGTCGTGCCCATCACCACCCAGCACTACATGATGTTGCAGCGCAACCTGCTCTACACCGCGGTGACCCGGGCCAGAAAGCTGGTGGTGCTGGTCGGCTCCCCGCGCGCCGTGGCCATCGCGGTCAACAACAACCGCATCGCCGACCGCTACAGCGCCCTGGCCGAGCGACTGCGCTGAGGCGCCGCCTGGCCTTCAGCAATTCCAAATATGATGGCTGCCAAACCGGAGTCGAGCCTTCAGGCGGGTCAGCGCGCTCGACTCGCATCGGCCAGACCCGGCTAAAGCCTCGACTCCGCGCCATATTTGGAATTGCTGTCTGGCCTTCGAAAGTCTTGCTGGGCGCTGTGCTCCATGCTACAATGAATCCAGGCAATTCCGCCCGCGCCAACTTCATTCACTATTCACCATGCCCCCTTCCCCACCCCTCACCCGACGCCAGGCCTGGTGGCTGGCCATCCGCCCCCGCACGCTGCCCGCGGCCGTAGGCCCGGTGCTGGTCGGCGTTGGGCTGGCCATCGGCGATCACCTTTTCAGCCTGCTGCCGGCGCTGGCCGCGCTGGCCGGCGCGCTGCTCTTGCAGATCGCCAGCAACCTGGCCAACGACTACTACGATTTTGTCAAAGGCTATGACCGGCCTGACCGCAAGGGACCGACGCGCGTCGCGCTGAGCGGCCTGATCTCGCTGGCTGAGCTGCGGCTGGGGCTGGCGGCGGTGCTGTTGCTCACCGCGGCCATCGGGCTGTATCTGATCAGCGTGGCTGGCTGGCCGATTCTGGCCGTGGGGGTGGCTGCCATCATCGCGTCGGTGGCCTACAGCGGCGGCCCCTTCCCGCTGTCGGTCAACGGCCTGGGCGATCTGTTCGTTTTCCTCTTCTTCGGCCTGGCCGCGGTGGTGGGCAGCTACTACGTGCAGGCGTTGACCGTCACGCCGCTGGTTTGGGTTGCCGCGCTGCCCCCCGGCTTCTTGATCACCGCGATCCTGGTGGTCAACAACCTGCGCGACATCGAGACCGATGCGGCCGTGGGCAAGCGCACCCTGGCCGTGCGGCTGGGCGCGCCGGGTGCGCGCCGCGAATACACCCTGCTGCTGGCCGGCGCCTATGCCGTCCCGCTGGCCCTGCTGCTCGCCGCATTGACGCTGACGCCGGAGGCGTTCAGTCCCGCCGACCTGCTGGTGCTGCTCCCCTGGCTGACCCTACCTGCGGCCCTGCGGCTGCGGCGCATCATCTACACCGCCGCCGACGGGCCAACCATGAACCAAGCGCTGGCCGGAACCGCCCGGCTCAGCCTGAACTTCAGCGTCCTCTTCGCCATTGGGCTGGCGCTTTGGGGGTAATGCGTGATGCGTAACGAGTAATGCGTAATGCGTGACGAGTAATGCGTAATGCGTAATGCGTAACCCGGAGTCAGCCACCGCCATTCCGGGTTACGCATTACTCGTCACTCGTTACGCATCCCAGAGACACTCGCCGCTATTCCGGCTTACGCATTACTCGTCACTCGTTACGCATCCCAGAGACACTAGCCGCCATTCCGGCTTACGCATTACTCGTCACTCGTTACGCATCCCCAAAGACACCTCCCGCCATTCCGGCTTACGAGTTACGAGTTACGAGTTACGCATCCCCAAAGACACCTCCCACCATTCCGAATTACGCATTACTCGTCACGCATTACGCATCCCAAGAGACACCTCCCACCATTCCGGGTTACGAGTTACGAGTTACGAGTTACAAACCAGGAGCCATCTATGACCACCACAACCCCTCCTCTCCCCCCCCGCTTGCAGGCTATCGTCGAAGAATTTCAGGATGCCGAAGGCCGCGAGAAGCTGGACCTGTTGCTGGAGTATGCCGAGAGCCTGCCGCCGCTGCCCGAATGGCTGGCGGAGCAGCACAGCGACATGGACCAGGTGCATGAGTGCATGACCCCCCTGTTCATCTACGCCGAGCAGCAGGATGGCCGCCTGCACTTCCACTTCGACGCGCCCCCCGAATCGCCCACGGTGCGCGGCTATGCCGCGTTGATGGCCGAGGGGCTGAACGGGACGACCTATGACGAGCTGATGGCTGTGCCGGGCGACTTCTTCAACGCCATGGGATTGCAGCAGGTCATCACCTTCCAGCGCATTCGGGGCATCAGCGCCATTCTGGCTCACATGAAACGGCTGGCAACCCAGGCGCTGGCATAGCCACAGCCCTTCGCCTTAGCCCCAGACCGGTGGGTGAAAACCCACCGGCTGACTTAACCATAGCCGCTCGGGCCGGTCTCCCGACCGAGCCCGCCGTTCTCATCAACGGCTGTGCGCAGCAGCGTGCATGACTGGAATCTAGCGGCTGAGGCCGCTTCGTGCTTTCAGACAGATGGTTTCAACCTCTGATTCCGCCTCCTGTCGCCCTGTGGAACATCAGGCGTACATGTTGCTTGCAGATTATCTCCTGTCCGTGCATAATGGCGCGCACCCTTCCGCGCAGCGCCCCTCGCTCTCTCAGGAGTAAGAAGAACCTATGGCTTCCAACAACCGTGTGATTCGCCGTCCCCAGAGCACCCTGGTGGTCTACGCCAACCCCGCCGGCGGCTCTCCGGCCGTCTACAAGCTCAGCCAACGCGATGTCTTGCGCGTGGAGCAGGCGGCTCAGAGTGCGTTGGACTTCATCGCTCAGCCGGCTCTGCGGGCTGCCATCGACAGCCTGGGCGTGCCGCTGCTGGCGCTGGATGCCGAAGACCAGGCCGTGTTGGCGCCGTTGGGCTATGCGCCGCCGGTCGCGCCCGGCGCCGGGCCGGCCGGCCAGCCGCCCCGTCCCGCCGGCGTTCCCCTCGCGTCGCCCGCCGGCCCGACCCAGCCTGACGCCCCCTCCGACGCAAGTCCTGCGCCCGGCCTGCGCCTGGGCCTGGTGGCCGCGGTGATCGTGTTGGCCGCGGTGGTGCTGGTGATCCTGCTGCTGCTCAGCCGCCTGTTCACCGGCCCCGGTTCATCGACCGACGCCACGGGCACACCCAACGCCACCACCACCGTCACGACGACGCTCACCCTCACCCCCGGCGCGCCCAGCGCCGTCGCGCTGAGCAACGTCTCGGTGCGCAGCGGCCCCGGCGAGGACTACCCGGTGATCGGCATTCTGCCGGCCGGCGGCAGCGCGGCCATCATCGGCCGCACCGCGGCCGGCGACTGGTGGCAGATCCAGGGCGCCAACATCCAGGGCGGCCAGGGTTGGACGCCGGCCGACCATGTCCAGGCGCAGAACGCCGCGGCCGTGCCCGTGGTGACGCCCCCGCCCCTGCCGACCCCCACCCCCACGCCGCTCACCACCTTCAGTGGCTGGAAGGGGGAGTACTTCGCCAATCCCAACCTGCAAGGCCCCCCCGCCGTGGTGCAGGATGACCCGACCATCAACTTCAACTGGGGCAACGGCGCACCCGCGCCCGGCCTGCCGGCCGACAACTTCTCGGTGCGCTGGTCACGTCTGGCCCCCTTCGAGGAAGCCAACTATCGTTTCCAGGTCACTGTGCAGGGGGGTGTGCGCCTTTGGCTGGATGGCCGGCCGCTGATCGATGGCTGGCAGAGCGGCGGGCTGCGCACCCTGGAAGCTGACAGCGGCCTGCTCAGCCGCGGCGACCACGGTCTGGTGGTGGAATATTTCAAGCAAAGCGGCTCAGGCCAGATCGCCGTGAGCTGGCAGCAGATGCAGGCTCAGCCGCCCACAGCCCTCATCGTCGGGCCAAACCAGGGGCTCGCCGGCCAGCCGCTGCTCTTCAACGCAGCCAGCTCCACGGCCGCTTCGGGCCGCCGCATTGTGCGCTATGAATGGCGCTTCGGCGACGGCAGCGGCGCCGAAGGGGTCGAGGTTACCAAAAGCTACAGCGCGGGCGGCGTCTTCGATGTGACCCTGGTGGTGACCGACGATGCCGGTCTGACCGGGGTGGCCGTGCAGCAGGTGGCCATCGCCGCGCCCACCGCCACCCCCACGCCGCTCATCCCGCCCGCGGCCATCATCAGCGGGCCCTCGCAGGCCACGGCCGGCGTGGCCGTCGCCTTCGACGGCAGCAGCTCCACCCCCATCGGCGGCATCGCCAGCTACACCTGGAGCTTCGGCGACGGCGGCAGCGCGACCGGCCCCACCGTCAACCACGTCTTCGCCCAGGCGGGCCAGTACGTGGTGACCCTGACAGTGGCCAACACGGCCGGCCAGACCAACCAGGCCACGCTGCTGGTGCAGGTCAGCCCGGCAGCGCTGGGGCTGGAAGGGGTGCTCTGGACCTTGCAGAACACGCTGCCCGGCGCGCCCATCACCATCAGCTTCCAGCAGGGCGCGGTCAGCGGCTCGGCCGGCTGCAACACCTACACCGGCGGCTACTCGACCGCCGGCAATTCGATCAGCTTCGGGCCGTTGTCGCTGACCAGCTCGGCGTGCGATCCGGCGGTGATGGAGCAGGAGACCCTCTATCTGGCGCGGCTGCAAGTGGCCGACGAGTACGAGATCGAGGACAACCAACTGCGTCTGTCGGGCAAGATCGGCGACGAAGACTTCCGTCTGGTCTACATCGGCATACGCCGCTAGGCCGATAGCGCTCTGAAGACCCCTCGCACAGGAGCCACGCCATGACCCGTCTCTCGAAGCTGGTGCGTATGCTGCGGCGCTTTCTGCTGGTCTGGGCAGTGGACGCCGTCTCCCTGGCCGTCGCCGCGGCGCTGCTGCCTGGCATGGCCTTCCTGGCGGGCCCGGGACGGCCAACCTGGCTGGTGGCGCTGGTTGCCGCCCTGACCCTGGGCCTGGTCAATTTCTGCATTCGGCCGCTGCTGCTGCTGGCCGCGCGCCCCTTTGGGCTGATCGCCACCCTGATCGTGGGCTTCTTTGTCAACGCGCTGGCCCTGTTGCTCACCGCGGCCCTGCTGCCTGGCTTCTGGATGCAGGGGCTGCTGCCGGCCATCGTCGGAGGCATCATCCTGGCAGCCGTCAACACCGTGCTGACCGGCCTGCTCACCCTGGACGACGCCGACTCCTTCTATGAGCAACGCATCTTGCGCATGGCGCAGCAAAGCCCCTTCGCGGCTGCATCCAGCCAGGGGCGCGCCCTGCTCATGCTGGAGATCGACGGCGTGAGCTATCGTCACCTGGAGCAGGCGGTGGCTTTGGGCTATATGCCGACCCTGCGCCGCCTGATCGATACCGAGGGCTACGTGTTGACCCGCATCGACTGCGGGCTGCCGGCCCAGACCTCAGCCTGCCAGGCAGGCATCCTCTTCGGCAACAACTACGACATCCCCGCCTTTCGCTGGTTCGACAAACGCCAGCAGAAGCTCTACGTCTCGCACAGCGACAGCGTTGAGCTGAATCAACGCCATTCCAACGGCCAGGGCCTGGTGCGCGGGGGCTCCAGCATCAACAACATGTTCGACGGCGACGCGGAAAAGGCGTTGATGACCCTCTCCCGGTTGCGCCCCAGCAGCCCGGACGAGGGCAAACGCCGGGCCGAGGATGTCTCGCTGTTGATGCTCAACCCCTATTTCTTCACCCGCACCATCGCGCTCTTTCTGGGCGAGGCCGCGTTGGACGTCTGGCAGGCCTTCTGGCAGCGCGCGCGCGGCGTCTGGCCGCGGCTCAACCGGCTGAAGATGGGCTACCCCTTCAAGCGCGCCGCGACGACCGTCTTCCTGCGCGAGGCCGCCCACAACCTGGTGGCGCTGGATATGATGCGCGGCAGCCCGGCCATCTACACCACCTTTGCCGGCTACGACAAGGTGGCCCATCACTCCGGGCCTTGGACGCGCGACGCCTTCGCCGTGCTCAAGCGCTACGACCGCGAGGTGGCGCAACTGCGCGATATCGCCCGACGCCACGCCCCGCGGCCTTACGAACTGATCCTGCTCTCGGATCACGGCCAGTCCTTCGGCGCCACCTTCTTGCAGCGCTACGGCGTCGACCTGAAGGGCTTTATCCAGCAGCAGATGCCGCAGGGCACATCGGTGGCGCAGAGCTGGGGCGGCGACGACGGCCTGTCCAACGTGGGCGCCATCGGCGTCGAGCTGCAAAACGCCCAGGCGTTGGGCCTGGGAGGCCGGGCCGGCCGGGTGGCCGCCGGCGAGCTGGCCGAGCTGGCTGAGCCGGATGCCAGACCGGAGCAGCAGGGCGCGGGGCCGGGCCAGGTGGACGACGCACAGGCCGCGGCCGACGCCGACGTGATCGTCTGCGCCACCGGCAACCTGGCGCACGTTTATTTTGACTTTGCGCCAGACAAGGTGACGCTCAGCCAGATCCAGGACGCCTACCCTGGCCTGGTGGATGCGCTGGTGCAGCACGAGGGCGTTGGCTTCGTGGTGGGCTACGACGACGACGGCGCGCCGCTGGTGATCGGCAAACGAGGCCGGCGTCATCTGGTCAGCGGCGAGGTCAGCGGCGCCGACCCGCTCTTGCCCTTCGCGGTCGGCAGCCGGCCGTCGGAAAACCGGCGCTCCCGTGGAGCCGGCCTGGCCGGCCAGAACTCGGTCGAGGTGCGAGCCTGGCAGGTGCGGCGCATGGTCGAATTTCCCTCGGCCGGCGACCTGATCGTCAACGGCGCACTCTATCCCGACGGCACGGTGGCGGCCTTCGAGGAGCTGATCGGCAGCCACGGCGGCTTGGGCGGCGAGCAGACCGACGCGTTTCTGCTGCACCCGCCAGACATGCCGGCCCCGGAGACGCGCAACTCCGAGGACTTCTTCCATCTGCTGAACGCGCGGCGGCGCGTGTCAGCGGTGGAACCGTGAACCAGTGTGGACAGACGACCGCGGCGCGTGCCGCGGTCGTTCGCGCGGAGAGACGCGCGCCTCAGTTCAAGCGATGCCGCGCCAGAACGTGCGTCGCGGGTCGGTGGCATTGGTGACGATTTGGTGACGCCGTGGTGCGAGGTGCGTGGTATCATGCATTGATTCGCTTCAGTCACAGGCGCCTCACTTGAAAATAGCCACTCGGGCCGGTCTCCTACCGAGCCCGCCGTGAATTGGTCGCGCAGAAGTTGACGCTCGGGCCGGTCTCCTGACCGAGCCCGCCGTGAGTTGGTCGCGCAGAAGTTGACGCTCGGGCCGGTCTCCTGACCGAGCCCGCCGTGAGTTGGTCGCGCAGAAGTTGACGCTCGGGCCGGTCTCCTGACCGAGCCCGCCGTGAGTTGGTCGCGCAGAAGTTGAACTTCTCGGAGAAGTTCAACTTCTAAGACCAGGACACCTTGAGGAATCCCATCGCTTTATGACCAAACCCAACGCCCTTGCCGCCGCAGTCAAGGCCTCCTGGCTGCCGCTGGCCATCATCGTCCTGGCCCAGTTGCAGATGGGCATCAACATCAACGCGCTGCCCGTCTCGCTGGGGCCGATCATCGAGGATATCAACGCGCCCGCCACCTCGGTGGCCACCGCGTTGGTGATCTATTCGCTTTTCGTGGCCGCCTTCGTCATGCTGGGCGCCAAGATCGGCAAGCTGTTCGGCGAGCGGCTGGTCTTTCAGGTCAGCGCGTTGGTCCACGGCGCCGCCATGGCGCTGATGGCGGTCAGCGCCAGCGCCGATAGCATGAACATCGCGCAGGCCATCGCCGGCCTCGCCGCGGCTGCCCTGGTGCCCACGCTGGTGGTGCTGATCGCGGCCAACTACCGTGACCAGCAGCAGGCGCAGGCGGTGGGCATTCTGGCCGCCATGCCCGCCGTCGCCAGCGGGCTGACCTTCGTGGTGGCCGGCTTCATCGCCACGCTGCTGAGCTGGCGGGTCTCCTTCTGGCTGATCTTCATCATCTCGCTGGCCGTCTTCGTCCTCAGCTTCAAATTGAAGCCCATCCCGCGCAGCAAGGGGATCAGCATCGACGCGGTGGGGGTGGTGCTGTCGGCGCTGGCCATTGCCTGCACCCTCTTCGGCTTCAACAACCTGAACAGTTGGGGGATGGTGGCAGCCAAGGAGGCCGCGCCGATCTCCCTCTTTGGCCTGTCGCCGGCCCCCTTCCTGATTGCGCTGGGCATCGTCTTCGGCCAGACCTTCTTCGTCTGGTCAGAGCGCCGCGTGGCAGACAAGAAGACGCCGCTCCTGGCGCTGGAGGTGCTCGATTCGTCAGAGGAACGCGCCGCGGTGATCAGTTTTCTGGTGGCCGGCGCCATCGGTTCCATCGTCGCCTTCCTCCTGCCCCTCTACATCCAGATCGTCCAGGATCGCACCCCCCTCTTCACCTCGGTGGCCATTGTGCCCTACGCGCTGGCGGTGGCCGCGGCTGCCATCCTCTCGGTGCGGCTCTACAGCCGGCTCACCCCGCGTCGCCTGGGGGTGAGCTGTTTCAGCCTGATCACCGTCGGTTCGCTTCTGCTGGCCTTTACGGTCGGCAACGAATGGGGAACCCCCATGGTGATCCTTGGTTTGGTGATCCTCGGCATCGGCGAGGGAACCATGTTGACGCTGCTCTTCAACGTGCTGGTCACGGCCTCACCTAAGGAACTGGCCGGCGACGTGGGCGCGCTGCGCGGGGTGGTCAACAACGTCTCGTCGGCGCTGGGCGCGGCCTTCTCCAGCGTGGTGGCGGTGGGGCTGCTCAGCCTCTTCATTGTCGCGGCCTTCAATCAGTCCAACCTGCCGGAGATTCTGCGCACTGAGATCAACTTCGACAAGATCGATTTCGTCAGCAACGATCAGCTCAAGGCGGTGCTGGGCGGGACCTCAGCCACGCCGGCCGAGGTGGATGAGGCGGTGCTGCTCAACGCGTCTGCGCGCCTGCGCGCGTTGAAAGCCACCTTCCTGATCCTGGCCGCGATTTCGCTGCTGTCGATCATTCCATCGCTGCGGCTGCCGGGCTACAAGCCAGGCGAGCTGTCGGTGGAAGAGTTGACCGCCGACCATCCGCCCGGCGCAGCGCCGGCCCATGGTTCGTAGTGCAATCCGTCCGATTACGACCGAACAATCCACTGGATTGTTCAAGAGCCAACATTCAACTGGAGGGTATCCTTGATGACTGCGATCAGCGACGCCGCGCGTGCCTATTCACGCGCAAACAGTGAGAGATTTCTTGACGAACTGAAGGAGATGCTGCGCATCCCCAGCCTGAGCGGCGACCCGGCCCACGCCGGCGACATCCGCCGTATGGCTCAGTGGCTGGAGACGCATCTGGCCGGCCTGGGCCTGGACCGGGTCGAGATCATGGAGACGGCCGGCCATCCGGTGGTCTACGGCGAGTGGCTGGGCGCGGGGCCAGACAAGCCCACCCTGCTGGTCTATGGCCACTACGACGTGGTACCGGCCGAGCTGGCTGACGGCTGGGACAGCGACCCCTTCGAGCCAGTGGTCAAGGAGGGCAAGATCTACGCCCGCGGCGCCACCGACGACAAGGGCCAGCTCTTCGTCCACGTCAAGGCGCTGGAGTCCTATCTCAAGACGGCCGGCGCGGCGCCGGTCAATCTCAAGCTGCTGCTGGAGGGCGAGGAGGAGGTCTCCTCCCCCAACCTGCGCCCCTTCATCGTGGAACATCTGGAGATGCTGCGGGCGGACGTGGCGGTGATCAGCGACACGTCGATGCGCAGCATCGAGGAGCCGGCCATCCTGCACAGCCTGCGCGGCATGACCTACATCGAGGTCGAAGTCCACGGCCCGCGCGAGGACCTGCACAGCGGCCTGTGGGGCGGCGCGGTGCACAACCCGGCCCAGGCGTTGGCCGAGATCCTGGCCCGGATGTTCAACCCTGATCGCACCATCGCCGTGCCCGGCTTCTACGACGACGTGGTACCGCTGAGCGCCGAAGAGCGGGCCATGATCGCCAAGACCGACCTGAGCGAGGCGCAGTACAAAAAGTCCACCGGCGTGCCGGCGGTCTGGGGCGACGCGGCCTACAACATCCGCGAGCGCATCTCCGCCCGCCCGACGCTGGATGTCAACGGGCTGTGGAGTGGCTGGTCAGGCCCTGGCCCCAAGACCATCGTGCCGGCCAAGGCGGGCTGCAAGCTGAGCTGCCGGCTGGTGGGCAACCAGGACCCGCACAAGATCTTCGAGCTGCTCAAGAGCTACATCGAATCGCTGACCCCGCCCACGGTGACGGTCGAGGTGCGGCTGATCACCACCGGCAAGCCGGCGCTCTTCCCCTTCGACAGCCCGGCCATGCGGGCCGCGGCGCGCGCCTACGTTCAGGGCTGGGGCGCAGAGCCGCTCTTCACACGCGGCGGCGGCAGCATTCCGGTGGTGGCCGACATCGCCGATCTGATGGGCATTCCGGTGGTGTTGATGGGCTTTGGCCTGGACGACGACGGCCTGCACTCGCCCAACGAGCGCTACAGCATCGAGATGTTCCAGCGCGGCATCGAGACCACCATCGTCTACCTGGAAGAATTGGCGCAGCTATGACTCACGTTGATATGTGACCTGTAACCAACGCGTTGCGGCCTTTCGGGTTTTCCTGCGCCAACCGCAGATCAGGGATACACTGCGGCTTTCATGGCAATGATTTGGGGTTGGCCAGGAAACCCCGCAGGGTCGCAAGACATTCTGTCGGAAAGGATCAGGCATCGATGAACACTGCATTGCTGGCTGAGCTGGAGGAACGCCTCCTGCGCTACGTCAAGATCGACACCACGGCCGATCCCACCTCGTCCACGTCGCCCAGCACCGCGATCCAGTTCGATCTGCTGCACCTGCTGGTGGATGAACTGAAGGAGATCGGCGTGCAGGAGGTGACGCTGACCCCCTACGGCGCGATCCTAGGCACGATCCCGGCCACGGTGGAGACCGACGCGCCCACCATCGCGCTGCTGGCCCACGTGGACACCGCCCCGCAGTTCTCCGGCGCCAACATCAAGCCCATCGTCCACCGCAGCTACAACGGCGAGGACATCGTTCTGCCCGACGATCCCAGCCAGGTGTTGTCGCCCGCCGCGCTGCCCTATCTGGCGCAGAAGGTGGGGGACGACATCGTGACCGCCTCCGGCACGACGCTGCTGGGCGCGGACGACAAAGCCGGCGTCGCCATCATCATGGCCGCGGCCCGTCGCCTGCTGGAGAACCCGCACCTGCCCCACGGCAAGCTGCGCATCGGCTTCACCCCCGACGAGGAGATCGGCCGCGGCGTGCATGCCGACCTGCCGGGCGACCTGCGGGCCACCTTCGCCTACACCCTGGACGGCGCGCATCTGGGCGAGATCGTCTACGAGACCTTTTCGGCCGACGGGGCCAAGGTCAACGTCAAGGGGGTATCGATCCATCCCGGCTGGGCCAAGGACAAGCTGGTCAACGCCACGCATCTGGCCGCCAAGATCGTGGACACCCTACCCCAGGCCACGCTGACGCCGGAGACCACCGCCGACCGACAGGGCTTTCTGCACATCGTCGGCATGGGCGGATCGGCCGCGGAGATGAACATCGACATCATCCTGCGCGACTTCGAGCGTGAGGGGCTGGCCGCGCAGGGCGAGCTGCTCCAGAAGGTGTGCGCGGCCGTGCAGGCCGGTGAGCCGCGCGCCCAGATCACCTGCACCATCACGCCGCAGTACCGCAACATGCGCTACTGGCTGGAGGATGACATGCGGCCGGTGGAGCTGGCGCGCGCCGCCTGTCGCCAGGTGGGGATCGAGCCCTTCTCCGTGCCGGTGCGCGGCGGCACCGACGGCTCACGGCTGACCGAGCTGGGGGTGCCCACCCCCAATGTCTTCACCGGCATGCAGGAGATCCACGGCCCGCTGGAGTGGGTCAGTTTGCAGGACATGGCGCACGCCACTGAGGTGTGCATCCAGTTGGTGCAGCTTTGGGCCGCGGCCGGATCGGCTGAGGCCACGACGAATCACGGGCCGGAGTCGCCGGCCGACACAGGCGCAGCCGTCGATTGGACGGATGCAATTTAGGTAGGGTTGCCATCTTCTCTGAAAGATGGCGACCCTACCTCCATGACCGGAGGTCAAAATGGGTGCAAAGACTGCTGCAGAGCCAGGGCAACCGTCCTTCATGGACAAGCTTCTGAACGGCGTCGAGAAAGTGGGCAACAAGGTACCCCATCCGGTGCTCATGTTCGCCTATCTCATCGTCGGCGTCATCGTGTTATCCGCTATCTTGGCGCTGCTGGGCGTCAGCGTCACCGAACTGGTCGCCGTTCCTGTGCCGGTTGAGGTCACACCGGACTTCTACGAAGATGTCAGTGAATACACCATCTCCGGGACAGGAACCCAGGACGTGGACTTCGTGATCCAGGAGCAGACCACCGCCATCAAGAGTCTGTTGACCATCGATGGCATCCGCTTCATGTTCACCTCTTTCGTGCCGAACTTCCAGGGCTTCGGCGCGCTGGCCGTGACGCTGATCGCCATGATGGGCGCGGGCGCGGCTGAAGTCGCCGGGCTGATGGCCGCCTTGATTCGTAAGCTGGTCAAGGTTGCCCCCCGTCCGCTGATCGCTTATCTCATCGTCTTCATCGGCGTGCTCTCCAGCGTCGCTTCGGACGCGGGCTATCTGATCCTGATCCCGCTGGGCGCGGCCGCCTTCCTGGCCGTGGGGCGGCATCCCGTCGCCGGCATCGCGGCCGGCTTCGGCGGCGTCGCCGCGGTCTTCATGGCCAATCTGATCCCGACCCCCACCGACGCGATGCTGTTCGAGATCACCAACGAATCGATTGCCCTGACCGGCGGAACGCCCATCTCCATCACCGCCGACTACTTCTTCCAGGCGGTCTCGGCCATTCTGATGACCGTGGTGGTCGGCATCGTCGTCGTGCGGGTCATCGAGCCGCGCCTGGGCAAGTACGATCCTTCCGAGGCGGGCGACGCCGCTCATGCCGCCGCGGGCGATGAGATCGATCCTGCTCTGGAGGCCAAGGGACTGCGCCGGGCTGGAATCGCCTTTCTGGCGGTGCTGGGCTTCGTCCTGTTGATCACCCTGCCGCCGGGCGCGCCGCTGCGCGATCCGATCACCGGCGATATCGTCGGCCAGACCCCCTTCATGGCCAGCCTGCTCTTCATCGTCATGCTCTGCTTCTTCGTCCCCGGCATCGCCTACGGCAGCGCGGTGGGCCAGTACAAGGGGCCCAACGACGTGATCGCCGCGGTGGTCAAGACCTTTGCCGGCCTGGGCGGTCTGATCTTCATGTTGATGATGATCAGCCAGTTCATCGCATTCTTCAACTACTCCAACATGCCGGCCGTCATTGCCACCGCGTTGGCTGAATGGCTGGGCCAGGCGGGCATTCCGGCCATCCCGCTGCTGATCGGCTTCGTGCTGGTGATCGTGGTGCTGGACTTCATCATGCCCGGTTCGCTGGCCAAGTGGGCGATCTTCGCACCCATCTTCGTGCCCCTGTTCATCCAGTTGGGCGTGCCCGCGCAGACCGTCTTTGCCGCCTACCGCGTCGGCGATTCGCCCATCAACACGCTGACGCCGTTGATGGTCTACTTCCCGGTGATCGTCACCTTTGCCCAACGCTACCAGAAGAACACCGGCGTCGGGTCGCTGGTGGCCCTGATGCTGCCCATCGCCGCGGTGGTGTTGGTTGTCTGGCTGCTCTTCCTCATCCTCTGGTTCGTGGTGGGGATCCCGCTGGGGCCAGGCTATCCGGTGCGGTTCTAGTACACCACGGCGCAGGTACGGCCATGGTTCGTAGTGACGACTCTAGCCGTTGGCAACGCCTCGCAACGACTCAAGTCGTTACTACCAACCGTGGCTGCACCTACGCCGCGCTGTAGCAGCGACGTTCCGCCAATAGAGCGGATCGCATGTGGGACGACAGCAGCACGACCAGACCATCGCATCGAACGGTGTGACACTGCGAGAAGATGATGAAACCACCCTACGTTTCTACGGGCCACCTGCCCTCCTCGGCGCGGGTACAGGCGTTGGTGGATCAGGCCTATCGACGGTTCAAGGACAACGACGAAGGGGTAAACGCTCAGCATTACCCCGCCCTGGCGCAAATGCCGCGCCACACCTTCAGCCTGTGCGTCGCCAACGTCAGCGGCGACTGCTTCATGGCCGGCGACGTGGACCAGGCCTGCACGCTGATGAGTGTGTCCAAGCCTTTCGTCTTCGCGTTGGTCTGCCAGGCCTTGGGCGCGGAGGCGGTGCGCGCCCAGGTCGGCCTGAACGCCACCGGCCTGCCCTTCAACTCGGTGATGGCCATCGAACTCCACCCGCAGCGGTTGACCAACCCGATGGTCAATTCGGGGGCCCTGGCCATCACCAGCCTGGCGCCAGGCGACACCGCCGAGGCCAAGTGGGCCTTCATCCGCGACGGGCTGGCGCGCTTCGCCGGGCATCCGCTGGAGCTGGATGAGGAGGTCTACGCCTCGGCCGCCAGCTCGAATTTTCGCAACCGGGCCATCGCCCGGCTGCTGACCGACTATGGCCGGCTCTACTTCGATCCGCTGGAGACGACCGACATCTACACCCGCCAGTGCTGTCTGAAGGTGACCGCGCGCGATCTGGCCATCATGGCCGCCACCCTGGCCGATGGGGGCGTCAACCCGATCAGCGGCGAGCGCGTGGTGGAAGCCATCCACTGCGATCATACCCTGGTGGTCATGGCCACCGCGGGCATGTATGAAACATCGGGCGACTGGCTCTTCGACATGGGGGTGCCCGGCAAGAGCGGCGTCAGCGGCGCGCTCATCGCGGCCGCGCCGGGCAAGGGCGGGCTGGGCGTCTTCTCGCCGCCGCTGGACGCTGCCGGCAACAGCGTGCGCGGCCAACTGGCCGCCCGCTTCTTGTCCGATCAACTGGGCCTGAACCTCTTTGCCTCCAAGCCGCAACGCACAAAACCAGAGACCCTTCGGCGCTCCGGGGCCGTTCACACCTCGCTGTAAACGCACAGGGAACCCCAGGATCTCGGGGCGCCAGACGCAGGGCGCGCTTCCAGGTTGTCGAATCGCCCCGGTGTCGGTATACTCTGCGTGAAAATCCCAAATGGACCACCGCCTCCGGGTCATGGGGTTGCGCATGACTCATCATGTTTCACGACCCGTTCTGGCGGTGAACATCCCAATTCGATCTCGCATGAAATGCCAGTGACCAACCATAAGGTTGCCAACTTTCAGAAAAGTTGGCAACCTTGACAAACCATTGTTGAAAGGAACACATCGATGAAGAGCATTGCAAAGATCAACCTTTTGCTGATCCTGGTGCTGCTGCTGGCGGCCTGCGCGCCGGCCGTGGCGCCCACCGACGCGCCTACCGCCGAGCCCGCTGCGCCGACCGAGGCCGTGGCTGCGGAAGAGCCCACTGCCGCCCCGCAGGAGCCGGCCACCGCGGCCAGCTCCGATCTGGCCGGCACCAACTGGATACTGACCTCGTTGAACGGCGGTCCGGCGCTGGCTGACACCACCGTCACCTTGCAGTTCGGCGCTGACGGCGTGGTCTCCGGCTCAGACGGCTGCAACCGTTACAGCACCTCCTACACCCAGAGTGGGACCGATCTGACCTTCGCCCAGCCCATGGCATCGACCATGATGTTGTGCCCGGAGCCTGAAGGGGTCATGGAGCAGGCCGGCGCCTACACGGCCGCGCTGGCCACTGTCACCAGCTTCTCGGCCAACCAGAACCAACTGGCGCTGATGGCCGGCAACCAGATTGTCGCCACCTTCCGGGCTGATGTGCAGACTCTGGCCGGCAGCGACTGGGCCGTGACCATGGTCAACAACGGCCGCGAGGCTGTGGTCAGCGTCATCGAAGGCTCCGAGCTCACCGCGCTCTTCGGCGACAACGGCGAGCTGAGCGGCAGCGCCGGCTGTAACCAGTACATCAGCAGCTACACCGTCAGCGGCAACACCATCCAGATCGGCCAGATCGGCTCGACCATGCGCCTCTGCCCCGAGCCGGAGGGGATCATGGAGCAGGAGCAGGCCTTCCTGGCCGCCCTGCAGAGCGCCGCCACCTTCCTCATCGAAGGGGACAGCCTGGAGCTGCGCACGGCCGACGACGCCATCGCCGTCATGATGACCCGCCGGGTGGAGATCGATCTGCCCGAGCCGGCGCCTGAGCCTGCCACCCCCACCGGCCGCGTCGTGGGCACGCAGGGTCTGAACGTGCGCACCGGCCCCAGCACAGCCTTCCCGGTGATCGGCGTTGCCCGGCTGGGCGACGAGGGCGAGATCATCGGTCGCAGCGCCGATAGCCGCTGGTGGGTGGTTTCGGTCCCCTCAGCGCCCGGCGGCATGGGCTGGGTGTCGGCTGACTTCGTGCTGTCCACCAACGCCGAGAACGTGCCGGTGATCGCCTCGCCGACGCCGCCCGCGCCCACCGCGACCCCTGTGCCGCAGCCCACTGCCACCCCTGCGCCCGCCCAGCCTACCCCCACCCCATCGGCCGAGATCTCCTTCTGGGCCGACCGCACCACCATCAACCAGGGCGAATGCGCCACGCTGAATTGGTCGGTGCAGAACGTGCAGGCGGTCTGGGTCTATCCCATGGGCGCTCAGTACAACGCCTTCCCACGCGCCGGCCAGGGATCCGAGGTGGTCTGCCCCGCTACGACCACGACCTATGAGATGCGCGTGCGCATGCGCGACGGCAGCACGCAGTTCCGCCAGGTGACCATTTCGGTCAACGCGCCTGCGCCGACCGCCACACCGGCGCCTGCCCCCAATCCGCTGAGCGGCACGCGCTGGAACGTGGTCAACTACAACGACGGCGTCGGCATCGTCACCCTGCTGGGTGGCACCTCGATCAACCTGGACTTCGGCGCAAATGGCCAGGTGTCGGGAAATTCCGGCTGCAACAACTTCAGTGCCGGCTATAACGTCAACGGCAATGCCCTCTCCGTGGGCGCGCCCGGCGGCACGCAGCAGTTCTGCGCCGAGCCTGAGGGTGTGATGGATCAGGAGGCCCGTTTCCTGTCGGCCCTGCAGTCGGCGGCCAGCTTCCGCATCAACGGCAGCCAACTGGAGATCAGCACCGGCGGCGGCCAGATCGCCATCGTCGCCAACCAGGCGCCATAATCACTACCCCTGAAACTTCGGAAGTCGTCATGATAGGAGCCTTGCTGCCGGCAGGCGCTCCCCGGCGTCCTGCCCAGCATGGCGGCGACTTCCGAAATCTGTAGCCTCTGCCGCCTGTCCGCACAACAATCGCGGGCAGGCGGCAGCCAAGAAATTCCCCTTCCCTCCGTCAGGCGCTCCATGCCGGGTGGTCTGATGTTCTCCTGATTGGCACAAAGCGCCGTCCAGCGCCCGGTGTTTGTTTTCTCCCTCTGCCATGTCCACCGGCCGATCATCGCTGCGCAGCGCG
>Ga0209096_1000978_pt1 | contig 33949 bp, 30 predicted proteins | sample AD_UKC034_MetaG_FD_184407 | JGI IMG/M metagenome (GOLD analysis project Ga0209096, IMG submission 184407) | Active sludge microbial communities of municipal wastewater-treating anaerobic digesters from USA - AD_UKC034_MetaG (SPAdes) (version 2) | ecosystem: Engineered > Bioreactor > Anaerobic >...
CTGGCCTCTTCGATAGCTTCGGTAGACATCTCGGGCATGGATTCCTGGGTGGGGATCTGTTTTATCTCTATCTCTCCGTCCGGTTTCCTTATGCGCACTTCAGGAAGAGGTATCTTTCCGCGCAGCAGCATGTCTACGGCAGCCGCAGTGTCGTGATATACCGCCATTTCATCCCTTTGGCGGATCTCGACGACTATGTCAAAAGTCGGAGGGGCTTTTCTTTCAAGCACGGCCTTCTGGGTCTTGCGGCGCTTGGCCTCTTCGTCGCCCAGTATCACTGTCTGTATACCTCCGACAAGGTCGCTTAGCGTGGGGTTTGCGATAAGGTTGTCCAGCGTGACCCCGTGGGCTGTTCCGATCAGGACGACCCCTCTTTCAGCTATGGTCCTGGCGGCTTCCGCTTCGGGTTCCGTGCCGATCTCATCGATTATTATAGCTTCCGGCATATGGTTCTCAACTGCCTCTATCATGACCGCATGCTGCTTGTCAGGGGAAGGGACCTGCATCCTGCGGGCCTTGCCTATGCCTTCGTGGGGGATATCGCCGTCCCCGGCTATCTCGTTGCTGGTATCTACCACAATGACCCGCTTGCCCATTTCGCCGCTCAGTACTCTTGCAGACTCCCTCAGCTTTGTCGTTTTGCCTATGCCGGGAGGCCCCAGGAATAAGATGCTTTTGTCGGAGCGGATTATATCCTTGATAATATCTATCGTCCCGTACGCAGCACGTCCTACCCTGCAGGTTAAACCGATTATTTTGCCGGTGCGGTTGCGTATCGCGGATATCCTGTGAAGGGTCCTTTCGATGCCCGCGCGGTTGTCTGCGGTGAACATCCCGAGCTTGGACGAGACATAGTCGATGTCTTCCTGCGAGACTATCTCATCCTCCAGATAATAAACCTTTTTTTCAAAGCGGACTTCAGGTATCTTTCCGAGGTCCAGTATGACCTCGATCATGTCGGAAAAATCAACTGATGAGTATATTTTGTCTTTTATGCGGGGCGGTATGACCTCTAACAGGCTTTTTAAGGCGTCGGATATCCTTATTTCAGCCACCTATTTACCTCTTATGGCTTTTTTCAGATTGAATCCGGCAACGAATACCGGACATTTTGTAGCGCCGATCTCCATCTGCTGGCCGGTCCTTGGGTTTCTCCCTATCCTACCCTTGCGCGTCTTAACAGCAAAATTGCCAAATCCTACCAGCCTGACTTTTTCTCCCTTGGACATGGCTTCGGTGATGATCTCTATGGCCGCGTCCATTATTCTTTCCATTTCCGCTTTTGTCTCGCCGAACCTTTCGGCCAGTTTTTCAGCCAGTTCCTTTTGGTTCATCGGGTTTCACTCCCTTTTGAGCTTTATTTTGCCGAAGCTCCGAAGCAGTCGACCTTTCTTTTTAACATTTCCCATTTGCTGTCCACCTCTGCCTGAAGTTCTTCGAGCAGCTTGGCGTTTTCGGGTTTAAAAAGATGCCTGAACCTGTTTTGGGGCTTTAGGAATTCCACGAGCGGTTTTTTAACTTTGGGATTATAAGAAAGAGAATATTTCCCCATCTCCACTTCGTACATCGGCCAGAAACATGTATCCGCGGCCAGTTTGCCCAGCTCAATCGTCAGGTCCATGCGGTATCCCCAGCCAAGCTGGCAGGGCTGAAGCACGTTTATGAATTTTGGCCCCCTGATCGACATTGCCTTTTCTACTTTCCTGGTCAGGTCTCTCCAGTCGCCCACTATGGTCTGCGCGGCATAGGGAATATTGTGGGCTACCATGCACTCCGTAAGGTCTTTTCTGGTCATAGACTTGCCCTGTCTTACTTTTCCGGCCGGCTCAGTGGTCGTATTCGCGCCCCTCGGGGTCGCTCCGGACCTTTGCACGGAAGTGTTCATATAAGCCTGGTTGTCATAGCAGATATATAGCATATCGTGCCCTCTTTCCATCGCTCCAGAGAGCGATTGGAAGCCGATGTCGTAAGTTCCGCCGTCCCCGCCGAATGCCAGGAACCTGGTCTCTCCGGTTATCTTGCCCTGTTTTTTCAGCGAAGTATATGCCGCCTCTACTCCGGACATGGTGGCCGCCGAATTTTCAAACGCGCTGTGCAGGAACGGGACTTTCCATGCGCTGTACGGGAATATCGTGGTCGAGACTTCCAGGCAGCCCGTAGCGCTTACCACGACTACCGGCTCTTTTATTGCCATGAGCGCCTGCCTGACTATGATGGGCGCGCCGCAGCCCGGGCACATGCGGTGTCCTCCGGTCAGCCTGTCCTCGCAAGAAGAGAGTTCCTTGATCGTTGCCATCTATCTGACTCCTTTGTATTGTATTGGCTCTTTTACCTTGCCCGAAGCGGCGGTTTCTTTGAGCTCGTCGAATATCTCCGTTATATGGGCATGGGTCACTTCTCTGCCGCCGAGCCCGACGATATAGTCGGCAACAAGCGGTCTTTTTTGCTGGTCATACAGGCAGCTTCTGATCTCGTCGTACAAAGGACCGCCTTTGGCGGCAAATCCGTCGCATTTTTCAACCACGGCTACCGCTTTGAGGTGAGCCAGCGCTGCTGCTATCTCTTCGGCAGGGAAAGGCCTGTAGACCCTGATCTTCAAAAGGCCGATCTTTATACCCTTTTCGCGGTACTCATCAATTACTGCTTTTGCGGAACCCGCAAAAGAGCCCAGGCACACGACCGCCATCTCGGCGTCATCCAGTTTGTAGCTTTCAAAGAATCCGTATTCCCGTCCGAACTTTTTGCCGTAATCCCTGCCTACCTCAAGGATCACTCTTTTTGCTTCTTTCATGGCCTCTGCGACCTGTCTTTTGTGTTCGAAATAATAGTTTTGCAGGTCCAGTGCACCAAGCGTTACGGGGTTTTTTATGTCCAAAAGTTTTGTATAGGCGGGGAATTTTCCTATATATTCCTTTGCCGTTGCGTCGTCGTGCATTTCTATCTTTTCAAGGCAGTGGCTGATGATGAAGCCGTCGGTGGTCACCATCGCGGGAAGCTTTACCTTGGGGTGTTCCGCTATCTTAACGGCCTGGAGCATGTTGTCGTAGGCTTCCTGGCTGTTCTCCGAAAAGATCTGTATCCAGCCAAAATCCCTTGCGCCAAAAGTATCGCTGTGGTCGTTGTGGATGTTTATGGGACCGCTGAGAGCCCTGTTGACCTCCGGCATGACTATCGGCAGGCGAAGCGCCGATGCTATCGGGAGCATTTCGTACATAAGGGCCAGCCCCTGGGATGACGTGCCTGTCATGGCCCTTGCGCCGGCCGCCGAGGCTGCGATCGTCGCGCTCATCGCGCTGTGTTCGCTCTCTACGGGGACGTATTCGGTATCCACCAGCCCGTCGGCCACGAACTGGGAGAATATCATCACTATTTCTGTGGCGGGGGTTATGGGATACGCGGCCACTACGTCCGGATTGATCTGGCGCATCGCTTCCGCCATCGCTTCGTTACCTGTCTTTGCTACGATCTGAGGCATTTAATTTCTCCCTTCGGTATTGATCATGTATGGGCGGGTCGCGACCCGCCCCCTACCATTTATCTCTCGTTCACCATCTTAATAGCCTTGACCGGTTTTACCGGGCAGACATTCTCGCAGATGCCGCAGCCTTTGCAGTAGTTGTAATCGATACCCATCATCTTACCGTCCTTAACTATTATGGCGCTGTCCGGGCAGTAGATGTAGCAGAACATGCAGTTTATGCAGGTTTTGTCGTCCTTAACAGGCCTTTTAGAGCGCCAGTCCCCGGTATGGAACTCCGCCGCGGTTCCGGCCTTTAGTTCGTCCCCTTCCGGCAATTCTTTCCAGCCGAGCTCTTTTGCCATCTTATTCCCCTTTCACTTCTTCAAAAGATCTTTTTACGGCGTTCAGGTTCCCCTCTATCACTTCGGGCTTTGACGCGAATTTTTTTGAAAGTTTCTTTTTCAGGTCTTCCATCATGTGGTCAAAGTCAAGCAGTCCGGAGGCTTTTATAAGAGCACCAAGCATAGGAGTGTTCGGGATGTCTTTGCCGATAGTTTCTTTAGATATCTTTGAAGCATCGACCGCAAATATCTTTCCTGTCTTGAACTTGGTCATTGTTCTTACTTCCGATGCAGAGCCGGGCGTGTTTACGATGATGATACCGTTCTCGGGCAGTCCCTTAGTTACATCTATCGTTCCGATCAGAGTCGGATCCAGTACCAGAACTATATCGGGTTCGGTTATACCGTAGTGGATAGTGATCGGTTCGGAGCTTATCCTGTTAAATGAAGCGACCGGCGCCCCCATCCTTTCAGGGCCGTATTCCGGGAAAGCCTGTATGTATTTGCCCAGGCTCATCGCGGCGTCTCCCAGGAGGAGTGCAGCGGTCTTTGCTCCCTGTCCGCCTCGTCCGTGCCATCTGATCTCGGTGATCTTCTTCATCTACATGGTCCACCTTTCTAATACCGCTATGATCCTCTGTCCCGCGGTCATTTGTAATAATAGCACCAAAAATACGGCTATAAAAGAGGCCGAAAGAGCTTTTTGTTTAGAAAGCCCGTAAACTTTTCTTAGGGCAATGCTCCAGAGGCCCCACAGGTAGACGATGGTCATGACAGCCAGCAGGTTCATTCCGGGCACAAAGTTCTGCTGCGTAAGGGCTTTGTATCTTGTTGCAGCGGCAATTACAGGCATGAGCGAGTACGGTATCAGTACCGCTCCTGAATAATACACGGCCTTTATCATGGCTTTGACATCACCGGCGCCTCCGAACCTGCCAGCGATGTAATGCAGGATAAATGAGAACAGCAAAAAAGCCGCGAATACGGCGCCGATGACCATGGGAGCGGCTATCATAAGGATCATCAGAAAAAATATGAGGCAGAAGAATACGAACACGGGGATGACTACGGCCAGCTTAGGGCCTGTTATGCCCTGAATAAGGACTGATACCATGGGCAGGATCAAAGCCATGAAAACAAAGGCCGACATCAGCATGGAAAATAACCAGCAGGATATGAGAAGGAAAGTAACAGGCTTGTCCTTTAAAGGCCCCTTTTCCATATGGGTATAGAAATATATCGGCCTGAAAAGTATCGTAGCGAGGCAGTCCCTGTACCATTTCATAGAGCGGACCTCCCTTCAAGCGATTTTAATATCGTGGCCTCGTCCGCAAAGTCCATATCGCAGCCGATAGGCAGGCCGTAGGCTATCCTTGTAAGCTTGATGCCGAGCGGCTTGATAAGCTTTGTAAGATAGAACACCGTGGATTCGCTTTCCGTGGTGGGATTTAGCGCAAGTATCACCTCTTCAGTGCCGTCTTTGAGCCGGCGGACAAGCTCCTTTATCCTGAGGCTGTCAGGGCCGATGCCGTCCAGAGGAGAGATCACGCCCCCCAGTATATGATAGACCCCCCTGTACTCATTGGTCCTTTCTATGGCTATCAGGTCCTTCGGGTCCGACACCACGCACACGGTTTTTTTGTTCCTGTTCATGTCTGAGCAGATGGGGCACGGGTCGTTCACCGTGAGGTTATAGCAGAGCGAACAGTATTTGACGCTGTTCTTTATGTTCGAAAGTGCGCAGCGCAGAGATTCCACTTCCTCCTGGGGCGCGCCCAGGACGTGGAATGCCAGCCTCTGGGCTGATTTGGGCCCTATCCCTGGCATCTTTTTGAACTCTTCTATCAGGTCATTTACGGGTTGCGGATAAAATGGCATTTCAGTAAAACTCTATAATCCCGGTATTTTCAGGTGATCGGTGATGTTCTTCATCTTGTTCTGGCTGACCATTTGTGCTTTTTCTATTGCTTCGCCCATGGCCGTCTTTATCATTTCCGACAGCTCCTTGGCATTGTTCATAGGAGCCAGGCCCGGATCTATCTCCAGGTCCAAAAGCTTGAACTGCCCGTTCATTTTTATCTTTACCGCCCCGCGGCCGGAACCCGTGGTTATTATCTCTTTTGAAAGCTCATCCGCGGTCTGTTTTATGTCCTTCTGGATCTGGTAAAGCTTGTTCATCATCTCGCCTATCTCGCCCATCGTCAGCCCTCCTTTCGGAACTATTGTGCAAGCACCGTACCGTCGAACATCTCTTCAATATCGGAGACCGATACGGAAGGAGCCTTTTCCTGCCTGTTAGTGCTTGCGGCGGCCTCACTCATTATACAGGATATTGAAACGGCCCTTCCCGTTACTGTGTTCAGGCATTCTTCAAGAAGCGCCTTGTTCCGCTGCTCTTCTATCCTGGATTTGTGGAACGAGTACCCTTTTTTAAAACTTATGACCAGCCTCCCGTTCTTGTCAAGACCTGACGGCTCGGCTTCGTGCAGGGACACATATCCGAACGGGCTCTTGTTTTTCATCTTGTCCAGAACATCCGACCAGCCGGCCTTTATGGCTGAAAGAAGTCCGCTTTCCTGTGCCGGTTCGGGAGCCGGCACTTCTTTCTTTGCCTCTTTTGCGGGAGTTTTTATCTTGGAGGAACTATCGGCGGCCTGTTCTTCTGCCACGGGCCCAGTACAAAGCTCGATGACCGTCATTTCAAGCACCAGCCTCAGAGCCCTGTGCCACTTCATATCGGCGTCCGCCTGCGAAAGGCGTTTTACGATATCCTTGAGACGGGATAGAGAGATCTCCTTACAGTCATTTTGAAGCGCTTCTGCCTGGTTTTTGGGCACTTCCAGGATATCTGAGCTGCCTATCTTGGCCAGCATAAGGTTCCTAAAATGCCAGAGCAGGTCTTTTGTCAGCTGAGGGACCGCCACCCCTGACAGTACGGCTTTGTCTATAAGGGCCAGGGCTTGTTTTTCGGAATTTTTCAGGACAGCCCTTCCAAGATCGAACAGGAATTCCGGTTCGGAAGTCCCCAGCACTTCAGTCACATTCTCTGTCTTGATGTTGTCCCCGCAGTATGAAGAGAGCTGGTCGATCAAAGAGAGCGCGTCCCTCATGGAGCCTTCCGATGCCCTCGCTATGCTCTCAAGAGCGCTGTCCTCGATCTTGATCTTTTCCGCGGAAGCCACCTTTTTGAGGTGCTCTATTACTTTGGCTGAGGATATCCTGCCGAAATCGAATCGCTGGCACCTTGAAGATATCGTTACGGGCACTTTTTGGGGCTCCGTGGTCGCCAGGATAAAGACCGTATCCGCCGGCGGCTCTTCCAGGGTCTTGAGCAGGGCGTTGAACGCTTCGGAACTGAGCATGTGCACTTCGTCTATTATGTATACTTTGTAGATCCCCTCTACGGGCTTATAAGCTATTTTGTCCCTCAGGTCCCTTATATCGTCTATTCCCCTGTTGGATGCGGCATCGATCTCGATCACGTTCACGGCATTGCCTTTTGTGATCTTTACGCACTGGTCGCACTTTCCGCAGGGGTTTGCGCCCTTCCTCGCGGCGCAATTTAGCGCCTTTGCAAATATCCTTGCCGTAGAGGTCTTGCCTGTCCCTCTGGGTCCGGTAAAGAGATACGCATGGGCAAGCCTGTTATTAGTTATTGCGCTTTTCAGGGTCGAGACGATGGCGTCCTGTCCGATTATCTCATCAAAGTCCTGCGACCTGTATTTCCTGTATAGGGAGATATGAGTCATGTTCAGCTCCTGTAGTTCCTGGGCACGCGCTTGCCTATGCCGCAAACGACCTCGTAACTTATAGTGCCGTCAAGCCTTGCCAGCTCCGCCGCCGTGATCTCTTCATGCCCGTCCCTGCCGATGAGCACAGCTTCGTCGCCTATCTCTATCTTATCAGAACCTGTCTCCGCCATTATCATGTCCATCGTGATATTTCCGACGATCGGATATCTTTTTCCTCGGATCAGCACCGCGCCCTTGTTTGACAGCCCCCTGGAAAGCCCGTCCGCATAGCCTACGGGCAGTGTCGCTATGCGCGTCCTTTTGGACGTATGATACGATGCGCCGTAGCTTACAGGAGTATTCTCGGGGACGTCTTTCACGTACAGGACTTTGGTCTTGAAGGAAAGTACGGGTTCCAGGGCGGGAAATCTCCCGTTTTTCTCAAAAGGCTTCAATCCGTAAAGGCATATTCCTATGCGCACCATGTCCAGCCTGGTCTCCGGGAAATTGATCATCGCGGCGCTGTTGGCGGCGTGAAGTATCGGTATATGTATCCCTTGTGCTTTAACCTTGGAGACTACATCATTGAATTTTTTGAACTGCTCCAAAGTGAAACCGCTTTCCGTATCGTCTGCCATGGCAAAGTGCGTGAACACGCCCTCCAGCTCTATTCCCGGCATGGAAGCTGTTTTTTCTATCAGGTCCCGGGCCGCGCCGGGCAGTACTCCCACCCTTGACATGCCGGTATCTATCTTGATGTGGACCTTGGCCTTTTTCCCCTTTTGGACGGCCATGTCTGACAAAAGCCGTGCGAGTTCCATTGTATAGACGGTTTGAGTGATGTCCGCGTCCAGCACTCTTTCGATATGTGAGTGATCGGTCTCGCTCAGTATAAGAATCGGTGTTTTTATGGACGAAGACCTCAGCTCCAGAGCTTCTCCCAGAGATGCCACTCCAAAATAATGGGCTCCGGCGCTTTCGGCAGCCCTTGCTATCTCGACAGAACCGTGGCCGTACGCATTTGCCTTTACAATTGCCATGAGCTTTACAGCCGGAGAAACAGCCTCTTTTATCTTCAGGATATTTTTCTTCAGCTTGTTAAGGTCTATCTCTGCGTGCGTGGGCCTGAACGGTTCCATTTTTTATCCTTTCGGCAGGGTGAACGTAAATCTTGAGCCTTTCCCGAGCCCCTCGCTGAACGAAGAGATGCGCCCGCCGTGGGCTTCTACTATCTCCTTGGCGATGCTCAGCCCCAGGCCTACGCCGGTCTGGTATCTTGTCAGCGGATCATGCGCCTGATAGAACTTTTCAAAGATCTTTTCAAGCTGGGACGCTTCTATCCCTGTGCCGTTATCCTCTACCGAAACACTGACCTCGTTATCTTTATCGGCGGCCGAGACTGTTATATGTCCTGCGCGGGAGGAATATTTTATCGAGTTCTCGACAAGATTCAGGATGACCCTGTATAGTTTGTTGTAGTCGCCTTTGACCGGGGCCGAGGACAGAGATCCCGGTACCAGCCTGTTGACCACAAGCTCTTTTTCATCGATCTGCGGGTTTATGTCAAAAAGCACGTCTTCTATCAGCTTTGAGATGTTCACGGGGGACAACTCCAGGTGCATCTTTTTTTCCTGAGAGCTTACGGCATCAAAAAGTTCGGATATGAGTATCGCCAGCCTTTCGGAATTGTTCTTTGCTATAGTGAGGAATTTTTCCTGGTTCGGGGTCACTTCACCCACGATCCTTTTGAGGATGATCTTTATCGATTCTTTTATGGATGTAAGCGGGGTCTTAAGCTCGTGGGACATCTTGGACAGGAAATCGTTCTTTGCATCCTCTAGTTTCTTCAGCTTGACGGCGGTCTCTCTTTCTATGCCGTACATCCTGGCATTGTGTATCGCGGTCGCAGCCTGGTCGGCGAACGTGGAGAGCAGCTGCCTGTCATCCTCCGTTATGGGTTTTTTTGAGATCAGGTTGTCCACGGCGATCATCCCTATGACACTGCCGCGGGCTTTCATCGGGACCACCACGTTCTGCCCGACACCCGGGACCATGTACTTCTGCTGGCTGGGCGGAAGGGCGTTGTCCGCATCTTCAGTGAAGAAATAAGGCATCCTGCCTCTTGCTATCTTGGCAAAATTATTGTCGTTTTCATCCATGGAATATATCTGGTCCTCTATGTTCTCCTGCCTGCCCCACTTGTCTATTCCGAGGCGGCCTCTTATGACATTGTGCGGTTCATCTATCTCGAATATGCCCACTCGGTCGAAACCAAGGCCTTCCTGAACGCCTTTGACAATGAATGATAGGATCTTTTCAAGCTCTATGTCCGAAGAGATAAGCTTGTGGGCGTTATAAAGTATTTCCAGCTGCGAATACTTTCTTTTAAGTTCTGAAGATCCGTCGTTCATTTTTGCCTGGATCTCCTCATTCAGCCTGTTAACTCTTTCATATAAAGCGGCGTTTTCCATGGCTGTTTTCTGGGTTGTTTCGCACAGGCTTCTTTCCACGGAAGACAGGGATCCCGCGGCAAAGGTAGCCGCTCCCAGCATGAACAGCCTTCCGACAAAAGTATATATGTAGAAAGGCGCGCCGGCAGTTGACACTGTGGCGGCCAGGAACAGCAGTGCTGCATAGGAAAACAGGGCAAGACCGCCCTGGGGGCCGGAAAGCATGCTCGACGATATAAGCAGGAGGAAGAAAAGCGGCCATAGTTCAGAGTGTATTCCCCCCGTAAAATACACGGCAAGAGTTATAAAAGCCGAATCAACCAGGAAGGTTACGGCGCTCAACGATGTTTTATAGCGCAATTTGGCCGCGAATGTTACGGCAGTGTTGTAGGCTGCCGCCGCCAAGAGCAGTATGGATCCAGCAAAAACCGATGGCATGACCCCGCTACGCAGGTAAAAAAGGACCGATATCCAGGCAATGACGACCCATCTTGCCTTGCAAAGGAAGTTTTCCCTGACATACAACCGCTCAATAGCGGCTTCCTGCGGCAAGAGAGGAAAGTCTTTCTTTTTCATTATCGATAAGATTATAACACAGGCGGATTTCAGGTTTTCAGCCGTTCAAACACAAAGGCCAGGAGGTCGTGTTTTTTTATGGGTTTTGTCAAATGCCCGTCGCATCCCGCATCCAGCGACTTTTGCACTTCTTCCGGCATGCCGAACGCGGATATTGCTATTATCGGCGAGCGTGGGCGGCCCTGTGCCGTCTCGGCCTGCCTCATCTTTTTGGCAGTTTCGTAACCGTTGAGCACCGGGATCTTAAGGTCCATGAATATCAGGTCGTACGCGCAGTCCTCGAATTTATTCAGTGCTTTTGCTCCGTCCTCTGCCAGATCCACGGTGATCTCCGGGTATTCGGAAAAGTATTCCTTGAACAGAAAACGCAGTGTCTCCGAATCCTCGACGACCAGTATTTTTGCGGCTCTCGGGGCCTGTTTCGGCATCACTTTTGTCTGCTCGGTCTGCCCGTGATGGCTGCCGGGATCAGCTGTCACCGGTTTTATGGTAAAGAAAAATGTGCTCCCCGTGCCCGGGATGCTCTCCACCCAGATAGTGCCTCCCATAAGCTCAACCAGCTGTCTTGAAATAGTAAGGCCGAGCCCGGTACCGCTGTGCTTGTGCGTTATGCTTACCTCGCTTTGGGAGAACTTTTCAAAGATCTTTTCTGTCTGCTCCGGTGCTATGCCTATCCCGGTGTCCTGCACGGAAAAAAGGATGGCGTCCGGCACGTCTTTGCAATGTCCGGCTTTGATAGTTACGCTTCCTTCGTCGGTGAACTTGATCGCGTTGCCTATCAGGTTCACCAGGACTTCCTGCAGGCGCACGGGATCTGTGACTATCATGTCTTCCAGGCCTTCATCCGCCGAGAATGAAAGGATAAGTCCCTTTTCCCCGGCAGAATATTCCAGCATCTTGACGGTCTTAAAGAGAAGCCCTCTTAAGGAAAAAGTGCTGTTATCCAGGTTGAAGCGCTCGGATTCTATCTTGGCCATGTCAAGTATGCTGTTTATCATGCTTAGAAGGTTCTCTCCCGCGTATCTCACCGCCTGGACGCACCGCGCCTGTTTTTCATCGAGACTTGAATCGGAAAGCAGGTCTGCCGCCGCGATTATCGCTGTTATCGGGGTGCGTATGCCGTGGCTCATGTTAGATATGAAGTTGCTCTTGGCCCGGCTGGCCTGAATGGCCGTGTTTTTTTCGCGCTCTAGATCCTTATTGAGTTGGATGATCTTCTGCTCTCCTGCCCTTTTTTCCGTGCTGTCCCTTGATACGCCGAGGACTTTGGTGATCTTGCCCGTATCGTTCTTGAGCGGGATAAGCCAGGTGTCGAGCCAGAGCTCCTTATAAGGAAATTTCGTCATGTCGCTCACAAACAAGGACTCTCCTGTGCCGATTACCTTCCTGATGTTGGCCAGCTGCCGCTGGGCGACTTCCCCGGGGAATACTTCGGATAGATTTTTTCCTTTCATTCCCGCGGACGTTTTTCCGAACTGCCTTGCCCCGAATTCGTTTGCGTAGTCAATATTCCCTTCCCCGTCAACGGTAAAAATAAAATCATGGGAGCTTTCCGCCAGATCTTTGTATCTTTTCTCGCTCTTTATGATCTCCTGTTCGAAAGCCTTTCTTTGAGCGATGTCCCTGACGGCAGTAAACACGAACTCCTCTTCTCCCAGATTGATCAGCTTGGAAGCCACTTCAACAGGTATGACTGTCCCGTCCTTTTTAATGTTGACCGCTTCGCCGCAAAACTCGCCCTTGGAGCGAAGCGCCGATACTATCTCCGGAAAACTCCTCGATACTGATTCCGGGACAAGGTCCGATGTCCTCATCTTGCGGATCTCTTCCTTGGTATATCCGAGCATTCTTTCCGCCGCCTGGTTGCAGTCGATTATCTTTCCATCAAGGCTTTCGAGGTATATGGCGTCAAAAACGCTGTCCAGAAGGACCTGTAATTTCAGGCGGTCGCGGCGTGTCTTTTCAGCCGCCTTTTTTCTGTCGGTGATGTCCGTGGAAAAAGCGATGAGGCCGATCACGGACCCTTTGTTGTCCTTTACCGGGAATTTATCGGTCTGTACCCATTTTTCCCCGTGTATGGTCTCTATCTTTTCAATGATGTTCCTCTTAGGCGTCCCGGTCGAGATGACCTTCATGTCGTCGTGCCAGTACTTCTCCCCGAATTTCGGAAAAAGCTCAAAGCATGACCGGCCTTCCAGCTGTTTCTTGGTCTTGCCCACCAGGTCGGCAAATATCTTGTTCGTGCGGATGATCCTGTTCTCCCTGTCCTTGTAAAAGATCATTATCGGTGAGGCGTCGATTATCGTGGATATTTCCTGGTTCTGCCTGAACATCTCTTCGGCGTTCTTGATCTCCGACATGCACAGCTGATAAGAGACCCTTTTTAGGATTTTGTACAGTATGATCACCGCTGAAAGGCTCAGCGCGGACAAAAATATGAGCAATACGGATATCTGAGGATGCAAAAAAGCTTCCATCTGTGCTCCTTTTTTTGAGCAATATAAGTTTAGAATAAAAGGCCAAAGAAGGCAAGTTCTTTTCGTGATATAATTTTTCCATGAAGCAGACAATAACAGAAAAAATACTTGCCGCTCACTGCGGCAAAAAAGAGGTCCATCCGGGCGAGTTCATCGAGGCTGATGTCGATATAGTATTAGGCAATGACATAACCTCCCCGCCAGCCATAAAAGAGTTTGAACGTCTAGGGGATATTGGAGAGGCGCGCGGCCGCGCGCCTTTACAGGTCTTTGACAAGACCAAGATAATGCTGGTTCCGGACCATTTTACGCCTAACAAGGACATAAAATCCGCCCAGCAGGTCAAAGAAATGCGTGAGTTCGCCAAAAAATACGGCATAACCCATTTCTTTGAGCTCGGCTGTATGGGTGTCGAACATGCCCTCCTTCCTGAACAGGGTCTTGTATATCCGGGACAGCTGATAATCGGTGCCGATTCCCACACTTGCACTTACGGAGCTCTCGGAGCTTTTTCTACCGGTGTCGGCTCCACCGACATGGCCGCCGCCATGGCCACGGGAAAAGTCTGGCTGAAAGTGCCGGAACAGATGAAGTTCGTTTTCAAAGGCAAGCTCAAAAAATGGGTCAGCGGCAAGGACCTTGTTTTGTATCTCATAGGAAAGATCGGCGTAGACGGCGCCAGATACCGTACGCTGGAGATTGATATAAAACATGTAAGGGTCGGTCGCGACCGACCCCTCTCTATGGACAGCCGCCTTGCAATGGCCAACATGGCGATCGAAGCCGGCGGTAAGAACGGGATCATAGCTCCGGACGGGATAACCAGGGAGTATGTAAAAGATCATGTAAAGACGCGCGGCCGCGCGTCTCGACCTATATACTACGCGTCCGACCCAGACGCGGACTATATCTCCGTTACAGAGTATGACTGCGCCGATATCGAGCCGCAGGTCGCCTTCCCTCACCTGCCGGAGAACACCAAGCCCATCAGCAAGGTCGGCAAGGTAAAGATAGACCAGTCTTTCATAGGTTCCTGCACCAACGGCAGGATCGAAGACTTGAGAATAGCGGCAAAGATACTCAAAGGAAAGAAACGCCACTCTGATGTCAGGCTGATCATAATCCCGGCGACCCAACAGATCTGGCAGCAGGCCAATGACGAAGGACTTTTTGACATATTCATGAAAGCCGGAGCCGCGATCTCCACCCCTACCTGCGGGCCCTGCCTTGGCGGGCATATGGGGATACTTGCGGAGGGCGAAAGGGCCGTAGCTACCAGCAACAGGAATTTTGTCGGGAGAATGGGGCACCCGAAAAGCGAAGTTTACCTTTCAAATCCCGCTATAGCCGCGGCTTCCGCGGTTGCGGGCCGTCTTGCATCACCGGAGGACATATAAATGCAGGGAAAAGCGTGGAAATTCAAGGACCATGTCGATACGGACCTTATAATACCGGCCAGGTATCTGAATACTCATGACCCTGTTGAGCTGGCAAAACATTGCATGGAAGACGCTGACGCTTCTTTTGCCGGAAAAGTCTCAAAAGGCGATATCATAGTTGCCGGAGAGAATTTCGGCTGCGGATCATCCCGTGAGCATGCTCCCGTTGCGATAAAGGCCGCAGGCGTATCTGCTGTTGTTGCAAAATCCTTCGCGCGCATATTTTTCCGCAACGCCATAAATATCGGCCTCCCGATAGTAGAACTTCCGGCAACGGACGAAATAAAAGAAGGCGATACGCTGAACATCGACGTTGATAACGGTTCTCTCAAAGATATTACTACCGGAAAAACGTATAAGATCGAACCCTTTCCTCCTTTCATGAAGAACATCATCGACAAGGGCGGATTGGTGGAATACGTAAAGTCTAAAGGATAATGTAAGGGCCGGTCGCGACCAGCCCCAACGCAGTACAAAAGGAGGTTAGCAATGGCTCAAAAGACACACAAGATCGCGGTGATCGGCGGAGACGGAACGGGACCGGAAGTAGTCGCGGAAGGATTAAAAGTCCTTGAGGCCGCCGGCAAAAAATTCGGGATAAAATATGATCTCACCCATTTTGATTATGGCGGGGATAGATATCTAAAAACCGGAAAAATACTTGAGGACAGCGAGGTAGAAGGCTTGAAGAAGTTTGATGCGATATTTCTTGGCGCCATAGGCCATCCTGACGTCGCTCCCGGGATACTTGAAAAAGGCATTCTTTTAAAAGCCCGTTTCGGACTTGACCAGTATATAAACCTAAGGCCTGTAAAACTTTATGAGAACGTATGGACCCCTATTAAGGACAAAGGTCCTGAAGATATAGACTTTGTCGTGGTAAGAGAAAACACCGAAGGCCTGTATGTCGGCACAGGCGGCAACCTGAAAAAAGGCACTAAAGACGAAGTCGCCATACAGGACTCTATCAACACAAGAAAAGGCGTCGAAAGATGCATCCGCTACGCTTTTGAGCTGACAAGGAAAAGAAATAAGAAAAAACAGCTGACGCTGGTCGGCAAGACCAATGTTCTTACCTTTGCGTTCGACCTGTGGTACAGGACTTTTATGGAAGTTGCTAAAGAATACCCTGACATCAAGCCGGATTACGCCCATGTTGACGCTACATGCATGTGGTTTGTAAAGAACCCTGAGTGGTTCGATGTCATCGTGACCGACAACCTGTTCGGCGATATAATCACCGATCTTGGCGCTATGATCCAGGGTGGAATGGGAATAGCGGCAGGCGGCAACATCAATCCGGAAGGCGTCTCGATGTTCGAGCCTATCGGAGGCTCGGCTCCTAAATATACGGGAAAGAACGTTATTAATCCGCTCGCCGCTATCGGAGCGCTTCAAATGATGCTGGAGAACCTCGGAGAAGAAAAAGCGGCCAAAGCTGTTGAAAGATCTATCATGGCAGCATGCCTCAAGATGCCGAGCATGGCAGCCGGAAAAATGGGATTCTCTACCACCGAGGTCGGAGATATGGTGGCTGAGAACCTGTAGTTATCAGTAATGACCGTAGGGGCGATTCGCGAATCGCCCCTACATAAATCATCGTTTAAGGCCGGGAATTTTCCCGGCTTTTTTTATCTCCCCTCAACAACCCAAATCCAATAAATATCCCGTGAAATCCCCTCTTTTTTTTGCCGATGAATATACGGATGATTTTTTGAAGCAAAAAGGAGAAACAAAATGACCACAGCAGGAAGAGTCGGGATGTTCACGCCCGCGTCGGTCGCCAAATTCACGGGAGGAGCTCATATAAGGGCTTTCATGCCGAGAGCTCTTGAAGCTATGCCCGCAAATGTAAGATTAAAAGCCGGCGTTTTAGAAGATCCATCGATCGAACGATTCGAACCGGCCATTCGTGTTGCGAATATGACAGGAATAAACGCACACAAAGCGCTGCCCATAATCACCGATGGCTGTGTTGGAAAGCAAAACATAATTGAATTATTGAGGAATCCAGATTTTCGGAACCATACTGGCATCAGCGCAATGCGAAATAATGATTCCGCTGACAGATATCCGCATGATCAGACAATTGCTGCAAAACTTTCTAGGATCGGCGTGCCCGAAGACACGCTGGAGACGATGAATATCGCAGGCGCATTGACAAGTAACATCAGCCCTTATAATAAAATAACCATGAAAGATGCGGACGGAAACATTGCGTGGTCATCGCTGACGGCCGCATACATATCTCATATGGGTTATGAATACCCTCGCGAAGCCGGGGCGGCTATCGGAAGGATCATTCATGGAAGCGAGAATTCTTGGGCCAATGACATGTATTATGCCGGAGGGCGAAATCCATTCGTCAACAGCGTGATAGATGGATTGTTCGCAGATGACGGCATCAAAAAAGCTCAGGCAATGTCCGCGGCAGTTATGCATATGTATCCGGGAGATGAGGAAAAGCAGATCAGCTCAATGACCGAAATGGAAAAGATCGAAGGTTCGCAGCCGTTCATATTCCATGTGATGAAAAATTGGCATAACTGGCAGGGTATTGCTTATGCTCCGGAAACGTCTCCTTTCATTCAGTCCGCGATAAAGTTCGCCCGTGCGGCGGCCGGCGATGTCCGCCTTAGTCTTATGATAAAAGCCGCTCTCTCGCAAGCCGATAGTCTTTCTACGGCCATGCAAAAGAGAATGGATCGTTCATCATTTGCAAAAGCGCTGGCCCAGATCGCGGATGGATTGGGCTTGAATATGTCTGAAAAGATAAAAGTGCTGATAGATACGGCACGCATGGTCAGGCGCGACGAGGCGATATCCGAAATGGATCTCAAAGATTTCGCGGCGGAAGAATCTATTAGATATCTCTTATCACCGGGTTCTGTCTAAAATAACGGTTAAAACAGTTGTTGATTAGGACAGTTGTTCAGGCAGCCATATTTCGTTCGTAGCGCAGTGGATCCCGCCGCCTGAGCCCCACGCCCACTCGCCGAAAGGCCGGGATGTGGTCTCAACGCGTATGCCAAGGCCTCTTAACTTATTTATTGAACCGGATGCCGCTTTGTCCATAAAAACACCGCCGTCAGGAAGAGGAAGAGAGTTTGCGGGAAGCCCGTCCTCATCAGGCAGAGTATCGAATATATCGGGCCTCACCTCTTCGACTATCCTGTCCAAAAGGTCTTTGTTGTTCAGATAGTAGCTTTCAAGAGTGAACAGCGCCTTATCCCGGAAAAGATATAACAGCGCCATATCGGCATGGTCCATGGGTATCAGGATGGGCTTCTGCGCGCCTGCCAGGTCAAGCATCTCCGGAGGAAATGCGCTGCTCCAGCTATGAGGAACAACATAACTTTGGATGCCGCACAGGCTGAGCAAAAGCTCCTTGTGATCAATATCTTCTTTTATCATCCTGTCAAAAGTTTTCTGTGGTTCATTAGTTAAATCAGTTATATCAGGAGGCAGATACGAAGGGCATAAAAACGCTACCTCATCCCCGATTACACATTCCCCCCCATGTCCAACCGTTGTGTTCTTTACCGTCAATTCCTTTGCCCAATTTTTTAATCCGATGGAGTCCTGTCCGTAGTAGTCGGGATTTATTAACAGCGCCTTCCCGATCTGCGTGAAGTGGTCCCTCGGAAAAACGGTGTTCGCAAGATCGACGGGAGTATCCACAAATATATGCCGGCCTTCTTTTATTCCCGCAGTGCCTGCTTTGGGCAAGAAATCTTCGTCGACCGGTTCATACTCTTCCGGATCCGGCATCATAAGGGCCATATCATAGCCGAGTTCCGAAAGATCCTTTATCAGAGTCAGCCGAGCAGTCTCCCTGATCTCTTTAGGGTTATAAAACTGACCCATGAGCACGCTGATAAGCGCCCCGTCAGTCACCCTGAAGCTGTCCTGCATTTCAACGACCCCGTCTGGCAGAGGTCTTTTGTTCAAGACCTCTTTCATAAGGCTCATCGCGTTGTCCCTGTTGTCCGAGAGCGTCCGGGCTATCTGCGATCTTATATCGACATTATGGACTCCGTTGCGCGCAAATTCTTTTCGGATCTGCGCGGCAAAATTATGCCTGCAATATGTATTGGTCGGCGATGTGACTATGAACGGCCTGTATCCGCTTGGTATTTGTGGCATTTTATATCTCAAAATATATATCGGCATTTTTTGAGCTAAATCCCGGACAGCGCCGTTTTTTCCGCCATGCCGCATTTGGCGGTGAGAAGGCCGCTGCTGATAAACCCCTTGGACACGGTGCCGGGTCCGTACTTTGAGTTGACCTTGTCCATAGCGCGCACGGCGGCCTTGGAGTTTTCTTCGCCGCTCAGCAGGCTTATCTGGTCGCAGCCCTTTACAAGCGAAGACAGTGCCACGCCGAAAAACCTCACATGCCCGCGCGGATCGATCATCCTGAGAGCTGTATCGTATATCCTGGTCCCGTCATCAATATATTCTTCCAGCTTCTTTTGGCCGCCGCTCATGCTGTGGTCGCTGTATCTTACACAGGCGCTTACGGTAGAGCCCCTGTAGCCTCCCGCCCTTGCCCTGGCAGCCACTTTGGCGCACAGGACAAACAGAGTTTGTTTTGCCTTTTCCGGGTCGGGCTCGTCCGCGGGCAGCGTGTACGAATGGCTTATCGATTTTGGATCGGCAAGTTCCTTTAACGGGTCAACCTGAGCCGTATCTATACCCCTGCTCATCTCAAAGAGCCGCCTGCCGTACACGCTGCCGAACGATGATGTGAGCGCCTCAAGCGGAACTCTTGAAAGGCCGCCGCAGGTCTTTACTCCGATTGAGTTCAGCTTTTTCTTTGTGCGGCGGCCGATACCGCAAAGCGCGTCCACCGCGGTAAACTCCAGTATAAGCGGTATCTCTTTTTCTTCTATTGCCACCAGGCCGTCCGGCTTTTGCATGTCGCTTGCCAGCTTGGCAATGAGCTTGTTGGGACCCAACCCTACGGAACAGGTAAGATCGAACCCCTGTTTTATATCGTTTTTTATCTTCCTGCAGATCTCCGAAGCGCCGGCAAGGTCCGGGCATTCTGCGCTCAGGTCAAGAAAGGCTTCGTCTATAGAAAAGACCTCTACAAGATCTGTATATTTTTTGAATATCTTGACTATCTGCCTTGTGGTATATATATACTTGTCCATGTCGCCGGCTATTATCAAAAGACCGGGACATTTTTTCAAAGCCTCCCACGCCGGCATCCCGGTCTTTACCCCCCGGGCGCGCGCTTCGTAAGACGATGTGGCTATAACGGTGCGCTTGCCTATGCCTCCGCCCACCGCTACGGGCCTGCCTTTTAGACGCGGGTCTGCCGCCTGCTCTACTGACGCAAAGTAGGAGTTCATATCGATATGGGCAATTATTCTGTCTTTAGTTCCCACAAGGTGTTTTTATCGTCAAAGCTTATCTCAAACGTGTTGGCCCCGTCATAGACCGCAAAATGATATATCTTTGAGGCGCCGTTCCTGGTGGTCCAGCGGTAGGTGATCTTGTCTACCTTGTAGTCCCTGCCGGCGTGCCTGAATTTGACCGGAGATATCACGCCGTTCTCAAAGACGGCGGCTACTTTTATCCTGCACACGGCATCAGTACTTTCTGATCAGTCCCATCACCTTGCCCACTATCCTGAAATTGCGGCTTACCCTGATCGGCTGGTATCTGGAGTTGTAAGGTCGCAGTATCACATGGTCGCTGCGCCTGAAATATTTTTTTACCGTGGCCTCGTCGTCTATCATGGCAACTACTATATCGCCGTTGTCGGCCTGAGGCTGCGGCTTTACTATTATCATGTCCCCTTCGTTGATCCCGGCATCTATCATGCTGTCGCCTTTTACCCTTAATATGAAGCCGTCACGCATATTCCTGGCCATGTCCCAGGCAACGGGAATGGTGTCTTCTATGTTCTCAACTGCCAGTATAGGCGTACCCGCAGCCACCGCGCCCACCAGCGGCAGGTTCACGACCTTTTTCCTGCCAAGTATCTCTATGCTCCTGGCATTGGAATCCCTTTTTATATAGCCCTTTTCTTCAAGGGCCTTGAGGTGCGCGTGCACCGCCTTGGTGGACCTTATTTTGAACTGCGAGCAGATCTCCCTGATCGATGGCGCAAAACCCCTGTCTTCCACAAAGCCGGCAATGTAATCGAATATCGTCTTCTGGCGGTCGGTCAACTGTTGCATGGTACAAATTCCCCTTTCTATTGGGTAGGGACAATTCATGAATTGTCCCTACCCTGTATTGTAGTAAACATCTGTTCACCTGTCAAGTCCCGTGCAAGTTTGCCGGCGCCGGGGCCGAGCTATTTATAGAGGCACTGTATGAAACCCGAAAAACTGGCATATCTAAAATGGATAGTCGGCGAGCTGAACGAGGGGCTGGGGCTCAACTCGTTCACAAAGAACATACACTCCCCCATCTCGTTCGATGAGATACTGCCGGAAGGCTCCGGCGACATCGGACAGGTTGACAGGCTCGTGGTAGCGGCGGAGATATACCGCTGGGTAATGGGCGGCAAATGGCGACTGCTGGACCTGGAACACATAATAAGGAGGCAGCACACCGAAAAGGAGTTCGATCACAGGGAAATAAAAGAGAGCATAAAAGAGCTTATAGACGGACAGGAAATCGAAGGGCCGGATACGCTTAAAATGTGCCTCCTGCTAACTGGAATAAAAAGGGAGATAATAGACGATCCTAAATATGCCGTGCAGAAGCGGTATTTTTATACAGGCAATACCAGCAAGCTCTGGTCCTCCATCGGCTACTACGACATGCAGGATAAAAGCATCCATGTCAGCACCGGCGGCAAAAGAGGCGATAAGAAAGCGGTGTTTCCTCTGGAGGACATCATCGAAACGGCCGCGCATGAACTCGGGCATCACATATACATTTCGATCGTCTCGAAGAGATTTGCGACGCCCGCAGGGACCATTCCCAGGATAAGGAACATCCTCAAAGGCATAAAGACCTCGAAAAGCGAGACCGAGCATAAGCAATGGATAGGTTTTTACAAAAAGGACTACGGCAGTGACTGGGAAAAGAACAAAGCGCTGCAGATCATACCCAAAGACGTGTACATAAGATACGGCATCGAGAATGAGCTGTTTGCGCAGGTGATAGGCGGAAAGACCACAATATCAAAGGCAAAGAGGAAAAAACTGATAGACCTTATAAACAGCAACTGCACCGTATAAATCAAAAAGCAAGAAATTAAGTTTGGCTTCTTTATCCTATCCTGTGCACTTTTATCAGGTTTGTAGTACCGGGGACCCCTATCGGGACTCCGGCCGTTATCACGACAAGATCGCCCTTTTTTAACAATTTCTTTTCAACGACCGCTTTTTCCACAAATCCGATCATCTCATCGGTGGTCTTGCAAGCCCCAATTATTACCGGCTTTACGCCCCAGTAGAGCGAAACTCTCCTTGCGGCCTTTTCCCCGGTCACCGAAGCTATGATCGGCACGTTGGGCCTCCACTTGGAGATCATAAGCGCTGTAGAGCCCGAAGTGGTGAATGTGATTATCGCCTTCGCTTCTATGTCCTCGCAGGTGTGGACCGTTGCGTGGGACACGGCAAGAGAGATATTGCCCATGACGTCCTTCTTGTGTATGTGTGCTCTGCGCGGGCCGGAGCCTTCCATCCTTACGGCAATGCGGTCCATTATCCTGACGGATTCCTCGGGATACTGCCCGCTGGCGGTTTCTTCAGACAACATCACCGCGTCCGCCCCGTCCAGTATCGCATTGGCAACGTCGGATGATTCAGCCCTGGTGGGGCGCGGGCTGGACACCATCGATTCGAGCATCTGGCTTGCCACTATCACAGGCTTTGCGGCCTTTGCGCATTTCCTGATGATCTCTTTTTGGACCACGGGAACTTCTTCAGGAGGGAGCTCTACCCCCATATCGCCTCTTGCTATCATCACTGCATCGGATATATTAATTATCTCGTCTATGTTCCTGATAGCTTCCGAATTCTCCACCTTGGCTATGACCGGAATGTTCCCGCCGTTATCGCGGATGCATTTTTTTGCTTCAAGGATATCGGCCTGGCCTTTTACGAAAGAAAGGGCCACGTAGTCGGCCTCCACGGTCACGGCCACCTTTATGTCTTCCCTGTCCTTTTCGGTAAGGGCTTTTTTGAATATGGAAACCCCCGGGATATTTATGCCCTTGTGCTCCCCGAGCATGCCGCCGGTGTGCACCGTACAGTATATTTCGGTACCGGCTATGTTCTTGACCCTCAGGTCTATCAGGCCGTTATCCACCAGGATCTTCTGTCCCGGCTTTAATTTTTCAGGAAGAGCAGCATAATCTGTGGAGACCCTGGTCTCGTCGCCTTCTATCTGCTTGGAAGTTATTATGAACTCGCCGCCGTCCTTTATAAGCACCGGACCGTTCTTGAGCTTTCCGGTCCTTATGCGCGGTCCCTGAAGGTCGAGAAGCACTGCTATACCGCCACCCAGCCCTCTTATCGTCTTTACAACCTCAATTGCACCCTTTTCATCCTCATGGGACATGTTTATGCGGAAAATATCGGCGCCGGCCTTGATCAGCGAGGATATTTTGCCCTTGCTCATAGATGCCGGTCCCAGCGTGGCTATTATTTTTGTCTTGCTCATGTCAACAATATTATAACATGTGTATTGCCGGTGCAAATATCCCCAGAATTTGCTAAACTTAAAACAGGAGGATCAACAAATGCGCAAACCGATCGCAGCAGGCAACTGGAAGATGTTCAAGACCGCTAAAGAGGCTTCAAAAATGATATCCGAGCTCAAAGAGCTGGTAAAGGGCGTAAGCGACCGGGAAGTAGTGATCTGTCCCCCTTTTACCGCTCTTGAATCGGCTGTGAACGCGGCCAAGGGTTCGAACGTAAAGATAGGCGCCCAGAACCTCTATTGGGAGGAAAAAGGCGCTTTTACCGGAGAGATCGCTCCGGGAATGATCAAGGACCTGGGATGTGAATATGTAATAATCGGACATTCCGAAAGAAGACAGTATTTCGGAGAAACGGATGCTACCGTGAACAAAAGGACATTTTCCGCGCTAAAAGCCGGTTTAAAACCCATAATCTGTGTCGGCGAGACGCTTCAGGAAAGAGAGTCCGAAAAGACCTTTTCGGTGATCGAGACCCAGATAAAAGGCGGGCTCAAGGGCCTTTCAGAGGAGCAGATGAAAGACTGCGTCATCGCGTACGAGCCTGTCTGGGCTATCGGAACAGGCAAGACCGCTTCAAAGGAACAGGCCCAGGAAGTACATGCGTTTATCAGGAAATTGCTTTCCGATCTTTTTGGCAAGGACACTGCGGATGCTGCAAGGATACTGTACGGCGGCAGCGTTAAGCCGGACAACGTGAAGGACTTGATGTCCCAGCCGGACATAGACGGAGGGCTGGTAGGCGGAGCAAGCCTGGAAGCGGAGCCATTCTCTAAGATCGTAAAATATTGACCCGAAAGGAGCTAAGATGAGCGCAGCAGTTATCGGAGAATTGATGCAGGAAAGCCTAAAAAACAACAAGGTCGACATTGTCCCGGTGCTCAAGGATATATCTTCCGTGGACCTTGTACCCGGGAAGGAATTTCCCGTTGTTCCCATGGCAAAGAAAGAACTCTCCGAAATAGCTTCCAATCCGCTCATCGAGTTCAAAAACAATTCTTCCGGCGGCAGCAAAAGGCCCCTTAAAGTAGGGATCCTGTTCTCCGGAGGTCCGGCTTCCGGCGGTCACAATGTCGCGGTCGGCCTCTTTGACGCGCTAAAAGAAATAGACCCCAAAAGCGAGGTCGTCGGATTCATGAACGGCCCCGACGGGCTTCTCAAGGGTGATGCCAAGGTCCTTACAAAAGAAGACATCGACAGCGTCAGGAACCAGGGAGGATTCTATCTTCTGGGCACCTCCAGGACCAAGTTCGAAAAAGAGTCGGACATGGCAAAATGTTCCGAAACCATTAAGAAGCTCGGGCTCGACGGTCTGCTCATAGCCGGCGGTGACGATTCAAATACCAATGCGGCTCATCTTGCAAACCACCTGAAAAAAGACGGTTCCAAGGCGGTAGTCGTAGGCATCCCAAAGACCATAGACGGTGATCTGGCGTACGTCCCATATCTCCAAACGTCTTTCGGGTTCTATACGGCGGCCAGGACCTACGCGGAGATGGTCGGCAACATCTGCAGAGACCTCCCGTCCAGCCGCAAGATATGGCATTTTGTAAAGCTGATGGGCCGCTCCGCCAGCTGGATCACGCTTGAGACCGCATTCCAGACAAGGCCAAACATAGCTCTCATCGGCGAAGAGATACAGGCAAACAACATGAAGCTGTCCCAGGTAATTGATCACATCTGCATGGTGATAGCCAAAAGGCACCTTGCCGGCAAAAAATACGGGATAGTGCTCATTCCGGAAGGCATCGTAGAGTTCATCCCCGAGATCAAAAAGCTCATCCACGACATCAACAAGGCGATCGTCAAGCTGGGCAACGAGAATTTCATGTCCATGCACATAATCGAGCGCAGGGAAAAGATGCTTGTAGAGCTGGACCAGGAAAATGAAAGGGTCTTTATCAGCCTGCCCAGGGAATTCCAGAACGGGCTTTTGTCAGGGCTTGATCCGCATGGCAACGTGCAGGTATCGCAGATAGTCTCCGACATGCTCATCATGGAGCTCTGCAGGGAAAAGCTCTCAAAGGACGGCGTGGAAGTGGACGGAAAGAACATAAAGATCAAGCTTACGACCCAAAATCATTTTTACGGTTATGACGGCAGGTGCGGATATCCGACATGGTTTGACGCTACCTATACTTACAATCTCGGACGCGCGGCCGCGGCTCTGGTGGCACACGGCAAGACCGGCTACATGGTCAGCCTTAATTCCGTAGAGAAGAACGTGGACAAATGGAATGCGCTGGCTATTCCTATCGCGGGAATGATGAACTGCGAGCACAGGAAAGGCAGGGACTGCCTGGTCATATCAAAGTATCTTGTGAGCCTGGAAAGCAAGGCATACAAAGAATTTGCCAAGAACCGCGGCAAGTGGGAGCTGGAAGACGCATATCTATGTCCCGGACCGGTCCAGTACTGGGGCCCGGACGAGCTGGTCAAGGCAAAAGCGGAGACTATGTCGCTTAACGCCTGATCTTCAGGCAGAGTTTCTATCAATTAAGGAAAAAAACATGCCGGGAACGGTTTTTTTTAACATTTCGATCGTCCTCATATAGTATTCCGGCGCCCGCTTCCATGATATATTTCCGTTATGTGAGCATTGCTCGTTGGTATATCCTTGGGGATAGAGGTCAATTTCTCCATGATCTTTTGTCTCGGCATAGAAATGCAACGGATCGCCGTTTTCCAAAATTGCTGAAAGATGAGCTTCTTTTCCCAGGCGTCTCATTGTCCAGACAAGTGCAGATGAATATTCCAGGCATTTTGCATTGGGATAATGGGTGCTTACGACGTTTATGACATGCGCCTTTACCCGGCTAATATCCAATGGCCTGGCAAATCGAGGCAACCCGGATATAGAGCGGTTTCCGACTGGTGATATTCTCATAATTATTAATCGCAAGATATGCGAGAAAATTTCAAGCCGTGAGGACTATCGTCAGCTTCCAAGCAAAGATATGAATCTCTGTTCCGAAAGGATCTTGACCCCGAGTTTTTCGGCCTTGTCATACTTAGATCCGGGCTCTGCCCCCGCGACCACATAATCGGTGCTTTTGCTGACGGACGAAGCGGCCTTTCCGCCAAGGGATCTGACAAGCTGTTCCGCCTCTTCCCTCGACATCTCCGTCAAAGCCCCCGTGAACACAAATGTCTTGCCTGCGAGTCTGCCAGTCGACGGTCGACGGTCGACTGTCGACTGTAAAGTTACGCCGGCTTTTCTCAGCCTTTCGATAAGGTGACGATTAGGCTTGTCCTTGAAATATGCGGTTACGGAAGCCGCGATCTTCGGCCCTATCCCTTCTATTGCGGTAAGGGAATCATCACTCGCTTTAATAATTGCGTCTATATCGCCAAAGCTCTCCGCCAAAAGCTCGGCCGCGCGGCGGCCCACGTTTGGTATTCCAAGCGCAAACATCACCCTGTCCAGGCCTCTTGTCTTGCTCGCTTCTATTGCGGCCAAAATGTTATCCGCGCTCTTATCCGCCTTCCTTTCGAGCTTAAGTATGCCGCTCTTATCCAGGTAGTAGATGCCGGAAAGATCTTTCACCAGCCCGCTTTCAACAAGTTCATCTGCAAGAGCTTCCCCTATTCCTTCTATGTCCATCGCCTGGCGGCTTGCAAAGTGCCTGACAGATTCTTTTAATTTGGCCGGGCAGGAAGAATTGATGCATCTGATCGCCGCTTCCCCTTCCTCCCTGTAAACATCACCCCTGCAAACGGGACAGTGCTTCGGCATATGGAAGGTCTTAGCGCTTTCATCACGTTTTTCCCTGAGTACTTTAACCACCTGGGGAATAACATCCCCAGCCCGCTGTACTATCACGTGGTCCCCGATCCTTATGTCCTTTCGGGTTATTTCGTCCTCATTGTGAAGAGTGGAGTTCTTAACAATTACTCCTCCCAGCCTGACCGGCTTTAGATGAGCGACCGGAGTAAGCGTGCCTGTGCGGCCCACCTGCACGGATATGGATTCTATGACGGTTTCTTTCTGCTGGGGCGGAAATTTATAGGCTATCGCCCACCTGGGGCTTTTCATCGTTGCTCCAAGCTTTTTCTGTGCCGCAAGATCGTTGACCTTCACTACGATCCCGTCTATCTCGTAGTCAAGCTTATCGCGTTTTTCTTCGAACTCCTCGCAAAAGTCAGTCACAGCCTTCAGCCCCCTGCAGACCCTGACATTGGGATTCATCTTGAATCCAAGGTCTTTCAGGATTTCTATAATATCTTTTTGGGATTTGGGATTTAGGATTTGGGATTTCCCTAACACCGCTCCATAGCAAAACATGCTCAATGGCCTTGTTGCCGTAATGCCCGGATCAAGCTGCCTAAGAGACCCTGCCGCTGCGTTCCTGGGATTGGCAAACAGAGGCTCTCCGTCTTTTTCTCTCTCCTCATTCAGCTTATAAAATTCCTTTAGCGGCAGATAAACCTCCCCTCTTACTTCAATTGATACATTTTCATCCAGCCTCAGAGGGATTGCTTTAATTGTGCGGAGGTTTTCGGTGATATCCTCGCCATGCATCCCGTCACCGCGCGTGGAGCCTTTGACAAAAAGGCCTTTTTCGTAAATAAGCGAGACAGCGAGCCCGTCTATCTTCAGCTCGCAAACATATTCGATATCGCCTGTCTCCTGCAGTGCTTTGCGCATCCTTTCATCAAACTCCCACAGCTCGTCCACATTGAGCGCGTTGTCCAGGCTCAGCAGCGGGATCTTGTGGGTTACCTCCGCGAATTTTTCCAGAGGTCTCCCTCCTACCCTTTGAGTAGGCGAATCAGGGGTTATCAGGTCAGGGTTGTCTTTTTCAATGACCTCAAGTTTTCGCATGAGCAGATCATATTCACGGTCGCTTATGGAAGGCTTATCGAGAACGTAGTACAGATGATCGTGCCTGCGGATCTCTTTTTTTAATTTTTCTACTTCTTGTTTAATATTCATGAATTGTCCGCAACCTTTGACGGGCGGTTCGTGAACCCTGCCTGCCGACAGGCAGGGCGCCCCTACATCCTTTATACTTTGATCATTATCTTATCCAGCTGTCCACTATTATACAATGCCGCTATCTCCTCAAGCGTATGACTGTTCTCTATCCGGAACTCACCGCTCTTTGTCCTTATCAATTGCGATTCATAAGCTCCCGTGCCCAGCTTTGCGCCTATATCCTCACAAAGCGTACGGATATACGTTCCTTTGGAACAGGCTACTCTTATCCAGGCCTTAGGGTTAGCACCGTCTTCAAAGGACATCAGCTCAATATCATTGACCTGGACCTTCCTAGGAGGCCTCTCTACGGTGATGCCCTGCCTGGCAAGGTCGTACAGCCTTTGCCCTTTGTGATGGAGGGCGGACACCATCGGAGGAACCTGCTCGATTTCCCCTATGAATGGCCTGATCGCTTCTTCCAGGTCTTTCCTTTTGACGCATACAGGGTTATTTGTCAGCACCGCGCCGTCGCTGTCGCCGGAATCCGTCGTGATACCGAAGATCATCTCGGCTTCATAGACTTTGTTCGTGTTCATGAAAGACGAGGCCTTTTTGCACGCTTTGTCCAGGCATACGATAAGGACGCCGGTGGCCGAGGGGTCGAGTGTGCCGGCATGGCCGACTTTTTTTATCTTGGTGAGTTTTCTGATCCTGTCTACGACCCCGAAAGAGGAGATCCCTTTGGGCTTGTTGACAACTATAACTGCGTCCATTTATCTTCAATCGTCTTGATGAGCCTGTCCTTGGCGGCTTCAAGGGGTCCGTCCATAACAATACCGGATGCTTTTGAATGCCCTCCCCCTCCCAATTCCTTGGCTACCATCTGTACGTTCCGTTGTTTGGACCTTAGGTTTATCTTGACCTTCCCGTCAGGCATCTCTTTGAGGAACGCCGCCACATCAACGCCCTTGAGGGCCCTCAGGTGGTCGGCTATCGAGCTCATCTCTTCATCTATCGCCCCGGCAGCGTTTATCTCGCTCCTAAAAAGCCAGGTATAAGCCGCTTGGCCGCCCATGATCAATTCAATTTTCTCCAGCGCTTTGCCCAGTATCTTGATCTCCGAGCCGGTCTTTGACTCGTATATCTTGATGCTGATATCATGCGGGTCCGCGCCCGCTTCCACAAGCTCTGCGGCTATCTTCAGCACCCTTGCCGTGCAATTGGAGTACCTGAAATTGCCCGTATCGGTCACTATGGCGCTGTAGATCGCGCTGGCCATATCCTTGTCCATGGCGAACTTCATCTTTTTTGTCAGGTCGTAGATGAGCTCTCCGGTTGAGGACCGGGCTTTTACAAAGTTGATATCGCCGAACTTCGTATTGTCGGCATGGTGGTCAATATTGACCACAAGTCCGCACATTTTTTCCAGCTCTTCATATCCGGGGATCCTTTTCGAGTCCGCACAGTCAAGCGCTATCAAAACGTCGTATTGCCGGTCTTTATCGATCTGTGATCTTATATCGCCGCTGTATTTCAGAAAACTGTAGACATCGGGGACCTTGTTCGAGCAGTACAGGTCGAACTTCTTGCCGAGCTTTTCGAGCATAGAGCACAGCGCGCTGGCCGACCCTATGGTGTCGCCGTCCGGGTCAACGTGCATGCATACAAGAAAACTGCCGCCGTTATTTATCGCTTTTACTATTTTTTCCATTGTTCTTGCTCATCAGGTTCCACAGGCGGCTGGCTTTTTCAAGCGATTCGTCATATACGAACCGCAGCTTCGGCACTATCCTCAGCGGGAGCTTGTCGCCCAGTATGCCTTTTACAAATCCCGTGGCGCGCTCAAGGGCTTCCATGGAGGATTTTTTTTGTTCTTCTTCGCCGAGGACGCTGACATAGACCAGCGCATTTTCCAGGTCGGGAGATACCGATACCTTTGTGATGGTGACGAACCCGAGGCCGGGATCATCCAGGTCTTTGGTCAGTATGCCGCTCACGATCTTCTTTATCTGTTCAGCTACTCGTTCAGCCCTTGACATGCTTTCTCTTTACCCGCATTTCAAATTGTTCTATCACATCGTCTACGCGGAGGCCGTCAAAATTGGAGATAGTGATGCCGCACTCCATGCCTGATGCGACCTCTTTTACGTCATCCTTGAACCTTTTCAGAGTCGCTATAGCTCCTTCGGCAGTCTTTTCTTTGTCGCGCAGCACCCTTGCTTTGGAGCCCCTCATCATCTTGCCGTCCAGTACCATGCACCCGGCAATGGTGCCGACCTTGGAATACTTAAACAGCTGCCTGACCTGGGCATGCCCCGTGACTATTTCTTCATATTCCGGTTCGAGCATGCCTTCAAGCGCCATCTTAATATCATCTATGACCTCATATATTATCGAGTAAAGCCGGACATCCACGCCTTCGGTTTCGGCGAGAGCCTTAGTGTCGCCTTCGTAATCTACATTGAATCCTACTATTATCGCTTCGGAAGCTTTTGACAGCATTATATCGCCCTGGGTTATATTCCCCGTGCTGTTCCTGATAATATTGGTCTTCATATTGCCGGCAGAAAGCTCTTCCAGTGATGTTACCAGCGCTTCCTGGGAGCCGTGGACATCGGCTTTGATTATCAGGTTAAGGCCTTTTATCTCATCCCCTGACTTGACCTTTTGAGAGAAATCTTCAAGCGATACCACCTTGCCCCTCGTCTTGCTCAGGTCCAGGCTCTGCAAATTCTTTTCCGCTATGGCGCGGGCTTCTTTTTCGCTGACCACCACTTTAAAAACGTCACCGGCCTGGGGCACAGAGGAAATTCCCAGTATCTTTATCGGAAATGCGGGCCCGGCTTTTGAGACCCTTTTGCCTTTGTCGTTTATCAGAGCCCTGATCTTGCCGCTTGTACCGCCGGAATAAAAAGCATCCCCTACTCTCAAGGTGCCCTCCTGGACTATTACCGTAGCTACCGGCCCCATGGACTTGTCCATATAAGACTCGATTATCACGCCCGCAGCCGGGCAGGACGGGTTTGCTTTAAGCTCCTGCATGTCGGCTATCAGCAATATCATCTCAAGCAGAGATTCTATCCCTGTACCCTTGAGCGCGGAAACTCCTACAGTCACGGTGCTGCCGCCCCACTCTTCGGGCGTCAGATCATACTCTGTGAGCTGCTGCTTTACTTTGTCCGGAGAGGCATCCGGCTTGTCTATCTTGTTTATGGCAACTATGATCGGTACTTTTGACGCCTTGGCGTGGTCGATCGCTTCTTTTGTCTGGGGCATTATTCCGTCATCGGCCGCCACCACAAGGACCACAATATCCGTAACGTTGGCTCCCCTAGCGCGCAGAGCGGTAAAAGCTTCGTGGCCGGGAGTGTCAAGGAAAGTGATCTGCCGACCGTTTATCATCACCTGATAGGCGCCTATATGCTGTGTTATGCCGCCAGACTCGGTATCTATGACATTGGTCTTCCTGATAGCATCCAAAAGCTTAGTTTTCCCGTGGTCTACGTGGCCCATCACCGTAACTATGGGAGGGCGTGTTGCCAGCTTGGACTGGTCCACGCTCCTGCAGGCATCGATCTTTTCCGAAGTCTTTTCCTCATATACCAGGTCTATATTGAACTTTGAGGCGGCTTTCATCGCTATCTCGAATGTGATCCTCTGGTTTATAGTCGCAAGTATCCCCTCCATCAGCAGGTGCTTTATCAGGTCTGCCGGCTTGACCTCCAGCAGAGCTGCGAGATCTTTAACGTTTATTTCTTTTTCGCTAAGGGATATTGTCTTGTTTAAGGGTGCCGCCGGCTTTGGCAATGCTTCGGGCTCCGCCGGTTTTTCCTGTTCTACTTGTACCGGTTGTTCTATGGGTTCTGTTTTTGCGGTCTCCGGGACCGCTACAGGTTCCTGAGGAACAGGGGTCGATCTTGGTTTTTCAACGGGAGGAGCTGTCTCAGTCTTTTTATCCGGGCTCTTGTCCTTTTGTTTTCCGGACCTTATAAGCTCTGTTACTAGCCTGGCAGATTCTTCTTCTATTGAGGATGCTTTGGTCTTAGCGGGGACCCCCAGGTCCTTTAATATCGCAAGGAGTTCTTTCGGATCGGTCTTCAGCTCTTTGGAAAGAGCTTCAACCTTTATCTTTTTCGGAGCTGGTTTCTTTTTTACCGGCATTTTGTTCCTCTCCGCCTTTTTCGGCGTCGCCGTCCGCGGCCTGCGGCTTTTCCGTGTCGCTCTTTATGTCGATTTTCCACCCTGTAAGCTTGGAGGCAAGCCTCACGTTCTGGCCTTCTTTACCTATGGCCAGCGATAGCTGGCTGTCCGGAACAGTTACCCGTGCCGTCTGTACTTCCTGCTCAAGCTCTATTTTAACAGGTTTTGCCGGGCTCAGAGCATTGGCTATGTAAGCTTTGGGATCTGCTTTCCATTCTATGATATCTATTCTTTCATTGCCCATTTCCCGGACAATATTCTGTATCCTGGCGCCCATATGACCGACGCAGGTCCCCACCACGCTCACGTTGGATTCCTTTGATTCTATCGCGATCTTTGTCCTGCGGCCGGCCTCGCGCACTACGTTCTTGATCTCAAGCGTGCCTTCGGCTATTTCAGGTATCTCAAGCTCGAAAAGCTTTTTGACAAGACCGGGATTGGTCCTTGATATGATTATCTGTGGTCCTTTTGAGGACCTCGAGACCTCCACGACATATACTTTTACCCTGTCTTTGGGACGTAGAGGCTCCGAAGGCTCGACTTCTGAAAATGGGAGCAAAGTCTCCACCCGGCCCAGATTGACCAGATATCCGTTGTATTCTTTCTGCTGGATCGTTCCGGTGACTATCTCTCCCTGTTTTTTGGTGAACTCATCAAAAGAAAGCTCTTTTTCGGCTTCCCTTATGCGCTGCATTATGACCTGTTTGGCAGTTTGTGCGGCCAGACGGCCGAAATCCTTGGGAGTGACATCCTTGATCACCTGGCCGCCAATTTCCGCATCCTTGTCAAGTTTTTTCGCATCTTCAAGGGATATTTCGGTTTCCGGGTCTGATATCTCCCCAACAACGTTCATTGCGGCAAATACCTTGACATTGCCTTCGTCATCTATCTTTATGCTGAGATTTTCTCCCGTACCGGATATCTTCTTGCGGCTTGCCGAAAGCAAAGCAGCTTCGACCGCGGACACCAGCATCTCTTTGGGTATCCCTCGCTCGTTCTGTATCACGGTAAGCATTGTTTTGAAACCTTCTATCTTCATATACCAAAAATCCCCTTTATAAAACAAAAAGTGGGAAACTCCCACTGTTTTAGCGGCCTGATTCAGATATTTTAATGATACCACATACCCTTCGGGTTGGCAAGGGACAAAAAAGCAGGGGGCGGTCGCCGCGGCGACCGCCCCTGCAAGAATGACAAACGGGAACTTCTACATCATATCCCCGTATCCGCCTCCCATCCCGCCCATGCCTCCAGGCATAGCCGGAGCGGCTTTTTCCCTTTCGGGCTTTTCCGCTATAAGCGCTTCCGTGGTAAGCAGCATGCTAGAGATGCTGGCAGCATTCTGCAACGCCGACCTGGTCACTTTGAGAGGATCAACAATTCCCGCCTTTATCATGTCCGTGAATTCAAAGGTCTGGGCGTTGAAACCGAAGCTGGAATCCTTGCTGTTCTTGATCTTTTCTATGACGACCGAGCCTTCCCAGCCGGCATTGTCCGCTATCTGCTTGAGAGGTTCTTCGAGCGCCTTCCTTACTATGGCGACACCGATCTTTTCGTCGCCTTCGGTCTTTTCCTCAAGCTTTGCGACATCGTCTATCGCATGTATCAAAGCCGCGCCGCCTCCGGCGATGATCCCCTCTTCGACAGCGGCCCTGGTGGCAGAAAGAGCATCTTCGATCC
>Ga0209096_1000982_pt1 | contig 33912 bp, 34 predicted proteins | sample AD_UKC034_MetaG_FD_184407 | JGI IMG/M metagenome (GOLD analysis project Ga0209096, IMG submission 184407) | Active sludge microbial communities of municipal wastewater-treating anaerobic digesters from USA - AD_UKC034_MetaG (SPAdes) (version 2) | ecosystem: Engineered > Bioreactor > Anaerobic >...
TCATAAGCCCGAATGAATCCCACGGATGCGAAGCAATCTCAGGAGAGATTGCTGAGCGATTATCCGATGGGACACATAATAAATCTGCGCCTGTAGCTCATTTGGATAGAGCAGCAGTTTCCTAAACTGCTTGTGGCTGGTTCGATCCCAGCCAGGCGCATAAAATTCTCACGAGACCATCCGCATATGATCAACCTCCATTCCCATACGCTCCACAGCGACGGATGTCTCCTGCCTTCAGAGCTCGCTGTCCGTTACGCGGCAGCCGGCTACAAGACCCTGGCTATCACCGACCATGTGGACGCCAGCAATATCGAAGCGGTGGTGCGGTCGGTCATCTCGTTCTGCGATGCATGGCCTGCGAACGCTGCGATCACGGTCCTGCCCGGAGTCGAGCTGACCCATCTGCCTCTTGAACAGTTCAAGCCGCTTGCGAAATACGCCCGCCGCCGCGGCATCAGGATCATTGTGGCGCACGGCGAGACGATTGTCGAGCCGGTCATTCCCGGCACCAACCGCGCGGCGCTCGAAGCAGATATCGACATTCTCGCTCACCCCGGGCGTATCTCCGATAGCGATTGCCTGTTTGCAAAGAAACGCGGCGTTTTCCTTGAGGTCACGAGCCGCCATGGCCATTGCCGGACCAACCCGCTGGTCGTACGAAAAGCGCTCAAATTCGGATGCAGGCTCGTGCTTGACCACGACAGCCATGATCCGGCCGATATCATAACGCCTGCGCAAACAAGAGCAGTGGGCATTCGCGCAGGGTTGACGTCAAAACAGATCGATGCGATATATAAGGGTCTGACCCCTTTTAAACGGAGGACACGATGAGATCGAAATTGGTATATGCTGCGGCAGCGTTGTTTCTGGCATCATCGATAGCAGGGTGCGCGTCTTTTCCTTCCGGCAATCCTGACAGGACCCTTGAGCCGACAGCAGCGCTTCGTTTTTCCGATATCCCTGTGCCTGCGGGGTTCAAGCTCATCCCTGAGCAGTCGTATTCATTTGAAAATGCCGGGGTGCGGGTCGCGCTCATGAAATACAAGGGCAGAGGCACGCTTGACCAGGTTTTAAACTTTTACAAAGAGCACATGCCGCTTTCCAAATGGACGCTCCTTAATATATCCGAATACGGCCAGCGCCTGCTGAATTTCGAGCGGGAAAACGAGACCTGTATCATTACCATGGAGTCGAAGTTCACCGGCACGTTGATAACCGTTTCCCTGGGCCCGAAAGCAGCGGCAAGCCGCACCAGGAAATACACTGACGAGCCGTTGAAATAGGCAGGATGAGGGGGCGAATCAAGTGAAAACGCTCTCATGGATGTTTATTTTTGGCAACTTTTGAAAAATTCCTCTTATAACTAATTGCTGTTCATCGAGTTACAAAACCAAAAAAAAGCTTGACAATACAAGCCTATAGTGATATAAAAGCCGTAATAGGTTTATACCACTGGAGATGACTTCAATAACAGCGAGAAGGGAGGTGAAGACCGAACTAAGCTCAGAGTCAACTTAAATCCAGTGATATAATTATAGAGAAATAATTCTAGGATGAAGAAACAATAAACCTAGTTGAGCATATTCTGGTATCTTAAAAGGAGGAGTAACACATGAGTAGAAAATTAATAGTGCTTATGGTCTTCGCGCTCGTGCTCGCATTTTCATGCAGCGCGTTCGCAGAAGTCCAGAACGTGAAAGTCGGCGGAGACACCAGCATATGGGCCTTTGACCGCAGCACGTTCAATTTCGCCAATGTCAAGGATGGCACTGACAAGAAGGTCCAGGGCAACGGATTAGCGCAGATCGTGAACCTCAAGATCGCTGCTGATCTGACCGATGCCGTAAGCGCCAATCTCGTGTTCAGGAATGAGCGGATCTGGGGAGCAACTACCAGAAACGGCGGCAGCGGTTCAGCAGGCGACCTCGATGTGTACATGGCAGCAGGCTATGTCACGTTGAAGGAAATGTTCGGACAGCCGTTCACGCTCAAAGCCGGAAGCTTCGGCCTCAAGCTCGGCTCTGGCCTCTTGGTCGGCGATGCCGATACCAACAGAGTCACCTCTGGTCCTTTCAACTACGAGTTGGCTGATCTTTCACCCCGCAAGGCCTTTACCGGCTTTGTCGGTATCATGGACCTGAAACCCATCGTTATCACCGGTGCTGCTTTAAAAGTTACCGAAGGCACGGTTACGGTCAATAACGACGATGTGAACGCATATGCGATCAATGTCGGCTATGATTTGAATGAGATCGACTTGAATGGCATTGGCGAAGCGTACTGGGTTGAAAGAAGAGCGCACCGGACTCCGGTTGACAACTTCGGTGTCCGCATTCAGGCTTCACCCATCGAGAACTTCAATGCTGGCGCTGAGTTCTGCTATCAGAGATCCAAGATAGCGATCACCACAGCGACAAACTGCCAGGATGAAGCAACTCGCGCCAAAGGCGACAGCAATACCGCGATCCTTTTGAATGCGGGTATGACCATGCCGGACGTGGTGCTTGCGCCTTCGATCTCGGTCGATTTCGCGAGATTGAGCAAGAACTGGCATCCGATGATGGAAGATATGACGCCTGCTGACATCGCGAACGTCATATTCCCGAACACCAACGTGCAGTGCTGGGGTGCGACACTGGCTGCAAAGCCTATGACCGATGTTGCCGCATCATTGAGGTTCGCTACGTTCCGTTCGGTCAAGCAGATCAACGCGTTCAGCAACAACTGGAATGCCGCGTACGACATCGACGGCAACCAGAGGCATCTGGGCGATGAGCTCGACCTGCACCTTACCTATGACTATACTGAAGATGTTCAGTTCGGTCTGATGGGCGGTATTTTCTCGCCTGGCAAGGCGTTCGGTCCTGCAAGCCGCAAGGATGCAACGCAGGTCATCGGTTCTATGAAGGTCACATTCTAATCATAGTTCCAATGTAAGCAACAGCCCCTGGGAGAGAAATCTCCCAGGGGTTTTTTAATCCCTCATGATCCGGATCGTTAAACTTCAGGCTGTGCATGCTCTATCTTGCCCTCATATATCATAACCATCAGCCCTATTATAAGAACCTCCTGACCGGGGAGACCGACGTGCCCTGGGTTCGCCTGCACGGCACCAAGGATTATCTGGACATGGTGCTCATGCTCGAGAAGTTCCCCGACGTTAAGGCCACGTTCAATCTCGTGCCGTCTCTGGTCGAGCAGATAGAGGATTACCAGAACAAGCAGGTCATCGATAAATTCCTCGACCTATCATACAAGCCCGTGGCGCAGTTGACCCATGACGAGCGCACGTACGTCGTGGACAACTTTTTCATGATCAACCGCGACAAGGTCATCGCGTTCCACCCGCGGTATTACGAGCTTTCTTTCAAGGCGCTGGGCAAAAAACAATTTACGGATCAGGACATCCTGGATCTGCAGGTATGGTTCAACCTCGCGTGGATAGACCCCTATTTCAGAGAAAAGATGCCCCAGTTGCAGGCTGCGGTGAATAAAGGCAGGTTCTTCAGCGAGGAGGACAAGCGGGCGGTCCTTGACGCGCATCTGCAGATCCTTGCCGATATCCTGCCCGGATATAAGGCATTCATGGACTCCAAGCAGATCGAGGTGATCCTGAGCCCGTATTATCATCCGATCCTGCCGTTGTTATACAACACGAATCTGGCAAAAGAGGCGAATCCCAAGAGCACGGTGCCTGCGGTCGGCTTTGCGTTCCCCCAGGATGCAAAGGCGCAGATCGCTTCAGGCGTTGCGCAGTATATAGGAAGGTTCAACCGCCAGCCGCTGGGCATGTGGCCGTCTGAGGAATCCGTGTGCGAGCACATCGTGCCGTATTTCATCGAATCCGGCATCAGGTGGATCGTGACCGACGAGGCGATCCTGTTCAAATCCCTGCGCAAGAAACGCAATGCAAGACTTTTGTATCAGCCGCATATGCTCAAAAGAGAAGAGGGTAACCTGCAGGTCATATTCCGCGACCGCAACCTGTCTGACCTTATCGGGTTCACCTATCCGCAGTGGAACGCGGCGGATGCGGTCAACGATTTTATGTACCACCTTGAGAACATATCAAAGGCGTTCAAGAACAAGGATGCCCTGGTGACGATCGCTCTGGACGGAGAAAATGCCTGGGAATATTATCGCAACGACGGCCATGAGTTCCTGGAATTGCTGTACGGCCGCCTGTCCGAAGCGAAATTCCTCAAGACCGTGACGCCGGGCGAGTATTTGCAGGAGTTCCCTGCCAAGGCCCAGATCAAGCGGCTTGCAGCCGGTTCGTGGATATACGGCGAGTTCTCGAAGTGGATCAATAATCCGTATAAGAATAAGGGCTGGGAATACCTCGCGCTCGCGCGCCAGGAACTGCAGAAGATGATCGATAACGGCGAGCCTGTGTCTGACAAAGCCTGGAAGCAGATGTATATCGCAGAGGGCAGCGACTGGTACTGGTGGTTCGGCGAAGACTATCCCGGCTACTTCGACCGCCTGTACCGCATGCACATGTCCAACTTCTACACCCTCATCAACAAACCCATCCCCGACTACCTTAATCATCCGATCAAGCCCTAAAAGGCTAAAAACGAGGCTAAAAACGGGGTCAGAATTATTTATTTGCCAAGAACCATGGGGACGGTTCTCTTCGAGAACCGTCCCCATGATTTTCCCGCAAATAAATAATTCTGACCCCGTTTTTAGCCCTTTTTCAGCAACCATATATTTTGTATCCCATACCCCTGACTAAACAATATATAGCGCTATTTTTCGCATTTAACCGCTTGACATGACATGCGATTTATGCTATAAAAATAACTAATGGAAAAGAAAGATATTTACGAACATCTCGCAAAGATCTACCTCGAGAACGCACCGGCGTATAAAGGCGCCAAACCAAAAGCAGAAGACTACAAGATCTACATCTTTGTCGGCATTGCGGTCGTCATCGTTGTCTCATCGCTGTTCCTCATCCCGTTCTCTCGCAACCCCTCCAACACGCAGACCATGCTCATCCTGGCGCCTGACCCGGTCAAGATCAATTACAAATTCGACCCGGTTAAGAAAGAGGCCTATAGCTTTGATCTCAAACGTCTTAACATCGCGGGCTACAAATCCCTCGCATTCTCGGTCAAAAGATCCAACTTCAATGACGATGTTTCCATACGGGTTGAGCTTCAGAGCATATTTAAAGAGCGCTCAGAGGTTTACGTCAAGAACGTCCCCAACAAGTGGAAGGAATACGTCATCGACCTTACCCAGTTCAAGAACATAACCGAATGGGCCGCGATGTCCGGGCTCATCTTCACCGTAGAGGAATGGAACAGCAGGGATGACAAAGGGATCGTGTTCATCGACAACGTCAGGTTCATAAAGTAGGGGTCGATCAAAAAAGGAGGGGGCTGTATGCGCATCATAGCTATCGCGAACCAAAAGGGAGGGTGCGGCAAAACCACCACTGCGGTCAATCTCGCCGCGGCACTGGCCAGCAATAAAAAGAAAGTCCTTCTCATCGACCTTGATCCCCAATCTCACGCGACATTCGGCCTCAATATCAAAACAGATACCAGCATCTACAACGTCCTTTCCAAACTGACCCACAAAAAAGCAAAGCTCCAGGACATCATCAAGCCCGTGGGCGTGAACTTCGACATCGCGCCCTCCAGCATCGTCCTGAGCGCCCTTGAGCAGGAACTCTCAGGCGAGATCGGCCGCGAGGCGCGCCTTTTCGACACGCTCCAGGCCATGAAGCTCAACTACGACTATGTCCTCATCGACTGCCCTCCGAACCTCGGGCTTCTGACCATCAACGCCATGCGCGCGACCGATGAAGTCATCATCCCGGTCGAAGCAAGCCGTTTCGCCATCGAAGGCCTGGGCCAGCTTCTTGACATCATCAACCTCGTGCGCGACCGCCTGAGCCACTATGTGGATTACCGCGTGCTTGTCACCAACTTCGATTCGCGCCTTCAGCACTCGTTCACCATGCTGGACAAGATCAAGAAGACGTTCAAGAATCAGCTGTTCTCCACCATCATCCACGTGAACGTCAAGCTGAAGGAAGCGCAGAACGAAGGCACGCACATCTTCAATTACGACAAATACTGCCGCGGCACCAAGGACTATTACAGCCTGTCGCGCGAGATGATCTCCGCTGACGATAAGACAGCCCAGCCCGAAGAAGCGGTCACCAAATCAGCGGTCAAAGAACCCAAGCCCGAAACCCTTGCAAAGCGCATGGAAGCGATCCTCAAAGAAGAACTGCCGCGCATCAAGCTCAACGAGGTCACGCTCACTTTGCAGGCGCCCGGCGCGTCGCGCGTGTATGTCGCAGGCGATTTCAACGGCTGGAAGACCGATGACACGACACTCATGGAGCAGGATAACGGCGTGTGGACCAAGCGCGTCAGCCTGACCGCCGGCTCGTATCGCTACAAATTCGTCAAAGACGGCGAGTGGATCGAAGATCCCGCGAATCCCAAAGTCGCAACAAACCCGTACGGCCAGAAAGATTCATTGATCGAAGTGTAAGAGGAGATCATATGAAAAAGAAGGTTGCACGAAAGCCGGCGAAGCGGCCTGCAAAGAAGCCGGTAAAGAAGCCCGCAAAGAAGCCGGCAAAGAAAAAGCCGGTTGCAAAAAAGCTGCCGGTCCTGAAGAAGAAGCCCCTTGTCAGAAAGAAGCCCGTTGCCAGGAAGAAGCCTCTTGTCAAAAGGAAGCCTATTCTAGCCCTTGAGGGCACTCTTGTTGGCGAGATCACCCATTATTTCCCCCAGGTCAATGCTGCTGTAGTCAAACTGCAGATCCCCCTTGCAGTAGGCGATACCATCAAGGTTAAAGGCCACACGACCGATTTCACCGAGCAGATAACCTCTTTGCAGATCGACCGCGTGCCTGTGCAAACGGCAAAAGTAGGGGATGAGATAGGGCTTCAGGTCAAATCAAGAGTTCGCAGAGGCGATATCGTAACCAAGCTTTAATTGTAATTTTCATGATGTTTCCTGCGGCGCTTGTTTATATGCGTAAACAAGTGCCGCAATTTTTTATATAGCAATCATTTACAGCAACATATAAAAAGAAATGTGCGTGAAAGCATTTTCACGCGTGTTCTATATCCGCAACAAGCACTTAAAAACACGCCCCAAACATCAGCATCAACAAATCCTATATATTTCTTCTAACTCATTCATCCGCATTAAATTAAAATCTTAATCAAAATGTTTATCCCATATTCTTTGACTTGGCACAGAACCTGCTATATAATAGAATGTCTGCGTAATACTCGGACATAGGCGGACAAAGTAGGACACACTCAGACATAAAAAAGGAAGGCGTGGTGGCAAACGGTAGAATGACAATCACGGATGTAGCATCACGGATCGGGGTCACTCCCAAGACGATCGTGCGCTGGGAGAAAGCCGGCAAGATCACTGCTTCAAAACGCGACTGGCGCGGCTGGCGTTTTTACGAAAAAGAAGATTTCAAGAAGATCAAGAGCTTCAAGGAATCGATTTTCTATGTTGAGGAGGTTTCCAATGAGACGTAATTTATTTACCTATATATTGATCTTGCTGACAGCCGGCATTGCGCTGGCACAGCAGGATGCCACGACCAGCACACAGTCAGAGCAGATCACGCCCAGGGTTGTTTCCTCAAGCGCGACTGCTCCTGCGGCTCAAGCGCCTGCGGCTGCAGTACCTGCGCCGGCTCCTGTTCCGGTAGCCGCGAATAACGATAGCGAAGCAGTGCGTTATACGCTCGGGCCGGATGATGTCATCAATATCACAGTCCAGCGTCATCCTGAGTTTACCGGCGATTTTCCCATTAACAGAGAGGGTAAGATCCAGTTCAGGTATGTCGGCGATGTCGATGTCAACGGCCTTACCAAGAAAGAAGTAGAAGATAAAGTCCGCAAGCTGATCGCGCGCTACGTAGCCAACCCTGAAGTCAGCGTTACCATTCTTGAATACCGCTCCAAGTTCTATTATGTTATCGGCGAAGTCGGCCGTCCGGGGAAAATATACATGCGTTCTGAGACTACGACGGTCCGCGACGCGATCGTCGAAGCAGGCCTTCCGACCATCGCAGCAGCAATGCGTAAATGCGTATTGATCACTCCTGATGCCAAAAAACCCCGTAAAAAACAAGTTAATATTTATGCTGTGCTTTACGGCGGCAATCTTGCGAAGAACCTTGAAATGAAGTCAGGCGACACTCTTTACGTGCCTTCCACAGTCATGGCCAAGGTCTTTAGAACAGTTGCTCCGATTACAGCGCCTGTCACCGAAGCTGCCGAAGCGCAGACCGGTTTAACCACTTTGAATACGCGCCCGTCTGCGACAGTCCCGGCCGGCCAAACCAGGTATTAATTATGGAAAATACATTACAAAACAAGTTGCAGAACCCTATGGCGTATTTGAAGCTGTTCTTCCGCAGGAAGTGGCTTTTCATCGCCCCGCTGTTTGCCGGCGCTGTTCTGGGCATATCAGCGGCATTGATAGTGCCGCCTACGTATGAATCAAAAGCGGTCATTTTAGTCGAGGAACAGCGTACGATCAACCCTCTGATCCAGGACCTGGCAGTGTCGACGAGCTTTGCCCAGCGCCTTCAATCGATCAGAGAGCAGATCTTAAGCTGGAACAATCTGTCGGACCTTATTAAGAAACTCAACCTCGATAAACAAGTCAATAACGCGCTTGAATACGAAGAACTTGTTGCTGAATTACGCAAAAAGATCGTGGTTCAAATGAGCCAGCAAAATCTGATACAAATATCTTACCGCAATGAAGATCCCCAGCAGGCGTACCAGTGCGTGAAGATCCTGTCGGATTCATTCATTGAGGAAAACTTGCGGACTGTTACCAGGGAGACCGATGTTGCCATTGATTTCTTAAAGGAACAGCTTCAGGTTTATAAGAGAAAGATCAAGGAATCCGAGGTCTCTGAACTTCAGGACCAGTTGAGCCGTCTTTCCGTGGATTCGACAGAAGAACATCCCATGGTCAAAGAATTGCGCGCAAAGCTGGATGCAGCAAGCAAAGAATTAGAATCAGGCGAGTACGAAGTTGCTGCAACGGAAAAGCCGATGACCGAACAAGTAAAACAGGCATTAAAGCAGGAACTCGCCCGCATAACAGGCCAGGAAGCAGGCGTGTCCGCAGGTATTGCAGGTACAGCAATGCCAGAAACGGAGTCAGATCCAAATACGACACTGTTCAAAATGTTCCTGATGGATAAGCTCGATTCATCCATGGCGCGGGATATCGAGGTTAATGAAGAAATATACAACATGCTATTACAGCGTTTGGAAACAGCCAAGATCACCCAGCGGCTTGAAGCATCGAAGCAGGGAACTAAATATAACATTGTCGATCCGCCGCGCGTGCCGTTGAAACCGACGAAGCCAAGGATACTTATCGCGATAATCGGCATTTTCTTAGGCGGCGCCGCAGGCGTGGGCTTGATCTTCATGCGCGAATTCATGGATCAGTCATATCTGGATATCGAGGATGCCAAGGTCGGCCTGGAGCTTCCTATTCTGGGCGCGATCTCCCGCATAACCACGCATGACGAGATCGCAAAAGAGCGGAATAAACAGACATTCTGGCTATTCACAAGTGCCACAGTTGGCATGTTCATCGTTGTTCTGGCAATGCTCTATTACTATTTAAAGAAATAACCATGTACGAAAAATTCTACAATTTCACCGAAAAGCCGTTCAACACCACGCCTGACTCGAAATTCTTTTTCCCGAGTCCAAAGCATTCCGAAGCGTTGAACAGCCTGATCTATGCCATCAACGAGCGCAAGGGCTTCGTGGTCATTACCGGTGAGATCGGCGCAGGCAAGACCACCGTATGCCGCACGCTTTTAAACAAACTGAACGTCAATACCAGGATTGCGACAATCATCAATACCCATCTGACGCCTAAAGATCTGATCGCTGCGATCCTCGACGAATTTGACGTCGAATATACAAGCGGCAACAAGCAGAAGCTTCTCAAAGCGCTCAATCAGTACCTGATCCAACAGCTTGCCGCTGACATGAACGTAGTTCTTATCATCGATGAAGCGCAGAACCTGACTCCGACAGCCCTTGAGGAAGTCCGCATGCTCTCGAACCTGGAAACAGAGAAGGAAAAGCTTATCCAGATAATTCTTCTCGGCCAGCCTCAGCTTCGCGCAAAGCTGGATAATCCCAAGCTTGACCAGTTCAGACAGAGGATCGCCGTATATTATCATCTCAATGCCTTGAACAGAGAAGAGACCCAGAACTATATTTTCCATCGTCTGTCATTAGTAAGCTCTAATGGCAACGGCAACGTATTTACGCCTGAAGCCATTGACATGGTATATGAGCATTCCCGCGGCATTCCCCGTCTTATCAATCTGGCATGCGACAGCGCGTTATTAACAGGGTATGTGGATGAATCACCGGTTATCAGCTCCAAGATCATGCAGGAAGTCATCAGAGAACGCGATTTCATCAACAAGCTGGACAGAGAGACCAGCAAACTTGAAGAGGTTATTGCTCATGGGTAAGATCACCGATGCATTAAGGAAAGCCGCAGAAGACCGCATGGCCCGCATGGAGAAACTTGACCAGCATGACGAGGTCAAATACCATTTTGTGGCGCAGAAGACCATTGAATCAAAGATCGATCCCAAGATCGTGGCTTTTTACGAGCCCATGTCGCCTGTGGCTGAGCAGTACCGCATGCTGCGCACAAACCTGCTTGCCTTAGATACCAAGAAACCCGTTAAAACCGTCGCTATCACGAGCTCGATCCACAGTGAGGGCAAAAGCATATCTGCGGTCAATCTTGCTATTTCCATGGCGCAGGACCTTAATAAAAAGAAGATCCTGCTGATCGATGCTGACCTTCGAAAGAGCAAAGTCCACAAATACCTGGGCATGGAACCTGAAACAGGCCTTTCGGACATTTTAAGCAATGGCGTTGACGCTGACAGCGCGTTTGTAACCATTAAAGGCCTTGAGAATCTGACCATATTGCCTGCGGGCAAGACGCCGAATAATCCAGCCGAACTGCTTGGTTCATTGAAATTCAAAAACCTGCTGAGCCAGTTAAAAGAGAAATATGATTATCTGATCCTCGATACCCCGCCGGTTGTTCCCGTGACTGACGCAGGTGTTATCGGGTCCCAGATTGACGGTGTCATCATGGTCATTCAGGCAGGCCGCACGCAAAAGGGCGTGATCAAGCACGGCGAAGGACTGCTTCGCCAGGCAAACGCAAAGCTTCTTGGCTATATCGTAACCAACATCCAGTATCACGTTCCGGCTTATATTTACCGGTATTTATAAAGGAGTTTGAACTTGAAAAAACTTATTACTAACAGGCATAAATTATTCGGCACTGACGGTATTCGCGGCACGCCCGGTGTTTATCCTCTGACCAATGAAATGCTCTCGACCATTGCCAGCGCGCTTGCCCAGCATCTTCTTATGACGCGGCCGGACCGGGTGAAACAGCGCGTTGTCATTGGCAAAGATACCCGCATGTCAGGCGAGAACATCGAAAAGATCCTCAGCGACAATATTCGCGCATACGGTATTGACGTCATGCTCACCGGGACTATTACCACTCCAGGCCTTGCATATTTTGTCAAAGACTTGAAAGCAGATGCCGGTATTATGATCTCCGCTTCCCATAACAAGGCAACGGATAACGGCATTAAATTCTTCAATGACAAGGGATATAAGTTTTCAGAGGCAGAAGAAGAGGATGTAGAGGATATTATATTCACTGATATGGTGCTGAAGCATCGGTTCACTGCTTCCCGTCAAAAAGGCACACTGATTAAGATCAAAGATGCCCACATCAAATATGCGGATTTTCTCATTTCCACAGTAAACGGATTGAATTTGAAAGGCCTTACGGTTGCTCTTGACTGCGCCTATGGCGCTGCCTCTCCGTTTGCCAAACGAGTTTTTACAGAATTGGGCGCTAAGGTTGTGGCGATCCACGATAAGCCAACAGGCCATAATATTAACGAAGGTGGCGCGATCGCTCCTTCGATCCTCAAAGAGCTTGTGATCAAGTCAAAAGCAGATATCGGCGTAGCTGTTGACGGCGACGGGGACAGGGGCATCCTGGTTGATGACCTTGGCCAGGTTGTTGACGGAGATTGCACCATTGCAATTGTGGCCAGGTATCTTGCCAAGAACAACAAACTGCCTAAAAACACTGTTGTAGGCACTGTAATGAGTAATTACGGCCTTAAGGCATGTCTTAAGGAATCAGGCGTTGAGATTATCTGTACCAATGTCGGGGATAAATACGTGCTGGAAGCGTTATTGAACAATAATCTCAGCTTAGGCGGTGAGCAGTCAGGGCATGTTATTTTTCTGGATTATCTCTCGACTCCGGATGGACTGTTGACAGCGCTCAAGGTCCTGCAGGTCATGAAGGCGACCGGACAGTCATTGAGCGATCTGTGCAAGTGCATGACAAAATACCCGCAGATATTAGTGAATGTTAAAGTCAAGGAGCGCAGGCCCTTTGAACAAATGACCATTGTCCATGAGAAATTAACCCAGTTCAATAACCGCCTGAAAGACGAAGGCCGTATTTTACTCCGCTATTCAGGTACTGAATTGCTCGCACGCGTCATGGTCGAAGGAAGGAATAAGGACATAATAGAGGATATCGCACAATCACTGGCTACTGAAATCCAGCAGGAGATCGGCATATGAACAAGTCACAGGCAATAAAAGAGCTGATGAAGTTAGACGAAGCACGTTTCCAGCGGTTATACGGCTTTATGGAAAAGGGCGTGCATATCGAAGATCCGTTCACCATACATATTGCCGACAACGTCAAGATCGGCAAGGGAACAGTGATCCATCCGCTGACCTATATTGAAGAAGACGTTGTGATCGGCAAAAACTGCAGCATCGGCCCTTTTGCCCGTATCCGCAAACATTCGCGGCTTAAGGATAATGTAACCGTAGGTAATTTCGTTGAAGTCAACCGCACAACGATCGGCAAGGGCTCCAAGGCAAAGCATCTGACATACCTCGGCGATACCGTGATCGGCGAAAATGCCAATGTCGGTGCAGGCACTATTGTTGCCAATTACGACGGCAAGGTCAAAAGTAAGACGGTTATTAAAAACGGAGCTTTTATCGGCAGCGGTTCAGTGCTTGTCGCTCCTGTTACGATCGGAAAAAATGCAATGACCGGCGCAGGCGCGGTTGTGACCCGTAATCATAATGTGCCGGACGGCAAAGTAGTAGTAGGCGTTCCGGCGCGTATTCTTAAAAAATAAAAAGGAGCACGTATGAAGTTCTTGGTAACAGGCGGTGCAGGGTTTATCGGTTCAAATATCACTGACGCGCTTTTAAAACAGGGCCATTTTGTCAGGGTTCTGGATAATTTCTCAAGCGGCAAAGAGTCGAATCTTGAAGCCGCCAGAACTTTCGGCAAACAGTTTGAGCTGATCAAGGGCGATATCTGCGATATGGATACATGCCTGAAAGCCGTTGACGGCATGGATGCGCTGACGCATCAGGCCGCTTTGCGCAGTGTGCCTAAATCAATGACCATCCCGCACGAATACAACAAAGTCAATATTGACGGCATTCTCAATCTGCTGGAAGCAGCGCGCGATAAAAAGGTGAAGCGCTTTGTTTTCGCGTCATCGAGCTCGGTGTACGGCGATGTGACGCAGTTTCCTGAAACAGAAGAGTTTTATCCACAGCTAATTTCTCCGTATGCTTTAAGCAAACTCACGGGCGAATATTACTGCCGTATCTTTTCAGAGCATTTCGGAGTTGAGACCGTATGCCTGCGTTATTTCAACGTGTTCGGCCCGCGCCAGGCGCTTGACGATGAATACGCTGTTGTTATCCCGAAATTTATCCATTGCATTATGCATGACCAACAGCCGCCGATCTTCGGCACAGGCAAGCAATCCCGCGATTTTACCTATATCGATAATGTGGTGCAGGCGAATATCCTGGGATTGACCGCTCCGCTGCCCAGGCCGCAGTCAGGGTCTGCGAACGCGGTCTTCCACGGTTTCTTTAACGTGGCGACCGGGAAGGATCAGACGGTTTTGCATCTTGTCGAGGCCATCAACAAGATCCTGGGCAAAAATATCCAGCCTCAACTTTTGTCTATTCGCGCGGGAGATGTGTTCCGCACCAACGCTTCTATAGAAAAGATCCGGAAGGTATTGAAATATGATCCGCAGGTCGATTTTGAGAGCGGCCTCAGGAATACGATCGAATATTTCAGGAAAATTTATAACAAATAGGAGCTTGTTCTATGAGTCTGTATAAGGATATTGCCAATAAAAAAGAAAAGGTTGCGGTCGTAGGCCTCGGCTATGTGGGCCTGCCGCTTGCTCTTGAATTCGGCAAGATCGTGCATACGATTGGTTTTGACCTGAATGAAAAGCGCATAAAAGAGCTCAAAGCCAATAATGACCGCAATAACGAAAGTTCAACCCAGGATCTGAAAACCGCCCGATACCTGGAATACACTTCGGATCCCAAAAAACTGAAGGAAGCGAAGTTCATCATTGTCGCAGTGCCGACGCCTATCAACAAGAACAGACAGCCTGACCTTTTTTGCGTTTCAAGCGCTTCTGAGATCGTGGGCAGGAACCTTTCAAAAGGCAGTATTGTCGTATTCGAATCAACCGTATATCCGGGCGTTACTGAAGATATCTGCCTTCCCATTATCGAAAAGATGTCCGGCTTGAAATTCAGCAAGGATTTCAAAATGGGCTATTCCCCTGAGCGTATCAATCCCGGAGATAAAGAGCATACGGTTACCAATATAGTCAAAGTCGTATCCGGCAGTGACCAGGATGCATTAGAAGAAGTCGCCGGCGTATATTCTTTGATCGTCAAAGCAGGGGTTTACCAGGCAGAGTCGATAAAGACTGCTGAAGCAGCCAAGGTTATTGAAAATACCCAGAGAGATTTGAATATCGCCTTAATGAACGAATTAGCTCTGATCTTTGGCAAAATGGGCATAGATACCCAGGCAGTGCTCAAAGCCGCAGGAACCAAGTGGAACTTTATCAGGATGCAGCCGGGCCTGGTAGGCGGCCATTGCATTGGCGTTGACCCGTATTATCTGACCTATAAAGCAGAAGAGCTCGGCTATCACCCTGAAGTGATCCTGGCAGGCCGCAAGATCAATGACAACATGGGCAAGTACGTTGCCGAGCAGACTGTTAAAAAGCTTATTACAGCAGGAAAGACCATTAAGGGCTGTAAAGTCCTTGTCGCAGGCATTACTTTTAAGGAAAACGTCAGCGACATACGCAATTCCAAGGTAGTCGATATCATCGCGGAGCTTAAGGAATACGGCATAGACGTTATCATCTGCGATCCTTTGGCTGACAGCGCAGAGGTAAAGCATGAATATGGCTTGACCTTGAGCGCATACAACAAGAACATCAAGATCGACGCGCTCCTTGTTGCGGTCAGCCACAATGAATTCAAGTCGCTCTTTACAGCCAAAGCCATAAAACAGCATTTTGGAAAGAATCACAGAGTGGTTGTGGTGGACCTCAAAGGCATTTTGAAAGAAGAGACCGCTCAAATAAAGAACAGCTTGTACTGGAGATTGTAATAAGGCCATGAAAGCTCTTATCTTAGCCGCAGGATATGCAACACGGCTGTATCCTTTAACAGCCAATACGCCCAAGCCGTTACTCAAGCTTAAAGGCAGGTCGATCATTGACTATATCCTGGACAAGATAGAGCAGGTCGGCGATATTGACCGGATCACTATTATCTCAAATAACAAATTTTATAACCAATTCGCCGAATGGCTGAACGAGAAGCAAGTAACCAATCCTGCGCGTTATCATCTGATCAATGACGGCAGTAACACCCCCGAAGACCGGCTGGGCGCTATCGGCGATATCAACCTGGCAATACAGCAGTCGAACATGGATGACGATCTGCTCATCGTGGGAGGCGATAATCTTTTTGATTTCAGTTTGAATGAATTTGCCCGTTTCGCCCTCGAGCACCGGCCGCATCATTCCATGTGTCTGTATCTGCCCACGAATCATATAAACCTGACTAAATACGGTCTTGCGCAGATCAGCGAATTCGCTCAGATCACAAGTTTTGAGGAAAAGCCGCAGTCGCCTAAATCCAACCTTATCGCGACCTGCATATACTTTATTCCCAAAGAAAAACTTCATCTGGTCAAAGAATATTTGAAAGCCGGCCATAATCAGGATACCCCCGGCTCGTATATGCAATGGTTAGCGCAGAATGATAAGCTTTTCGGCAAGATCTGCGACGGCGCGTGGTTCGATCTCGGGGATTTCGAAGCCATCAGCGAAGCGCTTATTTATCTAAACGGGCATGTGTCCGCAGTAAGCCAATAATACAAGGAGGAATGAAAGTGGCAGTAATGAACGAAGCAGACATACGCAAGAAACTCCGTGAATTCATCAAAAATAACTTTTTGCTTGGAAACGATTCCAACCTTACCGATGACGATTCATTCATGGGCAAAGGCATTGTCGATTCCACGGGCATTCTTGAAGTCGTGAGCTTTGTCGAAGAGAACTTCGGCTTCAAACTCCCTGATGAGGATCTCATGCCTGAAAACCTCGATTCCATCAATAACCTGGTCAAATATGTTACTTCACGAGTTTCTGCGCAATAGCGCCCATAAGTATCCCGCAAAGACCGCAGTCGTTTATCAGAAGGAAAGAGCAACCTACTCCGAACTTGATAAACGCTCGGATCATTGCGCCCATTTTCTATTGGAATCGGGTATCAGAAAAGGCGACCGCGTTGCCTTGTTCCTGGATAATTCCGTTGACTATATCGTTGCATACTTTGGCATATTAAAGGCAGGGGGCGTGGTGGTGCCGTTGAATACCCAATTCGTGCGTAGAGAACTCGAGTCATTACTCAGTGACTTTACTCCGAAATTCGTTCTCACCGATTCAACACATCAGGCATCGTTCAAGGGTCTTATTGACCCCAAGTATGTTTTGACTGGTGAGACCCATGGGGACTGTCCCCGCCAGAGCGACTACAATGCTAACCTGAGGGGACTGTCCCCTGATTTATCAGAGCGAGATCTCGCTATGATCATCTACACCTCCGGCACCACAGGTAAGCCTAAGGGTGTAATGCTCTCCCATAAAAACCTCTGCGCAAATGCTTCTTCTATAGTTGAATATCTTCACTTAAAGCACACTGACAGCATCATGGTAATTCTGCCGTTTTATTATTCTTACGGCAACTCCTTACTCACAACCCATATTAAAGTCGGCGCCACATTAGTCATAGATAACCGTTTTGTTTTCCCTAATGTGGTGCTCGACCTTATGGAAAAAGAGCAGGTAACCGGTTTTGCCGGCGTGCCTTCGCATTTTGCCATTTTGCTGCGCAAATCCGCATTGCGCAAGTATCATCTCGCATCTTTGCGTTATGTAACCCAGGCAGGCGGTGGCATGGCTCCTACAATGATCGAAGAGTTCATTCAGGCCGTGCCACATGCAAAATTCTTCGTCATGTACGGACAGACCGAGGCGTCAGCCCGTTTGACCTATCTGAATTCGGCATTCCTTAAGGAGAAACTTGGTTCCATAGGCAAGGGTATCCCCGGAGTTCAAATACGCGTTCTTAATGAGCAGGGTGAAGAAGTTGAATCTGGTCAGATCGGCGAAATAGTTGCCCGGGGCAGGAACGTAATGCTTGGTTATTGGAATGCTCCTGAAGAAACAGCCAACGTACTGAAAAAAGAAGGCTTATGGACAGGAGACCTTGCAAAGGTTGACGAAGAAGGTTTTATTTACATGGTCAGCCGAAAGAAGGAGATGATAAAAAGCGGCGCCAACCGTATCAGCCCGCTTGAGATCGAGGATGTCGTATCCCGCATGCCGGGGATCATTGAGTGCGCTGCGGTCGGTGTTCCGGATGAGATCCTCGGTGAAGCGATCAAGCTGTGCGTGGTCAGAAATGGCGTCCCGTTTAATGAGAATGATTTATTGTTATTCTGCAAGAAGAACCTTGCTGCTTTCAAAATGCCCAAAGTGGTTGAATTCCGGGAATCATTGCCCAAGACATCAACCGGCAAGATCAAACGGGAATCGTTGCGGGGACTGTCCCCGCAGGGGACTGTCCCAAGCACTCATATATGATTTATTCAAAAGATATCCTCAAAATTGACTGTCCCAGGGAAACAGACCGTATTTGCGAGTTTATTCGCCAGCAACTTCTTCGTCTCAAACGCGATGGCGCAGTTATCGGTTTAAGCGGCGGCATCGACTCGGCTTTGAGCGCTGCTTTGTGCGTTAAAGCGCTCGGCAAGGATAAAGTATTCGGCCTCATGCTGCCTGATAAAGAGTCCAGTGCGCAGAGCGAGGAATTCGCGTTGAAGCACGCTCAGCAATTAGGTATCAGAGCCGAGACAGTTCCTATTACGCCGATGTTGGAAGCATTCGGGACATATGAAAAACGCGATTCAATAGCCAGGTCAATATTTCCGGAGTTTACAAAAGATTATAAACTTAAGATCACACTTCCGTCTGATATCCTAAAGAAGGAAAGTTTGAATTTCTTCACGCTTATTATTGTTGATCCAACAGGGCAGACAAAAACAGCGCGATTGAATAACGCACAGGCAAAGGGTATTATTGCCGCTACATGTACCAAGCATCGTACACGGATGATGACCCAGTATTATTACGCTGAAAAAATGAACTACTTTGTCTGCGGCACAACTAACAAAAGCGAAGCCCTCCAGGGATTGTTTGTTAAATACGGAGATGGGGGGGTCGATATAGAACCTATCGCGCATTTATTCAAAGCGCAGATATTCGAGCTTGCCGCATATATGGGCGTAATTGAGGAAATCCTAAATCGTAAACCCTGCCCGGATACCTACAGCGCTCCGGTTACGGACGAAGAGTGGTATTTTCGCATGCCATATGACATACTTGACTTATTACTGTATGCTTGGGAGCACAAAGTCAAAATTAAGCAGGTTTCAAATGTTATGGGCTTACACGAAGATCAGATCAACCGCGTATTCAGGGATTTTACGCATAAAAATAACGCGACGCGGCATTTAAACGAGATTCCACCAACACTTGTATAGGAGAAAAGATGAAGATCTGCACAAAATGTGTTCTTCCTGAAACCTTTCCGGGTATCAGCTTTGATGATCAAGGCGTATGCAATTTTTGCCGCGACTTTAAGGGTGAAGTGGCTTTAAAGGAGGAGAAGAAAGAATACTACAATAAGTTTCTGGATTTGATAAAGCAGGTTAAAGGTAAGAGCGACTATGATGCCACATTGTCATATTCCGGAGGCAAGGATAGCACATATACCCTTTATTTGCTTAAGGAAGTCTTCAAACTACGGGTATTGACTGTTACTTTTGACAATGGTTTTGTGTCCGAACAGGCATTTAAGAATATTCGAACTGTAACCGAAAACCTTGGCGTAGATAGCATTATCTTTAAGGCTGATTTCCAGCTTCTTAAAAAGATCTTTGCGGCAGGCGTCACAAAAGAAATGTATCCCATGAAGGCTCTTGAGCGGGCAAGCACAATATGCACCTCCTGCATTGGCTTCGTAAAGTTTACTGGATTGAAGATAGCTCTTGAAAAGAATATTCCTCTTATGGCATGGGGATGGTCTCCAGGTCAGGCCCCAATCAGATCATCAATAATGAAAATTAATCCGGCATTATTCAAAACCACACAGGAAATGTATCGTAGACCTATGTCTGAAATAGCAGGAGATGAGATAAACAAATATTATTTGGCAGGCGATGACTTTAGAACGCGCAATTTCCCGTATAACGTAAGCCCTCTAGCGTTCATGGATTATGATGAGCATAAAATCATCGAGAGAATAAAAGAATTGGGTTGGGCGATCCCGGAAGGTCTGGATTCTAATTCAACTAATTGTTTATTAAATACATATGCTAATCATGTTCATATTGATAAGCTCAAGTTTCATCCGTATGCCTTTGAAATCGCAGGTATGGTAAGGACCGGTGTTATGAAAAGAGAAGACGGGCTTGAGAAGATTTATGGCACTAAAGATGATCCGCAGGCAGTATTATATGCGCAAGATAAACTGTCATGAGAAGGAGAGGATATGAAATTAGTAATTTTGGGATTTGTGCTTTGTTTGATTCTATTGAATGGATGCAGAAGGGTTGATATGCGAAATCAAAATGGAACGTTGTCGCAGATAAAAAAAATATCGGGAGAACAATGGAATAATTTTGCGCAAAAAAGGATTTTCTTTGGTCACCAATCAGTCGGTTTTAATATTGTTGATGGCGTTAACAGCATCTGCAGTAATTCTATTAACGTTAAACTAAATATTAAAGAAACGAAGGATGCCCGTCATTTTGAAGAAGCTGTCATTGCACACAATAAAATTGGTGTAAATAAAGATCCTATTAGCAAAATCGAGGACTTTCGATCAATAATGGAAAGCGGGGTAGGAGACAAGGTTGACATGGCTTTCTTAAAGCTATGCTATGTTGATATTGCTGATTCCGCTCAAGTTGGAAAAATATTCAATTATTATCAAGACACTATCTCTCGGCTTCAAAGTAAATATCCGCACGTACTTTTTTTGCACGTTACCGTACCTGTGACCAGTATTCCTCGCGGTATTGTGTATTCCGTTAAGAAGTTCGCCGGCTTACAAGCCGACACCTCATTGAATAACATTCCTAGAAATGAATATAACGAATTGCTAAGGAATAAATACGGAGATTCTGTTATTGACCTGGCGCGCTATGAATCGACCGGGCCAAACGGTCAAAAATGTTTTTTTGCCGTTAGTGGAAAGACATATGATGCTTTGTTGCCTGGATACACATATGACGGCGGACATTTGAACGATTTAGGCAAAGAGGTGGTTGGTGCCTGTTTCTTACTGGATTTAGTTAATAAGTCAAATAATCTGCGTAACTAGGAAATACTGTGGAGGGATGATGGGTTTGGTCAAATATGTATTAAGATGCATGACGAAGGTTCTGTCGTCTTTTTTGATTAAGTGCGGTCTCAAGCACAATAATTATCTTGTTTCCATACAAAACCTTATTAATAATGGACTTAAGTTGGGTAAAAATGTTACCATTGAAACAACCGTCTATATAGATAATGTATATCCGTTCCTCATTAGCATTGGAGATAATTGCTCGATAGCTAACGGAACAAGAGTATTGGCTCATGACGATACACCGTACAAGTTCATAGGGGGTTATGCGAGATTGGGCAAGGTGAATATTAAGGATAATTGCTTCATCGGGGAGAATTGCATAATCTTACCAGGAGTCACCATCGGTCCGAATGTTTTGGTCGCAGCCGGCTCGGTTGTTAATAAAGATATTCCTGAAAATTCATGTGTAGCGGGCGTCCCTGCGCGATTTTACTGCAAATTCAGCGATTTCATCGATCATCAACGCAATGAACTGAAGAATGCCACTGTTTTTGATTATTATGATTTGCATGCCGGGATTAGCGATAACATAAAATCAACTGTTTCCAATGCTCTTGAAAAAGGGTCGTGCTATGTCCGGGGAAAACGAGGAAGAAAAATCAATTATATAGATTGGAATAAATGAATAAGTCCAACCCTAGAAAAGTCCTTTTTCTCATAGACGTACTGGAGACCTTCGGAGGCGCCGAAAAGAATCTATTTCAAATATATTCCGGTTTGAATCCCGACAAGTTTGAACCTCTTATCTGTTGCCTGAAGGGTGGCGAATGCTTTAGATGGATGAAAAAAAACGGCGTGAATGTCCGAAACTTGGGATTGAAACGAGTTTATTCCATTCATGCTTTCGTAACTCTTTTACGTCTTTTGGGATTTGTCAAGCGGAAGGGCTATGCTGTTATTGTAACATATTTTGATTCTTCTGATTTTTATGGATTGATCATCGGAACCCTGGGTGGTATTCCCGTAATTTCTAATCGAAGGGACATGGGATTTAAGCTGAAGAAAAGACACGTTTTCGTATATCGGCTTATAAACAGATTTTTTTATAAGATTATTGTTGTTTCTGAAGCTGTTAAGACTAACATCGTGAAGACCGAAAAAGCGAACGGAAGTAATATCCTTTGTATCTCTAATGGGGTAGATGGCGTTACATCAGGGCCAGTAAGCGATAAAAATGCAATGTTAAGGTCTTTGAATCTGCCAAATTGTGACTTCAAAATCGTTACTGTTGTGGCTAATTTATATCCGATGAAGGGGCATATGATTTTTCTCAACGCGGCGAAGCGCGTTGTAGCATTAAATACAAAAGTGAAATTCCTCTGTGTCGGGAAAGATTTGGGGCAGTATAAAACGGAACTAGACAATGAAGTTCATCGGCATAATCTTGAAAAATATATCATTTTTACCGGTTATCGACCGGATATCGGCGAAATCCTATCCATATCCGATATATGTGTATTACCGTCCTTAACAGAAGGCATGTCCAATGCGATTCTTGAATATATGCTCGCTGGAAAACCCGTTGTTGCAACTGATGTGGGGGGTAATAGAGAACTCATCGATAATGGGATAAATGGTTTTATTGTTGCGCCCGGTGATTGTATAGGAATGGCTGAAAAAATGCTCATTTTGCTTTCCGATCCGGAATTATGTAAAAAAATGGGGGACGAGGGCAGGAATATAGTCAAAGCGAAATTCAGCACGGAAAGCATGATTCGCGAAACTGAAAATTTGTTAAACACAGTTTAGAAGGATCAGACGCTCATGAGTCTAAAAATAATGACAGCGAAGGGTATCGGCTGGCAGTTGGGCACGAACTTTGCCCAAAAGATAGTCCAGTTTATTACTACAATAATTATTGCGCGCCGACTGGGTCCAGCAAATTACGGCCTTTTTGCATTGACTCTGACAATAGTAAGTACTTTTGAGCTGTTCAAGAGTCTCGGGATTGACGCAGCGTTAATGAAAAGAAAAGACGATATTAACGAAGCTGCTAATACGGCGTTTGTCATTATCCCGTTTTTAGGCATTTTTTTGTATTGCATTTTATTGTTGACGGCATCGCTAATAGGACAATATGTAGGAAATAAAGATTTTATTCCGGTGGTCAAGGTTTTAGGTTTGGTATTTGTTTTCAGCGGTCTCGCCCGAGTTCCTGCCGTATTGTTGGAACGTAACTTAGAATATAAGAAAATTTCGATAGCAGAATTCATTTCGTCGTTTTTCTTTTCGGCGTGCGCCATTGCATTGACCTTTCTTGATTTTGAGATCTGGTCTCTCGTTTATGCGTATGTCGGCAAAGTATTCATTTATTCCTTTTTGATCATCAGTAGCAGTAAGTGGAAACTGACTTTCAAATTTAAGAAGCGGGTTGCACTTGATATGTTAAACTTTGGAAAGTATATTTTTTTGACTTCGACGGCCTGGTTTGTTAAAAAAAATCTGGATAATGTTTTAGTTGGTAAGTATCTTGGTGTCGAAAAGCTTGGGTTCTATTCCATAGCGTTCAACATTTCTAATTTTTCGACGGACTATTTCGGGAATAAAATATTCAGGGTTGTTTTTCCTTCATATTCAAGGCTTCAAGATGATGTCGAAGGACTTAAAAGGGCATTTTTAAAGACGTTCAAAATCACTGCTTTGATTGCAATCCCATTTGGGGTATGTGTTTTTTTTCTGGGAGGAGATTTCGTTAAAGTAGCATACGGAAATAGATGGATCGGAGTAACGACCGTATTAACGTTTCTTGCGTTTTCCGGAGTTTTTAATTCATTGAATTCAATTTTTTCAGCATTATTTATGGCTGTAAACAAGCCTAAATTCGGCTTTTGGATGATGGCGATAGAGCTGGTGGTTTTTGTTTTATTTATTGTGCCTGCCGCTATGTTATTCAATCTTAACGGGGTCGGATTTATAGTGAGTTTCTCAAGTTTACTATCATTTCTATTGGGTCTCTTCGTATGCAAAGTTAGATTAGGGATTAGGCTCGGAAGCATATTTAATTCTTTGAAATCATCTTTTTTGATTTCAATCGTTCTAATTTGTTTAATATTAATAATTAAAAAATTCTTGTCTGCGTTTTTGCGATACCATGTTTTTATCTCCTTGCCGCTATTATCCAGTATCGTAGTGATCTTCTATTTTATCTGTGGTGTATTAACTGAGAAACAACTTTTTAAGGAAATAGTAGGACTAATAAGGCGACACAAAACTTAAGGAAACAAAGAAAAAATGTTTGGTATCCATTTCGGACTTGAAGGCGTAGTGCCTATTGTTTTTTACATTTTTGGGGCCGTCCTTATTATGATGGCTCTGTTTATCGATTGTAGACCGCCATTTCTATTCCTTATTTTTCTTATGCCGATGCAGAATTTATTGGAAAAACTACACGGTTTACCTTTGGGGAAGGATCTTATCGATTTATTGCTAATAGCTATCATCATCGGTAGTATGATGAAGAATTTCAACAATAAAGAACTGATAACAGCTCGAAACCCTCTTATCACGATCGTCATATCGACTATTCTATATACATTTATTTCTTTTCTAATTGGATGTCTCAATAGCAGTTCTGTTTACATTATAAGCAGAATAGAAACGTGGAAGAATTATACAATTCTTCCTATTATATTTTTTATTGCCGTTAAGATTATTGATGATAAAAAATGGTTCAACTTAACTATCATAACTATCTGTTTTGCTCTTATTTACACAGGGTTCGATTTTTATCGAGATTTCAAGTATACGGCTGTCACGTCATTTTCTTATGGTATCAGACGCAGCGGAACGTTTGTGTATCTCGGACCAAATGAATTCGCGGCTTTTCATGCTCACTATCTGATATTCTTTCTCGGGTTTCTTTTCTACGAGAGGAATAAAACAAAAAAGATCTTATATTTTATTGCTGTTATCTTAAGCGCGTACTGCGTTATTTTTCTTTTTTCCAGGGGCGCTTATTTGGGGTGTCTTATTGGGATTGCTTTCATAACTTTATTCAAAAAAAAGATATTGTTGATTCCCTTGATCATTCTTCTGCTTGCATGGCAGGCATTGCTTCCGCGCGTTGTGGTAGAAAGGATAACGATGACTAAAAGCGAAGATGGTCGGTTGGAACATTCAGCAGACGCAAGAGTCGAAATGTGGAAGCAGAGCCTTAAATATTTCGAAAGAAATCAGATTATGGGGATCGGCTATGGCACTATTAGGAATCTGGGTCTCATATTGGGCGATACGCACAACTTATATGTTAAAATCCTTGTCGAGCAAGGGATTATTGGATTTATTCTTTTTTTAATTTTTATCGCTCGCGGATTTTTGATATCGTGGAAACTCTCATTAATCGGTCAAACTCCTTGGTTAAAAGGTCTTGGGTTTGCTTTTTCGGCCTGTATAGTAACCGTTTTGATCACCAATATTTTCGGAGATAGATGGAGTTATACCCAGATCGGGACTTATTTCTGGGTACTTCTGGGTTTGGTTGTAAGGAATTATATTTTAGCCGTTAACAAGTGTAACATTGAATAGCGGGTTGCGGTATGAACATAATACATATAATCAGCAGTAGGGGTTTTTTGGGGGCCGAGAACATGGTACTGACGTTGGCGACCGAACAAATCAATAACGGTCACGCTGTCAAGATAGCGGCTATTGTCAATAATCCTGCCTCTAAACCCGTTTTATTGTCTAAGTCCGAGCTGTCAGGTATTCCTACAATCAGCATATATTCTCGATCTATTATTAACATTCGCGCAATCATTACATTAAGGGGTTTATTGAAGCGAAATCAAATCGATATAATTCATTCACACGGTTATAAGGCGGATTTCTTTAGTTTTGCCGCGACTGTCTTTATGAATAAACCTAAAAAAATAGCTACGTGTCATACATGGTATTCAGTCAGTTTCAAGCTTCTCGTATACGAAATAATCGATAAAATAGTGCTTTTCGGTTTTTCGAGAATCGTCGTTGTTTCCCACGGACTTATGGCAGACCTATGCAAAATCGGTATTTCAAAAAAGAAGATATGCCTTATCAATAATAGTATCGATATCGAGAAGTTTTTTTTGGGAAAGAAGACATTCGATATCAGAAAAGAATATGGACTGGCTCCGGATAGTTTTATCCTGGCGGCCATCGGCAGACTAGCCGTTGATAAAGGACACATATTTTTAATGTACGGGGTCAAAGCGCTCATTGAAGAAGGCATAGATGTCCGTTGTTTCATTATCGGAAACGGTCCGCAATTCGCTGCGTTGCGTGCGAAAATAATCGAATTAAAATTGGAGCACCATATAATATTGACGGGCTCTCTTGGAAATATCGCGGAGATCCTTGACTCGATCGATGTGTTTGTCATGCCGTCTCTTAAAGAAGGAATGCCGATAGCGCTGCTTGAAGCGATGGCTTCTCGGAAGGCGATTGTTGCTTCCGGAGTTGGCATGATATCCAGTTTGATTATCCCTGATCGCAATGGCTTATTGGTCAAGCAAAAAGATCCCATTGCCCTTAAAGAGGCAATAAAGAGATACTATGAGAATCCATCGCTTCGGCTTGAGCACGGAAACAATGCCCAGACGACACTGGTTGAACAATGTTCGTCAAAGAAAATGGCGCGGGAATATTTAACGGAGTACTCAAAATGCCTGGTCTAGATAGCGATATGGTTTCCGTTATAATTCCTGCTTTTAACTCTGAAAAATACATCACCGAATGTATCTCGAGCATCAAAAAAAATGATTTTTCCCATACGGCTTATGAAATTATAGTCGTTGACAATGGGTCTTCAGATAAAACGGTTTCCATTGCGGAACGGCTCGGCGTCAAAGTCCTTATTTTGCCGAGCGCAAAAATTGCCGGATTGCGTAATCATGGATCTCGTTTTGCGCAGGGCAATATCCTGGCTTTTTTGGATTCCGATTGTACGGTTTTGCCGTCTTGGATACCTAATGCATGCATGGCCTTTGAGGATCCCGGTATCGGTATCGGAGGAAGCGTACACAGGGTTCCCGCGCATGCTTCGTGGGTCGCTCGCGCATGGGCTTTCCATTGCAAGGAAGAGGGCCCCCGTACATATGTTAACTATGTCCCGAGCGGAAACATGTTTATTCGGAAACGAGTATTTGATCTGGTTGAGGGGTTTAATGAAGCGCTCTCCGTTTCCGAGGATACGGATTTGTGCCGGAGGGTGATAAGAAACGGTTATAAAGTATTGTCGGATGAAAGTATTGTCGCTTATCATCACGGAGCCCCGACTTCACTTCTTGTTTTCTTTCGCAAGGAATTGTGGCATGGGCAAGATGTACTAAGATTGTTCATAATAGAGCGTTTTCCAAGGGAATATGTTAACGTGATGGCATTATCGCTAGGTTTTTTAATGCTTATTGCTGGTACCATCTGGGCATTATTTTTCAATTATAAGACCGCGGTTTCCTTCGTCATCTTACTGCTCATCATTCCCAATGTATTATCGGTTATGACCTGCATAAAGAAAAAAGATCTGGCTTTTTACTTTCCGTTATGTCTACTTTATTTTACGTATGGTTTAGCGCGGGCGCTCTGTATCATTAATATCAAAGGTTATGCGGGAACTCTTTTAACTAAGCGAGGGGCTGGTAATGATTAAAATTTATTGGATCCTGATGTTTTTAATTTTTTATACATATTTCTTGTATCCGGTCTTGCTGGTAATCGCCTCGGTGTTCTTTACCAAGAAAATATCTGTTGATGAGAATTATGAGCCGACGGTGACACTGCTTATTTGCGCATATAACGAGGAGAAAGACATCGGCAGGAAACTGGAGAATTCCTTGCTGATCGATTATCCGCGCGACAAGCTTGAAATACTGGTTGTGTCTGATGGGTCGACGGATGGGACTGATAGGGTTGTCCGAGGATTCGATGGCCGTCACATCAAATTATTCCGGGTTGAAGGCAGGGTGGGCAAAACTGAGGCCCAGAATCAAGCGGTATCGATCGCGTGGGGAGAGATCATTGTTTTTTCCGATGCCACGACTCAATATGAACCATCTGCCTTAAGGAAAATTGTCAGGAATTTTTCCGATCCAAGTATCGGAGCCGTAAGCGGAAGGTATAGATATATAGACCCCAAAAAGACCAATGTCGGCAAGGGATCAATAGCATTTTGGGATTATGAAAATCTCATAAAGACATGCCAAAGCAGATTATGTACGATCACAGGATGTTGCGGCTGTATTTATTCTATAAGGAAAAGATTGTATGTCAGACTTCCTGCCGATATTATCAGCGATTTAGTCGAACCACTCAAGATCCTCGAGGAGGGGCATCGGATCGTTTTTGAACCCGACGCTATTGCGTACGAGTTTGCTTTTGAAAGAACGAAGGAAGAATTTAAAATGCGGATTCGGGTTGTTTCCCGCGGAATCAGGGGCTTATTATATATGAGAAACCTGTTTAACCCATTGCGATTTGGCATTATTTCAATACAACTGTTTTCGCATAAAGTGTTGAGGTGGCTTGTTCCTGTTTGGGCTTTATTGCTGTATATTGTGAATACTGATCTTCTGAAGACAAATATGTTTTTTTTCATTACGTGGATTTGCCAAACAATATTTTATGCGCTGGCACTATTAGGGTTTATCTTTGAATTGAGAGGGAAAAAAATCGTATATTTCTCCTACCCTCTGTATTTTTGCATTGTTAACGGCGCGTCAATCATTTCTTTGATACGAATTATCAGGAAAAGAAAGGACATACAATGGGAAACGGTCCGGACATAAACAAAAAATTACGCATATTGTTTATTACCCAGGAAGATCCATTTTATGTCCGAATATTCTTTGACGAATTCCTAAACCATTACAGGGATCGCATTGACATTACAGGAGTTGTTATCTGTTCAACAATCGGGAAACAATCGTTAGCCGAAAAGGCAAAGCGATTGTTTGATCTTTACGGCTTTATAGATTTTTCACGCTTGTTGGTACGGTACGCCGGATCAAAGATTTCCGGTCAAACACTGAAACAGCTTTTCAAAAAATATCAGATTCCCTGCTTCGATTCCCCCGGCATAAACTCGGATCAATTCGTATCTCATTGGCTTTCCATGGAAATCGACGTTATTGTTTCTGTGGCGTCATCGGAAATATTCAAGCCCAAGTTATTGAAAGTCGCTCGCTGGGGTTGTATCAACATCCACCATGCGAAACTGCCGCGGTATAGGGGGATGATGCCTAATTTTTGGCAAATGTATTTTGACGAAAAATCAGCGGGCATTACGGTTCACAAGATAAACAAAAAAATTGATGATGGTGAAATCCTTTTGCAGAGAGATGTTATTATTCAAGACAATGAAACCCTTGACAGCCTTATTAAGAGGACGAAGAGGATAGGCGCCCGCTGCATTTTTGAGGTATTAGAATGCATACGTCAGAATAAGGTTGTATATTTCCCCAATGATCCCGGCAACGCTTCCTATTATTCTTTCCCGACGAAACTGGATGCTCGTGTATTCAGGAAAAAAGGCAAAAAATTATTATGATGAACGGTCTTAGTTTTGACGTAGAGGATTGGTTTCAAGTGGAAAATCTCAAGACGGCATGTCCCTTTCACGCATGGGATAGCTACGAATCGAGAGTCGAGCGCAATACCCGTATTCTATTGGATCTGCTTGATGAAAAGCGATACAAGGCAACTTTTTTTGTACTTGGGTGGATCGCTGAACGTTTTCCGGGATTAATTAAAGAGATAGCAGGGCGCGGCCATGAAATTGCAAGTCACGGTTATGACCATCAGATCGTATATAATATGAGCCTGGACCAGTTTGCCCAAGACATTAAGAGATCAAAATGTCTGCTTGAGGATATATCACAGCAGCCCGTGGTTGGGTATAGAGCTCCTAATTTTTCGATAACAAAGAAATCTCGATGGGCGCTGGACATTTTGTTTGAATCAGGATTTAAATACGATTCGAGCGTATTCCCTACTTCTTTTCATGATAGATATGGTTTTAGCGGAATAAATAATTCAGATGCTTTTCGATTTGAAAACTCCTTAGTAGAGTTTCCCATAACTGTTTATAAATTGGGCAATGTCAAACTGCCTTTGGGGGGAGGGGCTTATTTCCGCATCGTTCCCTATCCTTTTTTTAGGTTCTTTTTAAAACAGGTTAATGATAAAAACAAGCCGTTTGTTTTTTATTTGCATCCTTGGGAGATTGACAGATCTCAACCCAGAATGAAGATTTCGTTCTCGAGTTATTTGAGGCATTATACAAATTTGTGTCATACTGAAAAGAAATTGCACCGTTTATTTGATGATTTTAGATTTACGACTTTGAACAGCTTCATAACGGATAATTACATTTAACCAGCATGAATAAAAAGCCGTTTCACCATCTACCGATACTCATGTATCATGATATCGTGTTGGGATACCGAGGTGCTAACCCTTATATTCTCGATATCGATGAGTTTGTCAGGCATATGGAGTATTTATCGTCAAACCACTACCGGTCTTTATTACCTGATCATTTGATCAAGGATTTGACCGGGATATCGGTCCATACGAAGTCACTTATCATTACCTTTGACGATAGTAATAAATCGTATTATGAAATTGTTTTTCCCGTCTTAATGAAATACGGGTTCAAAGCGGTTTTTTTTATTAATACGAGTTGCATTGATTGTCCTGATTGTTTAACGTGGCGAAATCTGCGTGAAATGAGAGAGTCGGGAATGTCTATCCAATCGCACGGCCATCATCACGTTTTTTTGACGGACCTCGCTCGCGTAGGCTTAAATGATGAATTATCCGAGTCGAAGTCATTGATCGAGACGAAATTGGGTTTCCCTGTGGATTTTATTTCGTTCCCCGGCGGCAGGTTCAACAAGTCAATCTTGGATCGCGTGAAAGGAGCCGGCTATAAAGGCGTGTTTACTTCGATTCCTTCATCGCGACAACGTTTTGACAGAGGGCTTTATATCTTCAATAGATATTTGATTACGAGTGACATATCTCAAAAAGGAGTAGAATTTTTGGTGACGGACAATGCGTTTTATATGCGTAAAAATTATTTTAAATACCGGCTAGCGGGTTTCTTGAAAACATTGCTGGGCAATAGGTTGTATCACTTGATATGGACAGTAGTAGTAAAAGGGGGGCCAGATGATGAAACGTAAATATTGGCCTTTGCTGTTATTATCGGTTCTTATAGGGAGTCTATTCGCGCTCGTTTATATTAAGACGCTATCATGGTTAAACGATCGGTATCAGGCGCCGGATTCGTATTATTCGCACGGTTTGCTTGTCCCGTTGATATCGGCATTTCTGATATGGCGGAAAAGAGCAGCGCTGCGCAATAACTACGAAAATACATTTAATGAGATGGGATTGGTGTTGGTGGCGTGTTCATTGCTGGTTCACGTCGTCAGCACAATTTTAAATATTTATTTCGTCAGCAGTTACTCCATTATGGGCATTATTTTCGGGATCTCGATTTTTTTATTGGGAATTAAAGCAACGAAGCAGATTATGTTCCCGCTATTTTTTATTTTCTTTATGCTGCCGTTACCGCAAACAGCGATTAACGTGATTAGCTTTCCTCTCAAGATGTTCGTAACAAAATCTGTCGTTTGGTTATTGAGGTTGTTTATGGATGTCCCGATAAGAAACGAAGGATTTATCATATATTTCCCAAGAAGCAGCCTTCTTGTTGAAAATCCATGCAGCGGGCTGCGATCGCTCATTGTGGTCATGGCCCTGGGTAGCATTTTCGCCTATCTGCTCAAGTCAGGAATGAACAGAAAAATAATTTTATTTACCTTGTCTATTCCCATAGCTGTCGTGGCAAATATTTTCCGCGTATTAATTCTGGCGTTGAGCGTTTTTATTTACGGGGAAGGGATCCTGAAAACATTTTTCCATGATCTTACCGGTTATCTTGTTTTTCTTCTTTCTTTCTTTTTACTGTCCCTGTCGAGGAGAAAATTAATTGAATAAACTAATATATAAATTATCCCTCATTATGGTTATTTTTTTGATAGGCTTCGTCGCGATTTACTTCTTTATGCATCAAAGGCCGTCGGGGCAGGATATGAGCGTAACAATACTCGGTTTTCCATTGGCCATCAATGGATGGATCGGCATGAATATCGATGTTGATACTAATACAAAAGATCTGTTGGAAACCCAGGCAGTATTAATGAGAAGATATAAGAAAGGTACAAGCAGGGTAGATCTGGCTGTTGTGTATTACCCCGACGATAAAGTCGGATTTCATATGCCCGAGAGTTGTTACACGGGGCAGGGATCCCACATTATTGATAAAGATGTGTCGACATTCGATGTTGGCAACAGGAGTCAGCTCTTGTGTAACAGATTGTCAGTAAGGGGAAATAAGGGAAATGAGGAAGTTTTTTATTATTTTCAGTCCGGTAATATCCGTACTGAGCATTATTCCAGACTTCGTTGGCAAATATTACGAAATAAGATCAACAGAGGGGTCAACGGAAGTTCTCTGATACGGTTGTCTTCCAGTGCCGAGATAAGCCAGGAACAAGCGTATAATAGCATTCAACAGTTCGTGAGAGACGTCATTCCTATGCTGACAGAATATTTGCATAAGTAGCCATATGAAAAAAGTCATATTCGCATCGTTATTTTTGTTGGGCCTTACGGTGTGCTCTTACGCCTCGTCCCCGGTTCTTTACTTTACCGATATTACCAGCGGGCCGAAATCGGGCAATTCGGATAATTCTCTGGGGCAGACGCCGAATGAGCACGGCTGTATAGTCACTATTTGGGGCAAGAACCTGGGTTCAAGCCAGGGTAGTTCTACGGTCACGTGCAACGGCGCAGTCGCGCCGTACATATATTCGTGGGGCAACGCAACAGCGCCTGCCGATCTCTACACGTATCACGGGATGCAAATGATATCATTCCAGGTAAGCGGGGCTGCTGCCGATGGGTTAGGAACGATCAGCGTTACCATCGGAGGCGTTACGTCAAATACATTGCCTTTTACTGTCAGATCGGGTGCTGTTAGATTTATAAAGACAACTGGCAGCGACGTTGGAGACGGAACGTGGGTTTCTCCATGGAGAACGATATTGTACGCCACAAACAATCATTGTTCGGCAGGCGATATCGTTTATGTTTGTGATGGCGTTTCAGTAAGTTCCGCAAACGGTGTTTGCGTTTACGGGCCAAGCGGAACCGAAAACAATCCAATTTCGCTTATTGCATACCCCGGAGCTACGGTTACTGCAAGTAATGGCGGAAGCAGAGGGGCTATAACTAACTGGAGCGGTGCAACGTCATACTGGAATTTTGCCAAATTATATTTAACGACGAACATTACCGGGGCATATTCATTTACAGGGTCACGTTTTGTCGGTTTAAATATCACGGGTCCTAATGCCGACGGGCAAATGGGTGCTATCACTACCGGTGGATATGGCCGGCATTCTGATAATGTAAAATGTTACGGCAATTATATACATGACTTTGGCAATGACAGCACAAGCAAATTACATCATGTTTTTTACCTTAGTAATAGAACGGGCACGCAATATAGATCTTATGAATTAGGATGGAATTATTTAAAAGATAACAAGGCTTATCATGGGTTGCATGTGTACGATGAAGGAATTGGAGGTGATTGGTCGGGGACTATGCGGATTCATGATAATGTAGTCGTGAATCAGCGCGGAGCGGCCTTTAGCTTTGCGGGCGGAACATTTACCATGCCGGTGGAGGTATATAACAACATATTTATTAATTGCGGGTTGGGGCCGATCTTCCCGGATGGTAATTTGTGGGCATGTGCAGTGTACATAAACCCGTGGGATAGCACGACGTCTACGATTAAATTCTATAACAACACAATCTACGGGTATAGCGACGATACGGTTGTCCAAACCGCTTTGGCTCGGAAAACATGCTTGGTTACG
>Ga0209096_1000983_pt1 | contig 33893 bp, 44 predicted proteins | sample AD_UKC034_MetaG_FD_184407 | JGI IMG/M metagenome (GOLD analysis project Ga0209096, IMG submission 184407) | Active sludge microbial communities of municipal wastewater-treating anaerobic digesters from USA - AD_UKC034_MetaG (SPAdes) (version 2) | ecosystem: Engineered > Bioreactor > Anaerobic >...
CACCTAATGGTAACGCCTCACTATGTTTTTGTTTTGTGTCCGACTGCATCCCACAACCAGACAATATGTTTATTCCTTGCTTTAATATATTCTTTGCAGCGCTCCGTCATATAAAAGTTCGAACTTTTATACGTTAGTGATTTTACTCACCACCACATCCCTGTGGTCTTAAGGTCAGGCTTTCGCCCTTTTAGGGGGGTCACCTTACATCGTCGATGATTTTATTTATAGACTCCAATCTTTAATCTAACTATCGAAGCAATTCCAAATAGTTAAAAATCAGACTAAGTACGTCTACCTTCGGAGTCTTGTTGATTTTTTAAAGGTAACCTCAACAACATCCTACTTAAAGTATCCAAAACAGGTTATACGCGTCTACTAATTCCGCCACCCGTGTATGTCAATGAACTAATTTCTTGTAGCGACAGATGGAATCGAACCAACGGGACCAGAGTTTATGAGACTTGGGGGCTACCAACAGCCTTGTCACGTTTAGTACAGAGAGAGGGAGTTGAACCACTCACAGTCTACTTCGGTTCCGAAGAACCTTTTTCGACTATCAGTCCCCTTTTTCAACATTAGAGTTTGGGTGGGAATCGAACCCACTTTTCATACAAAAAAAACCTTTTCAAACTTTTACATTTCAGACCAATTACCTTCCGAAATTGTTGAAGGGAGAACCGACGCGTCTGCCAGTTTCGCCATCTCTGTATATTAGTATCGAGAGAAGGATTTGAACCTCCAAGGTCTACTGCCGTTCCCGAAGGAACTCTTTCGACCATCACTATCACTCATTAGTTTATCTTATAGGATTCGGACCTACTCCTACTCCTTCTAAGGGAGTTGTGCTACCCATTACACTAAAGACTTATTGAGTGTTGATAAGTGACGTGTTTACCGTTTCACCACCTCGACTTGTTGTTGAACTAACCCTCAACTGCGTTTAACCTCTACAGTATAGTTTTGAATAAGACTCTCTCATTTCAGAGAGACTGTGAGTCATTTTCAACAGTACAAATATATAAACTTTTTTTATTTCTGTCAAGAATTTTTTTAATCTTCTTTAGGTTTTTTTCTTAACTCAGTAGTACCTTTTGTATGGTAAGGCCAATATGGGCAGTGGCGACAACCACTACCACAACATTTGCCTCTTCGTGTTAGATACTCTTCAGTTAAGATTATTTGACCTTTTTCTAAGTAATAATCTACTCCCTGTTCAAATTTAAATTCTTTTCCTTCCATTTTTATTACTTTTTCTTTTTGGCCTCTTCTTCTGCTTTAAGACGGTTACGACGACGTTCGAGACGAGCTTGATATTTAAGTTCTTTCTCTAAAGCCTCACGAAACTCGGTTAAAGTATCGATTAGGGTATCTACTTTGTGTGAAGCATTCTTACGATCTTCCTCACCATCGTAGTCGATAGATAAGGTGATAGTACGATTACAGTCGGCGATACCGAGATGGATATCAATCCATCTTTGTCCTTTTTCTACATCTTCGTCTCTATATTTTGTAATAGAAGCTACGATGTTAGCCATGGAATGATGTCCTGGCAAGTTGAGAAATTCTCTCTTACTGAAAATTACTTTGTTTTTGTCTTTGTTTTCCATATGTCAACGGTGCTTGAGTTTTAGTACTCAAGCTTACCCGTCAACATTCTAATAGTGTGTTTCATATTATATTTTTATTTATCACTCATTAAATAAGGTTTCCAATCTTCATTGACCTTATGCATATTACTGATGAAGAATAAGTAACTTGGAGTGAATGGCCTTTGTGACAATGTCATTCCAGCCTCATCAGGTGTTCTGTCACCCTTCGTTACGTTACATTTCATACAACATGTAACTAAATTAGTCCAAGAGTTTGGCCCTCCCTTACTCTTTGGTAATACGTGGTCAAGAGTTAATGAATCCTTAGAACCACAGTACAAACACTTGTAACCGTCCCTTCTGTAGATATTAAATCTAGAGAGAGTTACCTTTTTGTATGGGAAGTAAACATACTTAACCAATCTAATAACGGATGGTCTGTCGTATTCCTTCCTTTCAGTTGCAATACCTTTTCCGCTAGAAGAAACGATTTCCGCCTTCCCCTTGTACACCAACCTGAATGCTCTTTTAAGAGGAGCAATCGTAAGCGGGGTGTAATCCGCGTTCAAAACTAATACCATTGGTCCTTTCATAGTGAACTACCCACCCACGGCAGAGCCGATGGGTTGGGCTTCGGAGGTCATAGACTCACCTAATGGTAACGCCTTACTCCGTTTTTGTTTCGTGTCCGAGTTAGTTCCTAAACCAGACAATATGTTTAAACCTTGTTTTTTAATATTTATGCTTGCGTTAAAATCTCTGTCGTGTACTGTATTACAACTTGGACAAGTCCATTCCCTATCTTTTAGAGTTAAGTCTTGATTGATGTAATTACAAACATTACAAGTCTTGCTACTTGGGAAAAATCGGTCAATCTTTACAATCGTTTTGTCATTCCAATTAGCTTTATATTCAAACATAGTGTAAAAAGTACCCAACGAAACATCCGAAAATGCTTGTGCTAACTTATGATTCTTCATCATATTTTTCACAGCCAAATCTTCAATACAAATTACATCGTGGTTTTTGATGATTTCTGTACTGACTTTGTGCAAATAGTCTTTTCTGATATTGGTTACTCTTTCGTGTACCTTTGAAAGTTTCGATTTTTGTTTTAATCTGGAATTGCTTCCTTTTACTTTTTTAGATAATTGTCTTTGTTCATATTTTAACTTCTTTAAGTTGGCTTTTAGTGTTTTTATGTTTTCATACACTTTGCCATCGGAAAGTATTGCTAAGTCCTTTATTCCTGTATCAATACCAACTTTTGAATTAGTTTTTTCAAAAGGTTGATATTTAACTTCACAAGTTATACTTACATAATAGTTTCCTGTTGTAGATTTTGATATTGTGGCAAAAAGTATTTTACCTTCTATTTCTCTATGTAAGTTTATTTCAATACCTTTTTTGAATTTAGGTATACATAACTTACCATCTTCAATACGTACAAATTGTGGAATCGTAAAACTTTGTCTATCGTACTTACTTTTAAATCTTGGAAACTTGGTCTGCTTACGAAAAAACTTATTGTAGGCGGCATCTAAATTTCTAAGTGATGATTGTAAACTTTGACTATTAATTTCTTTAAGCCAAACAAACTCTTCTTCTTTTTTAAGTTTGGTTAGGTCATTTGCATTGTCGTAATAGTTAAGTGATTTTTTTTCTTCAAGGTACGTTTCTTTTCTACTATTCAGATAGCGATTAAACACAAATCTACAAGCCCCAAAATGTTTTGAAAGCAGTTCAATCTGCTCTTTGTCTGGAGTGATTCTAAACTTGTATGACTTGTGTATTAACTTCATTATGCTATTAAATATTCTTATTTTTTACAAAGATACAATTATTTTTACAATCCGTAAAGTTTTTTGTAAATATTTCCATCGAGTTTGAGAAACATTCACAAAAAACTTTACTACCATGTCTAAAAAATCTAATTACATCAGTACAAATCGTTCAAAACATTACTTAAAGTGTCATTTAATCTTTGTTTGCAAGTATCGCAAAAAACTACTTGTCGGTCAATTAAAAGATGATATGCGTTCAATTATCACAAATATTACCTCTAATTCGGATTTTGAAATTGAGGTATTTGAGAGCGATATTGACCACATCCATTTTCTTATTCGTTACATCCCTCGTTTGTCTATTGCTCAAATTGTCCGTAGGTTAAAACAAGAATCCACTCGTCAAATATGGCAATTACATTCAGCGTCTCTCCGCAAAGAATATTGGCAACAGCAACTTTTTTGGTCTGATGGTTATTTCGTTTGTTCAATAGGTGAGGCTTCTCCTGATACTATTCGTGAGTATATTCTATCACAAGGTTAATTTCTTATCTTTGTGCCTTACATCCCATCCACGCTAAAGCGATGAATGGGTTTTACGGCACATTTTATAAAAACAAAAAACCCGAGTCGTGACTCGGGTTTCTAATCTTGTTAATATTTTAAATGATTAACTTAGACATGCGTACCCGAGTTCAGTCTGTGTAAACTGAAATAACACTGTTAGTGTCATCACGAATAATATGTTAGTTAAGTTTTTCATTTGATTTCTAGTTTTTATTCTTTTAATAAATATGATACAAAGATACTAAAGTTTTACGACTTGTCAAGTATTTTTTTAAAATTATTTTATTTTTTAGTTTTCTTTATTTTCTGTTACGGGTTCGCGTGATTTTACTTCTTCAATAATTTTCTTATATTCCTTCAAAAGGTTCTCATATGAAGCCAAATCCAAAGGTTTAAGTTTGTTAAATTGTTTCCCAATTTTTGATTCAGCCATTGTGATTTCTCCTCTTTTAATTTGGAACATTAGACTAGCAATTTTTCTCTCTAAATTTTCAATTTGTTTTTCTGGACTCATATGTTGTTATATTTTTAATAAAGTTAATGAATAATTTATGAAAAATCAAAAATATTTATTATAAACTAAAATTATGGATAAAAAATTATACGATAAAGAATACTATATTAAAAATAAAGAACGTATAAAATTACGTTATAAGAATAATAAAGATAAATTTAAAGAGTATCAAAAAATATACAGTTCAGAAAACAAAGAAAAAGTTAAAGAAAGTAATAGAATATGGTATTCAAAAAACAAAGAAAAAGTTAAAGAGAAAGTTAGGGAATATCAAAAAAAACGTAAAAATAATGACCCTATTTTTAGATTAAAATCTAATATAAGAACTATATTGAGTAATGTCATTAAGAAAAAAGGTTTTAGTAAAAAATCTAAAATTATTGATATTATTGGTTGTTCTTTCGATGATTTAATTATACATATCGAATCTAAATTCGAACCTTGGATGACTTGGGATAATTACGGAAAATATAATGGTACTGAAAAATATGGATGGGATATAGACCACATAGTACCAATTTTTATGGCAAAAACAGAAGAAGATATATTAAAACTTAATCACTATACCAACTTACAACCACTTTGTAGTCGAATAAATAGAGATATAAAAAGAAACACTTACAATAATCCCTAATATTTATAACTATATGAAACCTATTAAAGACGTAATTAAGGAAGAAATTTTGACTGAAGGATTCTTTGGGGATCTAATCAAAAAGATTTTTCAATGGAATGATGAGACCAATGAAGAAAAGGCTCAACACATTCTTGATATCACAAATGAATTAAAAAAATATGGAATCTCTTCCAATGAGATAAATTCATTATTGGATCAAATCTTAAATTCTGAAAAGAGTGAGGATTTGGATTTTGAATTACTTAAAAGAACAATTAGAAATGTTTTACTTAAAAAAGGTGATAAAAATGATAATATTGTAAAATATTTTAATAAAATCCTTAAATCATTAAGTGAAAGGGTTTCATATGAAGAAATTTTACCTGATGAGGAATACTACGAACCTGAAGAAAAGGAAACCTCAATCATCCCTAGAAGACAATTTAATAAAGAAAAGACTGCATTACAAATAGAACTTCTTAAGATGCAAGAATGGTTAAAAAAAACAGGTAATAGTGTTATTGTTGTTTTTGAAGGACGTGATACTGCAGGTAAGGGTTCTACTATTAAGAAATTTACTGAACATCTAAATCCTAGATTTTATAAAATAGTTGTTAAAGGGGTTCCTACAGCTGAAGAAAGAAAAGATTGGTTTGGTCGTTATGCAAGTGAAATTGAACCAGGTAAAATTATCTTCTTCGATAGAAGTTGGTATAATCGTGGTATTGTTGAACCTGTTATGGGTTATTCATCCCAAGAAGAATATCAACATTTTATGGCAAATGTTAAATCATTTGAAAGAGAACTTGTTTCTAAAGGTAACTATCTGATTAAATTTTGGTTATCAGTTACGAAAGAAACTCAGGCTAAAAGATTTACTGCTAGACAAACATCACCATTAGCTTATTGGAAGTTCAGTCCTAATGATGCTCAAGCTCAAGAAAAATGGGAAGATTATACAATGTATAAAAATAGAGTGTTTAAACTAACTTCTACACCTGAAGCTCCTTGGATCGTAGTAGATAGTAACGATAAACGTATATCGAGTTTAAATGCAATGAGATATGTTTTAAATCAAGTACCTTATGAAGGTAAGAATGAATCTATAGTTGGTAAACCTTATCCTGAGGTTGTCACAACAATCCGTTAAATTCTATTCATTATTCCGTAATCCCTAATTCCATAATTAGGTAAATCACCTATTGTTCTCACATTAGGTCGTCTATTAACTTGTGGACCTCTTCTACCTCTTCTTGTTCTACGAATCTTTTCAATAAATTCGTGAGGTTTCATTTTCATATTAATGAAAATAGACTCAAAAGTACCATCCATAAACCAACCTTCTTCATTTGGTAATACGGTGTAATCGTAGTTGTCGATTCCTAAATTATAATCTAAAAAAGTTATAAGACCTTGTGGGGCATCTAATGGTTGGACAGGAACCAAATCAAGTCCCATTGTTTGAGCAGCAACTCTTCTAACCATAGGTAAAACAATATTACCAAAATTAGGTTCAGGGTTATCCTGTGGTGCTCTATGACCGTGATGTATTAAAGGTTCATTTTGATTACGTATTAAATCTACCCATTGACGCATCCACCTTTCTTGTGGGTTAGTTAGATCTTGTATAATTTGTCTGTCAATTTCTTGTTGAATATTTTCAGCTAATAAAGCTGTTAATTCAGCTTCAGCATCGATGTTGTGAAATGCCTGTAAATCTTGAGCTAACTCAGGATTCCAATTCATACGTATTCTTCTAGGTTCTGCAGTAATCCTAATAGAAGAAAGTCTTAAATTAAGGGTATTCCTATTTTTGGGATCAACAAAACAAAACCCAGGAATGGATTTGATTATCATACAAATCTTTTGTTAACTATCGGCATTTGAACTCCATTGTATAGTTCATTAACCGTTATTCTACCGTAGAATTGTTCACTAACCATTCTAACCCTTGTCTAGGTTGGAATTGGGTTTCTAAATCCATCATAGGAATATAAGGAGCAAACACATAACCAGGTTCTAAATAAGTTTGGGATTTAAACCCAATAATCTCACCGGCAGTACCGTATATAATAATACGACCAGGTTTACCTGTTATGAAATCATGTTTTCTAAGATGTTTATTTATAAAACTCATAATTATAAATATCACTCAACTAGTACAGAAAGTGTACATTTAGGACACGGATAGTCAATATTATACCTTTTATCCCTTACAATTTTAGTTCCCCCACAACAATCATAATCTTTGATGTCAGTTTTCTTTGGATAAGACAGTTGTTCATATAAACATTTTAGATTTTCATCCATGATGTAGGCATATCTATGTTTTTGAGTTCTATTAATCCAAACACCTTGTCTATCTTTAGTTGGGCCTCTTGGATTAACTTTCCATTCGCCATTCTCATTGAAATGGAAGAAATCTGATTTCTTATCTGTTAAACCAAAATATTTGAAATTACAAACCTGATAAATACTACCATTATGTCGACTATCGTCAGCTAAAGTTATGACCGCTCTAATACCTTCTTTCCTTAACAATCTCAAAGAATTACCTAATAGGTAGGAGGTTGCATTAGTTCCGTTTAATTCAGGTAAAACACATAACCTACTAAGTTCTAAGACTGTTTGGTCAGAATTATCTAAACCAAACCAACCCTTTAGTGCAACATTACCTTGTGGGTTTGAGAATGTTGCCACACCCATCATTATATCACCATCCTTATGAAATAAACCGTATGCATATTTTGAAAAGAATTTAGCATCACCCAAATAATGGTGTTTCCTAATAAAATCATAGGCAAACTTTTTATCTACTAATTTTAGAATATGGTCTTTCTTTTTAAAGAAGTTATTGTGGTTATTCATGATATTTATATATACATGAAAAATCTGATAAAGAGAATATTAAGAGAAAGAGAATATTAAGAGAAAGAGAAGATGATAATCTTCAATGGGCTCAAGATGCTGTGGGTGGTGAAATCAGACCAACACGTAGTCTAATTATCAAACCAAAATCCACTACGATTAAGAACGCGATAGAAACTCATACCGAAGTTATGCATGGTGATGCTGATTCTTACGAAAAAAATACTGTTATCTATTATAGAGATGGTAAGGGTAGATGGGGAACTGATGATTGGAATGCTGAATTTAATTTTGATGACTTTGAAAGGGTTGTTACCTTTTTAAAGGGTAATTATAATATTGATTACGATAATGATGAAGAAACTGAATTTTTCAGAGATGCAGGTGTTATAGATTATGATGAATATGCTGATAACGGATTTGAAGAAGGTGGAATAAATGAAGTTTTTTATATGGACGAGCGTAAAACCCACCCATCGGAACGTGGGTGGGATGTAAGCGACTAACCCTGATTGAGGATGTATTGACGAATTGTTTCTGGCGATGCTTCACCTATTGAGCAAACGAAATAACCATCACTCCATAGGAGATGCTGATACCAATAGTATTGACGAAGTGTAGAATGATGTAATAACCATAACTGACGAGTAGATTCTTGTTTTAACCTACGGACAATTTGAGCAATAGACAAACGAGGTATATAACGAATGAGAAAATGAATGTGATTAATATCTGATTCAAACACTTCTATTTCAAAATCTGAATTGTTTGCAATAGAGGTGAAGATAGATTTTAAATCATCATTTAACTGACCTACTAAGATATTTCTACGATACTTAGTAACTAAAATGAGATGACATTTTAAGTAATGTTTTGAACGATTTGTACTGATGTAGTGAGACATATTGTGAAAGTTTTTTACCCGAAGACGGAAACTTTTACAATATGTTGAACGGCATTTTACAGAAAAAATAAAAAAACTTTAAAATGAACGCAACTTTTTGTATCTTTGTATCATATTTAATAATATATGCTAAAGTCATTTCGATATAGAATCTATCCAACGGAGGTACAATCCGAACTAATCAATAAACATATTGTCTGGTTGTGGGATGCAGTCGGACATTAAACAAAAACAGGAGGAGGCGTTACCATTAGGTGAGTCTATGATTCCTGAAGCCCAACCATCTTTAGTGGTTGGGTAGTTCACTAGATATGGATTTAATTCGTAAAATAGCTAAACGTGAATTACTCAGTGAAACTGCTGGTATTTCTTTTATTGTAAGAAAATGGGTTAAAATCCTTAAAGAGGAGGTTGAGACCCAACTTAAAGAACACAAAGAGGAAGAGTTGGCTAAAATTAAAGCCAAAGAAACTAAAAAACCTAAACAATTAGAATTAGACTTCCCTGAAACACCCGAAGAAAGAGACGAACGTCTTGAATTAACTGACCCTTTTGGTTTAGGACCTGAAGATGATGATGAAAGAAATGATCCTTTTTATTGGGAAGATGAAACTTCAAGAGGTAAAGGTTCTAAAAAAATTGACGATGACTTTGGTGACTATGATGAATGGGAAAGTAGATGGGGTTATGATAAAAAAGGTTGGGGAAACAGAGACGGTGGTTTCTTTAAAAAGAAAAAGAAAAATTATTTAGGCTACCCTGAAAGTTATAGAGAAGAAGATTACAGCGGTTATGGTGGTTATGGTGGTTACAAATCAACCTACACTCCAACTCCATATATACCACCTTTAGAAGAGGTTGTAGTTTTTGGTGAAAATTGGCCAGAAGAATTTAAAGAATTCTCTGTAGACATGTGGGTTCTTAAAAATAGTACTCGTATTGAGTATGACCATTATAAATCTGGTTATGCTGACAGTGGTGAGTATATTGTTTATTTAAATGTACCGCTTGCCTCAATGAGTGAAAGTGCTTTCATACATGAGATTAAACATGCTTATGATGATTGGAACCGTATGAGACACGGTGGTAAACCAATCCGTGATACTTGGGAAGTTAAAAATATCTACACAAAAGATTTTGAAAAACTTATATTAGGTGGAAGTAATTCTTACCCACAACTTGGTCCTATTATCCGTAACTTCTATTTAGGTTCTAAATTAGAGGCACCAGCATATTTGGAAAACGAATATGATAATGCCATGATTGACTATGAGGATGTTGGTAGGAAAATGATGAAGTTTAAGGCTTCAACTTATTTAGATAAGAGAGGTAACCCAGCTAAAGGTTTAGAAGCTGAATTTGCTAGAGTTCAAAAACATGATGTACCTTTATTTAAGAAGTTTAAGAATGTTGTAGAATTCCTTTATTGGGTTGAAAAATACTTCAATAAGAGAGGTCGTGATATCTTCAAACGTGTTGCTAAAATGAGATACGTTCATGGTAGACAAAAACCTAAATACACACCAACTACTACATATGGTGGTACTAAAAGTTATGGTTCATATCAAAAACCAGTTGAAAAGGATGATGATGAAATAGGTGATTGGGTTTTCACACCTGAAAAAGGTTGGCATGAAAAAGAAGAGAAAAAAACTTTCGCTGACTTAGAGAAAAAATACGGAGTTAACCAATCAGAATTTGAAGAAGGTGAATCAATAGGTGGATGGAAATACTCTAAAGAAAGAGGTTGGTATTTCGACCCAGATGAAGATGATTTAGATAATATGCCATATTAATATGAAAAAGGTAATTAGATTAAATGAAAATGATGTTGAGAGACTTGTCAGAAAGATAATTTCTGAGGAGAAAGTTTCTATTAATGAAGGTCCACTCGGGTGGATTAGAAAAAAGTTTAACCAAGACGAAGAGGTTGGTCTTTTAATTATTAAGGCTTTAGAAAGTGGAGATATTGAAGAAGTTCGTTATCTTCGTGACCTCGGTATTTTACGTGAAGATGTGTATACATCTAACATAAACGGTCATAGAGTTGAATCTAGACACTATATTTCAAGTAAGAGTGGTAGTGACCACTATTCAGTACGAATTGATGGTGAACAAATAGAATTAAGTAGTAAAACCGCCAGAAAGATATATAAATTAATGGCACAAATCGAACAAATACCTAATTTAAAAAGAAGAAATGAGAAGTTAGGTGATATTAAAACTTCTTTAGGTAGATATAATTTACCGGCATAAGAAAGAAAAAGTTTAGAAAATCCTGATACATTTTTTCCAGAAGATGTTGACATGTAAAGAAAAAGTAGTATCTTTGTATTATAATTTAAAAACAACTAAAAGTTATGAAGTAGATTAACAACACATCAAAGTTCTATCTTATCACAAGAAAGGACTTATCAGTCGGTGAACAACTGGCACAAACAAATCACGCGTTAGCTCAATTCGCGTACGAAAATCCTCTCCAATTCCGAGAGTGGGTTGAGAAATCAAATTACATCGTTATTCTTTCCGCAGAGAACGAATCTCAACTCGAAGAAATCAAACAAAAACTTATTAACCGAGGTATTACCTTTAGTCAGTTCGTTGAACCTGATTACGGCAATCAATTAACCTCAATCGCTATTTCTCCTGAGTATTCAGAGGAAATCAGACGTATGTTCAGTTCATTACCGTTAGCCGGTAAAGAATACAGAAAGGAGGTAACATGCCAATAATCGAAAACGAAAAGAAGGAAACCATCATCTTTCACTTCAACAAAAAACATTTAGAGAATCCTGAGATTCCAATGTGGGTTGTAAAGTATAAAGGTGAGACCTATTATGTCCATCATATTGATGTGTCACCTGGTATTGGTTTCTCAACAAAAGAAACTCCTGAAAATCCCCATACTAAGGGATCCTTAAAGTTCAAAGGTAATTTTAGTATAACAACAGAAAATGGTTTAATAATCGGTAAAATTAATTAATTATGGCAACAGTAAATTTAAAATATAGTTGGTTTCTTAATCAAAAAGGAACAAAAAGAGTAAAAAGAATGAGACTTAAGTATTGGAAAAAATGGGAGAAAGTTAATACAATACGTTCATCAGGAGTAAGTTTTGGTGGTTCACTGTCACCAAACAAACGAGATTCGTTGATGATTTTACATTAAGGGAGCGAAAGCCCACTCATCAGCTTTGCTGTGGGTGGGATGAAAACGACCCAACATAAAGATAATAATTTTAAATAAAATTTGTTTTTTCTTTAAACTTTTGTATATTTGCACATATTTATAATTGATGTTAAAGGCTTTTCGATATAGAATTAACCCAACAAAGGAACAATCCATTTTGCTTAATAAGCATATTGGGGCAAGCCGTTTTGTGTATAATTTAGCCTTAGAATGTAAACAAATGGCTTGGGCTGGGAATAAGGTTAATTTAAGTTGTTTTGCCTTGCATAGCCAATTAAAAGACCTAAAAACTGAATGCGAATGGCTTAAAGAAATAAACAGTCAATCCTTACAACAATCAATAACAAATTTAGATAAAGCATACACCGCATTTTTTAAAGGGCAAAATAGTTTTCCAAAGTTCAAAAAGAAAACAAATGGTGGTAGTTTTAATATACCACAAAATGTACTTTTAGAAAATGAAAAACTAATTATCCCTAAATTCAAAAAAGGTATTGATATTGTTTTGCATAGACCTATTAAAGGAACAATCAGACAAGCTACCATCAGCAGAACTCCAACTGGAAAATATTTTGTATCTATCATTTGCGAAACTGGTGAAGCAATTAAACCAAAAGCAAAAATTAAAGAAAACACAACTGTTGGGATAGATTTGGGAATTAAAACGTATCTCGTTTCTTCTGACGGAAAAGAGTTTGATAATCCTAAATTTCTACGTAGAGCACAATCTAAATTAAAGTATGTACAACGTAAATATTCAAAACACAAAGGTAAAAGAACAAAACAAAAGTTAGCAATACTCCACGAAAAAGTGGCTAACCAACGTAAAGACTTTCTACACAAAACTTCAAGTGAACTTATCAAGAACCACGAAAGTTTAGCTATTGAAGATTTAGCAGTTTCCAATATGATTAAGAACCACAAACTTGCACAATCAATAAATGATGCAGGTTGGTCAACATTTGTAGCTATGTTGGAATACAAGGCAGAATGGTATGGCAAAAACATTTTGAAAATTGGCAGATTTGAACCATCATCGAAGCTACACGCAAACTGTGGGTATACAAATAAAGACCTCTCTTTAAAAGACAGAGAATGGGCTTGTGCCAAATGTGGTGAAATTGTATCGAGGGATTTGAACGCTGCCATAAATATTAAATCATTTGCATTAAAAAATATCTTATCTGGAACGGATAGGAAAAATCAAGGTAAGTTGCCTACGTTGGTAGGAGCGTTGACCCTTGAAGCCCAACCCATCGCCTCTGGCGTGGGTGGGTAGTTCACCTACCAATTTCTCTATATCATTTTCATTTGTTGTGAAGCAACAGTTCACCATTTCCCAAACGGTGGTTTAAGTCCAATGGACATGACAATTTTCTTCTGTGACAAGTGTGGTAAAGTTTGTAAAACCAAAATTGTAAAAGAAGAGGTTGTAGAAAAACAATCCTGATATTTATAATAAATGGATATTAAAAACATAATAAAAAACTCTCTTATAAAAGAAGTTGGTGAAGGTGGACATCAACCTTTTCGTTCTAAAAAAAGTCACGAAAGGGGTGAGACTGATGACTTTACCTATGTTTTTAAAACTAAAAATGGATGGGAATACACAGTTTCTTTAAGTAGAGAGTGGGGTAAATCTTGGTGGCATGAGAAACAAACCGAAAAAGAATGGCGTGATGAATTAGCGTCTATCTATCATTATGATAGAAAAAAATATGTTAATCTCAGAAAAATGGGTGCCGATAGAAACGACCTGAGAGGTATATGGACTGTAGGCTTTAGTGCTGAAGAACCTGAAAAACCAATTCAACCTAAAGATAATACTGAGGGTGAAAGAAAAAACTGGAACGATACTATGTGGGAAGACCACTTAGGTTCTAGTGATTGGAGAAGTCAGTTCAGAAGTAATTTTGATGATACAGATAATAAAGAAGAATTTTATCGTGTTATGTCTACAATTTCAAAAATTGTTAAAGACCATATTGAAAAACACGGTGGAAGAATACTAACCTTTGTACCTTACGATGAAAGACGTGGTAGAGTTTTTACCCATTTCATTATGAGACAAATACCAGGTAGTAAATTGTGGATTGATGGTAATAAGTTTTACTTCTTACTTAATGTAAAAAAGAAATGATTATTAAAAAGATAATAAGAGAGTCATTATTGAATGAGATTGGTGAAGCATCTGCAATGCCTTACAAATGGAAACTCAAAGAAAATAGCGATAATGCTGTTGCCTATAGATTCAAAACTAAAGGTGGTTCCAATTTATTGATTGAGGTTAATTTTATTTTGATTCATCCGTTCCAATTACAAAACATGGATGTTGAAGTGGAACACCCATATTACTATTGGGATACTGAGTTCGTTGTCTTAAAAGATAAAGAAGGTGAAGAGTTTTGGAGAGAAGATGAAAAGAGTATGACCATTAGTTCTTCCAAATATAAAACAGATAAGGTTGAGGTTTTCAGAATTATGGCCACCATTTCTGAAATTATAAGGGATTTAATGTCTATACATAAAGTTAGAGGTTTTGCCTTTAGATCTGCTAGTGATTCTAGGGGTAATTTATTTGTAAAATATTTTGAACGTCAACTACCTGATTCTGAAATTATAAACTTGGAGGATGGGGCTAAAGTAATAACAGTAAATAAATCTATTAAATACGTTGAGGGTGATGGTTCATATTACGATTCCTATAATCGTGATTATGATTACGATGAAGAACCAACATTCAAAGAAAAACTTAAATCTAAATTCAGTAAAGACCAATATGATGAATGGGTTTACAATACTGAAAAAGGTAGATGGGAACGTAAGGGTTTATTAAATAAATTTAGAAGAAAATTAGGTGTCGATGATTATTAAAAGTGAAGTATTATATTCTGTACTAACAGAAGGTAGGTTAGAAGACGTTAAATCAAAATTCCCTGGTCGTGAGGCTGGTGTTGATAACCTTTCGAAACATGATCCTTCTGGTAATAACAAATACCTTGCTTGGATGTGTAAGATGGTATTCGAACAAGAATCTGTACCTAAACACGTTATAGATGCTGTTACTTACTTTCACAACAACAATGTAAGATTTGAACAAAAAGATATTAATCAATATAAAAACCTAAAACAGTTATTAGATGCTGTTGAAGTAGCTAAGTCCAAAGTTTCTAAAAAGGAAATTAAAGAGTCAGGTGTTGAAAAGATATTTGAGAACGATAATGTTATGGTTCTTCACCCAAAAACTCATGCAGCTTCATGTAAATACGGTTCTGATACAAGATGGTGTGTAACCATGAGACATGAACCTTCCTACTTTAGAAACTACAGTGGTGCAGGTCCTTTATTCTTCTTTATAGATAAGAGAAGATTAGAAAATGAACCAGGTTTACCAAGAAAACGTTATTGGAAAGTGGCCGCACATTATAATGTACAAAGATGTAACCCAATTAGTATTGCATCAACAATTATTAAAGGTGGGGTTAATGCTGTAAATATGAAACAAATAAACGGTAAAGAACATTTTTTAAATAATATGGAAAATTGTTTAACAGGAAATAGAGGAGGTCATTTTGTTCAATATTACAATTCTAGTGATGCTTATGTTACAGCTAAAACAGTTATTAAATACATACCAGATTTACCTGAGATATCGCCTAAGTTAACTAAATACGTATTAGATGAATTGGGTAGGTTTTACGACTCATATAAATCATGGTGGGATGAATTAGTTGCTTACGAAAAAGAAAGAAGTGAATGGTTAAGAGATAAGTCTAAAACTGACATTATAACTAGATCAGTAGAAACAATCCCTCAAATGGGTCAACAACTAATAGATATGATTAAAATGTTGGATCCTGATGTTGATGTAAAAGCTATTGAAGCTTATATTAAAAAGAATTGGAAAGATTTGGCTGACCAAAAAATTAAATCTATTGGTGGAAAAGTAGAACCAAGAAGACCAGCTACTAGAGAACCTAGATTAACTTGGTATGATGTAGATTTGGATAATAAATTAGATGCCGAAAGAAGGAATGCACAACGTTAAAAAAATAATAAAAGAATCGGTTGGTGTCTCATTTGAAGTTAGAGAATGGGCTGATATCATCTATTATCTATTAGGTAATTTAGATGACAGTGAACCTCGCCTTATTGTTGACGGTATAGACTACCCTGAACAGTATGATAAGTTCTCTGTTGATTATTTTGTTATCGATTTCAATGATTGGGTTAACGGTTATTTAGATAAAACATCTGGTTACGATAAAGATGGTAACTATGTTGTTCATATCATGGTACTCAATAGATTTAGGAATCACCCTTACATGCGTACCATTCTAAATCACGAATTAAAACATGCTTACCAAGATTGGCAACGTCAAAGAAAAGGATATCCTGGTATTGCCGATTCCAAAGAGTCTAAAGAATTATATACTGACGATTTTGTTAAGGCAGTTAAAGATAGAATCGATGTGGGTAACTTCTTCAAGGAAATCCTGAAGGGGTATTACTTATTATCTGATTTAGAATTAAACGCTTTCATGGAAAACGTTTATGATAGAGATACCTTCAACGATTATCGTAAAATGATAAATCGTTTAAAAAATACTAACCTCTTAGAAGAACTAAATAGTGAAGATGAAAACGAAATTGAAAACTATTGGAGAGTTCTTAAATCATTAGACATACCTTTTGTTAAAAAATATGATGATTACTATTCATTTTTAAATGCTTCCGCTAAATATTTTAGAAGAAGAACCGATGAAGTACTTCGTAAGATTAACAAATTAGAATATGTTCACAGAGATAGGTAATAAACACCCTGACATTATTTCACTAGAAAGAAGACTCCGACAATTAGTTATGTTAGAGGAGTATGAAAGAGCTGCCGTTATTAAAAGATGGTTGGATGAATTATTAGTCTACCACCACGGAGATTTGATATTTAAATAAATTAATTGTAAATTTGTAACTATGTTCAACGAAGGAGATACAGGAATAATTACTTTTGGGAATGGTTCAACAGCAAGAGTTAGAATTACGAAAGTTAGTACATATAGTTTTATGCCAACCGACTACATTTTAACGTATGAGGATGATGAAAAGGGATTGGTATGTTCTTTAATCATAGATGCCGGTTTAACCGAATTCGGTGGGGTACCGACTAGAACTTGTATAGCAATAGGTCCAAATTGGTCTGATGAAATTGATGAAATAACAGGACATTTAAAATTATTATAAGTAATTTTTTATTATCTTTGTAAGTATGAAAGAGAAGTTAGATAATTTTAAGAGTTGGTGGAAATGGAAAATATACTACCCATGGTTAGATTTTAAACGTGGAGTTAAGAATCTTTGGTTCTATAGAAAAATTGTATGGGGTATGGGTGATTTTGATTACGCTTATATTCTTCAAATGAAAAAGTTTCAATTAGAAAGATTACTTAAAGTTTTAGAGAATGGTTTTGAGGTTGAAGAAAGTCGTAACCCCAAAATAGAAGATATAAAACGTTGTATTGAATTAATCACTAATAAGTTAGAGGATAACTACGCTAAACGTTGTGGTTACAATAGTGAGAGAACTACTATCGGTTTTTCTAAAATTGAGGGTGATGGGAAATTATATCAAATGATAAATACCCATCCAAACCCACAATCAGATGAAGAACTTAGAGATATATTTTCAAGAGCCAGAGAATTAGAAATGGAAGAATGGAATGAGTTGTGGGATACAATAAAAAAAGGTAATAAATCAGACCACGGAATGTTAGGGTGGTGGGATTAAAAATATTTTCACAAGGGACTTTACAGTCCCTTTTTTGTTGATATTTATTTGCTGTTACTATGGATGCGTCGTATAGACAAATAATAAAGAGAATAATAAAAGAAGAACGTATGAGTGAGGAAACCCTTACAAAACTTCTTAATTGGTATGACAGATGGAATAACAAGCTGAGTGAACTTGTTATTAACCAAAAGTATGCTGAAATCATTGATTCTCATTTTAAAGTGGGTCTTGGTTTATTAACCTCTATGAAAAGTATGATGAAAGACCCTGACAACAAAAAACTTCTAACAGAGAAGTTTGAAATACTCCGTAGTAAATTAGTCATTATCAACAACGCCAGAAAATCATTTGATGCTATGAAATAATTTCCTTATTTTTATTAAAAAAGGAAATTAATTATGTTATCAGAAAATTGGGGCAATCCGACTTATTATCCACCATTTATGGGACTTTTCAACCTATCACCTCGTGAAAGGGTTGTTCATTCAATAATAATGTTCTTTATTGGTGCGATTATCACCGCGTATAAAAATCTTTATATCTTTGAACAGGTTTTGAGGAACCAACCAAATGAAAAGATAAGTTCATGGTATATTCTTCCATGGGTTTTTATTTCATTCTTTTTAGTTCAAAGAATTATAACCCCAAAAATCTTAACAAAATTTAAAGAAAGTGAAGTAAGTAAGGGTTCTTTCCCTTGGAAGTCTCTTTTACTTGAGACAGTTTACGATATCACCATTTTATTTGTGTTACAAATCCTTTATTTATTATTAGTGATATTACTTGCGACGAATATTTGATTACAACCAAATATTTATCGTAGATGGAAGAACACAAACATATATGTGATAATTGTGGGTTTACCACAGAACATGTAGAACCCAAATGGACTACAAAACTTTATACTGAACTAAAAAAAGTTTGGTATGATACCTTAACAGAAAACGGCAAGTATAGTAGAAAATCATTAACTTGGTTAGTTAGTTTTGGGTGTTGTATGGGAATGGGTATGGTGGACCAATTTACAAGTTTTAAAATCAATGATGTTGTTTTCCTAGGTTTCTTAGGTATGGCAACAGGACAATCAATAGTCTCGGTAGTAGAAAAAAGACAAAAAAAATGAACGACATAGAAAGATACAATTTTTGGAACCAAGAAGAAGAGGAGTTCCTAAGAAGAGAAAGAAGAAAAAGAATGGAAAAAATAATGAGGTGGGATTCAATCACCAACAAAGTACCAATAAACGAGAAAAAGATAACAGAAATATTCCACAGTGATATTCCTGATTATATTAATCACTAAAACATTAAACCCGAGAACATTCTCGGGTTTTTTCATATTTATATGATATGAGGATTAGTGATATTATACGTGAAGAACTAATTAAAGAAGTTGGTTCCTTGGACAGACCTTACAAATGGGAAGGACCTGTTGAGGGTGGTTGGATGGATGACGTTGGTTATTTCTTTAAAAACGATAATGGTAGTAATTACATAGTTAAATTTAATAGATTCCCAAATGAAGAATGAGAAAAGGTAAATCTATCATTAAAGAAGCTAGAGGTATTGCTGAGTCAGCCATCCCTTATAGTAATGCCATTTTATCTAAATTAGATAAACACATAGAATATTTCTTTGAACAACTTACATCTGAATATCTAGAATCAGTTAAAGACCTTAGAAAGGATGGTTACTTACCATCATCTGATTACTCAAATTCTTTTGTAATACCTTATAGGACTTTAGCGACATACATTGATGATGATATCTTCGAAGATTTCCCAATTGTGGAAATCAGATGTGATATTAATTGTGCATATGTTGACAAAGAAAATGAACATGAGGACCAATATAGTATATCGGGTGGAGCATGGCCAATTTACAGGGGTTACTTAGGTAAAACACCTATGAGTCAAAGAGTAAAACCAGAAAAATTTCCAGTCTCTAAAATTAGACGTGAGTCTGTAGATAGAGCTATTATAGCTGAGGTTGAATTTGATTTAACATTTTACAAAGGTTTTATTAAAGAAAATGATATGGAAGTTTTTTACAGGGAATTGAAAGCTGTAGTATTCCATGAAATGATGCACATTTATGAGGGTTATAAAAATAAAAGTCTAGACCAAACAGTTTTACATAAAAGTAGTTTAGAAACAAAAAGACCTAAATCAAAGGCTCAAACAACTAAAGCATATCTAGCAGATACTAAATTGATTGGTACTCCTACTCAATTAAATGAGGCTATGAGGGTAATTTTAAATCATTATTATAATGCATTACCAGCTGAAGTGAAAGCTATAACTCATGAAATGTACCCATATGTTATGGACTTATCAGTTGATGAATTCTTTAACACCTACCAAGGAAGAAGAGCTAAAGGTTTGATGGAGTTTGATGGTGAAGATTTCTACGATGGGTTGGTGGTTATTGTAGAAGATTACTTTGATGAGAAAGGGATTCCTTTTAATAAGGAAACAATGGAAGGTTATTTCAACCAAATAAAAATGAGAATCCAAAAAAAATACAAAGAAACTTCCATTAAACATAACATAGAAATTGATGAAAGATTTTTAAAACAAAAAACTTTAAAAGATTTAATCAATTATATGTCAAGGGATATAAACCGAGCAGGACAAAGGTTATTTAAAAACGTGGGTAGATTATACTCTTTAAAAAACGACTAATGAATTGTGAAAATATCATAAGAGAAGCTATAGGTGTAAGTGAAGATGTTAAATCACTTGCTGAATTTTCACATGGAGAGTTAAATGGTTATGATGAAAGAAATAAAATAGAAAAAGATTTCTTTCTAGGTGATATAAGTTTCGATGATTATGTCAAACTAAAGAGTGAGTTGAAGGATAAGGCTAAACAAAAACCAGGTAGAAAAATATACACTTCAGACCAATTACCTATGTTAAAAAATATGAACGTTAGTAAAATGGTTGTTGATTCTGTTAAGAAAAAAACTTCAAACGCTACAGCACAATCACTAGGTCATTTCAATGCTGGTAAATCGTATGACACTCCCAATGGTTCTATTATATATCTAAAATTCTTCGGTGAACCCGACAAGAGTACAATATATCATGAACTCACACACGTACTCCAATTTTCTAAAATAGGTCAAGAAAAAATGGCCAAAGGATTGAAACCATCTAAAAAGGTTGGATTCTCTTCTGGTTTTGTTACCAAAACTATGTCAAAAGAAGAAAAGGAAGTTATTGAATATTTTTCATACTATGTCTATCAATCACAGGAACATGAAATAACTGCAAAGGTTACTGAAACTTACTCAACTATAAAAGAAAGACTTGACAATTCTTCCATTTACAACAAAGCAAACAGTCAGGAATTGGTTAATGCATTTTTTAAAACAGTTTTAGAGAGTACTTACGGTTATAAAGTGGCAGACTATATGATTAACTATGATATCTTTGAGGCGTTTAAGAAATTAGATGATGATGTCACTATTAAATTTTTCAGTCATATAGCCGACATGGACAAGTATGTAACAATGCAACATAAGACTTGGCCTAGATTTAAAGAAATATTCACTCTTATTTTAAGAGGTATTGTTTTAAACAAGAAACCACATAAGTTAAAAACCCTTTCAGATGATGAGGTTCTTAAATTGATGAAAGAATACAATGATTTCATCAACAAACAAGGTTGGAAGTTGAAAAGAAAATTAATTAAACTTTACGCACATTTCCTTTAATACGACGCTTGAAGGGTAATAATATTTTACCTATCTTTGTATTATGGAAGTTAAACACATAAGATTCTACCAAGATCCCAACACTCGTTGGTATGCGGACCTACCTGAATTTCCTGGTACCAAAGCTGAATTAGAAATGGTTTTAGGTGCTGACACCATGTTAGAGTTTATGTCTGAAGGGACAGGTGAAGTTAATCTATCACTCAGTGAAGAAAGTATTGATGGATGGGATGAACTATCTCTTAAAAGATTAACTCCTGATGTTGGTGGTGGTGAGTATACATTAAAAAATTATAGAGGTATTGAACTAAACCTTGATATGTGGTTATGTGATGTAACACGTTACGTATACAATGGTTATATGCCTGAAAAACTTTATATGGACGAGCGTAAAACACACTCATCACGAAGTGTGGGTGTGATGTAAGCGACTAACCCTGATTGAGGATGTATTGACGAATGAGAAAATAAATAAAAAAACTTTAAAATGAACGCAACTTTTTGTATCTTTGTATCATATTTAATAATATATGCTAAAGTCATTTCGATATAGAATCTATCCTGCTGTGAATATTAAAAACTTTGCGTTAAGAAATTATGTATCTGGGACGGATACTAAAACTCGGAACGAACTGCCTACATCAGTAGGAGTGCTGACTTCCGAAGCCAACCCATCGCCTTTGGCGTGGGTGGGTAGTTCACATCAGTAAACAATAAAAAACAAATAATATGATTAGTCCTAAAATTAAATTCACAGAAAAAAAGAATTCTTTTAACGTTAAAGTGAAAGTTTCTAAAGAAGATGTACAAGATTACCTTAACTCAGCAGAAGATGTGGCTGAACTTAAGAAAGATTTCCTTAACATCCTAAGTCTTGAGTTCGACCGTTTCGTAGTAGAGATGGTGGAGGAAGAAAATGGAGAGGAAATGGCAATCCAAGTTGATGAATTGTTACAAAAAGTAGTTGTAACACAGGAGGAAGAAGAAATGTCTTTAGACGAGGAAGAAAAAGAAGAAGAACAAACAGCTTAAAATAATTAAAGGGGTGAATTTTTTCACCCCTTTCTTATATTTATATATTGTCTGGTTATGGAATAGAATCGGACATTAAACAAAAACAGGAGGAGGCGTTACCATTAGGTGAGTCTATGATTCCTGAAGCCCAACCATCTTTAGTGGTTGGGTAGTTCACATAGTGATAGATATTAATTAAAAATGAGTAATTCGCTATATACACTTTTAAACGAACACGTTCTTACTGAAGGACGTAAAGAGGATGTGATGGCAAAATATCCTAATGTCGCTAAAGACATTATCGAGTATCTTTCCCAAAATGACCCGTCAGGTAATAATAAGTACTTAGACTTCATGGTTGGTGAGGTTGCGAAAGGCGGTAATAAAGACCAAATTCTTCGAGTAGTTACTGCGTTCAACACCAAACTTCCAATGGTTAATAAGCAAAATCTTCAGGATTATGCTGTTGAAGCTAAAGATGCGTGGGGTCAATATTGGGATAAATTTATTAAATCACCAAAAGATATAAATTCATATCCAGGTCTTACTCATGTTGACCATTTTATGAATTTCCTTGATACTGTTACATCTAAGAAAAAAGAAAAAGAACAGTTAAACAAAGAAACTGACAGAATTTATGAAGATGAAAACTATATTGTTGTAGCACCTAAAACTCACAACGCCTCTTGTCAATGGGGTCGTCATAGTGCTTGGTGTGTGGCTACAGCGAATACAGGTCACTTCAACAACTATATGAAGAATGGTACACTCTATTTCTTCATCTCTAAGAAAAATGTTGCACCTACTAGATATTGGTCTGATAAAGACAATGGTCAACCACCTTACAAAACAGCCTTATTATTACACGATGATGGTAGAGCACAATGGTGGTCAAAAGGTGACAGTAACTATACTGATGGATTGGATATTTCTAACCAATATTTATCACCATTCTTAAATCAAACAATGGTTGACCGTGTTCTTAAACATAATAAAGTTGTTATTGAGGCACGTAAACAAAGAGAGATTGATAGAGTTCGTGCATCTAGAGGTTTCTACAAAAGAATAATTTTCCCCAGTGATTCTAACTTAAAGAATGACTTCCAAGGTTTCGTAAGAACAAAAATATTTAAACCTGAACAACTTGTAGAGATAATTAGAAATGACAACTGGTTAGCTCTTTACGATAATTCTGAAACGGGAAAAGAAATACGTAACCAAATAGGTAATAATACTGTATTCTCCCTTATTAGAGAGTTATTAACTTCAACACCTAATTTATTAGAAACGTTAAAAGACTTCCATTCACAAGAATTCTTAACTAATTATTCTCCTAAATTTACTGATGAAGAAAATACAGAAATAGCTAGTATAGTATTAAAACGTTTAGGTAAAAAACCTACAGCTTCTGAAGTTGGTGGTGATGTTAAAATGTACGTTGATAAATGGACAATGACACCTGAACAATGGGATCAATATAATCGTACATCAAGTTACTTCTTCATAGGTGACGGTAAGGGTGATATTGAAAACTTAGTTAAGGGTGATAGATTTAACCCGAAAGACCATCACGCTTTACAAATGATGATGTTAAGAGCTAAGATGAATCCAGGTACAGTACTTTACGCTTTAGTAACTGATAAAGGAATATTAGATGAATTTATTGGTAAAGGTACTTCTGAAATACCTGATAGTGTCAGAGAAACAATTATGTCAAAAGCCAAGAGACTTGGTGGATAATAGAAAAGGGGTTGAAAAACCCCTTTTTTTATTTTATATTTAATAATAAAAACTTTTATACAATGGAAATTACAAATAAAAACACATTTACAGACGAGAAAGTTTATTTTGAGAGACCAAATGGTTTAGTCTACATAGGAAAGGCTTGTTACACAATTGAAGATTTAGAAAAACTAACAACCACTTTTAGGGTTAAAGACTTTAATGATTCTTTAAACTACAGAGTGAGAAAATACATTAAGAATTAAATGGAAAAACCAAAATGGACATATTACCACAAAGAAAGGTGGGACAGACTTGTTCTTCACTACAACTTCTTAAAGAAGTTAGAAGATGGTGATGATTACCATAGATGGTGTTATTATAACATTGAACACATGGAAACAGAATTATCCATTTCCTTAGAAGAATATAAAAAACAAACATTCCCTTCTGAGACTGTTTTAGATATTTTTAATTTCTAAATTTATTTTTAAACATTAGCTCTAAAATTTGCATAATTTTTGTAAACGTTTTATTCCACCATTTAACATATAACAAATATTTATTGTTATATGTCTTCTGACGATAACTACATATTAGATTTTATTGAAAAGGGTGCCTTTCCAAGGAATACTGTTTTGTATTTTGATCCACCATTAAATGATGATGAAATGTATCAACTTAAAAGACTTTTTGATAGTAAAAAGATGTTAAGTTCTAGTGTTGTTTTACAACCAATCGAACAACGTGAATTTTATGAGCATGAAGACCAATTAGCTTGGCTTGAAATAGATGGAAATGAAGTTAATGGTTGGCAAAATGATTCATTAGTGGATGAAGAAAGGGGAAGTACAAAAAATACATATATTCTAGATAACCTAGACTCATACAAGAGGTGGTTTAGAGAACATGACTTTCGTGATTATATAAACCACGGTGTTTTTATTGATGGTAGAAAATTAATAACTACTAAAAGTACCCACGATTTATTTGATGAACTAAATGAAAGTAGATTAAATGAGATTGGTGGGAAGAGGTCAAAAGATACCCATGTAATCTATAGAGATAATAATATGGTTATTCTTGTACCATTATCTTTTGATTCGGCGAAGAGTTTTTCTCGTAATACTCAATACTGTACAGGTGGTAATTGTTCAAGAGGAAGTGAACAAACATCTAAAGGTATGTTCAAACAACATACTTCAAAAGGTGATATCTTATATAGAATATTCTTTAAAGATGGTACCAAAGTTAGATTAACTTGGAATGGTGATATCAACGATAAAAATTTTCATTGGGGTCTAGGTAAGAAAGATTCTTACCCAACATTTAGTAATAGAAACATGTCAAATCCTTTTGACTTAGAACAAATTAAAGAAGTAAGATTAGAGCAATTAGAATTAGAGTTCGAGTCTGAACCTAGAGTAAAAGAATTTGAAGAGTGGGAGAAGAAGTTCGCACGTCAGTGGGGTTGGGATTCTCACGATATCAGTGACGTTTTCAAAAAAATAAGAGATAAATGGGGTATGCCAAATTGGAGTGATCCGGTTAAGAAAGATAGACCTGAGATGACACCTGAAGCTTGGGAGAAGATGCATGATGAAGAAACAAAAGTTTATGACATTTACCTAAAGAAGAAGAAAGAAATACTCGGTAAATACTACGGTAAAACAATGTGGTGGAACGATGGTCATGAGGCATTATATAAAGTTATATCAAAAATACCTGAAGATGCTATCACTAAGATGGTTGAATATTCTATGAGTGGTGATTACAAACCAGTAAATGAATCTGAAGGGGATGAATTTGATTGGGTTAATGAACTACAACCAAAGAACATTGACGACACTCAATTAAGAAATATGACAGGTGGTTATATATTGAGACCATTGAGGTTAGAGGACTTACGTCCAGGTTTATTTATTAAAAGAAGAAATGGTAAATTCCTTTATGAGTTAGGTGAGGAATTACCATTAAGTTTTACAGACTCTAATACAGGAGAAAAACTTAACGGAGAAATGGGTTATATGTTAGTCAACATTTCTAACGGAAAAAGATATATGGGAAGAAAACACCAAATTGTAAGAGATTTTCACTTAATCCAACAAAGATGATAAATTTTTTATCTATAAATAAAAAAAGATTAAACGAATCCGATGGTGATGATTTGGAATGGGCTAATGATGCTATCAAGAATCTACCACCAATTTTTAATGTAACTCAAACTGTAGATGGGAAAGACTATCGAATTGATGAACGAAGTAAAATGGGTTGGATTGAGAGTTTAATGGAGTGGAATGAAAGTGAATTAAGTAAAGATGGTACAAAAATACTTCAAATGGGAGGATCATTCAGTCCTTCTTATGCATTAAAATTTTACCTAGAAAGGGGTGGTTATGTTTTATTGGGTGATGGAAGTGTTAGTTATATAGTTGATGATGTTGTTGAGTTATCCACTACATGGGATGAACATACAGGTGCTTGGGATATGGTTAAAAAATTCTTACTTTCCTTACAAGTTAGAATGCCAATCAACGAATCTGAAGAAGATGAATTAGATTGGGCTGTTGAAGCCATTAATGATGATGTTTACAAATGGGGTAGCGTTAAAAAAATTCTAAATGACGGTGATATTATATCCATAAGTGGTGATATATGTGATGGTGAGGGAAGTTGTTACCTTACATTAAAAGACGAACCTTTTATTTTTAGTAGAAATAGTCGTGGTGTTCCTTATATTAGATGGTCAAATGATTTAGATAAAAGACCTAGTGGTTGGGCAGGTCCGTCAGACACCAGCAAAGATGCAATTCAAATGGACACCGCTACCGCACAGTGGGATGATGAATTAGATGTTAGAATTCTCAAAAGAGAAGAATACCCATTCTAACTTGTTTTATTAAACCCTTTTCATTATATTTGTGTAATGAAAAGTAAATTCCTATTTTGGCTTAAGACGTTTAAACTACTACATATTTGGGCAGTAGTGACTTCCCTTATTCTTTTACTTTTCTCTCAAAATTATACATCCATTCTCATAATGTTTGCACCTAGTTTTGCTGCCTTAGTTTTAACATACATAGATTCAAGAATTGAAAACAGAAAAAATTTATGAAGAAGAAAAAGAAACTGAGGAGATTAAATTTCTTGATGTATAAACATTCTAAAGTATGGTTCATTAACGAAGAAAAAGTTATTGAACAATACAAATTAATGGAAAACAATAGGGAAACTTATCCTAAACATGTTCAAAAAGATATTGAGGAAAGGTATGAAATATACGTCCTTTCAAAGGAATTAGAACTCTCTGAAAAGGAAAGGGAAGAAATGTGGTGGAAGTTAAGTAGACAGAAAAACCTTATTCAAGAGTCAATGAAGAAGAGACCAACACCTGAAGGTAGAGATAATAAAGGTGTTTATGTTGGTAGAGGTGGAAGTAACGGAAACAAGATAAGATACCCAAGTAAGAAACGTTCCAAGAAAACATGGAAGAAATTCTATGAAATGTTCCCGTGGGCAGCAGAACGTGATGGTTGGGATGGTGAGACATCTAAAAGATTTAAAAATGATTAATAGAAAGGCAAAATACAATTACGAAATACTCGAGGAATATCGAGCAGGGATTGTTCTAAATGGTTCCGAAGTTAAATCAATTAAAGCGAACGAAATGTCCGTTGATGAATCTTATTGTTTATTCGTCAACGGTGAACTTTTTATACGTGGGATGTATGTTAAACCATATGAGAAATCTATGGATAAACAAAACCCAACAAGAGATAGAAAACTTCTTCTCAGAAAATCTGAACTTAGAAAGATAGAGGCCAAACTAACCGATAAAGGTTTAACTCTTGTACCTTTGGTTGTTACCAATAAAGGTATTGTTAAAATTATCATTGGTATTGGTAGAGGTAAGAAAAATTGGGACAAAAGAGAAACCATTAAAAAGAGAGACATTGAAAGAGAACTCAAGAAAACCGTGTAAGGAATGTCCTTGGTTGGTTAAATCGGGTCATAACGAAAAGTTTAAGGGTTGGGTCCAATCCTTAACTGAGAAGGGTGTTATTGAAAATCAACATAGGTGTCATATGATTGATGCCAAAGGTTTATAAAGGGAGCGTAAAACCCACTGATGCCGATAGGCTCGGTGGGATGTAAGCGACTCCTGTTACACTTACATTTTAAATAATTTTGACATTTTGTCTGATTTGTATAAATTGGTATGGTTTTTGTAACACATAAATTATGTACAAAGCATTTAAATATAGAATATTTCCAACCGAGCCGCAAAAAGAGCTTATTGCCAAACACATTGGTAGTAGTCGTTTTGTATTTAATCTTGCGTTGGAGACTAAGAACGCTGCGTACATAAGTGCTAAACATAATTATAGTGCTTTTGATTTAGTTAAACAACTTCCTGAACTTAAGAAAGAACTTCCTTGGTTAAAAGAAGTAAACTCGCAAAGTTTACAACAGTCTATCCAAAATATGGACATTGCATTTAAGAAGTTCTTTAAAGGCTCAAGTTTTCCTAAGTTCAAATCAAAACATAAGGGGAAACAATCTTTCTCAATTCCACAAAATGTAATAGTAGAAAATGACCTTTTGATAATTCCTAAGTTTAAAGAAGGTATTAATATGTCTCTACATCGTCCTACTAAAGGAACAATCAAAAGTGCAACCATAAGTGTTACACCTACTGGTAAATACTTTGTGTCAATCCTTTGCGATACAAAAGAAGAATTACCAACTAAAGCTCCAATTAAAGAAAACACCACAATAGGAATAGACCTTGGAATTAAGGACTTTGCTATTACATCTGATGGTGAAGTTTTTGAGAACCCAAAATACCTACGCAAATCACAAAGTAAATTAAAATATGTACAACGTAAATATTCAAAATATAAAGGTAAGCGAACTAAAAAGAAGCTCACTAAACTACATGAAAATGTAGTAAACAAACGCAAAGATTTTTTACACAAAGTTTCTACACAACTAATTCGTGAGAACCAAACGATAGCAATCGAAGCTTTAGCGGTGAAAAATATGGTTAGGAACCACAATTTAGCACAAGCAATTAGTGATGTAAGTTGGTCAACTTTTGTTTCTATGTTAGAATACAAAGCTGATTGGTATGGTAAAAACATCATACGTATTGGAAGATTTGCACCATCATCAAAGACTTGTTCAAACTGTGGCAGTATCAACAAAGAATTGCAACTAAAAGACCGTGAATGGACTTGTAGTAACTGTTCTTCTGTTCTTGATAGGGATGTTAATGCTGCCATAAATATTAAATCTTTTGCGTTAAAAAATCATTTGTCTGGGGAACACAGACTTAAAAATCAGGACGAACTGCCCGCGTTAGCGAGAGTGTTAACTCCTGAAGCCCATCCCATCGCCTTTGGCGTGGGTGGGTAGTTCACGGGATAAACCTACAGAAGAAAATATTTGTTTAGGGAGGTTATATGTTTTGGAGAAAGAAAAAGAAAGAGAAATACAAACCAACGGGTAGGATTGGTGTTTATAGGGTTAACGACTATCCTTACGTATTCACGATAGCAATGGAGAAAATTTGTGAGGTTGGTGATAAGTCAAGAGTGAAAGTTTTAGAGGTTGGTAAAGCCTGTGATAAAACTGACCTAGAATGCCTTCGTTGGGCTAAATTCCAAGATTGGGTTAATACAAGTCTTATAACTTGGGAGACTGATAGACAATATCATGAAAGAATAAATAGAACCGAACCGTTAGAAAATGAAGTTTTTGAAGAACCTCAAGAACCAACTATCAATTATACCCCACACACTACCAATCCTTTTAGACACGTTTTTGTGGAAAACGAACGAAATCCAGTACTACTTAGGCCACCATCTTATTACGAACATGAAGAACGTTGGGAAGATGAAGAAGATTTACATATACCCTTCTAAAGGGTTGTATGTGGATATTTATTATTATGGCACACCCATATCCACAAGGGGATAAAAGAACCCCAGAATTTAATAGAATTTTCCTTAGCTATATTAAGGATAAGCCTTTTTATGTCATAGATAGACGTACAGGTAAACCTGTTCCTAACATACCAGATTTGGTTGGGGATTCATTATCGGGTTTATATTATGTTGGAGATTTAATGGATGGTAATTTTATTTTCGATGCTAATGCTAGGGTTATTATCCGTTGGAAATTGATTAGAAATGGTCATATAATTCATAAGGATGCTCGGTATTGGATTAAGACTGTAATTAACAATTTTGAATCAGGTGTTTGGGTTCTACGTGAATGGTATCATAATGGTTTAACTTATTCTGATGTTGTTAAAAATATAAATACAGTACAAGATTTTAACCCATTCAGTGAATTAAATGAATCTGAGGAATGGTTTGAAAGTGAAGAAGACTACACCAAATATTTTGTTATTGGTCAAAAGTTTCGTTTTAATTCTAGATCGGGTGATGCTGGAACTTTCTATGGTCAAATAGTTAAAGTTAATAGAGATTATGTATGGATAACACCACCGAGTTTAGCTAAAATGTCTAGAGGAACTAGATTCTCTAAAGAAAGAATTTTAGGTTTATTGGTTAATGGTGATTGGACTCCTGTTAAAACCCCAATTAAAGAATCTACTGAACTTAGAAAAGTTATAGAACCAGGTATGTCAATATATTGTCATACTGATGTCCATGAATATAAAGCAGGTAAGTGGTATACAATTTATGATGTTGATTATAATGCCGGTAGTAATGGTGAGGACCTTATAAAAATATCCAACCCAGAAGATGAGTATGCAACAGAGGCCAATTGGACTATTCAGAAAGATGAAAATGATTTAAATTATGAAAATTGGTTTACATTTGGTGACACAGAATTTGATACTAATAAGGCGTTTGATTCTTTATATGAGTCTGAAGAGGGGAATGACTTAGAGTGGGCCGAAGAAAGTGTTAAAGGTATTGAAGCACCAAATTCTGTTCCTTATGCTGTGAAAGTTAGGACGGGAATGAGAGTTTGTTTACCTGGTCATAGTTACGCTAATTACGATAAACCTTGGCATACTATTCAGATAGGTGGTATTAATCCAAATCGTGAATATAATGTGAAAAGGGTTGATGTTCTCGATGGTTTATTATGTTATGTATATAGTTTCCACGGTTACGATGAAATGTATACACCAATAGAAGATTTTAAACCAGAAGATATAATTAATTCATTTTTTGAGGAGTATAGTTTAGATGATTTAGGTTTTGATAAAGGTGGTGAAGAATTTGGTAACGAAATTCCATATTCTTATTTAAGAGTTGGTGATGAAATAATGTTTACTACTCACCCTCAATGGAGAGGTTGTGGTTTTCCTGATGAATATGAAAGGGGAAAAATACTTAAAACAAACGGTACAAAGTTTTTAGTTAAAACAAATGAAATTACTTATTGTACGGCTAGATTAGAAAATTGGGCTAGCAATTCATCAACTATGTTGGAAGGTCTGCAAAGAATGTGTAAAGATAACCTTAACGACCGTTATCATTACTGTATAGAAATTGACCGTAGAACCCAAAGTAAGTATTACATGGTTTATAAAAGAGAAGAACTAAACGAATCGGTTGGTGATGAGTTAGCTTGGGCACAAGAGTTATATGATAATGCCGATGAAATTGTTACTAGTAAAAATGCCTTTAAAGGCGCTAAAGTTATTAGAGGTAAGGATTGGGGTTTTGGTAACCAAGATGAAGGGTCAGTTTATGGTATAATCCAACAAGGTAGTAAAATTAGTTGGGATGATTTTACTATCATCGAAAATGATAACGGATTAAGAATGGAAGACTACACCCAAAACGGTCCTGATGACTACAATCAAATATGGGTAAATGTTAATTGGGTTAATGAAGACGGACAAATTACAGATAGTAACACTTATAGAGTTGGGCCTGATAAATTTGATTTAAAGTTTTTTATTGATTAAATTTAGGTGTGAAACAAAGAGTAGGTATAGTCTGTAAGTGTCAAGCACTTGGTAGTTGGATTATTATAGCCCAACGTGACACAGGTTATTATACATTACCACTTTCCCAAAATAGTATTGAACCCTACGTTTCATAATTGTTGGTGTTTTAAAACACCATCATGTAATAAACTACCAATCGGCTAAAGACCAATTGGTTTTGTAGGATTAATCCTAACTGGGTGGTTTATAACACCGCTTACATCTGTAAGGGATAAGTCCCTATCAGATTTACATTTATATTTTCTTATTATATTACAAGCACCATTAACATCGGCGTTTATATTAAAACCACCATTGGTTTTATATAAACCACGTTTAACTCGTTTACCTAAATATTCTTCTTTCTTAGATATTTTTTCCAAATCTAATGAGGAACATTTAGAGGTATAACTTTCTTCTTGTAATATATAATTAATACCATAATAATTACATTTTGCTTCTAATTTTCTTTTTAAAATACCATAAGGTATCGAAACAAAGTTCTGATTATTTACTTTTCCAGTATTAATTTCTTGTTTTATTCCTTTGAAATCACCAATAACAACATTACCAATATTATTTTTAATGCAATGTTTTACAATCTTGTTAACTGTTTGATTAAAGTAATTATTAATTACATTTTTTCTTTTTTCACTTAATTTAATTATTTTCTTTGTTGTTTTATCTTTTAAATTATTTTTTTCATAGGCTGATTGAAGTCTAGATTTTTGCTTATTAAAATGTTGATTTATAGATTTTAATAGTTTACCATTAATAATAAATGATTGTTTATTTTTAGTATTATACCCTGTTAATAAATTATCTAATCCACAGTCAAGACCTAAATAAGAATTATTATCCAATTGTTTAATATCATTTTGTTTTTCATAACAAAATAATGTTTCATATTCTTTACCACCGTACAACGGTTTTATTTGTAGTTGTTGTAGTTGTTTAACGTTACACAAATTTTTAGGTAAGTTAATAATTAATTCTTTTTTAGTAATATTATATTTTTCCTTAAATTCTTTAGTTAACCCAATATATACTTTATTACCTTTTATTCTTGCGGAACGACCAGCAACAAATAAACTCCAAAGAGAATCTTTTTTAAGATAGTTTGGAGCATCAATTGGTGATGTATATCCACCTTTTTGTTTTAATTTTAATAAAGAAAAAAATGATTTAAAATTTCTATCAACAATACGATGTATTTGTTGTGAAGAATCAGTTATAAGTGTTTTATAATGTTCATTACTCTTGATTAAATGATATTGTTCATTGTAATTAATATAAGAGTTATTTTCGTTATAATAGTTTTTAATTATATACATACAGGAGTTATATAAACGTGCTGAATGATAACAAAGTTTATCGATGATAAATTTATCTTCGTCATTTAAATATAGTTTATTTTTCTGTACTAATATCATAATATATTTATTCCTATATATAAATATATGGAAAAAACAAAAAAGACACATTTTTAATAAAAAAAGTTAAAATATTTTGTTATTTACAAATTAAAGTTGTATATTTGTATTAAAATAATAATAAAAGAGGGAAACGTGGTTTATTACCTCCCAACCACTAAAGATGATTGGGTTTCCATAAACCAACAATTATGAAAATGTATA
>Ga0209096_1000989_pt1 | contig 33784 bp, 17 predicted proteins | sample AD_UKC034_MetaG_FD_184407 | JGI IMG/M metagenome (GOLD analysis project Ga0209096, IMG submission 184407) | Active sludge microbial communities of municipal wastewater-treating anaerobic digesters from USA - AD_UKC034_MetaG (SPAdes) (version 2) | ecosystem: Engineered > Bioreactor > Anaerobic >...
CGGCGCAACCCCTTGGGCGGCCGTTCTTTTGCCACCAGACGGCGTTGCTCGCTTCTCACAGATCTCTGCGGATATGCTCGTCGCTCGCGCCTTGTCTGGCGGCAAAACTCCTGGCCGCGAATGTCCATCCATTTGAGGGACACCACACTAGAGTCCTCGACTTGTGAAAATCGATGCGATTAGGTCAAGTTTGGCCCCTGCCGTTCCAAACCCGCCTCCCCGCCTCCGAGGACTCTACATTAGCGAGGCGCGGAAGAGAGGGTGGGCAAGCACAGCAGGGTCTTCATGAGTCTGAGGACTCCACTGGGTCTGAGGCGCGCCTCGCTAGAAGGATTGGGCTCGTTGGCGCTCCCGCCAAAATCGGGAGTCATTGTCGTGCCCACCCTAAGGACTCGCCCACCGCCACGGCGTGATGCGCGACGACAATCATCTCTTGTTGATCGGACACGACGTCTACCTGAGTGCCGGAGGGGCAAATTCGACAATCCCCGTCGCGCCGGGATATGCCGGCCCAGCCCCCACTCTTGGACTGCACAGGTCCGGCAGCCAATGGGAGATCGTGTTCGAGGGGCAACTCCAGGAGACCTCGTCGCTGCAGGGCGGGTGGAGCGACGTGCCCGGCGCTGTGTCGCCGTACGCGATTCCAGCCGGTGGCGAACGGAGGTTTTACCGCGCGGTCTGCCGCTGAACCGGCGTTCATCCGAAGTCCATGGACTCGACCCTGCGGGCTGGCCCACGGGGGAGCGCACGACGGGGTTCGGCGACAGACGCGAACCCCCGTTCAGTTGCGCAACGTGGTGCGTTCCGCCACCCAACTGACATCCGTCCTCTCGGACGCCGGAATGGCGAGGGGAAAATCATTTGCATTCTTCCGAACCGCGCGTTTGGTGCTGCCGTTCAGCCAGCGCCGGATCTCCGAGTGGCCGTCGGCGAACGAGAACCCGGCGGCCCCGTTGTGGTAGGAGGCCGGCAGATCGCTCCAGGCCGTTCGTTCGCTGGGGTCAGCGGCCGTGCAGAAGACGTACCAGCCGTCATTGATGCTGTCCGGGTGCTCGTCCAGAAGAACGAAAATCCCCACGGGATTGGCGAAGTCCGAGAGCTTCAGGAACTGCCGCCACTGGTTGTTGATGGGGGTCCCTCGCGCGTCCTGCGGGCCGACGAACGCGTTCATCGAAACGCTCCGGACCCGGGGGCCGAGCGGGCACGGGATGCGGTCCGCCGGGCATTTGAAGATGTCGGTGTTGCGGCCAACGTAGGGACCCAGCTTCGAGTTTGCCAGCAGGATCCGGTTGGTGTTCTGCGGGTCCGCCCCCCAGCTCATGACGTTTCCCGCCCAGTTGTTCGTGTCGGTGGCCGTCGAGGGCTGGTTGTAGACCAGGCGATCGCTATTGTCCTGCGCATAGGATAACCAGGCCAGCGTCAACTGCCGGGTGTTGTTCACGCACATGATGCCGTGGGCCTTCTGTTTGGCCCTGGCCAGGGCGGGCAGTAACATGCCCGCCAGGATGGCAATGATGGCGATGACCACCAACAGCTCGATCAGCGTGAAGGCCGCAGCATCAGCCGGTCGACTTCCAGGGACTTTTTCCATAGCGATGCCCTTCATTGATTCGAGGACGTAGCGTCGGCACGAGAATCCTCGAATTGTGGAACATGGGGCCAGCAGGTCAAGTCCTCTCCGGTCCCCCTGATCATCGCTTCAGGTGCCCGGCGGTGCCTGGAATTCACCATGACCCAAAGAACACGAAGGGAACGGGCACCACCCATTCGGCCTTAGTCCTCTACAAGACCGATAGGATCCCAGTCGGTTTCCTGCGCAGTCCTTCGTGCCTTGTTGCTTCTCGTGCGGGAATCGGGCAAGAACTGGGGGATGAGAACGACGTGTGCGATCCTGCTCTGCAGCTGGGTGCTGCTGCCTGCCACAACCTGCGCGCAGCAGACCCTGACTGAAGCCGAGACGAACGCCCTGGCGGCGATCCGGACCCAGTGCGGCAGCGGAATCATCGCGGTCCAACCCTGGCTCCAGGTGTTGGGGCCCAAACGGCTCGGCGTCGGCTGGCTGACCTCGAAGCCCGCCGACGGCATCGTGGAATGGACCCAGTCGGAAGCCGACGAGGGTTGGCAGTCCGCCTGGTTCTCCGAGGACGGCTTGAAGCAGGCCAACGCCCTGGTTCAACGGGCGGTCATCGAGGGCTATGATCCCTCGAAGCCGATCCGGCTGCGCGCCCGCTCGCGGGCCATCACCGCGTTCAAACCCTATAGCGTCGCCTTCGGCGAGCCCGAGGTCTCGACGGAACGCCGCCTGCCGGCGCAGCAACATCCCCGGGGCGCCGTCTCCTTCGCCGTCTTCAACGACGTCCATAACCGTCTCCCGATCTACCCGGTGCTGCTCGAGAAGGCGGGCGAGCCGGTGGATTTCGCCGTGTTCAACGGCGACGTGCTCCAGGATCCCCAGACCGAACAGGAGATCGCGGATAACCTCCTGCTGCCGATGGCGTGGTTCGCCTCGAAGTCGATCCCCTGCTTCTTTCTCCGCGGCAACCACGAGACCCGCGGCGCCTCGGCCCGAGCGCTGAAGCACTACCTGGTCCTCCCCCGCGGCAAGTACTACACCGCGATGACCTTCGGAGCCGTCCGCGTCCTGTTCCTCGACACCGGCGAGGATAAAGCCGACACGAGCAACGAGTACAGCGGGCTGGTGGATTTTGACGCCTACCTCAAGGAGGAAGCCGACTGGCTGCGCCGCGAGATTGCCAGCGACGCCTTCCGCCGGGCGGCGTGGCGGCTGGCGGTGATGCACATTCCGCCCGACTGGCGCCGGGAGGACGCCCAGTTGGGACACGGGGAACGCCGGGTGCGCGAGCGGCTGGCGCCGCTCCTGGACGAAGGGAACATCACCGCCGTGATCAGCGGTCATAACCACGCCCCCGAAGTCATCGAGCCGTGCCCCGACCCGACCCGGGGCTTCCAGTGGCCGGTGTTCATCGGGGGCGCGCCCGCTCTCGCCAAGGCCACCGTCATCCGCGTCGATGCCGACGCCTCGACCCTGCGCATCCGGCGGTTCCACAGCGATGGCGCCGTCAAAGCCGAACGTCAGTGGACGAAACCGTGAGAAAGCGGAGGACTCCTTTGCGTTCAAGGAGCGTCGCAGGCAATGATTCACACATGAAGACACTACGGTTGCTCGCGCTCATCATCCTGGCGGGCCTGTCCCGGGCGATGGGCGCCGGGGAGGCGGCGTCTGTGCCGGACGGCTTCCCGCGGTTCATCGTGCCGGGCAAGGAGCCGGCGATGGACTCGCTGCGCCGACTCTACTGGCTGCACTACCAGCCGGCCGGACCGCTCATCCCGCTCTGGGACGAGTGGATGCCGATGTCGACCCTCTGGCCGGCGGTCTCCCCCGAGCAGCAGCAGCCAATGCGGACGCGATGGGCCCAGGCGCTGGCGTCCCGCGGCATGAGCAGCGAAGGGTACATCCATACGCATCAACACGACGGCCTCGCGCATGCCGAGGGCTGGCCGTTCCCGCTTTGGACCCAGGCCGGAGGCATCGGTTGGCACTTCCGAGGGACCGGCATCCAGGGCTACGACGGTCCGCCGGCGACCCCCGACGGCTGGACGCTCGCCGGCGCCGCGAGCGGCGGCATCAATGAGAAGGGCTGGGTGCTCGAATTGACCGACCCGCAGGCCTCGATCCAAAGCCCGGCTTTCGCCATCGACTCCCGGATCGCCCCCTGGCTGCGACTCAACTGGTGGGCGAACGGATTGGGCGGCGCCAACGGCTACATCGAGTGGACGACCGCCGATGCCCCCGAGTTCTCTCCCGAACGGAGAATGTACTTCTCGCCCGCGCGCGAAGAGAACCTCCCGCGCCTGTTCATGCCCATGGGCGGCGGCGGCGGGACGCTGGACAAGGTCGCAGGCGAGACCCGCACCATGATTCCGGTCCATCGCCTGGCCGGATGGCAGGGGACGATCACCGGCCTCCGGATTCAGTTCGACAACCGCGCGCCGGCGAAGCTCGTCATCAAGTCCTTCCACACCGCGTGCGACACCCGGCACAATATCAACAACGCCAATTTCATCCGCGGCTGCCACGATTACTTCCTCTGGACCGGCGACCTCGCGTTCCTGCGCGATCAGATCGGCCGCCTCCGCACGGCGATGCGCTTCCTGCAGCGCGAATTCGACACGCGAAATCGAAGGTGCGTTTACACGACCTGGCCCGGTCACGAAGGCCGCAGCGGCATCCGCTACGTCGACGGCAAGAAACACATCGTCAAGGGCGAGGGCATCGGCAGCAATTACTGGGACCTGCTCCCGTTCGGCGGCGAGGATGCGCTCGCCACCGTCTACTACTACGACGCGCTGCGCGACCTCGCCGATCTCGAGGAACAGATCCATCGCCATCCCGAATGGTGCGTGGTCGCCGGTGCCGACGCGTTCGACCCCGCCGACCTCCGCCAGCATGCCGGGGACGTCCGCGCCTACGGCCAACAGCGCTTCTGGAACCCCGCCACCGGCCGGTTCGGCACTGTCGATCTCGACGGTACCCTGCACGATTACGGCTTCGTGTTTCTCAACAATGAAGCCGTCGTGTACGGCTTCGCGTCGCCCCAGCAGGCCGCCTCGATCCACGCCTGGATCGCCGGCACCCGCATCGTCGAGGGCGACACCTCGACCGGCCCCGACATCTACCACTGGCGCTTCGGCCCCCGCTCAACCACCCGGCGCAATATCGATTACTACTTCTGGGCCTGGTCTGCCCCCGAATCGATCCCTTGGGGTTACCAGGTGCAGGACGGCGGCGCGGTGCTCGGCTGGTCCTACTACGACCTCATGCAGCGGTTGATGTGCGCGGGACCGGACGACGCCGCGGCGCGCCTCGCCGAGATCCTGCGATGGTTCGACGAGACCCAGGCGGCGGGCGGCTACCGCGCCTACTACGCCAAGGACCCCCAGCGCGGCAGCCTCCAGGGCGGAAACGTCCCCGGCGGCCTGGGCCTGGACCGCGAGTTCTTCGAGTCCATCCTCGTCCCCCAAGTGATGCTCTACGGCTTCATGGGGTTCCAACCGCGTCCCGACGGCTTCGCCATCCACCCGCGGCTGCCCAAGGACTGGCCGGAGCTGACCATCACACAGATCGCCCTGCACCGGCACGTGCTGGATCTCAACGCCACGCGCGAGGGCACGGTGACCGTGTCCGGGACGGGGCCGACGAACGCGACGCTCGCCGTCGAGGCGCCGCCGGGCGTCCGAGTTGCCGTTGCTGGCGGCATTGCCGTGCGGCCGGATGGCGTCGCGGACTGAGTCTGACACCGCGGGCGGTGACCGCGGCGGGTGCCAAGGGCAGCGCGAACAGTCGCCGTGAATCCATGGTCGACTTCGCGGCGGCCCTGTGCCAGACTCGGGGCGAACCTGATATGCGACAGCTCTGTTCGCGAAAGCCCGCGGTTCGGACAGGAGGCCGGCGTCCCGGGGGGCGCCGATGGCGGATTGGCTTGCGGATCGCGGGAGCCGCCGTGTCGATCCTGGTGCTTGTAGCCGGATGCCAGCGGGCTCCGCCGCCGGTCCTGCCGCCGCCCGTGGTCGCGGTCGCCCCCGTGGTGGCCACCAACGTCCCGATCGTCCTCGAGTACATCGGGCAACTGGACTCGCCCCAGAACGTCGAGGTCCGGGCCCGAGTCGAGGCCTTCGTCGAGAAGGTCCTGTTCACCGAGGGAACTGTGGTGGCCCAGGGGGCTCCGCTGTTCCTGCTGGACACCAAGCCGTTCCTCGAACGGCTCGAAGCCGCGAAAGGCGGTCTTGCCGAGGCCAGGGCTGCGCTCAACAAGTATGAGAAGGACGTGGCTCGACTCAGGCCGCTGGCGGAGAAACGGGCCATACCCCAGCAGGACCTGGACAACGCGATCGCGTCCGTGGACCTGGGAAAGGCCAATGTCCAGACCGCGGAAGCGCGACTCAAGTCCTCGGAACTGGACTTGTCCTACTGCGACGTCCGGGCTCCGGCGCCGGGCCGCATCGGGATCAAGGAGGTCTCGGTGGGCGATCTGGTCGGCAAGGGGCAGCCGACCCTGCTGGCGACGATCTCCCAGCTCGATCCCATCTGGTTCTACGGCAACATCAGCGATGTGGATTACCTGCGCGGACAGAAGATCGAGAAGGAGCTGGGACTGCGTCTTGATCAGCTTCCGCTGACGCTGATCCTGCCTGACGGCAGCGAGCACTCGGAGCCGGGCCGGTGGGTGCTCGGGGACACCGCGATCGACACCTCGACGGGCACGTTGCGGGCAAGAGCCGTGTTTGCCAATCCGGGCGGCGTTCTCCGGCCGGGCATGTTCGCCCGCGTCCGGATGAGCATCGATACCAAGACGCCGCGCATCCTGATACCGCAGCGCGCGGTGCAGGAGCTCCAGGGCCATGCCTTCGTCTGGGTCGTGAGCGAAGAGAAGAAGTCGGTCCAACGATCCGTGAAGGTCGGCCCGCGCGTCGCCAGCGGCTGGATCATCCTCGAGGGACTGAACGCGGGCGAGCGAATCGTCGTCGAGGGCCTCCAGAAGGTGACGCAAGGCGGGGCGGTGACCCCGATGACGGCGGCGGAGCTGGCGCAGGCAGCGGCAGCGCACGCGGACGCGACCCCCAAGGCTGCCACACCGTAGCGAGGCGCGCCTCAGACCGATCCAAGACAGCGATCCCATGAAACATCACTGCCTCTTCGGACCCTCTCTCCTGCGCCTCGCTAATCAGAGTCCTCGACGGAGGAAGGGGTGGCTTGGAACAGCAGAGACCAAACTTGACCTAATCGCACTGACTCTCACAAGTCGAGGACTCTAGTCTCATGGCCGATTTCTTCATCCGGCGCCCGATCGTGGCGATGGTCCTCTCGATCGTGATCGTGATCGTCGGGCTCGTCTCCCTCTCCCGGCTGCCGATTGCGGAATACCCGACGGTCAGCCCGACGCTCATCCAGGTCTCGGCCAACTACCGCGGCGCGGCGGCCGAGGCGGTCATGGATTCGGTGGCCACGCCCATCGAATCGCAGGTGAACGGCGTCGAGAACATGATCTATCTCCAGTCCGTCAACGCCAACGACGGCAAGATGACGCTCAACGTCACGTTCGACGTCGGGACGGACGTGGACATCATGCAGGTGAACACCCAGAACCGGGTGTCGCTCGCCACCGCCCAGCTCCCGGACGCCGTCAAGCGGGAGGGAGTCACCGTCAAGCGATCGAGCCCGGACATTCTGATGGTGATCGGGCTCTCGTCGCCCGGCGGCACGTGGGATTCGGTGTTCCTGGGCAACTACGCCAACATCAACCTGGTGGACGCGATCAAGCGCGTCCCGGGCGTCGGGGACGTCAACAACTTCACCGCGCAGGACTACGCCATGCGCGTCTGGCTGCGTCCCGACAAGCTGGCGGTGCTGGGGATCACGCCCGACGACGTGAGTGCCGCGATCCGGGAACAGAACGCCCAGTCGCCCGCGGGCGTCATCGGCGCCGAGCCCGCCCCGCACGGCCAGGAATACCAATACAACGTGCGCACGCTCGGCCTGCTCCGGGAGGCGTCCGAGTTCGAGGAGATTCTCGTGCGGTCGAACCCGGACGGTTCGAGCGTCAAGATCAAGGACGTCGGGCGGGTCGAGCTTGGCGCCCAGACGTACGCGGTGCGCGCCCGGCTGAACGGGGCGGACTGCGCGGCGCTGGGCGTTTATCTGGCGCCGGGCGCCAACGCGCTGGCCACGGCCGACGCCATCCAGCAGTTGCTCGAGCAGCGGAAGGCGCAGTTCCCGCCGGACATGGATTACGAGATCACCCTGGACTCGACGCTGCCGATCAAGGCGTCGATGGCGGAGATTGTCCACACCCTGTTCGAGGCGCTGGTGCTCGTGCTGCTGGTGGTGTTCGTGTTCCTGCAGAGTTTTCGGGCGACGATCATTCCGATGCTGACCGTGCCGGTGTCGCTGCTGGGGGTCTTCACGGTCTTTCCGCTGCTCGGGTTCAGCGTGAACACGCTCACGCTGTTTGGCCTGGTGCTGGCGATCGGGATTGTCGTGGACGACGCGATCGTGGTGGTCGAGGCGGTGCAGCATCACATCGAACACGGCAAGACCCCGGTCGAGGCCACCCGCCAGGCGATGAAGGAGGTTTCGGGGCCGGTGGTGGCCATCGCGCTCATCCTCTGCGCGGTGTTTGTGCCGGTGGCCTTCATGGGCGGCGTGACCGGCCGGCTGTATCAGCAGTTCGCCCTCACGATCGCCATCTCGGTCGTGTTCTCCGCCATTAACGCCCTGACCCTCAGCCCGGCCTTGAGCGCGATGCTCCTGCGCAAGCCGGAACCGCGCCGCGGCCTCCAAGGACTCTTCTTCGGCGCCTTCAACCGCGCCTTCGACCGCGTCACCCGCGGCTACACCGGCGTCGTCGGTTTCCTGATCCGCAAGGCGGCCCGCTCGATGCTGCTGCTGGTCGCCGTCGGCGGCGGCATTCTGCTCCTCTCCCGAGCGGTGCCCGGCGGGTTCATCCCCGATGAGGACAAGGGCTATCTCTTTCTGGCGCTGACGCTGCCGGAGGGCGCTTCCCTCCAGCGGTCGGACGAAGTCCTCAAACGGGTCGAGACGGTGGTGCGGAAGACCCCGGGCGTCCGCTCCGCGGTCGGCGTCTCAGGCTTCAACCTCCTTAACAGCCTGAATGCTCCCAACGCCGCGCTGATGTTCATCGGCCTCGAGGATTGGGAGAAGCGAAAGGCGCCCGAGCTCAAGGCGGACGCCATTGCGCGGCAATGGAACCGGACCTTCTTCGCCTACCCCCAGGCCCGGATCTTCGCGTTCGGTCCGCCCGCTCTTCCGGGCTATGGCAATGTGTCAGGCTTCTCGCTCCAGTTCCAGGACCGGTCCGGCGGCTCGATCGAGCAGCTCTCGGCCGGGGTCCAGCGGTTCATTGCCGAAGCCTCGAAACAACGCGAGATCGGCCGTCTCTCGACGACGCTGCAGCCCGTGACGCCGCAGGTGCGGGTCGAGCTGGATCGGGCCAAGGCGCGAGCGCTCGGGGTCAAGGTGGACAGCGTGTTCTCGACGCTCCAGGCCTACCTCAGCGGGCTCTATGTGAACGACTTCGTCCGGTTCGGCCGCGTGTTCAAGGTCTTCCTGGCGGCCGAGCCCGCGTTCACAAGCCGCCCGGACCAGATCGGCGCGTTTTACGTCCGCAATGCCGACGGCCACATGGTGCCGCTCGACAGCGTCGTCCGCATCGAGCCGATGTCCGGTCCCAACTTCGCGGCGCGTTTCAACCTCTACCCCGCCGCTGAAGTCATGGGCGCCCCCGCCCCGGGCTACAGCTCCGCCCAGGCCCTCGCCGCCCTCGAAGCCGTCGCACGCAACCTGCCGCGCGAGTTCGGCATCGAGTGGTCCGGGCTGACCCTGCAGGAGAAGAAATCCGAGGGTGAAGCGCCCAAGATCTTCGGGATGGCCGTGCTGTTCGTGTTTCTGCTGTTGGCGGCCCAGTACGAGAGCTGGGCCCTGCCGTTCTCGGTGCTGCTGGCGACGCCGACCGTCGTGCTGGGCACCTTCGTCGGGCTGCTGGCCCGCCAGTACGACCTCAACGTCTACGCCCAGATCGGCCTCGTCATGCTCATCGGCCTGGCCGCCAAAAACGCCATCCTCATCGTCGAGTTCGCCAAAATGCGGCGCGAGGAGGGCAAGGGAATCCTCGAGGCGGCCGTCGAAGGATCGCAACTGCGGCTCCGGCCGATCCTGATGACATCCTTCGCCTTCATCCTGGGTTGCGTGCCGCTCATGCTGGCCTCGGGGTCCGGCGCGGCAGCCCGCAGCACGATGGGCACCGGGGTCGTCTTCGGCATGACCATCGCCACCGCCGTCGGGGTGTTCCTCATCCCGGTCTGCTACGTGTTCGTGCAGAGCCTCGCCGAACGCCGCCCGGCCGCCCCGCCAGCCCCGCCAACACCCTCGATCCCCGAAACCCAAGGAGCCCTCCGATGACGCGGTCCGCGCTCGCCGCATCCACGGTTCTCGCGGCCGCCCTGCTGGGGGGGTGTGCCACCGGACCCAAGTACCAGCGGCCGGCCCTGGACCTGCCGGCCGCCTATCGCCAGGCGGCGTCGGCTCCACCCAGGCCGCCCGCGGTCGAATCGCTCGGCGATCTGGGCTGGTGGCAGGTCCTGCGCGATCCCCAGCTCCAGGTCCTCCTCACCGAGGCCCTGACCCATGGTTGGGACGTCAAAATCGCCGCCGCCCGGGTCCTTCAGGCCGAGGCTGCCGCGCGTCTCGCCCGTGCCCAGTACTACCCCACCGTGAGCGCAGCCGGGGATCTCGTCACCCAACGCGCCTCCGAGCGCGGACCCACGACCATCCCTCCCGGCATCAACCCGCAGAAGGAATACGGCGAGCTCTATGTCGCGATGCCGGCGTACGAACTGGATTTGTGGGGCCGGATCCGCAGCGCCAACGAGGCTGCCCGCGCCCAGCTGCTCGCCACCGAGGCCGCCCGGCAAACCGTCCGCGCCACCCTCGTTGCCCAGGTCGCGACCGCCTATCTCCAACTGCTCGAACTCGATTACGAACTCGAGATCGCCCAGCAGACGCTCGGGGCGAGCACCAACTCGTTCGCGCTCACCGTCGCGCGCGAAGAGGGAGGCGTGGCCTCGATGCAGGACGTTCATCAGGCGAAGATCCTCGTCGCCACCGCCGAGGCGGCCATCGCGGACACTCATCGCCGCATCGAACAGCAGGAGCACGAACTGTGTGTGCTGCTCGGACGCAACCCCGGGCCCATCACCCGCGGCCAAGGTCTGTTGCGCCAGGACCTGGACATCACCGTTCCCCCGGGATTGCCCTCGTCGCTCCTCGACCGCCGGCCGGACCTCCGGACGGCCGAGCAGAACCTGGTCGCTGCCAACGCGGACATCGGCCAGGCGAAAGCCGCGTTCTTCCCCGCCATCACCCTGACCGGCCTCTATGGGTACCAGACCGTGGCGCTCTCAGACCTCTTCAGCGCTCCGGCGCGGACCTGGCAGTTCGGGCCCTCGGTGTCGGTGCCGATCTTCACCGGCGGCGCCCTGCGGGGGAACCTCAAGCTGGCGCGCGCCCGGTTCGACGAAGCGCTTGCCCAATACCAGAAGACCGTGCAGAACGCCTTGCGGGAGGTCTCGGACAGCCTCGTGGCCTATCAGCGGTCCCGGGAATTGCGAGCTCGCCAGGAGGAGCGGACGGCGGCCCACCGCGGCGCCGCCGATCTGGCCAACACCCGCTACGAAGGCGGCGTGACCAGCTATCTCGAGGTGCTCTACAACGAACAGGAGCTCTTCAGCGCAGAGCTCTCACTCGCCCAGGCGCGGCTCAACGAGCTCCTCAGCGTCATCTCCCTTTATCGTGCGTTGGGCGGCGGCTGGCAGGACCCGGCAACAACGGCGTCCGTGCAGGCTGCCGGTCACCCGTGAGAGTGCGCCAGTGCGCCGGTGAGCCGGTGAGCCGGTGAGCCGGTGCTCAACGCGCGTCGGTCTTTCCCTCTCCCCCGAGCGCAGTCGAGGGACCGAGGGAGACAACCTGTTGGTAGATATTTTCTGACAAGGGGCTAGCGAGGCGTGCCTCAGACCCGGTCGAGTCCTCAGGTTCATGAAGACCCTGCTGTGCCTGCCCACCCTCTCTTCCACGCCTCGCTAATGTAGAGTCCTCGACGGAAGGTGGGGAGGCCTGGAACGGCAGGGGCCAAACTTGACCTGTTGGCCACGTATTCCACAAGTCGAGGACTCTAGCGAGGGGCCGCCTCAGACCGATGCCGCATCCAGTCCCGAGGAACGGTGCCGCAAACAAGGTGACAGACACATTGTCCTCTTGCTGCCCGCGCCCGGCCCGGGCTTGAAGTTCACTCATGAACCCAGCGCGGCCCAGATCAAGCTCCGCGTCTGTGCAACGATTCCAGACTGGCCCTGAAGGATCCCATGGAATTGCGCGTTGTCAGGGAACCAGGAACGCGCGACACTGGGCCGTCAACGCGGAACGATCCAGGCGACGCCTGGATCCCGGTTACCCGTTTATGAGCGCGACATTGTGTCAACGCCACCCGGTCAAACTCGCGGTGGCAGCCGGCCTGATTCTGGCCGCACTTGGTGGAACCCTCGAGGGGGCTGATGCCCCGAGCCCCGTCCCGGAACCGCCAGTCATCGATCCGGGCCCGATCGGCGGACCGCCGTCGGATGCCGTCGTGCTCTTTGATGGCAAGGACCTGTCCCAATTCCGCGGTGAGCGGAGTGCCGAGCCCCAGTGGCGGATCGAGAGCGGCGCCATGGAGACCACACCCCAGGGGGGCCTGTTCTCGAAACAGGAGTTTGGGGATTGTCAACTGCACATCGAATGGGCCGCACCCGCCGTCGTTCGGGGCGAAGGACAGGGTCGTGGCAACAGCGGCGTCTATCTGATGGGCCGCTACGAAATCCAGGTGCTCGACTCCTACGGCAACAAGACCTATCCGGACGGCCAATGCGGCGCCTTCTATGGGCACAACCCGCCGCTGGTGAACGCGTGCCGCCGACCGGGCGAGTGGCAGGCGTACGACATCATCTTTCATGCGCCCCGGAAGCTCGCCGACGGCACCGTGAAAGCCGGATCATTCACGGTGCTGCACAACGGCGTCCTCATCCAGGATCAGAGCTCTGTTGGCGGCGAGCCCACGACGGCGGCCCCGCTCCGGGGCATCGCGGATAAGGGACCCCTCTTCCTCCAGGACCACGGGAACCCCGTCCGCTTCCGCAACATCTGGGTTCGCCCCTTGTGAGGCACACGGGCGGGGGGATGGTGCGAATGCCGTTTTCGGCCTGGGGCATCGATCGTCCGACCGTCCAGTCAGCATGATCGCGCTGACGTGGGGAGTGCGGCCTCGACGCTTGAGGCGCGATGCATCAATCGGCGCTGCGCTTCCTTTCCTCGCCGGCTTGCGTTTTTTCGAGGACGGGTTTGAGCTCAGCGATCGTCGCTTCTGCCTCCTTGAGGCGGCGCTCGAGGTCGGCCTGCGCGAGCATCTTGCGAAGCTGATTCGCGACATACCTTGCGGCGGCGTCTTCCGTCATCTGCTTGGGAGGGGTGATCGTCACCGGGGTCTCTTCGAGGATCCAATCGTCGCTGCGCTGCGGGGCCAGAGGGACCCCGCGAGGGTTGACGAGGTTGCCCATGGGGTTTCTTGCCCACGCATACCGGTAGTGAAGAGGCTCGGGCACGAACCGGCTGCGGAGGACGAGAATGCTGTGGTCGACCTGAGGGCGATTGCCGCCGTCCCTGGCGGCGTCGGTGTGCCAATCCACCTCGGCCGGGTAGAACCGGCGGTCCTTGCCGGCGATGGCAAAGCCCAGCATCCGGCCATCGCTGTCGTCGCGGGTCTTGACGTCCGTGCTCATCGTCAGCCGCATGGTGCTGCCGGCGATTTCGACCTTTTCGATGGTGGGCGGCAGCCACCAAGCGTCGGCCTCCCTGCCTTTGAGGAGTCCGTAGCGCGCAGCCAAGGCCCACTTGGCGGCGCGCTCGCCGACGGGGATCTTGATCTGGGGATGATACCAGGCCTTGCGCAGGTCGAAGCTACTGGCGAAGCCGATGGTCTTGTCGCCGGCGCGGCGCAGGTCACAGAACGTCTGGTATTGCGCCTCGCGAATGTAGATTCCGGCATCGTACATTGGTGCCAGGAAGTTCTCCCGTGTCTGCGGCGGGCCGTCCGTGCACAGGGAGAGGATACAGAACGGCATCCGGGGGTCGCCGAAGGTTTCCCGCCATGCGGCGATCATCTTTGCGAACACCTGGTAGTACATCCGCGCGCCGGCGGAGCCGTTGAACGCGTTGTTGTATCCTTGATGAAAAAGGGCTCCGGCCACGGCCAGGCCGCGGAGCGGCCGGATCACACCGGCATAACAATGCCCCGGGCGGTTCCGGTCGGCAACCGGGCCCGGGCGCAGATCGCTCGGCGGCTTGCTGTCGGCCGGGATGGGCTCTCCCTTGGCCTGGAGGGTCTTCATGCGGTTCTCGTAGGCGGTCGCGCGCGCCTTGAGGTCGGCCTGTGGATCGAACGCGGCGATGCGGTCGGCCCAGTCTTTGAGCATGGCCCGCGTTTCGGGGCCGTCGATCGTCCGCAGCACGTCCTCGGGGGTCCAGGTCTCGAGGGTGGTCCCGCCGATCGAGGCATCGATCAGTCCGATCGGCACGCCGGAGGCCATGTGCACGCGCCGCCCGAAAACGTAGCCGATCGCGGAAAACTCCGTCACCGTTTCGGGTGAGCAGATGTCCCAGTCGCCCTTGCGGAAGTGCCGACCGGACCAGTCGCTCCACTCGTGGAGGCGCTCGAAGCTGCGGACCGACGCGAAGCCCTTCCCCGCCGGGAGGGTCAGGAGCCGGATCTGCGGGAAGTTGGCCGAGGCGATTTCCAGATCGCCGTCGTCAACGTTGCTGATGGGGAACTCCATGTTGCTTTGCCCGCCCAGCACCCAAACGTCGCCGACGAGGATGTTATCCAGCGTCAGGGTCGCGTTCTTTCCCCTGATCGTCATGGTCTGCGGGGCGTTGTGGGCGGGGACCGGTTTGAGCGTCAGCTCCCAGGTCCGATCGGCCGCCGCGGTGGCCCGGGCCTGTTCGCCGGCGAAGGACACGGTGATCTCCTCGCCCGGTTCGGCCCAACCCCAGAGGTTCAGCGGTTTGTCGCGCTGCAGGACCATGTTCGACTGAAAGACGTTGGCGACGCACAAGGCCGGACCGATGGCGGGGACTTCGACCACGTCCTCCTTCGGCAGGGCCTTATGCTCCGCCGCGCCCGCCACCAGCACGGCGATGCCCGTCATCAGCAGGACGCCCGTCAGCCGCGATCTCAGTTTCGTATTCATAGCATTTTCTCGCGTGTTAGCCCATCGAACCGCGCTGCCGGCGCTCTGCGGACGCCGGCATCCACCGTCCATCGTCCCTGCATTCGAGACGGCAGCATTGCTTCGATGGCTATTCCGGCGCTGCCTGCCGTGTGGCAATGGGCACGTAGCCGACCTCCAAGCCGCGGGGCGGTGTGACAATCAACGCAGGGTCCAGGTCCGCGAGTCGGCCCCGGTCCGGCGGGGGGAGGTAGGTGCGATCCTGGGTCCATGTGCGATGCAGTTTCTCGACGCGCGCCTGCACGATTTCGCGCTCCTCGGGGGTGAGGTCGGCATTGAGCATCGCGGGCTGATCCGCGAAACGATACCAGGAGTAGGTCACCACGCTGCCATCGCCGAGGCGCGCTTTGAACGGGCCGGCGGCGGGCCCGGGCTTCTTCCAGCAGCTGGCGGGGTCGTCCGGGGTGGTGCGGGATTCTTGCGGCTTTTCTGCAGGGGTTTCAAAGCGGTACTGCGTGAGGCCGAGTTCCTCCGGCACGTCGTGGGGCGAAACCGGAGACCACTGGGGCTTCTGGCCGTCCGCATCGAGCCGGTAGTACTCGGGCAAGGTGACGAGCGGCCCGTTCTTCCGTGTCCATTGCTCGTTCCAGCGATAACCGAACGTGATGGGATCGGGCGTGAACGGCGTTGCGAAGGATTTCCAGGCAAGGGGCGCCCTCTCTTCGCGCGGAGCATGGGGAGGATAGATGCTCCAACTGGACCCGCCGCCCTGGCGGAACGCATGCACCGCGGACGCCTCGGCCTTGATCAGGCCTGTGGACGCAGCGCCGCCATCGAACCACCGTTTCACGTCGTCCCAGAGCGCCGCTTTCCTGTAGGCCGTGATCCGGTGCAGCACGATCGAGTAGCCCTCGGGGCCGATGGGAAACGACGTGGCCGCGACGCGGGCGTAAACCCGGCCGACCGCGCTTGTGCTCACAATGGCCGGGACGTGCTGGGTCTCCATCTGAATGGCCTTGTTCGGTCCGACGGGACGGGAATCCAGCATTAGCCCGGCCCATTCCGGGTTCTCGAGAGTTGCCTGAGACCAGAAGAAGGGCGTGAAGAAGGCCACCGGCCCTTTGAAATTGGCGGTATTGAGGAACAGCGTCCAGCAGTGATTACCGGTGGGGACGTTTTTGCCTCCGGTGGTGGCTTTGGGATCGGTAAGCGGCAGCGGGAGATAGCCGTAGCCAAAGAGCTCGCCGCGGGTGCCTTGTTTCAAGTTCAGTCCGTCGAGCGGAAACAGCAGCCAGGGGCTGAGCTGCGCGACGCCGTACTTGCCGCGCGGTTGCTCCCAGGTGCCCGCGCCGTAGCCGGGGCCGTTGGCGATCCACTTGAAATTGGGTCCCACGCCGCCCATGATGAACTTGGGCGTGGTGGTCGGGAAGTGCGTGTCGCGCCACCAACCGAGGCCGCCTTCGACGTCGGTGTAGCACTTGCCCTGGGGTTTCTGGTCCGGTTCATACTGCGGGTGCATCCAGGTGCCGCACAGCCCGGTTTGGAATCTGTGGCCGGGGTAGGTTCCGACGAGGGGCCAAGCCGCCGCGTAGAGCGAGAAGCCGCCGTTGAATTCCTCGGGCACCTTCTCCGCCGGGCCAAAGAGGTAACCAGCCATCTCGCCTTCGTGGATCCGGTCTCCGGCCGGCGCGGGCAAGACGCTGCCCGCGAGGGCGATGGCGATCGCCCATCGCAGGAGGCCGGCGACCCGGCTGGGCGGACGCCCTGTAATCGGTCGGGCCCGGCATGGGTCAGCGTGACCATGGCGCTTGCAGCGCGCTCGTGAATCGAGTGGGGACAGGTGCATCGTCGTTGGGTTTAGAGTCTGTGCCACAGTCAATTCCAGTCAATCCTTGGCCAACCCTTTCTTCTCATCATCGCTCGGGATGCGGCGCGCCCGGTTCGCTGGCCGGCGGGGTCGACGCCGGAAGGCCACGGGAAACCACCCGCAGCCGGACTGGCCCGAACAGGCCGGCCTCCAGAGGTCCAGCGAGGCCGACTTTCTGCGCAAGGCGGGTGATGCGTTTGTCCCGCGGGAGCTGGGCATCTCCCGCCAGGCGGTTCGCCCAGAGGTTTGTGATTTTGACGGCCAGCGTGTTCCTGCCGGAATGCACCAGGCCGCTGATATCATAGCTGAAGGGCGGCTTCCAGCGAATGCCGAGCGATTGACCGTTCACGGTTGCCTCAGCGACATTGCGCAGCTGTCCGAGGTCCAATTCGAGCTCGCCGCCAAGGGCGAGCAGGGAGGCGGGGACGTCGAACTCCTTGACGTAGGTGGCCGTGCCGGAGAAGTACTTGATCCCGTCGTCCGGAACGGCGGTCCAGCTCACCAGCCTGTCGAAAATCCGGGACAGGGGCGCCCCCAGATTGGGAGGGAACCTCACCTCCCAAGGGCCAGCAATCTCGAGGACCGCCTGCCCGCGGGTCTGCGCCCTTGTTCTTGCCGCCGGCACCGTGGGTTCGACCATTCCGCCAAAGACGACGAACACCGAGCCCGCCGGGTCCAGTCGGAGCCGCAGCTTGGCGCCGCCGGGCACCGGCTCCAGGTCCGGGCACGACTCGATCTCGCCGGTGTCCGGAAACCAGAGTTGCGCGCGCCGCGGCGCGACGCGGAACACGCAGTCGGCTTCGACCGCCTCCATCTGGGTGTTGCTGATGAAGTAAATGTCAGAGTCCAGCGTGCGGCGGTGGATGTAGTCGAGATCGGCGGGTTTGCCCGGGCTGGTGCAGGCGAAATCCGGGCCGAGGCCTTGCTGCTGCAACATCTCGCGCACGCGATTGCGGTCGGCGACGACCCGCCCCTTGCCATAGCGGCGATCCAGGTTCTTCCCGACGTCGTCCGCGCCCCAGACGCGATCGGCGATGGCTTGGATCTTCGTGTCGCGTTGCGGGTAGTCGGCCAGCGTCACATCCCGTGTGGGTTTCGGGCCCAGCAACGTCGCGCCGGACTGGACGAGCCTTTCCAATTTCTCAAGCACAGCGAGCGGCATGTCGGCGCGTTCCGGCAGAACCATGACGCCATAATTCACACCGTGGGGCAGCGTCAGGCGGCCGTCCTTGAACTCCAGACGATTCCGGATGACCTCGGAGTCCATCACGTCGTAATCGTAGCCGACGCCCAACGGCGTGGCGGGCGCTGGATTGGGCCGTCCGCAGTGCGCGCAGGTGGCTCCATCCAGCCGCGTCGAATCGGGCCCGATGCGGCGCGTGGCGACCAGGTTGGGCGCGTCGTCACCGTAATAGAAACAAACGTCCGCCACCGGCAAACCCAGCTGCAGGAGGTAACAGCAGCGCGAGAAATAGGACAGCATCGGACCCGACTGCTGCCACCACGTCGAGTTGAGGTTGAAGTGTTCGCCGGCGTGATAATTCGGGCCCGGCACCCCAAACGCGGGCGGGGTGTGGGCCAAGGTGTGAAACGTGATGCGATTCAGCCCGTCGCAGAATGCCGTGTCGGCCAGCCGCTTGTATTCGAGCGGTCCGTCCTGCCAGCTCCGCCAACCGGTGAAGGACTCCGCATCCACCAGCGGTTGCCCGTAGATGTGCGCCGCCGAAGCGGCTTCCTTGACCACCCAGAATTGCCTGCCGTTCCAGAACTCGCCGCGCGCGATGTTCCCCGCGCCCAAGGAACGCAGCGGATCGGTGCGTGGATAGCCGCCGTGGCCCGCCTCGGTGACGAGCTGGATTCCGTGAGTGTTGAGGAATCTGGCGGACGCGCGGTAATGCCCGTCGATCCACAGATCGCTCACGGTCATCCGATAGTCGTGCAGAAAGCGCGCGGCGATTTGCGGGTCGGCAAAGGTCCTGCCCTTGAGCGCGGGGAGATAGGGAATCGGGTCGTAGCCGCGGCGCTTGCGGAATTCGTCCACGAACGCTCCGGTCCAGTCCGTCTCGTTGTGAACTTCCACGCTATCGACTTCCATGTAGCGGAGCGCGTCGAAGCTCGGCCGCGTCTTGAGAATCCGATCCGTGATGTAACGGAAGTGCGTTTCCGCCGCGCCGGCGTCGAGGTGATCAATCATCAACCCGTCGGAATTCGGGCTGGGCACCATCAGTTTCTGTCCGGTGTTGCTGGTGATGAAGCGCGTGATCACCCAGTCGCCCGCCGGCACGTCCCAGGTGAGCGACCCGTCGGCGTTCATGCTTTCGCTGAGGTTCATGACGGCGGTGGCATCGCGAATCACCTTGTTCGCCGTTTGGGGAAAGGCGAGCCAGGCGATTTCCTTGTGGTAAAGCGGCAAGCCATGGGTTCCCATCGGCGCCTTGGTGGGGGGGGATGGCAGCCCCTGCGAGAACCGCGTGGGACCCTTGACGGTGATCTCGCTGTGGTAAAGACCTTTCATCGCGTCGCGCGGCTGAATCCAGCGGCCACCAGCGTTCCAGCTGCTTGACGCAACGAGGCCCAAGTGCAGGCCGAGGCGATCGGCCTCATCGATGGCGTGGTTGATGGCCTTGAGGGATTCGGGCCCGAGAAACGCGGGACCCGCCGGCACCGGTTCCTCGGAAATCGGGCGGATGATGCCGATGTCCCAGATCTCCGCGCCGGACATTCCCTTGGCCTTCATTTCCTCCAATTCGCGGGTGATCTGCTTGAGATCGACGTTGCCATTGAGCCAGTCCCAGAACGCGCCGGGGCGCGCTTCCAGGGGCGGGTTCCGGAAGAGAGCGGCAGAAGGTTCGCGCTGTGCCGCGGGACTGGCGTGGGCCAAGACGAACTCGACGAGCTCCTCGCATTGGAAGAAGCCGTCCCAGACGTTGTGGCCCTGGCCGGGCGGAATCCGGAGCCGCATCGAGCCGCCGAGCTCGCGATAGCGCCGAGCCAGCAGCGCCGAGTTGTCTGCGAGCGGGACCACCGCGTCGGCATCGCCGTGGATATGCAAGACGGGCACGCCGGCTCGGGCGAGCGGGGCGAGGCGGTCAACGGGGTTATGGCGGCTTAGCTGCCCGTCAAGTTCCGCGGCGGTCAGGCCGTAAGCGCCGCAGGCCTTCTCGAGCCCGGGCCAGCTGCGGAGATTGCACACGGGATAAATGCCCGCGATGCCACTGACCGACTCCGGATGTTCGGCGGCCCAGTTGTAGAGCATCAGGCCGCCGCGGCTGCGGGCCAGCAGGCAGGGCTTGGGGCTGAAACCGCGTCGCCCGACGAGTTCACGATAGAGAGCGGAAAAGCCGGCGCGGCCCTGCGGGCTGCCGTAGGATTCGCCGACATCAACGCCGGCGATGGCGATCCCGTTCGCGAGAAAGCGCTCGAACATCCAGCATTCTCGGGCCTCGGGAAGATTGGGCAGCGTGGGCGCGTACCACACCCAGGGAGTGGGGCGATGGGTGTGCCGGCTCTCGGCCGCTGGCAGGATCACGAAGGCGGGGTGGCCGTCGACGTCGAAGACCTCTCCCGGAAGAGGCAAGGTCTTCTGCGGATTCGCGGTGTCGGCCGCCCAAGCCGGATCCAGCAGGGGGACGGCCACCAGCACCAGCAATGCCTTGACCGACACCGCGACGCGAGACGGACGTGTTTGTGCTGTCATGAATCACTGGCCGATCACGACCACGTCGTCGATGTAGAGCCCGATGCGGGCGCCGTCGGTGCCGACAAACACGAATTGAAGGTACGCGGCCGTGCCGGCGGCCACCGAGATGTCCAGGGGGCCGAAGCTGGCCCAGCCCGCAGACCGGGGAACGGTGATCGGGTTGAGCGTGCCGAGCCAGGCGCCGGTGCTGGTGTCGAAGAGGTCGATGTAGATTGTGTCGGCGCTGCCGGCATCCACCGCGGCCGCGAAGGTGAGTGCGGCGGTCGCCAGTCCCGCAAAGTCGATCGGCGGGGACTGGAGAATGGAGTACGCGGCAGAAGTGACGAGGCCGGACGGTGTGCTGCCATCGCCCAGGCTGGTGCCCCAGCACTTCGTCGAGCCGCCGTTGCCGGCGGTCAGAACCAGCCCGCTGGCGTTGTCCGAGTTTGGAATGCCCCACGCCCAATCGTTGGGTGTCCCGACGGCGACGAAGCCCCCGTGATGCTCCTCGAAGTTCTCGTTGAGCAGCACGGGCGACCGCTTCGCGATCAGCGCGAAAAAGCGCTGGGCGTCGCCGCCGCCCGGGATCGCGCTCAGCGTGTTGCGCGGCGGGGTGGCGGCAAGGTCCGCTTGGCCGTCCCAGACCGGCCAGGTGCTGATCGGGGTCGAGAGGCTGGTGGCGCTGACGAGGTCGTAGATCTTGTCGGCCCTGCTGTCCCAGGTGAAGTCGTAGTGGCCGCGGTTCGCCGCGTTCGGCGCCGAGGCCAGCACCAAAGGGATGGGCTCCTGGATCTGCCAGCCGTTCAGAGGAAGGCGATAGGCCGGCTGTTCAGCTCCCAGCTCCTCGGCGTCGGTCGCGTCTCCATTGAAGACAATCTGGCCCTGGGTGTCGGCCACCACAGACTCGAAGAGCACGTAGTTGTTGCCCTTTTGCCAGTTGGTGCCGTTGAGGGAGGAGAGGCTGTCAATGATCTGGCCGCCCGTGGTGCTCGTGGCATTGGGCGTCGACCACGTGCCGCTGGCGCGTTCCGCAACGGCGGCGTTGTTGGCGTGGGAAGCGAGCCAGACGTCGTAGGTACCGCCGGGTTTCAGCCCGGTGATCGTCAGGGTTGTGTCTTCCCCCTTGCCGAAGAAGGTCAGGCCGGATTGGAGCAATCGAAGGTCTGGGTTGCCCCAATCCCAGCTTGACGGCGCGGTGATGGTAAACCCGACGTGCGTCAACACCCCGTTGGCGGCAAGCAAATTGGTGCCCGACGTCGTGTTGGCCTGATTCCAGGTTTCGCCGAGCCCGCCACGGGGACCGACCAGCGTGCCTGGGTCTTCGGGAGATCCAGGAGTGGGCGCGTTCCTCCAATAGTTCACATTGAAGGCCAGAGGGGTGCCCAGATCGACGAAACTCACGGTGGCGGTCTGCGTGATGACCAGCGAATCCGTCATGTCCGTGGCTGCGAAGACCTCGGTCCCGGCGGTGCTGGAACTGACGTTGAAGGCCGCCTGGCCCTTCGCGTCGGTCGTCTGAGCGCCCGCGGGGCTGATGACAGCCGCCTGCGGCCCCTCTGTGTTCGCCAGCGTGACGGACTTGCCGGGCACCGGGAACCCGCCGGCGTCCTTCAAGGTGACCGTGATGGTGGACACCAGGGAGCCGTCCGCAAGCACAGCGCATGGCGAGGCCGCGACGGTGGAGGCTGCGGCGTCCGGCAAACTCACGAAGGTCACGCTGGCCGTCTCCGCGAGCACGAGGGAATCCGTCGTGTCGGTGGCCGTGAACACCTCGGTCCCGGCGGTGCTGGAACTGACCGTGAAGGCCGCCCGGCCGTCAACGTCGGTCGTCTGGGCGCCCGGCGGCGCGATGACGGCCGCCTGCGGGCCGGCCGTGTTCGCCAGGGTGACGTTCTTGCCGGCGACGGGAATTCCGACGGAGTCTCTCAAGGTGACCGTGATGGTCGAGGTCGAGGAACCATCGGCACTGGCGGAGGCCGGCGTGGCTCGAACCGTCGAGATGGCAAGGTCCACCGGCCCTGCGGGTGGGAGCGTAATCACGTCGTTGAAGGTGGTGCCGATACGGATTTCGTCGATCGCGTTCTCTTGCCGGTCGATGGCGAAAGTGAAGGTGTCGAGCGAGACCTCGTCGATCGAATCCGTGCAGGAAATGGCATTGGCGTCGAAGGTTGCTTCGTCCATTGTCGCGTTCTCGCTGAAATACCAAACGCGGACGGTGTCCTCAAGCTCACCAAACTCGAATTTCAGGATGACGACGCAGTCAGGCCGGTCTGCATTCGGGATGTCCACACCGGTTGTCTTCACCACCTGGGCGCCACCGGCCATGAAGAGCGGATTCAGATCCTTGGTCAGAGCAGCGTTATTGAAATCCTCCCCCAGGGCGGTTCCCACCCCGCTGCCCCCACCGGAGAGCCAGCGACCGCGTTCCGTGAGGTAGCTGTCGGTGGTGGTGAGCATCACGGTGGGAGTGATAAAGAACGCATTGTTGGGAAAATGGACGCCCATGCCAAGCCAAAGCACGCCGCCATTATTGGCCGCCATGGCGCCTGCACTCCGTGCCAGACGGCGGTAAGCGTTCAAGCGGCCGTTGTTCGCAGCCTGGCTGCTCCAACTCGAAAGACCGGCATAATGGCCAATCTGAGCGAGGTTGTTAATCATGCCGTCCCAATTCGGCTGTCCAGTCCCGTAAGCGCCCCCGTAGAGGCCCGGGGCGTTGCCTCGCGAGTCGTAAATGAACGAGTAGCCGCCGCTATTCTCCACGCTGTCGATCCAGGCGTCGCCCCAGCCTAAGCCACCATTCTTGCCTTCCAACCGGCCGTTGACCTCGTCGTTGACCGGGGCGTAGTTGAAGGGTTCGTAGACCAGGAGCTCGGCGTGCGAGACTGGCGGCGCCAGGCTGAGGAGAGCCAGGGCCGTGGTGAGAAGGAGTCTGTGTTTCATGGTAGGTTGGGTGCGCAGCCGGGGTTCGCGTTCATGGGCTCGTGCGCGCGGCGCATGCGGAGCGCTGCGCTCTCTGCCGACAGAGGGTTGGCAAAGCGGCAATCACCGGTGCGATGAAGCCTACGCGGACGGCGTCTCTTCCGCTATATGCCAAACGGCATAGAGGTGCCCCCCAGGTACTTCGCGGTGGCCCCTGCCCGGCAATGCACATGGAGCTTGGCGTAGATATGCTCGAGATGGACCTTGATGGTGCCGGCACTGCAGTCCAGGGAGGCGGCAATTTCCTTGTTGGTATAGCCCTGGGCAAGGAGTCCCAGGATTTCGTTCTCGCGCGAGGTGAGTTGGCCCTGGTGCGCACCCTGGGCCGCCGGCTGGCGAAAGACGGCAATCAGGCGCCGGGCGATTTGGCCGGTCATGGGTGCGCCCCCTTCCACCGCTTCCACGATGGACCGGATCAGTTCGGCGGAGGAAATGCTCTTCAGCAGGTACCCACTGGCGCCGGCTTTCAGGGCCTCGAAGATGTAGTTGTCGTGGGAGTAGGCGGTGAGCATGAGGATCTGCGCTGCGGGCAGGCGTTCCTTGAGCAGAGCGGTGCAGCGAATGCCGGACACGCCCGGGAGGTTGATGTCCATCAGGATCACCTGCGGCTGGGACTCCGGGATTCGCTCCAGGGCCACCTCGGCCGACTCACAGGCGGCGACACAGTGAACCCTGGGGTGAGCGTCCAGCAGCGCAGCCCAAGTTCGACGCGTCTCCGCGTTGTCTTCGACCAGTGCGACCCTGATCCTCGAACCCTGTTTTGCACGGTCAGTCATAGGCGAGCGTTTAGCACGCAGGGAGTCTCCCGTCCATATGCCAAACGGCGGGGTTCAGGTTGCCTCGGCGTCTGCGGCCAGCGGCACCGAGAGCGCCACGACCGTTCCCTGACCGGGCACACTCCGAATCTCGGCCCGGCCTTGTATCTGTCGCATCCTCTCAGCCAGATTGCCCAAGCCATGGCCCGCCGCCCTGGCCTGGCCCAATTCGAAGCCGTGACCGTCGTCGGAGATCACCACCTCCAGGCATCCGTTGTGGACATGGAGCTTCACGCGGATTGTCTCCGGAGCGGCGTGGCGCACCGCGTTATTGAGGGCCTCTTTGGTCGCCAGGAGCAGGTGATGCCGCGCCTCGGCCGTCACCCGCCACGGGGGGTATTCCGGGTCCAGCTCCAACCGATGCCTGATTCCGCTCGCTCCGACGGAGCGTTCGGCGTAGTCGCTCAGGAAGGCGACCACGCTCGGGAGAGAATCGTTCTCGGGACTGACGGTCCACACCACTTCGTCCAGTGTGTTGATGAGCTCCCGCACCTGTCGGGTCATGGAGCCCAGCTGCGATCGCGCGTCGGCGGACGACGCGCCGGGGTTCTGGGCGAGTTCGCCGAGGTTGGCGATGGTCGTCAGGCGCGAGCCGAATTCGTCGTGCATGTCGCGGGCGATGCGGGCGCGTTCGTGCTCGATGGCGGTGGCTTGCTCCATTCCTGCCAGCCGCCGGCGCGCCCGGCGCCGGGCGATTCCCCACCCTGTGCCCACCAACCCGGCCGTGCCCGTGGCGAGACCGACCAGCCTGAACCAGGCGGTCTGCCAGAAGTGTGGCAGGACGGCGAAAGCAAGCCCGGCCGCCTGCTGGCTCCACACACCGTTGTGATCGCAGGCCATCACCTCGAAGCGATAATCCCCGGGGGGCAGGTGGTTGAAGTAGGCGATGCGACGTGAACCGGCCTCCATCCAGTCTGAATCCAGGCCCTGCAACCGATACTTGAAGGTCACGTTGCGCGGCGACGCGAAACAGAGCCCTGTATACTCCAGTTCCACCTGCCGGGGTCCGGGAGCCAGGCGCAGGGGCGTCTGAACGTGGCGCAAGTCCAAGGGCACGGCGGTCCCCGGCACCGGGGGTTCCTGGCTTGCCCCATAAGCGGCCACCACCTGGCCGTCCACCACCACCCGCTCCATCACCACGGGAGGTGGTTCCCGGTTCTCGGTCAGCCGGCTCGGATCCACGACGAGCAACCCGCTGAACGTCGGGATCCACAATCGGCCGTCGGCGCTCCGCACCGCCCCGGGCCAGAAGCCGCTGCCAGCCTGAAAGGCCGGCACCCCTTCGTCCTGCCCGTAGACCACGGATCGGACCCGCGCCTGCCGGCTCTGCGCCACCGCTTCGAACTCCTTCTCGGTCACGGAGAACAGGCCGCGATTCGCAGCAAACCAGAGCCGGCCCGCGTCGTCGGCCACGATATGGAGAATGTAGTCATCCCATAGTCCTTGCTCCGTGCCGAACCGCGTGAACCGCCCCCGCAGAAGCCGGCCGACCCCCAGACCGCGGTAACCGATCCACAGGCTGCCGTCGGGCGTGGCGCAGAGGGAGGCGATCGGGTGGTGCGCGCGCAAGGTGTGGGCGGTTTCATCGGCGAGCGCTGCCCGGGTCGCCCGAGCCAGCACGCCGCCCACGGTGGCAGCCCAGACTCCACCTGCGGCATCAACGACCAGGCTGCCGAAGTGCCCATACTCTTGCGGCAGCATGAGGGTTTGGAGATGGCCCTCCCGCAACCGCTGCACCGCGTTGGAGCTGACGGTTCCAAGCCAGATATCCCCGGAGGGGGCAGTCAGGAGCGCCGTGAGCGACCTGCTGGCCAGGCCGTCCTGCATGTCGAGGACGCGGACTCTCCCCTCATGCCACCAACGCAGGCCATGGGACTGGGTGCCGACCCAAACGCCGCCCTCGGGGGCAGCCGTCACACACGTCGCCGCAGACTCGGACCAGCCGTCGGCGGCAGACAACGTGCGCCAGAGGGGACCTTCGTTCCGCGCGAGCTGTCCGCCCTGCACAACGGCCCACATCGTCCCGCCCTTGTCCTGGCAGACCGACCGCACCCCTTCGACCGAGCCGTCCGAACGCAGCGCCTGGAGTCCGAACGCGCGAGGCCTCACCCGGACCAACCCGCCGCCCCGGGTGCCCACCCACAGACTCCCCTCCCCATCTTCGGCCAGACACAGGATCTCACGATTGGCGAGCGGCACTTGGTCAAACCCCCCGCCGCTGTAGAGAAGCAAGCCGGCCCCTTGGGTTCCCACCCACAGCCGGCCCCTGCGGTCCTCGTAAAGGGCAGTGACCTCCGCGTTGGCCCGGCCGGCTGCCAGTTCACCGATATCCTGAGGTTCGCCCGCCCCGCTGTAGTTCAGCAATCGCCGACCCGCGCCAATCCAGACGCCGCCGGATCTTGCGCCGTGCAGCGCACCGCACGGTTCGTTCAAGGTTAACACCGTGGAAAACCTGCCATCGCGATGCGCGCCCAGCAGGTTCCGGCGGGCCAGCCACAGTTGGCCCCGGCCATCGCACGCCAGGCGCGTCTTTCCCCTGCCAGGGGGCACGCCATCCTCGGTGGAGAAAACCGTGCATTGATCCTCATCAATCCGGCAGACACTGTTGGCAGCGCTCAACCATACCGTTCCCGCGGGGTCTTCAACCAGGGCGTCCGCCCCACGGTCAGGCAGCCCCTCCCTCGAGCCGAACACGCGCCTCCGGCCCGCATCCCAGCAGATGACCTCCCCCCCTCCCGGGGTCGTCGCTTTCGCCAGCCAGAGACGGGTATTCCGGCCGACAAGGAACGCAAGGGCCGGATCGCGCAAGGAGGCGATTTCCTGGAATCGCATCCCGTCGAAGCGCACCAGACCGGCTTCTGTGGCCACCCAGAGGAACCCGTCGGGCGTCTGGCCGAGGCCCACGACGGTACTGCCCGCCAGCCCATCCTCGGACCGCCACGCGCGGCTGAACCAGTTCGTTGGGGAGGACGAAGAACCCATTTGGCCTGGCAGTCGGGAGGCGGGCATTTCCGCGCCGGTTACCGCGGACGCCAAGAGCGCCATCCATTGGACTCCATGGGTGAAGCCGTGCGCGCGAAGGACGCACGCCACTCGTTTTCGAAGGCTCGGCCACCGACAGGACCGTGGAGGTGCAGGCAGCAGCATCGTTAGCGAGCGCAAGAAGTGCGGTTGTCCGCAGCGCGCGGCGTGGTCGGCGCTCTGGTCCTCGGGGCCCTGCCACCAGACGAAGCCGGCGATTTCATGGCCTTGACCTGCTTCGCGTGATTGGCGGGCTTCGCGGCTGGCCCCGCTCCCGGCACAGCAAAGGACTGTCACTCGCTCGAACCGGGTGGTGTGCCGGCCGTCGCCTGGCGCGTGACGATGGGCACGTAGCCGACCTCCAGGCCGCGGGGCGGTGTGACGAGCAAGGCGGGGTCGAGCGACACCAACTTGCCGCGCGTGGGCGGAGCCATGTAGTCGCGGTCCACCGGCCACTGCGCGTGGAGCTTCTCGACGAAGGCCTGGAGCGTCGCCTTCTTCTCCGCGCTCCAGGGGTATTGCTGAAACGACGGCTGGTCGACGAAGCGATACCACGAGTAGGTTACGATCGAGCCATCCGCGAGCCTGGCCGTGAAAGGGCCGAGCTTCGGCCCGGGGTTGGCCCACGCGCCGACGGTGGGCGAGGTATAGGGCACGCCCCTGGGGGCGAGCTTGAACCCCTGCGTGCGCAGCTGGGTTTCCGCCGGCACTTGGGCTGCGGGGACGGCGACGCGCTCCTCGCCGACGTGCTGGTAGTACTGCGGGAACAGGCCGTTCGCTGCGACATCGTTGGTGAACCATTGCAGGCCCCACACGTTGCCGTCGAAGATCCGCGTGTCGAAGGCGCGTTCCACGCCGACGATTCGCTTGCCCGCCTGGTCGTAGCGTGTCGTGCGGGTGTTGAGCGTGGGCTTGAACGCGCCTTTCCCGTCGAAGCGTCCGGAGCAGGCCGCGCCGCCGTCGCGCCAGGACTTGAAGGCGTCGTAGAGCGCGGCCTTCGAGTAGTAGGTGACATCCTGCACGAGGAAGGCGCGGCCCTCGGAGTCGACCGGCCACTGGAGCTTCGGCAGCTTCGAGTACGTCGTGCCTTGCGCGTCCTTCGCGTCGAAGCGCGGCACGGTGTTGATCTCCATGGCGCCGCCGCCCATGATCCCGGGCCGCGCATCGAGACCGCGCCCATGGAGGAAGGGGTAGTGGAACAGCATGGCGATTTTACTCCACGTCTCGGGAATGTAGTACGCGATGGGGCCTTTGAAATTGGCGGCGCTGAGGAAGCAGGTCCAGCTCTGGTCGCCCGTCGGCGGATCGCCTGAGGTCGGATCGGTGAAGGGCAGCGCCATCCAGGAATAGCCGAGAAACTCGCCGTTGGGCTGGCCTTGAAACGGCAGGGCGTCAGGAGGGATGAGCAGGCGGTTGCTGAGTTGCGCGATGCCCAGGCGATGATCCGGCAGCGCCTCGTTGTCGTAGAAGAACGACCAGCCGGGCGAACCGATCTCGTAGTCGTAGCACTGCGGCGTGGCGTTCATGCTGAACTTGGGCGGGCCGTAGCGGAAGTGGTTGCCCGCCCAGTAGCCGAGACCGCCTTCGACCGTTTGGAACACGCTGCTCCAAGTCGGACCGCGCTCCTTCCACGTGCGCGCGAGGGTGCCCTCCGGCGCGAGTGGCTTGTCTTGGTTGTCGGAGTTGTCCGGCTGAATCCATGAACTCGGCAGGCCGATCTGGAAATCCGCCAACGGCTGATCCACGAGTGGCCAGACCGCCGCGTAGAACCCCATGCCCGCGCTGTAGCCGCCTTCCGCAGGCAGCTTTTCGTGGCCAAAGCCGATGTAGCCGTGCAGGCCTTGGGAGTGGGCCGTGACTTGACCCGCGCCGGTCTTGCCTGCGGCTTGCGGCGCGCCGTCCCCGGCGAGGCCGGTCGAGCAGAGGAGCGCGGCGATCAGGGTGGGTAGAAGCGTGTTGCTCATAGCGGTTTCGGTTGCTTGGGTCCTGCGCCTCGCGAGAGGCCTCGACTTGTGGAATGTGGGGTCAACAGGTCCAGTGTGTTCCCTGCCGTTCCAGGTCTTCCCTCCTTCCGTCGAGGACTCTCCATGAGCGAGGCGCGGAAGAGATGGGCTGGAAGGGCAGGGAAGCTCCATGGGATCGCGGACTTGGTTGGGTCTGAGGCGGCGCCTCGCTAGACGATTTCCTCCCGCGCCGCATCCCAGCGCACCATGCGCCGTTCCTGCTGGGCCTTCAGCGACATGAGGAAGGTGGCGGTTTCGATGAAGGCCTCGTCGGTCGAGCACTTCGGCGTGCCGCGGGTGCGGATGCAGTTCAGCCAATCCACGACATGATTGGGCTGAGCCGGCGTCTGGCCGCGCGCGTAGCCTTGGGGCAAGTCCGGTTGCCGGTTGTGGCCCGCCGGGAGGAGTTCGAACGTGCTCACATCATGTGCGATGGCGTCGAAGCGGAGCGTGGCGTCGCGCCCGCAAATCGTCACGGGCTGACTGTCGGTGGTGTTCATGCTGCCCTCGAAGGTGACCGTGCGGCCCAAGTCCTCGAATTGGTAGGCGGCGATCCAGGTATCGGGCACTTCGCGATCATCGCGGAGCAACCCGATCTGGCCGGAACACACGCAGGTGTCGGGGATGCCGTGGCCGAGGAGATATTGGACGAAGTCCAGCTCGTGCGACAGCAGGTCGCCGGCGTAGCCCGTGCCGTAGGCGTAGTAACAACGCCAGTGCCAGAAGTGCCGCTCGTTCCAGGGGATCTTCGGCGCCGGGCCCAGCCAGAGGTCCCAGTTCACCGCCTGGCGGACCTGCTCGGGATCAGGACGGTCCCATTGATCGTAATAGCCGTACCAGCGCCAGTTGGGGCGCTCGGGTTCTGTGGACTTGAACCGGCCCGTGCGCACCAGGGTGATGGGGCCGAGCATGCCACGGGCGATCAACGCCTTCGCCTGCAAGGCGCAAGTGGCCTGCCGCGCCTGGTGGCCAAGCTGGAAGACCACGGTGCTCTTCTTCAGCGCGTCGCGCATCCGTTTGGCCTCCTCGAGAGTCCGTGAGAATCCCTTTTCGCAGTAGATGTCTTTGCCGGCACGGACTGCGTCGAGCACCATCGGGCAATGCCAGTGGTCCGGCGTGGCGATGACCACCGCGTCGACGTTCTTGTCGGCCAGCAGTTCGCGGTAATCCACGTAGGCTCTGGCCTGCGGATTGAGGCAGCGCTCCAGCCCTTTTTGCCGGTGCGGCGCGTAGACGTCGCTGATGGCGGTCACCTTGACGTTGGGGGTATGCGCGACGGCATTCAGCAGGTCGCCGCCGCGGGTGCCGATCCCGATGCAACCCACGCCTAGGGTCTTGGCCGGAGGCTCGGCGGAAAGCACTGAGGGTGCGAAGGGGGTCACCGCCGCCAGCGTCGTGGCGGTCTGACCGGTGATCCGGAGGAACCGCCGCCGGTTGAGGTGCTCCGGATGATTCTGCTTATCGTGGTGTGTGTTGTTCGTGCTCATGATCATGGTTTCACGCGAATCCTGCGACAGGTGTTGCCTGCGTGAACGTCGAAGCCCCGGCTGCGAAGAAACCCGGACGGACGGTTCTGGCCTTCGTGCCGGCCACTTGAGAATCCACCGCATCCCGGGCGGGAGGCCGCCGTCAGGTCACTGGAGGCGGATGAGTGGGGTGGCTTCATTCGAGGCCTGGATGTCGCGGATCGCCTCGCGGACGGCCGCTGCTTTTTGGAGGCTCAGGTTCCTGGGAAAATCCGGCTCGCCGTCGGCGAAGTCGGCGGCGATACGTTCCAGTTCGGGCAGAACCGTCTTGGCGTTCGCGCCGTAGCTGACCAGGATCTTCGTCAACTCCGGCGTGCGTTCCTGGCTGGCCCATGGGTTTTGGCCGCGGAGGTAGTCCACGCAGGCGCGAATCCCTTCTTCGACGCGGCATCGGGCCAGGACGCGAAGCCCCTCGATGCGGATGCCGTCGGCGAACATTTCCCCGCTCGGGGCGGGCTCGACGACCGCTTGCAGGATGGCCGGCAGCAGGGGTTGGATCGCGTCCGCCGAGAGGTTGCGGTAAACGGACCCGAAATCGCTCCGGGCACGACCGTCCTCGTTCTTCAATCCGGCCCGCACAGCCTGGTATAGTTGCTGCCGGTCCACGCCCTCGAGCGAGCGCCCAAGCAGCCCGTTACGGGAATCGAAGAGGGCAAAAGTCAGAAAGCGCTGCTGCATGCCGCGCGGGTCTTTCTGAGGGTCGAACCGGGCCAGCAGCTCAAGCAGCTCGGGGACGGCTCCCATCGCGGGCTTGCCGATGGCGGCGAGGGCGTCGGCGGCCTTGATGCGCAGCCAGAGGTCGTCGGCCCGAAGCGTCTGGCGCAGCGCGGGGACCGCGGGGGCGGCCCGGCCCTTGAGGTGCGCGATGGCCTGGCACGCGCCGAGGCGCGCCTCGAGCGACGGCGAGTCGAGCAGCGCCAGCACGCGGGGAATCGGAGCGTCTTGGCGACGGCCGAAAGCCATCCCGGCCCGTTCGCGCACGATCGGCGACCAACTGCCGAGATCGGCCAGCAACGCATCAACGCTCAACGCGTCATAGAAGCTGTAGCGATCCTTGTTGTTCCAGCCGCGCCCGGTGCGGATGAACTGCTCCGCCGCGGCGGCGTCGAGCTGCGGGACCGTGCCGGGCCGCTTGCCGGTGAGCCAGAGACTCTTGAGCGGCATCGCGTAGGCCAGCAGAACCGCACCGGCGCTGTCCCAGCCTTCATAACTGTCATGGCCCGGCTCCGGCGGCCCTTGATGAGCGAAACCGCCGTCCCACTCGCGGGCGAGGTCGTAATACCAGGCCCCGAATTCCCTCATCCAGGCGCCCGCGGCGTGCGGCCCGGACAGCGCGACGCCGGGCATGGCCCAGAGGATGTTGAAGTAGTTACCCGTGTGGCCGCAGTCGCGCTCGGGGCCGTGCGAGCAAAGGCTCATCCGCGCGAAGAACTCGGCGCCTTGGGCTTCGTCCACCAGACTAAACAGCACGGCGGCCATGCCGCACTTGCCGTTGTCCTCGTGGGTTTCCATCCACGGGGCATGGTCGCCGTAGGGAATGCTGCCCTTGCCGATGTAGAACCGCAGCAGCCGCAGGCTGCGTTCGATGGCGCGGGCGACTTCCGGATCGTTCACACCGGCGGCGCGCGCCATCACGAGTGAGATCGTCAAAGGCACGCCGGGCGAGTTCATCATGCCGTAGCCGCCCAGCCGACCGTCAGGCCGGGCGAAAGCGTGCCCCCAGGAGCCGACGGCGCTCTGACCGTTGGCCGCCTCCATCGCCAGCCGCCGCAGCCCGGGCATCACCGAGTCGTCGCCGGTGGCCAACGTGTACTCGGCAAGAAACAGGGTGACGTAGCCGTAATACCACGTCGCCATGCTTTTCACTGAGAAGCTGGAAGCCCACTGCGCTTCCTTGCGCACCCTGGGGAGATAATCCGGCTGGCCGCTGGCCAGCAGCGCGAGCGCATTCAGCGAACGCACGATCGGGTCGGGATCGTAGGCCGGGGCGGCGACGCGCTTCGCCAGCGTCGCGCAGCCCTGATCGAGAATGCGCTTCGACTTCGGGCAGTCGAACGGGGCGGTGGCGCTGTAGGTGCCAAGGACCGGCAGCTCGAGGGTCACTTCTGTCGCGCGGCCACGGCGCCAGCGGGTCACCCGGAGTGTGCCGCCGCCGGCTTCTGATTCCGCCACGGTGAGCGCCTTGCCGAGCTCCGTCCGCGGATCGTGGGAGAACGGCCTGCCGCCGACGCCGAGGATCACGTCGCCCGCGGCGAGCACGCCTTCGGCGGGAGAGCCCTTGGCGACCTGGGTAATTTTGATTTGTCGCGCGTCATGCGTCACGAGCTGGTCGGAGAACATCCAGCCGCGGGCACCCGTGGCGCCGAGATTCCAGTCGTGTGTGTAACCCTCCGGAATGGGTTCGCCCTTGGTGAAATCAGGGTTGGTCACCTTGGCCTTCGGGCTCGCGGCGGAGATGCTCGCGGGGAGTGCCAGCAGCACGGCAGCCACGAGCGCGGTCAGCGATCGGATGAGGAGGTCATGGTTCATCGGCAGGCCCTGTTGCAGTCGATGGCGGACACCACACTAGAGTCCTCGACTTGTGGAATATGCGGTCAACAGGTCAAGTTTGGTCCCTGCTGTTCCAGGCCTGCTCTCCTTCCGTCGAGGACTCTACATTAGCGAGGCGCGGGAGAGAGGCTCCGAAGAGGCAGGGAGGCTTCATGGGATCGCGGACTTCGTCAGGTCTGAGGCACGCCTCGCCAGTGTGGTGTCCCTCAAATGGGTGGACATTCGTTGCGCCCAAAACGGCCTGGGACGAGGACCTCGGCGAGCTCGGTCGAGCCGCGCGAGGAGGGAGTGTATCCCTGGCGATACTCGACCGACGGAGCAACGAAGCCCCAGGCCGTTTTCGGCGCAACCCCTTGGGCGGCCGTTCTTTTGCCACCAGACGGCGTTGCTCGCTTCTCACAGATCTCTGCGGATATGCTCGTCGCTCGCGCCTTGTCTGGCGGCAAAACTCCTGGCCGCGAATGTCCATCCATTTGAGGGACACCACACTAGGA
>Ga0209096_1000992_pt1 | contig 33745 bp, 20 predicted proteins | sample AD_UKC034_MetaG_FD_184407 | JGI IMG/M metagenome (GOLD analysis project Ga0209096, IMG submission 184407) | Active sludge microbial communities of municipal wastewater-treating anaerobic digesters from USA - AD_UKC034_MetaG (SPAdes) (version 2) | ecosystem: Engineered > Bioreactor > Anaerobic >...
AACCTCTAATCCAGCGACAGTATCAGAACACTGCATCCCTACCCCATTGAAACCATTAACCCCATTGTTTGCCGCAATTACAGTATTATTGTTAAACTTTATATTCTCCAATTTTGAGTAATAATCCTCATTTTGTTTTTCAATAAGAAATCTAAACCCATAGTTATATGCAAAATCTTGATTTCCCACTCCATCTATTATATTATAATAAAACCATATATCTTTAAAAAACCAACTTTCATTCCAATATTTTCCACCCCCAGATGTTGGCGCAGAAAGTTCAAATGGCCACGCAAAGTTTTGTATATAATTACCATATACATATACTTTTTCATGCCCATTACCCTCTACACATATACAATACTTTGTATCAGTTTCCCCCCTGTAAGTACGATAACCCGTACTATCATTTAACCACTTATTATTATAAACTTTGTATCCAAACGTTGTTCCGTCTGTCAGTTCGTTTTCATTCCCCCCAAGTGAAAATTTTGCTAAACCATAATGTATATTATTATAATATTCCGATCCACCCTTATAATTCCACTCTTCAAGAAAAAAATTCCAGTATTCTGTGCTATCTGATGCTACCTCCTGATCTCTTCTCCAAAGAATATTATCATGTATTTTCAATCTTCTATTTCTATATGTGGAGAAACAATGAGAATTACACTCTTCTCTCCCATCATTTTTTATTGCATTATAAGATACATCAGTGCCATCTGTACCCCTAAGTCTTATAGAACCACAGTACCCATCAGCACCTATATATGAACCATTATTATTTAATGTGCAATTTTGAATCACTATACCTGTAAGAAATAAGTTTGGATAAGTTGAACCATCAGAACCATTAGCGTAAATTCCAGTGTAGTTAAATCCCTCAATGGTTAGATGATGAATATTAATATTATTTCTATACCCTATATAAATTGCCCTGCCTGATGTATAATTATTCCCCGATAATTTAATATAAGATATAGAACTATTATCATCTACTGTTGATCCATAGGTTGACGCACACTGTATGGCAGCTTGAACTGAACTCGCATTTGTATAGCTTGTCAGAATAATAGATGTTTCTCCTTCACCGTATATGCTTACTCCAATTGGCTTAACTATTTGTGTCGTTCCCTGATTTATTGTTCCTGCCATAACATACACCGTATCCCCCGACGATGCCTGTGTGCAGGCGTAAGAAACCAACGCATAAGGATTACCTGACGAACCATCTCCTGTCCCGTCATTGCCCGTTTCGGACACATACAACTTCGTCGCCCCCAACGTCATTGACAGCAGCAGCAGCGGTATAATTATCAGCTTCTTCATTTGCGCCTCCTTCTTCTTACAATTAACAATAGCGGCAGTATCATATTGAGTATCACCCACCCACCACGGGATGTGCTTACGCTGACATATACCTTGCTTGCGGATGTGTTGATAAACAGGTTGCCTATCTTATCCGGCACGGGATAGTTGCTTGTGTCACCGGCAAAAGCATGAATCTCAGGAAATAGGTCATACGGGTCATCGGTGTAGCCATCGGGAATATCAGGAGGAATAATCTCTCCATCTTTATACACTGAATATTTGATTGAATCTACAAGTATAGAATCAGCTTCTATTGTGAATGCTCCAGAACCAGTTATAACTATATCTCCTGTACCTACGATAGATTCCCCGTTTATAGTTTTAAGATCTTCCTCAAGTAATAAAGAAGCAGCACCAACAGTAGGTCTATTTGTAATATTAAGATCTGTAAACCATCCTCTCCTAACAGGATATGAACTATGTCCAAGATCATGGTCTTCTATTATTAATGAACCATAGTTGAGAAAAAGCAATTCTTCTGAACCAATTTTTGAGCCAGTAATCTTCGGGCCTGTGTTCCCCCAATTTATTGCTGCTACACTATCAATATATACCCCGGCCCATTTAAAGTTTGGATGCCCAAGCGTTGCTTCTCCATCTATTTTCGGATATATCATTCCAGTTACACTTGGATGATTCATTTCAATAGTCTCAAACGGCGCAGTAGACATAACCCTTTTCCATGCATGCAGTAATAAAACACTATCAGATGCAGTTATCGCAGCCCCAGTTCCAAAACTTATATTGCCAGGATCTGTCATATAAATATCCTTAAATGGATGATAAAAATGGCCAATATCAACCATTCCACTGTCAGTTGGCCATAGTGCCGGAACGTGTACAGAACCCGTAAATGATGGATTATCTATTGGAGCAAATCCTGCTAAAGCAATAGTTGCATAATTTGTATATAAGGAGTCAACATATAAATGATTTATCCTACTTGAAGAAGAACCTATATCTCCTGTTGTATACAAATTATTTGCGTTTAATGATAAATCTCCTCCAGATAAATTAAGTTGTCCAGTACTTCCCTGTAAAAAAATAGAATTATTCCAAGAAATAAACCCATTTGTACTTAAATAAAATCTATTCCATTCAGATCCATATGCAGTTCCTATTTGTCTTACTAAATCAGTTAATCCTGGGTATAACCCATCATTAAATCTAACAGAACCAGTAAAAGATGAATTATTAAACATTGTTGCCTTACTCTCATTTGTAACATTATTTATTCCAAGAGTAACTCTTGCTAACGTAGTATCAAGTCTTATTCCCGTACCAGTCCAGATGCCAGCACCATTTGATTTTAATTCTGTGCCTCCATTATAAAACTTAATTGTATCGGCATTTTGTACAATACTATCAAGTCTCACCTTGGTCGCACCTCCAACTCTTAATGATGGAACCCTTAGTTCATACTTAAATGAACTTACTCCCGACTGAGCCGACAGGCCAATAGTCAGAAATATGAATACTATGAAAAATCCTATCTTTTTCATGCGTTTGTGTTAAATATATTTTCCCAATCAGTATCTTCAATTCCGTCAAATCCAAGCGGAGTGAGTTCATTATCTATGCACAAAGCTCCACCTCTTACAACCTGCCTCATCCCTTCTATACCAGCATCTATCCCAATTATAAATATATCTTCATCCGGCATAAGCTTTACGAGATCAAGTTCCCAAGTAACTCCACCGTCTTCAGACTTATCAATGACATACATTCCCATTCTCAATCCCTTTCGATATACAATGAGTCCATCGGAAACATATGTCCATCCAACCGGGGTACCGGTAAATGTATTTTTTATTATCGATGCTATCTCACTGTTAAGAATACAGGTTGACAGCTCAAAAAGATATCTTATTTCAGCTTGAGTTAGAATATCAGACGTAACGTCATATCCGGATAATGAATCTGTAACATTAAGCAACATCATGTATTCTCTCTGCATCTGGAATGCACCCGGGTCTTTCTGAACGCGAAGAATACACATTTTGTAAGAATATGCAAGTTTTGCATCTTCGATTTGAGAGAGTATGTTATCGTATATTGCCTGATTCATTATTCACAAGTCTGACATGCACATATACCAAGTTCTATCGTATAAAGAAGCTGTTCGTTTGTTAATATCCCCAGTGATATATCATAACTACTTAATGATGAAACTATATTTGCAAGAAATCTCTGCCTATCTCGAAGCTCTATTGCATAGACGTCTTTGCTTTGCTCAAGCAAAGCAAGATTGTTATTTAACTCAACAAGCCTCTCGGTTAAATAAGAAACACGGTTATTTAAGTCTGCTTGTGCTACCATGGCTCAGGAACGGCATAATGATCGACAAGATTTCTTATAACTGCAACGAACTTTCTGAACATTGTCATCTGTTCAAGAGAAGCCGCATGTTCAGCAGCATCAAGATAAAGACCAAGAGTATAGATGTCATCATTCTTACGCCTCACTGCATCAGTAATAGGCCACTCGAGAAGAAGCGCCGGCATCGTTCTTTTCATACAACGATACTTCGCGAGGAATCCCTTGACATTCTTGTAATACGGCTCTTCTCCAGCTGCATATGATCCATCAGTATATGTTACTGTCACTTCGTAATATCCATCTGGAAATCTCTCCGCAGCAGCATCTCCGTCAATCGTTAGATCTTCTATCTCTACAAGATGACCATCGGACGAAAGATATTCCTGGTATTTTGAGTCATCGCCCGGCTCAATGAGAGGATAATCGTCATATTCTATTTCCTCATCATTATCGTCAATATGCTTGATTGAGATATTTACAGCCGTAGCGGAACCACTTTCGCCATTCCATATGCTGTCGTCATAGATTCTGAACGATTTCCCATCCTGAGCAAGAACTACTCGTGTTCCCGGGGTAAAATCTGTAAAGGCCATATTCTGTATTTTTTATAAAGTTAGTTATTTTTTTTCTAATGCTTCGTTAAACTCTTTTTCGGTCTGTTTATCGCGACGTTTTTCTTTCTGATTTTTAACTTTCATCATCGCCTTATACTTCTCTGTAATTTCATTCATATCGCCAAACTGACCATTTTCGTACATATACTCGAGCCTCATCCCATTAAGAGCATCATTAAGTAGATTTCTTTCCTGCTTTAAAAGTTTCTCTCCAAAAAGAAGATCATAATACTCATCAACGTTCATGCCGCTGTTCATAATATAATCATACTCATATGCAGCCTTGATCATCTTATACATCTTACCGTATTTGTAAGCAGCTTCCTTTATGTCAAACTTACTTACAATCGGAGAATCAAGACCAAGAAGATCAAGTGTTGTCTGATCAACACCAAGTTCATAGAGATCGACCTTCTGACCTTTCCACATCCTTATCCTTGCTTTCTGATTAAGCCATCTGACAAAACTGCCGGCAGGAATAAAGTATGTGGCATCCATTATGAATTTCGGGAACCCCTTGTCTGCACTAAGAGTATCCTTCTTATATGTGTTCCATTTGGCCAGATCAACAGTAAACTTAGAGAAGTCAACAATAAGAGATGCTGCGGGGATAATATTTTCAAAAAAGTATTGCCAGTTCTCCATAGAATAAATCCAGAAAACATCTCCATTAAATCTTTTTAGCAATGGGAGCATATTTCTGATCGCAAACTTTCTATATTTATCATCATCGTCAGAGCCTTTCGTCATTGCCATTATCGAAAGAGTGAACAATACTTGGAACATTCCGAATAATAATGCTGCACGAAGATTTTTTTTATCGTTCTCAGAAAGTTCGGCAAACTTAATTCTATTACCATTCATCTCACGGACAATCGTCTCAAAATACTCCTGTGCATTATTGAAATATTCGGGACTTAGCGGACCGTCACCATCAGACTCTTTCTGAAGATATTCATTTAGTTGTGCCTGCCTTTTCTCCACAGACTTAATGTTATACACTATAACCTTGGCACCAACCTTAAGTGTGGGAATAATCCCACTTCTCACCATTAGGTTTTTGTCTATATGATATGGGGCAAGATGAGACCAGATATATGCGGGCATCCATTTCTTAAATTGCATAAACGCTTTACCTGGATTAGTTACCCACCATGGAGCCATAGCGATCTTGCGATAATCACCATGAATATCCTGAACTCTCCAAAGAATCATTCGGCGTCTCCAGTTGGTAAGCATATTCTCAGGCTTAATAAGTTCCGCAGTCGAATCATAAGCATCCCATTCGGCATCAGTCATCAGACCAACAAAAATTGGAAATTGGTTAATCTTCTCTGCATATTCCATGAACTTATAACCAACGTCCTCTATCTTCTTTATATCAACTCCAAATACTCTTATTTCCTTATCAAGTTGATCAAATAATGCATCATCAACAATATTCGCAAGACCAAACCTCTTTGCCATAGCCATAGCTTTTACCGGATTTTGTCCAAGCCTTATCATTCCTCTACGATATGCTGCCGGCTCACGAACAATATCAAGTACCTGACCAATACCAAGGTTTACGGCTTGAGTTTTCATGCTGAACATAATTTTGTTCAGACTATTCATTCTATTGGCAAAATCAACTATGTCACTGATAGTCTTCCCATCAAGAAACCCTCCCTCTGACTTTTTCCCGTAAAGGATATATTCGCCCCACTGCTGAATATATTTCGTTATGTGCTTACCTGGATCACTGCCAACTGTAGTATATTTATTTACCATGTATTCAAGCGGGCCAATGAGTTCCTTCATATAATAACGATACATCATGGAATCTATAGCATTTGCCTCTGCCTCCAGAAGATGTTTTGTTGCAAACGCAGTTTTTCCATGTCCTATAATAGGTATAGTTTTCTTGTTTACAGAAAGTATTTCTCCAATATTATTTACGTCCCCTCCCTTACGATATATACGTTCAGCTCTCTTAATGTATTCATTCAATAGCCCAGCCTTCCCGGGAACAGAAATAGTTCCTGGTATCTTCATGAAATGCCTCCATCTGTTACCAAGAAGCTGACGCAGCTTATTTGGATCTGTCTGCCCTATTGTAATAGATGCAAATTGTTCCTTTATCTCGCGAAGAGTTGTCGTCTTTGGTTTCCCGTTGCTATCAAGATCTTTCTCGAACCTACCGTTTACAAGCTTAATTACGTCAAGTCTTATGTTGTCATATTTCTGAGGTTTCAGTCTTTCATAAAGTACCGGACCCCATTTACTTCCGAATCGTTCAATTGCCTCCGGCCGCGTCATGTAAACATTAACTATTGGCAGTCTTGTTGTAATATTATTTTCAACATTTGACTTCTGGTAAGGATCATACTTATTATGATATTCATATATTATCTCAAGGAACTCTCTTATCAACGGCTCATTCTCAAGAGCCTTTTCGCCTGGAGTTCTCCAAAATACCTCTCCATTAGGAGTGCGAACTATTGCCTTTTTATAATCAATCTTGTCAGCGAATTTGCGAAGCTTATGCTGAAGAGTATAACTTGCTTCTGTGTATGTCTGTGCCGCATCTTCAGCCCCAACGGTAAACATACTCGCTGGTATGTAATGGTTCTCAAGCATACGCTGAGGCATACCGAGCCTTATCCCCTGCATCACATCCCAATCTTTCCATACAGCATCAGGATGCATTGTAATCATATAATAAGCATTCAGCGTCATAGGGAATGGCTGCGAAGGAACATCTGCCTGGTGTTCTCTGGCAACTGCATCTGCAAGGAAATGATTGAACGAGATCTCATGAAGGAACGTAACGAGATGACTTGATACATTGTTATCCAGAGACGCAAGTTCTATTATAAGATCACTGACTCGATCTTTGTCAGCGAGTAATTCTTCTGCATGATGAACTGTTTCAAACTCTTTCATCAATCGCTGCATTGTACGAATACTTCTCGCCCGAAGTCTTGACGCCGCCTCGCTTAATTGTTCGCTTGATTGATCTTTGATTATTTTATCAAAATCGATATGTCTTTCTATGTCAGATTCTTTTTTAAATGTATATCTCGAAACATAACTGTTTGATCCGGGATCAGCAATATTCTCTGGCAGTTTGTCGTGTATTTTAAGAGCCCCACTATTCCCGGAAGGAAGTCTTATGAATGATTCCTTATTCGTTTCCTGATTACGAACAAGTATTGACTTTGATTTCTTGTTTACACTGACAACGGTATAGAAGAACACATCACGCTCGGTCTCCCCAAGAGGATTGACGATATCATATACCATCATTATTTCATCGTTTTCCCTGAGAGTTTCATATCCCTCCTCATGTACTATGTATTCCTCTCCTTCATGAGTAAGCTTGTGCCACTTACGAGGTACGGCCTCCGTATTATAGACAAACTTAAATCTTTTGTTTACCTCTTGTTTCGGGAAATATGTATCGAGGTTGGCGACAAAGTCTTTTCTGCTAAGTTTTAAGAAGAAAGCATTAAAGAACAGATATTCAAATGGCATTGCCTTGGTTCCATAAATGTCAGATGAGGTAAATCCAAGTTCAAATAAGATGCTTTTAAGCGCATTGAATTCTGTACTTCTTAAACTCTCAATATCATCTCTGCTTATGTTTTTCAAGTCAGGAACCATCTGCTTAAAGAAATGATATGCCATAACAGAGTCAAGTTGCAGCTGCTTTGCAATGCCAGACTTGGCCAGCATCTCCTTAACTTCTGGATAGTGCTTATCGAAGTTTTCACGCATGCTTCGATTCATCATCATCATCTTATCAGCCATCTCCCTTGTACTTGGATTACGCGGGATCTTGACATGATGATTTGCCATACGAACAGACTTTATTTTTCCGTTCTCAAGCTCACGAATTATAGGAATTATCCTAAGTTCATCAACCTTATTTTTAACACCTGGCTGATTTGGATCCTCCTGTTCCTCCATAACATTACCATACATATTAAGCTGAAGCATATGAGTGGTATATTTTGAATGCGATACGGTTTGGAACGGAGCTTTCAAAGGACCATATGATTTCTTATAGCTCTCAAGAGGTTTCATGTCAACATCTGCGAGCTCATCCTTTACTGTCTTAAAGTCGTAAAGGATTAAATTATTATCACCGATGTCAACAACAAGATCGATAAATCCGCCAATCTCATATTTTTTTGAGATAACATGCTTTTCCGTTATGAATATTGCATCAGGATATGCAGCCTCAATATTTCTTTTTAATTCTTCGAATTCACTTACAAGATCATAGTAATCGTTTAAATTCATGAATTGATCGCGTTCTTCTTTCGTAATAATACGGTTCCCGAACACACTTTCTGCAACTGCATGAATTATTGTACCTTTCTCTGCAAAGTCCTCATATAGTCCTATGATTCGTTCAGTCAAATCGTCAATTCTGGTAGAAGAAAGTTTTTCTTTTGTAAATAGTTCAAACTTTGATTTGTACTCTTCCAATGCCTTTCTTGCAGCAGCGTCAGGTTCATACTTTACAGTCTGCATACTTTGAATTACCGATGTAACTCCAGGCACCGGCTTATCTCCAATAAAATGAGTATGAGTTTCTCCCTTAAAACTTACGTTCTCCTGTCTGTTGTCAAAAGAAACCATGTTTCGTATGACAGACTCAGCCTGAGTTGTTGACGGATTGATCTTGTCTGAGTTCTTCCATATGGCATAAGCAAGGCTATCCACAAGATCCTGCCTATGACTTATACCAAACATAGCTTTAACGGTACGCCAGAACTTCTTGAGCAATGCAAGGAACTTGTCAACGAAATCGCCACGCATCTCAAGTTTGGCAATATCCATACCGGCCTGGCCTATATCAATCATTATTTGCTCCTCGATGTCCTCAAGTATTGAATCCGGATACATCTGCTGATAGAGGGCAATAAGCTCAAGTTTAACGGGCGCATCTGCCGGAAGGGCATCCCAGTATATGTGACCGTGTTCATGGAACTGGAGAGACTGCACGGCCTTTTCAGGGTTAATATAAACTGCATTCTTAAAGGCATGACCAATAGCTTCGTGATTTACATGAAGTCCGCGACCTCCATTCTTCAGAACAAACTCTTCAAAAGCATCACGATCTGTAAAGAATACCACTCCGGGATATGTTTTGCGAAGATGATCATAAACGAACTTCTGCAATTCAGGGTCTTCTGATGCTAATGCCTCACTTATATTATCATTTGGCATCATATTCTTTACGTCACCTTCTATCCTTGGCCTCTGTCCGAACAGCTGATCAGCCCTCCTGTTAAAACGCTCTATCTCACCTTTCGCCCAGGGCTTAAGTTTTACGTTGCTTGCCGACTTATTCTTGAAATCAATAAGCGCCTGTATATCGAACTGATGCTCTTTCGAGAACTCAATAAGTTCATCCTGGGTTGAAATATGCTCAAGTCCGGCCAGTGCATCATACGATATCGAGAAATCAATTGATGGAAGTGCGTTATAATTAAATGGAACTGCATATTCTGAGTGAGTATCGGCCATCTTACGCATATTCTCGTTTCTCGACGATCTTAAAACCGTCTGCATTATCTGATATTTCTCCGTAGCAGATAAACCCTCTACACTCCAGTCATATAATTGATTCTGCATCTTCTTGGAGAACATCAATCGATAATTCTCTCCAACGAGATTGTAGTATGAACCCCTCCATGTACTCGTACTTGTTCCCCATTTTGATATTGCATAAAAGACAAGTGAATCAGCAAGAGGTTCGTCAAGATTATATATTACATCAAAGTCTTTCCTTATTTCCTCTAATTTCTTATCGGTCATTCGTGTTCTCTGATAATCAGACATTATCTGAACAACCATCTTGCCCTTAACTTTTGCAAGCGATATAGATTGCAGGAATTTATTTGACGGATATTTTTCTCTATACGACGCAAGGTTCTTAATAAGATCTGACTCTATTGCTGTAAGCGTTTTCTTTATCCCAAGCGCACGAAGAGCTGCAGCCGTATTTAGCCCATAAGATATACTTTGAAGCTCATCCTTGGTCATGTAAATTCCCTTCTGACCTCTGTTTTGTTTCATAAGCGAATATATAGCCTGGTATATCTCTCTCCCGGTACGTGAATATTCAAAGGTGTCGGCAAAGATGAAATCCTCTGCTATATTAAGGGCATTCTCTGCAATAGCAAACTCTACAATAGGGGATCCGTTTTCCCTAAAAAGATTCTTTGTATTAAAGAACTTAAACTGATTAAGTTTTACTTTTCTGTATAACTGAGAATTTACCTGCAATTCAACAGTTGAATTAGGCATCGTCTGAGTCATTGAATAAAATCTTCTGAGATCAGATATCTCACGAGCCTTATAATAGAATGAAACAAGACTTTTTACATCATCCTCAGAATACTTATTCATTAAACCAGCCGCAATCTTTTCTACTGACGAATCCTTCATCCCTCCATTATTCCTTCTCATGTCAAGAACAAAATCACGAACTAAAGGAGATGTAAAGTATTCTGATATCTTCTCGATATGTTTTTTTATTGCATCATGACTTTTGATATTAACCGACTTATCTCCTATCAGAGCAATCGCATACATATACGCCGTCACTTCGTTAAGGCCGATGAGTTCAATCTTTGGATCCTTCGCATTGTCAAATGCCATATTAAGAAGGTTGGCAATGTGGATCTTCATCAGACCCATTGAATCTTTTTGTATTCCAGAAAGAACGACCTTGTCCTTCCCAATAGGCAAAGTAATAGTGGTCTTAAAGTCAATCCCCTTCCCGTTGATAATGCTATAAACAGTATTGATGTCAGTAAGAATTCCCTTCATTCGTACACCTGTCATATTCTCTTCGCGGAGCATATTCCACGACAGGGGATTCATCATATTATACGTCCTATCTTTTCTGTATTTATCGGCAAGATCATCATAAGCATTCGTGTTGATTGGCTCTGATATCTTATGATCCATGACAGGATTAGTATAATCATCTGCAATCTGCATGAGAATACTATTGGCAATACCTTCCTTGCTGTTATCGAGAATTATCTTACCTCCTTTGTCACGATAGAATGTCCAGTTAAACCTCTGGTCTCCATCAAAGTCAGATCCGCTATTCTTCTGACTCTTCTTATCGAGCATCGTAAAGTTTCCTCCTATTATCTTAAACTTAAGACGAGCAACAGTATGCGAATGAAGATCATCTGCCGGCGTACGAGTCGACATTATTATCTCGCCAGGAATAACCCCGTTACGCTCTGTTATCTCCCATTCCATCAGGTTCCCGTCTGAATCAAACAGATCGCGATATTTCTCTCTGTTCATTAAAACATGGCTGACTGCATCATAAACAGTATTGCCGGATTCATCCTTATGAGTTTTTCCCTCAAAGTCGAATTCAGAATATCTGGCGCCGTCTATATTTGATGCAATGTCTGGCAGGAGAATATGCTTTCCATCTTTTGTCTTGCGACGACTTTCAAGTAACCCATCAGGATCAGATATCTCCTGAGTAGTAAGCCTGTTTATAGGAATTTCAAGAGATTTCCTTGTTATGTGAGATGCAAGTATTTTCCTTATGTAATTGCCAAATCCGGGATCATAAGGAGTCATGCCGGCGTCTATGAGGCGAATCAATTCCTCGTGAGTGTTCTCGTTGAGATTCTCCTTGAGCCAGTCGAGTTTCGCTGCATCAATAGTTTTGCCGTTGATCTCACTTATTAGCTCAGATATAGTTACAAGCTGAAGTGCATTCAACTGCTCAGCGATTACATGACCATGAGGCAGAATACTCATATTGCCAAGCATCTGCGATGACATCTTAGCTGATACCGGCTTTGTTGGATGACGAAGATCCTGCTGAATATAAGTGTCTGATGTTTTTCTTTGGACAATAGACAAAGGATGAATATTCGGCTTCTTTATGAGATTCCCCTCATTGTCCCAAAGCTGAATCATCAGCTCTTTCTTTATCTTCTTATTATATGCATATTCATATGTCTTAGTCGTTGATCCGAATGAAAGTCTGTCAATCTTGTTAGACTTCATAAATTTATTAATCTGATCGAACTTACTGCCAGGGAACGTCTGAGCAAGCAGCTCAATATTCAGGATATTTCCCTTGGTTAGTCCACGTAAATTTGTCGTAGGATCAATACTTGTATGAAGAGCTTTAACTGAGCTTAGAACTTCCATCCCTTCAACATCCTCCTTTGAAAACATCTTCCCCATGCTGACCTGCATTTTTGCAGCATAGTCTCCGCTCATGAATTCTATACCGTCAAAAATCTCGGTACCAGTTATATTATCGTCAACTATTGCGAATGTGTATTCCTCTGCGAGACCACCATCAACTGTCGCAAGCGTTCGATATCCAGTGGAATTTGAGCTTCCGCCCCTCTTTACAAGGTTTACAAGATCATTATTATACGATTGCATGTCACCATGAAAGACTTCGATAATGTCCTTCATGTTCATTGCAAAGTTGTATACAAATTCCTCAGCAGCCTGACGCCTTGCATTTTTCTGAAACTCAATCTTCTCAGAAGATTTCATGTTTGAAGGAGGAAGTGGAAGGAGAGGATTATAAAAAGAAGGATTGTAATTCAAAAAGCCTTTTTGTATCCAATCTACTGCAGATTCGAATTCTGGAAATTTTCCTATGAACTTTTTATATTCTTCAGAGTCTTTTTCAGGCAGTTGCCTTTTAGGAACCTCAAGCATATAAATAGCCGGCTTATCTCCAAACTGTCCCATCCAAGCATTATATGATTCGGCTCCTCTTAGAAATTCCTGCAGTTGAATAGTCCATAAATCCTCATAAGACATATCAACTGCAGAAGCCTGTGTCCCAAGAGTATTATTGGCGAGGCCGTCAACAAGAATTATTTCAGCATCAGTTCCCTTGCGAAAATAAAATTTCGTAATGTCATTTGATACATGATGATTTCGTATGTTTTCAGCGATAGAGAATATCATACTATCCTGCACAAATGAACTAAAGTTGTCACCTTCTATATTTGTTCCATTTAATGCAAGATCATCAGCATTGCTCAACGATGTGCTGAGTTTATATAAGTTTGATAAAACGCCTTTTGTTTCATCTCCCTGAGTGAAAAACTGGACGAGATATTCTTTTGTCTCGTCAGGAGTTCTTACCTGATTCTGCTCGTCACGGAATGCTTTAAACAAAAGATTATACATCAATGTACTCTGTATCCTTGTGTACTGACCGCGATATGTGTCATTAGAAAGGAGGTTGTCATAAGTTGTATAATCAGTTAGTACGTCAGAGCCTCTCGCTGAATTTGCAAAGGTTTCCTTTGTTTCCTGGTTAAAATACTCATTCCATCTTGATTCGGGAATTCCCGTTATATCAGACAATAACTTAATGTCACTTGCATGCTGCTCTCTTCTTAATCGTTCACGTTCTTCTGCAGGCAATTTTTCATATTCAGAATATGACGACTTAGAAGACATGAACCTATTATTACGCTCAGTAATATGATCACGAAGTCGTTTTTCAATAGCTCCAAATCCATTATATCCAAGATACTGATATCTTCTTGTCTTATTCCAAAATGATTCAACATACTCTTCATATGTTTCGGGAGGATTAAGCAACTTCATTGCTCCAGTATTTCCTCTTGCAATGAATCCAAATGATTTCACGAGGCGAAGACTTCCATAGAATTCAAACATTGACAATGCTGAACTCATGGAACTTCTCATAAGCATATCAACGATCTTATCAGAGACTATACCGCGACCTTTCAGAGAATTGAGATAATCACGGTACTGTCCTTCATTATGAACAGTCTGACGAAATATCCCAGACTTTGCAATTGAATAGAATGTTTTCTCGACAAAGTTTTTGCTTGTGTCGGTTGCTTCAGCAATTTCTCTCCATAGTGATGCATATCCCTTAAGTAATGATTCAACCTTTTGACCTGAAGTAAATGCAACGCCAGTCAGTTCAGGAAAAGTAATATCATCAATGGTAAGAACTGAATCTTTTTTTGATAAGCCTTTTCTCTTGAAGTGCTTATCAATGACATGCTTTAAAATTGTCTTCTCATTGTCCGAGATCATCTTCTTCCATGTCTCTTTCTCAAGATTAGACATTTCTTCTGTCCCTTCAACAGCACTTATTAATGTTGGTATAACCTCATTGAGCTCGAGATCTCCTATGTTAGATATTGCATCAACAGCCTCAATGAGTCCTTCCTTTATCTTTGTCTTATCCTCTTTGGAAAGAGATTTAACAAACGATTCTACCGTTGGTCTTTCTTTGTTGGCGAGATCGAGGATATGCTGTGCGTCTGCATCGGTTATTATAAGGTCGAACTTGTCTTTGAGGAATTTCTTTACCTGGTCAATGGTTTCTGCTCCAACAGCGATTACATAATCAAGAATTGCTCGGAGAAGCTTGACATCATCTTCTGCTTTTGAATATGGATCAAATACAATACCTATATTCCCTTTCTTTGCCTTACGATCGGCAACTACTTTCTTAAGATTTTCTTCTGCTTTATCTTTCTTTGATTTTTTAAGATCAGATATTTCTTTATCATATCTTTCATTTACAATATCTTTTGCAGATGCATAAGACCATTCTCTTATATCATTTGGATTAGATTTAAGTCCATATATATGCATAGTAGTAACCTGCCCGGTAACACTATCGAGTATGCCTATATCAGCAATATCCTTCGACCTTCTTAATTCAATTTCTTCTATTTTTTTGTCTAAATCAGATCTATCATTATTTTGTTTTTTTATTTCAACACTGTGAAGTTTATCAGTAAACTGTTTTCCTATCTGAGTCTTTGCCTGTTCCTTCGCGGCTTTCTTTGCCTTCTGCTCCCGAAAATCAGTAATCTGAACAGACGCAATAGACTTTCCATCAAGAATAACATCTATCTTATCTCCAAATGGAACTCCCATACTATCTGTAATATCCATGAGGGGATTCCATTCTTCTTGTTTGACAAGTCTGAGAGATACTTTTTTGTTTCCTATAATGTCCTCGGTTGCCTTCGATTTTTCCTCTTTACTGAGAGTCGGATCGAGAAATGCATTTACTATCCTTCCGTCATCAAGCTTAACGGCAATCTTCCTGTCAGTGACAATATCTGCTGTCCCTTCAAGAGTGCGACCGGCAGCAAGTTCTTTCTGCAAGCGAATATTCTTTTCTGGTATCGACAGATCAAGAAAGTTCTTTGTATCAAGCGCCTCAAATTCTTCAAGCCGTGTTTCAAGCAAATTCTTCTTTTCAAGAAGAAGATTTATCTCGTCAGAAGGATTTGTGATATTTCCCCTGTCATCATACTCTGCTTTTGATTCAAGTTGCTTATTAACCGAATTAAGCATTATTGTTACAGAAGACTTGTCTGGCTCTATCATCTGACCACTTTCAGGATCGACAGCGACAAGATTCTGCTCGACCAAATCTGGATATAATGATGTTATCCGATCATTTTCTTCTTTTATTTCTCTTCTTTCCTCTTCCGAAAACTTTCCGATATTCTTATCTGCAACATCCTGATCAGTCTCAAATGGCTTTTCAACGGTCATATCAAGAATAGAACCCGGAGCTTGGCTTGCAGTTATCTCGGCCTCTTTCTTAACGCCCATATCTTGTATCAGATGCATTAAGAGTTTCTGCTGATCATTCTTAAGTTTCGGAAGCCACTTATCAAGGATATTCCCAATCTGATCTGACTGCTTATCGTGCAACAAACCTTTGGAGCCGCTAAATACTTCTGCAACTTCTCTGTATAGCTTTGTCGGAATTGCAGTTTTTATCTTATCTCCATTCGGATATGTTCCCTCAAATCTTACATTCCGACCTATGGTTGATTGATAGGAGAAATCAGCGAGCTTCATTATTGGATTGAATAATCCAACTGTAAGAAATGTTTCAAGCTGCTGCTGTCTCCACTCCTTGTTGCCTGGGCCCTTGAGATTTGCAGGATCTGCAAGACCTGACATATAGTAATTGACAAATTCCTCAAGGTATTCCTCCATCATCCCATCCCAATTCACTCCTTTCCTGATTGATTTGGCTGCTTCTTTGATAGAGGTAATCCCTTTCGTCTTCATGAAACCAGTTAATGCAGCGCTTTTTAGTATCTGCTGACCTGACATTGATCCAAGTTTGCCCTTCAGCTTAGGACTTATCTTCATGTAGCCACCGAGACGTTCGGTGAATATCTCAGAATATGCATCCCATGAACCTCTTGCAATAGCCTTACCAACGTTCATACCTGAGCCTACATCGATCTTTGCTACAAGTTCTCCAAGCTCAGGATCGGCCATAAGAGACACATTATCCCTGGAATAATTAAGTGCATTTGTGACGTACTGCTGTGGGAGTAATGCTGCTTGCGCGGCAGAACCAAGTGCAGCTCCAGCGAGTTTTTGAACAGATATTTCCTTGCCTGCTACCTTGAATAGAGTCTTTGCCCCGTATGATCCCATTGCTTTTGCCGTTGCACCGCTGGCTGCCGTAAACGCACCTTTTGTCAATGCAAACTGAGCAATGTATGGAACCATATTAATGATGCCCTTCCCTACATTAAAGACCGTTCCATTAGTACCGAGAGACTGGAGATAATTCATCGTAGCAAATATCTCAAGCTCTTTCTTTTCGGCATATGTTATTGGCTTATTTTCTTCAAGCTTATTGACTATATCACTTATCCTGCCATCTTTTATCATGTCTGACACCATGAGAGTGTAAAGCGATTTGGGGTCAGTTGTTTTAAATATCTTACCAATATCTCTTAATCCTCCCTTTTCCTCCGGATAATCAAGAAGCCTTTCAATCTCTTTCCTGCTCCTTTTAAGCGACTCATACTCTCCATGGACATTCTTGTACCACTGGAGCATATTTTCCTTCCCATGCTTAGCGGAAAGCTCCTCAAAACGCATAAGAGATGGATTGTCCTGCCGCTCAGTTGTTCCAACCTTTCCAAATGATGCAGGATCTTTAAAGCCGGCATCAATTATTGCTTTCTCGTAATATGCAGTAAGTTCATCAATTTCATTAAGCTTTGAACTGAGGAACAATTTTGTTCCTTCGGAAGAAAAGCCGCCTTCATCACTATACATAAATCTTGGAAGAAGATTTGACAGGATGCGATCTTTTATGTCTTTTTTATCTGGCGCCTCAGCTCCTTCAGGAGTTGCAATCTCCATCTTTGAAACATAAGTCGAGACAACCTTATCGATGATCTTTATCTTCTCATCAAACCTGGCATTATGGAAGTCTCTCTTCATCTGAAGAGTATTCCATATTATATCGACATCCTTTGGTGTTGCATGCTTCAGTTCTTTTATCTCGCCGTGTACAATGTTGTCATATGAAAGTATTGTTTCAGGAGTATTGTCTTCGAGCTTAATCTTCGCACTCTCCTTTAACCTGTCTTCTATTGCCGCGATATAGATGTCATATGCCCGGGAGCCATATTTCAGCAGGAAGTCATTATCCTTAAAAGCAAATTCAGTATCATTAGCATAGCTGCCAATGCTAAAACTAAGCAGAGCCTCTTCTTTCTCCTGATCTGTCGGAGGATTAAGCTTCTTTTGGATCTCATTTTTCTCAATCCTTAATGCCTTAATCTGTGCCGTATTTCTTTCTATTGCCTGGCGTGATTCTTTTTCTGCGGTGGCAATGTTAAGATTCGTAAGTTCGGGAGCATCTGGAACTATTGCTGCGGTCTTTCTGAAGTTCTCTGCGATTCTTTCCTGATCTCTCCTTAACTCAGCTATCTCGCTGTCTATTTCTGAGAGACGCTTTATCTTGAGATCCTCAGGAAGCTCTTCTTTTTCCTCTTCTTGATTAGCAGAGGAATACATACTTTTATCTATAATTGGTTTGGCAGAATTAAACTCATCAGCCAATGTTCGAGTATCAGTAGGATTAATTGTTAATGGAGTTGCAGATTTAAACTCGTCGGCAAGTGATGACGATTTTACATTACCTTGTTTAAACGGAGTTGCAGACTCGAATTCTTCTTTGAGTGATCTCTGAGTTTTAGTATCCTGCATAATAGATAGATAATGATCTTATTTATAACTTATCTCAATCTGCCCGGTTGAATTATTCTTCTTAAAGTAGAATGTGTTCTCAGTACCGGGAACGTCGTATTTGGAAAACTGATTTTCGTTATCTCCATTAACCTTTTGCCATCCAAGTGATGATTCAATAATCGTGTTTAGAACAGGAATATTTCCGCCTCTTATTGCGTCAATCATGTTTTGATCTTCCGAATAAGCCGGAGTGTTATCTACAACATCAGAATTAGAAACACCAAAGGCCATGTCATATGCCTTTCTTGATGCCTCGCTTAAGTCGGCCGGTTCCCATACTGTGCCAACATATACAGACCCTTTATTCGTTCCTCCTGTTGGCAGTATCTGTTCTCTCATCTCATATGACAGAACAAATCCATGATCAGTCAAATCCTGAATCATGTACTGATTTGTGGCTTCTTCAAGTATCTGGTTTTCTTCGGTCTGTTTTCTAAGTCGTCTTTGTTCCCTGGCACTCAACTGCGATGAGTCAACATTTTCTCTTTTATCCAAAAACTCCTGTGACGCTTCTTTTGGGTTCACAAGAACCTGGATTGTTGTTCCAACGTACGGAACGCCACCAATAGTTTTCATTCCGGCAGATCCTATTGCTTTTGCTGATCCTTTTATGGTCAGGTCACTTATAGTATTATCCTTACCATACGCCTTAAAGGTTCTACCTCTCCCAGATTCATCTCCGAATAACACTGTATTATTCTTCCCTCCAAGAGAACTAAATGCGATCAACGCATCATGTGGTCTGACAGTCTCTCCTCTTGCAAGAGGCTCATACACATTTGTGAGATACTGTCTATTTGACTGAGCTGTTTTATATTCCTGATCAATTGCTTTTCTGGCATTATACTGATATATTTCATCATATCCTGCGTTTAATGTCGCATATTCCTCCCCGAGTTTAACTACATGAAACATATAGTCTGAGAGTGATTTAAATACACTTCTGTCTTCTTCTGGGATCTGAGAATAGCGTTGCTCAGCAGCCCTCCTGTTTTCCGGATCAGCAAGAGACGTTATTACTGCACTGCGAATATCAGCATCACTTGTCTTTTGAGATCTCGTTATTTTCCCGGTTGTAGGATCAGTGTAATCAGTCTGTGCTCCCTTTAATTGGTCATTAACCGTTTTAACCATATCGTCAAAATCAACCCTCTTCGGATTCGCAAAGACAAACGGATCTCCTCCTTCGTTCTTATACTTATCATACCTTGCCGCATTATCCTCATATTCAGTCTTAGTTATCTGACCAGAATTAAACGCTTGCTTTAGTTTCTCAAATTCGGCTTGTACCTGAAGATCCTCACGGACTATATCATTGTTAATGAACTTGTCCATTATTGAAAACATTTGCTGAGACTGCATAACGTCTTCATTCCATTTCGGATGTTTCATGGCAAAATCGGCGACCTCTCCGGTTAATCCGGAGTAAAATTCCTCAAGCCTCTTTACATTAAAAGGAGTTGCCGCGGGATGCTGTTTCATAAAGCTGGCATAATATTCAGACTTACGTGCCCTCTCTGCTTCGACCTGAGCTTTATAAGATTCTCTTTGGTATAAGCGGTCAATATCCTTGCCATAATCATGCTGATAACTTAAGGCTTTACCAGAACCGTATGTGAGAAACCCTGCCATAGTATTATTTTTTTGCAAATGTCGGATTTGTTGACCCTATCTGTCTGAGAGCATCCTGTTCTGCCTTAAGTTGTCTTGCACCGACTATATTTGATATCCCGGCTACGGCAAGATTCGCAAAGACTTCCTGGTTACGATACCAGTCTTCGACATTCATCTTGTTGATATCGAATTCCTGTCCGGCCTTTATAGAATCAACTCTTAGTACATCTGCAAATTTTCTTGCCTTCTCTGCAGCATCGGCGAATGCAAGTCCTGCTTTCTTGTCTATTGTCGTGCCAAGAAGATTTTGTAGTTGAGACATTTTCTCAAGACCTGACGAAGATCCACCTTCTGAAATAAGCCTTGACATATCATTGCGTGTCTTATCTATCTCTGCATTGAGAGCATTAAGAACCTTTGGCTCATATCCGTATTCAGAAAGTCTTCTTACTTCTGACGATAGCTTTTTCAATGTATCACTTACCTGCATATCCGGTGCCCGGCCAGCTGAGATAAGTCCTGCAGCACCTCCAACAGCCTGAATCGCTCCCATAAGCTCCGGAAGAAGATCAAAGGCAGACTCATCCTCTGAATATTCTGCATAGACAGACGATCCAAACGGTGACTTGCTGCCGGTCTGTTCAAACTGATTCGTTTCCGGATTTATTTTATACTCATTCCCGGATTTATCATATCCAACATTACCAGCCTGCGACAATACAAGCTTGTTCCGTGGATCATATTTCCAGTCATATAGTGAATCTTCATTATCCTGTTTAACGCTTGGATTTGGAATAGACATACCGGTTTTGATCTGACTTAAATTAGGCACAAGGGGGTCTGTCATTGTCAGTCTCTCGCCAGTCTTTCTATTGTATCGTAATTTATCCTTATCCTCTGTCTGAGACAGGTTAGGAATTACTGGGCCTCCGTTTTGCATCTTATTTGTTTTTCGTGATTTATCTGCCTTAGGAGCAAGCGCATCAAGATCCACTCCATGGTATTTCAGGATAGAGACCTCTTTAGGGCTGAACATCACTTCTCCGTTGCTCGCCTGGATTTCAACATCACCATCTGATTTTGAAGCAGTCTCATCAGCATCCCATCCAAGATATTCTATTCCAAGACTTCTCGCCTTATCAGAATTCTCTGTCGGAACAATAAATGATCCATCCTCTGCATACATATTGACAGAATCAGACTTACCGGAGCCAGGACCCTTAATCTTTCCACCTTCCTTATACCCTGCGGCCCTATACGCTCCGGCAGTCTTTGACGAATATGAATCTGACCATGACTTAGTTGCTTCTGCTATTTCAGCCTTCCTGTCTCCAGAGCCAATTAGCCTGCCTATTCCAGATGCAAGTGCGCCTAAACCTGCTCCTATTGCTGTCCCTATTCCAGGAGCTATTGCTGTTCCAAGCGCAGCTCCCTTTCCTGCACCTGACAAGAGAGATGAGCCTGCGTCAAGAGCATTTGTCTTCCTTAATACCTCAGAAGGATTCTCCCTTGCATTAGCAGTAGACAAAAGTGTTTTCTTCCTATCCTGAAGTATGCTTGAGAGAAGATCAGAAATCTCTTCTGGGATCTGAGAGACAGCGCCGCCATCCTCATATTTCTTTCTTTTCACCTTCCCGCCACACTTAAGCTTATCTATTGGATTCATATCATTTCACGGAATAAGGTATTCATTTGTAAAAATCTCGCATCAGATGTACCAGTATTTACAAAGGTAATCTTACAGTATCCACCAACCAATCTTTCATGAAGAATTCTTGGAAAGTTTCCAAACCATCTTTTATTGCGGTATTTCAGCTTCTGAGATACATGTCTTGCCGATGATCCCTGAAGATATTCTGATATATTATCTTCGTTTTCGAGTGCATAATTTATATATGTAAAGAACTCATCATTTCCAATTACCTCGAATGTATCGAACACTTTATCAATATGACTATCATCTCTTACTATTATAGTAAGATATCGCGGATACGAGACTCCAAAATATTCACCAACATCTCCGGATCCAAAGTGATGTATTGAATCAAGATTAAAGCCGGCAGCATATAAGGCATTATTCGCATTAAAGTACAGTCCTGGATCAAAGTCATAAAATCCGACAAATTTATTATCTCTGATGCTGAATCCGATTGTCTCGACAAAACTTGCAGTTCTGAATGAGATGTAGACCATCTTATTCTTAGGATCAAATCCGCCTGATATCCCAAATCCTGAAGCCGGATAGTCATACCCTTTTATTGCAACAGGAACATCATTGTTGAAATATCTATCGAGTCCAAGAATTATTGAGTCTGGAGTTATCTTAAGTGAGTTAGTTATACTTATAAATATCCTCCTCTTTGCGTCATACCAATGGAATCCATTATTTGATTCTACCAGGCCAAATTGATTTGAGTTTCCGATAAGTTCAATCAAATTATCATTCCTGTCGAATATCCCGGACACTCCAAGCTGAATAACCTTGCCTGCATCATTTGACATCAACGCTCTTTCGCCAATCGGTATATATCCGACTGAATCTGCCTGCCAATAAATAAGATTGCGGAATTTGTACCTTATGTTATTTATCGGGCCAAACATTTTATCGAGTTGGAGCTTGTTCAGTGACTTAAACTTCCTGAATGAGTCTTCATACTCTCCATATTCTTTTGGGTCGGAATATCTTATGTCTGTGTCAAATTCATGCTGAAGTTTGAAATTGACAGGAACTGGAAGATAATATCTCTCCGGATTATCAGAAGAATACCCGTCATTGTAATTATACTCCTCCCATTTGTTTTCCCCGGTTTTCCATCTGAGCCCGGTGCTTACAGCTGCATCAGCCATCCTGTCCTTGCCAACATGATTTCCTTCCCGAAGCTCAAGGTTTATTCTTGTTTCTATTGGCATGCATATAGAATGGCTATACCTATTGGCTGCGAGATTTATATCCTCATTTCCCATAAGCTTTACAAAGTCCCATATGCAAACAAAGGTATCTCCTCCGAAAACCTCAATTTCATTAAAAACGTATGATCCGGAATTATTTATATCCGCAAGAACTGAATTATTTATTTCCTGGTAATGTCCAGTTGGTATATATATTGACGAGGCAAGCCCGGCATCACTTAATCCGCCATATACTGACGACTTAGTTCTTTTGACAGAGCACACCAGCATGTGCGGGTCATCAACATCAAGATCATACATTCCCTTAACATCAGGAGCAACATCATCTATATCAAGGACTGTTATTCCAAGATTCGTAAGAAACGAGCTTCTCGGATTGCCGTCAACGACTATGTCATTCCAGTTTCTTAACGCTAATGATTCATTTCTCGGATCTACACTTATCTCGTCTCCGTCTCCCTGGCGATACTTTGTATAATAAAGGATGTCGTGTTCTGCACCCCTGGCAGCATTTCCGATCTCAACGTCATTATTCCATATGTAGAACTTCTGATATACATTTATGCCTTCGGAATCTCCCGTCATTCTTATGCCATATCCCTCAAGTCCTGTCAGATATCCATATGTTGGCTCGAAGGGAGTCATATAGTATCTGTTGACAAGTTTATCTCCAGGCTGTACTGAGAATCCTGAAAGATTAAATATGTCTTCTGGAGAGAAGAATACATATATGCCTTCTTTCTTTGCAGCATCATTTGCACTTGCCCTGAAACTAAAGCTGGCCCTTAGATCACTCCCGGATTCATAAACAAAACCAAGTGCGCCATATGCGAGATTCTGTCGTTCTATCGGACATCTCACAATCATAAAAGCACTGATTTTGTCCCGAATGTCAGTTATATCAAGCCCCGAAATGGAAAAATAGTTTGCGTATCCAATAGTGTTTTTATAATAATCAACGGGAGCAACTTCATGTCCTGATAATCCACATATCGGGAACGAACCGTCTTCATATCGCTCAGGGATACGGGTGTCGCCTGGTCCAATTGACATTCCATAATAAGTCGTCTCCGTATTATTAAGATGCCTGACGAAATATGGTCGGCCAGTCTTGTCAAGAAACAGTACGCCAAGTCTGACTTTCTCTCCAGATGGATATCCCTTTAACTTATTGCAGAAATATGGATTCTTATAATTATAGTACTCGTCACCGATTATTCTTGATTCAATTTGATAGTCGGTATTTATATCATACGGTGCAGATGCAGATGCCTTCCTGTACTTCTTTATTACCGAAATAAGTCTTGCCCATCCAGAGATATATGTTGCGACAAGTGATGGCTTGAATATATCCCCTGCAGACTTATTCACTATACCTGAGATATCGTTGTATGATACAGCACTTTGAGCCTGATGATACAATCCGGGTATTATCCCTTTTGATGCAATTTCCTGATCTCCGGGGAGTGTTCCGGTTATCGGCCTTGTTGGCTCGCTATAAGTTGTTCCATATTCCTTCGTATCAAGTAGAATGCCATACTGCAGTGGAGTAATCTGAACATCGATCTTATTATTTTTCCCCTCACTGTTTAATGATGTAACGTCAAGTTCTTCGCGTTCCTGGATATTTGCAATGACATTATACTTCCCAGCAGAACACATGTCCTTACATCTCTTGATGAACAGAGTTGTCTCTGATGCTTCTGATATTGTTACAGATGTTGACTCTTCTCCACCATAATAATCTATTGTCATTGTGGAGCCAGATATCGGACTTTCATGGATCACTGATCCTGATGCAATAGAATTTAAGTCATTGCTGTAAAATGCAGCAACCTGAATGGTGTCATAATCATCGTCTATTTCTGAAAGCTCTATCTGTATTCCTTTTGATGTAACTTCATTCGGCGCGGCACCTTCTATTATATGATAGTCTACATATGTCGTTCCTGGGGATCCGTTAAACACAGGAATGGGTGTTGTCAGCGGAGACCAGTCTGTATAATATCCATCTTTATAAAATCTCCATGCAAAGAAGTACATTCCGGCTTTTAGCGATCCACCCGAAAGTTCTTCAACAAAATTACATCTTCCATATCCGTTTTCTGTTACAGGAATCAATTCAATAAACTTTTCGTCTATTGATAAAGGAGCCGAGCCGGCAAGGTTTATAACTCGTGGTTGGTTGTTATTGTCAGTAAAGTAAAGTCTTATTATTTCATCATTCTCATATACTCCAAACATTGCCCTTATAGGATTGCCGGGATTTAGTTGAAGATTATCATTTGTCGTAGTCCAGAGATCTGTTGTCGATGATATGCTTTCGTTTGCAGCAAAAAACAGTTCTTTGATCTTAACTTGATTTGCAATAAGATTAAGTGTGATTATAAAATGTCTTTCGCGAATCTTCGCATAGCCCATGAATGTTTCATTGGCTGCAAGTGCCAAAACAGATGTAGTTCCATTTAAACCTCTCCAAATATACCTTCCTGTTTCAAGGTCATATATCAGACCATTGCGATTATCTCGCATTGTACCTGCTGGCTGATCATATTCATTATTGTCAAGATGAATACCCTCTGATATACGATTGATTACTTCCATTATATCTGTGCTCTTTCAAATTCCGACTCTCTGCCATCTTCTGCCCTTGCATGACGTATGGCTATGTTATAATCACGCTCGAGATCTTTGACCATCATCTGATGCCCGGGGCGAAGCAATTTATCACTCTTGAATATCTTCCATCTGAATTTATACGCAATCTTATACAGAAGGAATTTAGTGATTGCGTCAAGATGCGATTCATTTATAAGCCAAAAGCCGTTTTCGTCTGTCTCGATGTATTGATAAACAAGAGTGAGTTCCTGGCCGTCAAATTCATTTACGAGTTGTAATTGATCTCCTATCTCTTCCCAGAATTGTCTCATAACCTGAGTTGTGTTTTCAGGCATCCATACATAAGAGATCTCATCTGATACTTCGTCGATGACAATTGGCATATCTCCAATCTGACGATAATGAGCATTTGTTTCGTTCTCCCAATTACCTCTTAAAACGGCGATAACGCGATAGCAGTCATCAGGCAGGTCAAGTATTGTTCCAGTAATAGTAAATGCCTTAGATTTGAATTTATAGCCATTGAGAGATCCAATTTCCTTTTCAATATACTTTGCCCATTTCAATAATTGATTTGGATATCTTCCGATAAACTCATCACTCTGATCTATTGCATCTAATATTGCCTGTCTTATCGTTACTCTCTTCATTACTTGATGTATTTATAGGATAGATCGCTGTTCGCTATTCTTATCATCCCGACCTGCAACTCGTCTCCCGGGTAAAAGATCATCTGCTTAGTTCCATTTCTTGCTACTTTTACATATAGCATTGAAGATACGATTCTCGAAGAGGGGAAAAAGATCTTTTTTTCATTGTTGTTTAATTTGCGAAGCGGCGCTGAGGACATCGAAAAAGAGATGTATCGAACCTTTCCCTTGAAAACGGCGCAGACATATCCATTGAGGATCATACGGACGAGATAGAAAAAGAATCTGTTAATTATAAATACAATGTCAGAAAGTTTTATCTCATCCACATTGTTCTCTGATCTCGACTTAATGAATCCAGCTACTTTTTGTATGTCATTACTTTCCCTCACTTCTTAGTATTTTAAATGTGCGCTGAGAATCGTTTATTATATCTGGAATTGACCCTTCGGAAATCTGGAAATCTTTTGTACATATTTCAAGTATTATTTTCTGAGCCATGCCAAGATCAAGTGGATACTCATCATCAAGCGTTCTGTCTCTCAGCGTACCTGAATCGCTAATCTGAACATCCATCGGATTTTGAGCAATAATAAGTCCGGAAATTTCCATACAAAGAGGATATAAATAAACATCATTGCCAATTCTTGAATAGAATCCATAATGACTGTTTGTTTCCTCTCCTATATCAATACGCATCATTAGTGTATTAAAATCGCATGGTTCAAACTGCAATATGCCGGACGACCCGGTAATACGATAAACACCAAGATCGTCAGGAAGTGATATTACTGACGGGATAGACGCCTTAGATAGCCATATACTGCTTAATGTTATTGCAGGATCATCGGCCGCAGAAACCTTCTGAGTAACTATCCTGTGAACTCTTTGTATCCAAGATGGACTTATATGATTATTGAGAGAGTATTCTTGATTGATAAACAGTTCTCTGTATGCATTTATCTTTTGAAGAATCCAGAGTTCGTCAATATCTGAATCATCTTCGAGAGCATGCTTAAGCTCCATTACATCCCATATGATCTCTGCTGCTGTCATTTATTCATTGTGTTATTTATTTGCAACTACGCAGTTTTGGTTATAACTCTTGTGTTGACGTGGCTATCTGCATAACCCGCCCGTATGTTTATCCACTTAACTGTTGTGGTAGCGGAGATGGTAAAGGGAGCCGTGTATAAGGTTTTGGATGCGCTCGGCGTTGAGCCATCGAGGGTATAATAAGTGCTACTGCCATCAACCGATGTGAAGGTTAATTCAAGGGTTGTCGTGAACGCTGTATTGCGTGGTGTAAGCACGGCGGCGAAGCATTGATCAGTGACGGCAGTGCCCGCATTAATAGCCACCAAAGCATTTGTAGCTTTATAATACTCAATTGGGCGGGGATTGGTTGTTCCTCCAAGAAAATGCACTCTTGGTCTATCGTGCGTGTCGTCATCAGTATTAGTTACCGGATGCTTAAATGTTTTATTGACGGTAAAATACTTATCAAAAAGTATCGTCCACCTTGTTGAAGTGCCCTTATTAACAGACAAGGGGAACGTGGTCAGCGGAATCGTGGTTTTTTCTCTGTCAATGGTTATGTCACCGCTTATAATCCCCTTTGTCAGCGTGTTCTTATTGTAAAGGAATAACCTGCGGTGATTGACAAAATATTCTGCCGACAACCCGCCGGTGTTTGTCACAATAGTAAAGGTGCGATACAGGTCTTCATAAGCCTGTAGCACCGCCTTTAGAGCCGCCTCATCACCAGGGAGATCATAAGTTACGCCCGCCACTGTCACGCTGCCTGTACCCGTTATTTGAAGAAGGGTGAAAGGCATTTCAACCGCCCCCGTTATCCCTGACGGGATTGTCATTATACCGCTCCCGTAATAATTAATATTGGTTACCCCGTCATATCTTAACGGCACATTGGTTGATTTAACAGGGAAAACAAAAGAGGCTGTGTTGGGCATCTTCATTACGAAGTTATCCTGTGTTGATTCAAGCAGAAAAGTTGGGTTATCAACTATTTCCCAAAAGTGATAAAGTCCGGTATAAAGATTTGCCGTGTACCAATCAGATGCTGGCGTCGTTTTTCTGATAGGCTCATTAAACCATAAAAGGTCGGCCATGATTTCCGAAAAATCAGCATGGACATAAGGCTCTTTGTAAACAAGACAATGAAGCCTGTAGTCAAGAAAGGGGCCATCCGTTATGTAGTTCATGGTGTGGCCGGGTTTCACGCCGAACCTAATAGCATATTCATCTTTCAGGTTTTGATAAGCAAACATTGCAACTTCAGAGCAAACACCCCACGGATAGCTATTGATAAAATTCAAGGGGTTACGCTGCGCCTCGCCCTCAAGGGCGTGGTTGCTGACACCCCGACCTACTCCATACATAAATCTTAAAAATGTAGTGAGGTCATCTTCATTCGGTGTCTGTTTTTCAACGCTATCAATGATAGATGCTAATGATGATTTTGTATAAACAATGGCATCGTTTATGTTAAATCTGAACTCCGCATCGCCCACCGCCGTTATCTTGTAAACCTCATTGTATGGATCACGCAACCATACCTCAGTAACGTAACCAGTATAGTCACCGCAGAATTGAAGCACCTTATTAAAGTCATCACCAGTTACCTCAGTCGGGTAGGTGAATATCTCCACGAGGTTATCCCTATCTTCTTCAAGTAGTGAGTTATCATCAACGTGTGCGAATATTCTACCGTCATAACCCGTCTTTAACCAATCGGACAGAATAAACCTATTAAGGTTCTTTATCTCAAAATCAGTAGGGTTAGCTGCATCATAGTCACTCGCCGACCTTGCGGCATCTTCCCAAACATCGGTACTTGATCTGTCAAATATTGACCCCGTTGCAAACCTTATCTTACACGAAGCAAGATTATGCATTGCGTTTGTGGGATGATCGCTAATCCAAACATATCCGTTTGTCGCAAGTGCAGCGGGCGGAGTGTTGGGTGTGCCGTCAACCTTATACGGCAAATGAATATCCGCAGACCCCTCCCTACGGTAAAGCGAATAACCATTTAACAATGGATAGGTTGATGCACTCGCATCATAAGCAACAACGCAATTAGTTACCCTTGACTGACAGCTCATGTGTGTCGGAGATACAAGTGTGTCAAATATATATTGCGTGTAGGTTGTGACTGATAAAAATACAGGTTGCGGGATTACATATTTTCTCTGCCACGTAATAATGGAATCAACCAGATTGCCAACAAAAAACTCCGCAAAGGCTGAATCGCCGTACACTGCCAGTGCCCCAAGCCTGTTAAGATTTATACTACTTGTTGCGGTTCCCCATGTTGCAGTTGTATTATTTATTGTTGGCGTTACCGTTGAGATGACATTTAATATCGATGCATCCGTTAACTCAACTGTTGGAGCAAGCACCCATGCTCTTTTATTATAAACAATCAAGGTATGCCAATTTGCATCAACCCCCCCCGCTGAAAGTCCATATTCCACGTTTCCCCATGACAGCATCCAGTTCGCTTTGGCTTTTGCAAATCTGAACATTGCTCCAACTGTCTGACTTCCTAATATCACATCATAAGACCCCAACTTAAATTTACAGGTAACAATAGTATTAGCATCAGGTGTTATCCCCGTATCGCCGACCGCTATTGAGCAATAGCTTGGCAATATACTCGCATCAGCCGACCCCACAGAATCAACAAGTGTTAATCCGCTACGGGAGTCGAGCCTCATGTTAATGTCGGCCTCCCCGAATAAATGCGTCGCCCAGTAGGAACTCCACGATCCTCCTCCTTTTGTCGGAGCTAACATTTTATCAAAGAAAAATCCTTTCATGACTACGGGATTGGAGTGATTGTATAAAACACATTGACACCATCATAATAGATGCCAACCTTATTCAAGACACCAAGCGTATTATCATACGTTCCCGTATCAGGCATTGGCAGCATACCGACAGCAAATGTTGGAGTAGTTGCACCATCACCTTCAAGAGATAATTCCGCATATCCTCCAGGAATAGGCGCTGGACTTGTCTTAACTGATATCTCAAGAGCAGCTTCGACAGCATAGTAATTGTATATCGTATGAGCCTTTGACAAGTCAACTGAACCATCAAACGTCTCAAGAGTAGCCTTTGGCATAAAGTTAGCTACACCATCTTCATTGGTAAGATATACTTTTGATTCGTTACCGAAAGAATCTTCTTCGATAAATAATCTTTTTCCTTCCGTGCCAAATCTGACACTTCCGAAATTATGAAAGAATTCTATAAAAGATTCAATCAACGTTTTTCCAAGTCTCGGAGTTTTCATTGTCTTATTTTTTAAATTTTATTTTTAATCCTAACTTTCCTTGAATAACATTTGCATCACCTATCCTGTTATATTGGATTCCATAAAGCCTATTATTGGTAACAAAATCAGCACCTATGCCTATTGCAAAATCCTTACCCATGGCTCCGGCAAGACCTGATACATATAAGGCATTTTTACAATACGGAATCTTTTCAATAACAGGATATGGAACATTTACCTTTTCGGTTATCGTTCTGTAATGAATTATCGGCTGATACCACTGATCCCACCATTCAACCTCTCCATTAACGTGAAGTTCAGTCCACACCCTGATACTATCATTGTATATTGAATCCCGATAAACATTTGTTTCAGGAGTTACTATGATCGGCTTTGGGACTTCTTTGATGATGTAAATAATCGTGTCACGGTAAACAATACTGTCCTTTATAATGATGACGGGAGGCTTATTAGCCTCTTTCCTTAAACTGTCAAGATATGAGTCAGCAATGAGTTCAAATCCTTTCGGTGGACAAACATCTCTTTTACATTCTCTCAGGAATATCAGATAGAACAATCCTATTCCAAGTATTATGAGAAAACTTTTCGTGAGTAGATCTTTCATGACTATATGATTATTAGTTTAAACTTATCCGGAAGAACTGCGCGAAGAAGATTCATCGCCTTGGTTGAATCAGCAATATCAAGGTTTCCATCTTTGTTTATATCAACGAACCTGAGTCCGGGCATAATACATCCTTCAATGTCAACCTTTTTTCCTGACGCAAAATTGCCGATATGAATCATTATTCCATCTCTGTCTGGTACGTCTTTAACGATCCATGAGTGGCCGAATCTTGGATGATCTATTCTTTCACACTCATATGTGTCTGCCGGGATACAACTGAACTCACGAATATTGTTAAGCCATGGCAACTCCATTGATTTAACATTGAGAATAACTCTGTCGTAATCAAACACAATAAAACTGCCAGGAGTTTGATGCTCCTCGTTTCTTCGTGCTATTACTGCTCGTATGCTTTCCATTGCGAATTATACTTTTATCTCTTTCCCGTGAAGCTCTTTAATTACTTCTATAATAGAACCTATCTGGCGTTCATGTTTTCTAACGCTCTTCTCGATTTTTGAGAGTCTGCCGTTCGTGACTTTTATGCCAGATGAAATTCTTTTTATCTCTTTGATGTGATCATTATAATAAGTTACAATAACCTCTGCAAGGTCTTTTGTCTGTTTATCATACAGAAGCTTTATTTCTTTTCTGAGATCATCCAAGAGAGAATTATAATGCATATCAAATATTCTTGCAATGAATAATTGATCGTGGACATTCATCGACATCTGACTACTGTCGACATGAATAGATTTGCAAATTTGTTCAAGTTCCGGGAATTTTACGTCTGCAGGCATGACTTACTTTTTCGTGACTTTTATTTTGTACTCTCTTTTCATTGTGCTGATGGTGTCTCTGTCGGGAGATTGCATCCTTTGTTGTTCAATGCGTTTTTTTTTTCGTCTTCAGTCCATTGCTGGTAAAAATAATGAATCTCATCAATCTTTCTCACTAATTCCTTGTTGTTCGGAACTGCTTCAATTATTGCATTTATCTTTTGATTCATCAATTTGAGCTCGTTAATTTTGTCTCTCTCGCTCTTAATGAAGTCAGTTTTAAGCTCTCTTATCTGAGAGTTTGACACGGATATACTATCAAGAACGGTTTCCTGAAATTCTGAATAATATTCTTCCAGGTGTTCTATATCAATACCTTGGTCACGGCTGCCGTATACAAACTTGAATGCAGCTGCATATATCGACGTTACAGTTATAAGTACGCCAAGAATTATGCTCGCTGCTTTAAAGTAATACAACAACCCTTTTTCTTCCGCGCCAGTCCTTGCCATGACTATTTTGTTTCGTCTCGGTAGATAGATGTTATCAACAGGTAAACACTAAGAAGGAACATGATTGTTCCGCCAAGCGCCGTTACTCTTTTAAATATAACAACTGAAAGGAGTATCGATAATACCTCCGGGGCATATATCCATTTTGAAAATTTCCCAGACCATTTAAATACCCAAGAAAGGAGGGACAAGAGAAGACTGATTAACTTTCCAACAACTGTCTTTCTCGGAATAGCCTTCCACCATTCTGCGATTTTTATAAGTATGTTTTTCATGATATCAATTTTTAGTTTCCCTTGTATAAATAACTTTCTTTTTGATTATCTCGTATATGCCGGCCGAAAGTCCAAGGCCAAGAAGAAATGCCACCGCATTATTCCCTATCACTGCAATCCATTCAGGTACGAATTCGGTTACGTTTATCTGAATGTCACCGACAAGAAGAAGACCGATTATTGCAATATCGAATAATCCGATTATTGTAAGCTCAGGCCAGTTATCCTTAAGCCAGAATGAGAAGCTAAAGGTTTTGTCCTGTTCTCTCCTGCTACTGAACTTCGTTAGAAAGCAAATCGCTATTCCAAGAAGATTAAAAATAATAAGAAGTAGTGTTTTCATAGTTTTCCGTTTTTATATTTTAACTGGTACTACATTATTTTGTTTTTATTCTATAGCTCCAACTATCCCCCAAAAAGCATCATAGAACTGAGGTTCTCCAAACCCCATCCATTTATCAAACACTATTTCTTTTGAAAGAGCCACTATAATAGCAATACCTGTAGCAATTCCTGCATCCCAATTATACATTTTAGATGAGATCCATCTAAAAGGATTAAATTTAACTCTAAATGATAATAATACAAAAAAAGATATTATTAAACATATTAGAAAGTGTAAAAATTCGTCTTCTCTCATTATACTTTGTATTAAGTTACATTTTTACAAGTTGTCCATTATGTATAAGCCATCGTCCATTATGTACCGGAGGATTACTTGAACTTGGCATAGGCTCTTCTTCCTGTGTCACCGTCACCGTCCATAACTGAGTAGTTGTGCCATCAAGTGCCGTAACTGTATATGTCTGTGGTGTTGTGAAATCCCGTGAGGTCATACTTTCAGGGCTTATTGTCGCTCCGTAGCTTACTGCTATGTATGGAGTAAGGTTGGTAATGGTTGCAAGGTAATTGACCTCTATCGCCACCGTATGAGCCGTGGTGTTGATCGTGGCTGCTCCGGTCTGAGTCGGGAGAGTGAAGATGAGGATGTCGGTAAGAGTAGAGTCAACTGTTTGTGTTTCTTCTACGGTACCCGAACCCAATAATATAAGAG